>WNGB01021995.1_pt1 | contig 12717 bp, 12 predicted proteins | sample 5400681 | NCBI WGS metagenome assembly WNGB01 (sample SAMN13153367, study PRJNA577476) | soil metagenome | isolation source: 115 cm soil or saprolite under grassland replicate 2 | place: USA:California | collected 2016-06-15 | reverse complement strand
ATCGGCGCTTTCTATGATTTCAGCCGACGCCTTTTTCCAGAAACGACCGACTCGATCGTTCGCCGGGCGATCTTCAAGCCCAAAGCTTCTGACAAAGACCGCCGGCCTCGCCCAGGCATTGTCCAGCGCCTGGTCACAAAGGCTCTCGACGACCAAGACAAGCCATTGCCGGCTTTCCCCGCGCTGCGACTAAATCTTCTGCTCAAACCCATCGTCTTGCATTCGCACGCTCTGGGCTTGCTGACCTCTGCCGAGGCGGTTGATCTAGTCGGGGACGGCACTAAATTCAAAACCGGAGCCAGCTCTTCAGGCCGCAAACTTTGCGATTGCCGCAAGCTAGGCGTCTATCGCTGCGACTGCCCGCGGCTCTATAGCGACCGCTTTGCCTCCTGGGGTTGGGATAGCTATCACGAATGCTTTATTTACGGCCATGCCTTTTATGAACTGACCGCCTCCTCTTCGCCCTTTGATCTCCCGATCTTCCTCCTCCTGGCTCAAGCCAAAGACCATGACAGCGCCACCGGTGTGAAGGCTCTCGATCGCGCTCGCAAGCTCTACCCGGAATTATTTTTCGCCTCCTTCATCGGCGACTCCGCTCATGACAACTATCCCACCTACAACTTGCTCGCCGCGCATTCAATCAACCCCATTATTGCCCTCAACGATCGGCGCAGCGGGCACTATCAACTCGACGGCGACTTCACCACCGACTCTTCAGGCGTGCCCGTCTGTCCGAAGCGAGAGCGGATGGCGCAGTCGGTTTCTGCCCTGACTGATGCCGACAGAAATGGCGTTGTCCGCGCTCCGCTCACCGTCTCTCCAAGCCTTGCCAGTGCTCCCCTTCAGCTTATGGCCGCGCCTTCTACACCAAACCCGCGGATGATCCGCGCCTGTTCACCCGTCCGCCGCGCAACTCAAAGGCCTGGAAGAAGGCCTTCAAAGATCGGACTAGCGCCGAGCGCTCACACAAACGCAAGAAGATCGATTTCCACCTCGAACAGGCTCGCGTTCGTTCGCGGCGCCAATGGGCGGTGCGCATCTTCCTGATGGCCATCTGCCAACACGCTCTCGCCTGGGTAGATATGTTTGAGCAAGATTTCGGTTGATCTCCTGGAGAGCCGCTACAAGATGATCTGCCTCCGATCCGCCTTACTTGAGGTCTGCCTTTTTTTCGGCCTCAAAAAAAACGGTACCGGGTTTGTGGGTTAATCCGCAGTGGTAAATTCGTGGCAAAACTCTTTGGTTAAGCACATGAAAACTTGTGAATCGGTGGTTTACACGGCTCCGATTTATTGAAGTAATTGGTTGAATTTGAAACTAGTTGAGGAATTGATAAGCGGAGAGTGAGGGATTCGAACCCCCAAGCCCTTTCGGGCGCCGGTTTTCAAGACCGGTGCAATAGCCAATTCTGCCAACTCTCCGCAAAATGCGCGGGTCATCTAAAGCGGGCGCATCCTACCACGTCAAATTTCGGTTTTCAAAGGTCAGGTTTATGGGCTTGCCTCGCCCGGCGCTTCAAGGCTAGTATGCGGGCGCCATGCCGCTTACGGCCATAGATCAAAGACTGCGTCCACAAGAAGAGGAGGCGGGTGTGTGAACTTCGATCCGCTAAAAGGCGCAATGATTGGCGCGGGGCGCTTCGCGCGATTCCAGGCCGAAGCCTGGCGCCGTGTCGAAGGCGCGGACATAGTGGCGGTGGCCGACGCGGCCCCGGGGCGCGCTGAAGAATTCTCCGAACGGTTCGGAATCGCCCGCGCCTATTGCGACGCCACTGAAATGTTGGAGCGTGAGCGGCCCGATTTCGTCGACATCGTCACAGGCCCCGACTCCCGTTTGGAGCTCGTCAGTCTCGCGGCGCGCTGCGGCGCCGGTGTCATCTGCCAGAAGCCTATGGCGCCGAGCTGGGAAGAATGCGTGGCGATGGTCAACGTTTGCGCCGACGCCAACGTTCGATTGCTCATTCACGAAAACTGGCGGTGGCAGCCGTGGTACCGCGAGATCAAACGACTGCTCGATCAAGGCGCGGTCGGAAGGCCATTTTACGCCGGCTTCGTGATGCGCAATTCCGACGGGCGAGGCGCCGAACCTTACGCGGCGCAGCCGTACTTCCGCGAGATGGAGCGGCTGCTGGTTTACGAAATGGTCGTGCATTTCATCGACGCGTTCCGGTTTCTGCTGGGCGGGTTCAGGAGCGTCTTCTGCCGGATGGGGCGCGTCAACCCTGGCGTCAAGGGTGAGGATTACGCGCTGATCAATCTCGATTTTGAAAACGGCGCGAGCGGTTTGATCGACGCTAACCGAATCAGCGGTCCCGCGCGGCGCGAACCAATCTCCGAGGAGTTGATCGTCGAAGGCGACCGCGGCAAAATCCGGCTAGCGCGCGACTGCCGCATCTGGCTCGACGAATACGGCGACGCGGAGAGGTCGCACGATTACGCGTTTCCGGCCGAAGGCTATCGCGGCGACAGCGTCCGCGCGGCGCAGCGACATTTCATCTCCTGTCTGCGAACCGGCGAACGCTGCGAAAGCGAGGGCGAAGATTATTTGAAGACTGTGGCCGCCGTCTTCGCGTGTTATGATTCGGCCGAATCGGGCCACGTAGTGACGGTTAGTAGTCCCGCCTTTAGGCGGAAGCGTCAGTAATAGATCCATTCCGCTATGCCGAACGCTTCCGCCTAAAGGCGGGACTACTAACTGATTTTCCGCAGGAGCGACTGACCAGTGATCACACGACGCGAATTCGTTAATCTAGGCGCCGCAGCCCTTGCCGCGCCGGCGATAATCAAAACACGCAAACCGGCTGCAGCGGCGCCCATCGGCTTCTCTACACTGGGCTGCCCCGCCTGGGAATGGAAAACAATTTTGGATCAGGCCGCGCAACACGGCTTCGCCGCAATCGAATTGCGAGGGTTGATGGGCGAGATGGACCTGCCCAAGTCGCCGCAGTTCACCGGCGCGAAGTTGAAAGAAAGCATGAAGGATCTGGAAGCGCTCGGATTGAAGATTTCCGACCTCGGCGCTTCGTCTAACATGCACGAGCCTGAGGCCTCGAAACGGGCGAAGCAGATGGACGAGGCGAGGCGCTTCATTGAATTGGCGCATCAACTCCGCGCGCCTTACGTCCGCGTCTTCCCGAACCAGCTGGTCAAGGGCGAAGAGCGCAAGACGACGATTGACCGGATCGTCGCGGGGCTGCGCGAACTCGGCGACCACGCGAAGGGGAGCGACGTGACAGTCGTCGTCGAATCGCATGGCGAATTCGCGACGTCGCCGCCGCTGCTCGAAATCATCCGGGGCGCCGGTCATCCGAACGTGGCTTTCCTATGGGACGCGCATCACACCTGCGTCGCGGGAGAAGCCCCCGCCGAGACGTTCAAGCATCTCGGCCGCTACGTCCGCCACACGCATTTGAAAGATTCGCGCCCGCCGAAAGGCGATGAGAAAGACCGCCGATACGTGCTGACAGGGAGCGGCGAAGTCCCGGTCAAAGAGACCGTGAAAGTGTTGGCCGCCGGCGGCTACCGCGGCTATTACAGTTTCGAGTGGGAAAAGAAATGGCATCCTGAGATCGAAGAGCCGGAAATAGCAATCCCGCATTACGCGAAAGTGATGCGCCAGTATCTGGCCGAAGCCGGCGTCAAATGGTGATTTTGTTTTTCGAGTCGACGAGTCCCGGTTAATGCCCCCCTATTTAACAGGAGCAAAACAAATGCAACAACTAAATGCGCCCAGCGTGCGCTGGGAATGGATCGCGGAAGCCTGGAAGTTGTTTACAAACAATCCGGGCGCGTGGATCGGGATGATATTGATATCGGCCGTTATCGGAATCGTTCTGGTCATACTGCCGGTTACGCTCATCTTCATTCCTATGGGAATATTCGCCTCGAACAACGAGCCGGGCGTGGCCCTCGCTACTGCGGGTCTCGGGCTGCTGCTGTTGATCCCTGTGCTCTTGATAGTGATATTCATGTCAACGGCCTACTTGTTGAGTGGAATGTATAGCGCGGCGATCAGACAGGTGAAGGGCGAAGCGATCTCGGTAGGCGACCTCTTCTCCGGGGGAGATTGCTTCCTGCGGGTTCTGGGCCTGTTAGTTTTAGTCACCATCGCTCAGCTCGCGGTGCGCATTGCCTTTAGCGTTCCTGGGTTGATTATCGAAGAATTGGCGCCGCTCGGCAGGCTGGCCAGTAGCATCCCCTCCATAATCATCAGCGGTTTTATCTTCTTCGCCATACCATTGATTGTCGACCGCAAAATGGGAGTTTTCGAAGCGATCAGCGCGAGCGTCAAGGCGACGAAAGCCCAGTGGTGGATGTTCGCGATCTTCGTCTTCGTGCTTGGATTGCTCTCCGGCATCGGAGTGCTCGGCTGTCTGGTAGGCGTCCTGGTGACTGCCCCGTTCTACTTCACGACGCCCGCCGTCGCGTATCGTGACACCTTCGGTTTGCCCGGCGCCCAGAATTACGAGGCTTTCCCACCTCCGCCGCCCGATTACAGAGACTACGCGCCGTCTCAAGCGCCTGCGCAGCCGCAGGCGCCGGCATGGGAGCCGCCGCCGAACTACGGGTCTACGCCGACTCCCGAATCGGCGGCCAAGACTTGCCCGCACTGCGGCGCGACCCTGGCTCGCGCGGTGAACTTCTGCAATCAATGCGGACGCCCGCTGCGCGGCGCATGAGTGAGATAGTGAAATATGGACGGCAATCGCTTTTCGCCGCAACCATCCGCCGAAATAGCCATTGAGTTCGCCGACGTCAGCTTCCGTCATCAGAACGGGCCGTTGGCGCTCGATGGCTTTTCACTTGCCATCGAGCGTGGCGAGACGCTGGCGCTCGTAGGGCGCAGCGGAACCGGCAAGACGACGGTTCTCAAACTGATCAATCGCCTGTTGCCGCCGCAATCCGGCGTCGTGCGGGTCGAGGGCCGCGCGACCTCCGATTGGAATCCGATCAAGCTCCGTCGCCGGATCGGCTATGTGTTGCAGGAGGTCGGGCTGTTCCCTCATATGACCATCGGGCGCAACGTCGCGGTCGTGCCGCGGTTGGAGGGCTGGCCCGATGACCGCGTCCGCGCGCGCGTCGATGAATTGCTCAACCTGGTCGGCCTCGACCCGAAGATTTACGCCGACCGTTACCCGCGTGAATTGTCCGGCGGGCAGCGCCAGCGCGTCGGCGTGGCGCGCGCGCTGGCCGTCGACCCGCCGATACTGCTGATGGACGAACCCTTCGGCGCGCTCGATCCGTTGACACGGGCCGAAATGCGCCGCGAATTTCAACGCATCCAGTCGCAGGTACGCAAGACCGTCGTCTGCGTCACGCACGACATGGGCGAGGCGTTTTCGCTCGGAACGAAAGTCGGCGTGCTGGCCGACGGCAAACTCGCCGCCTGCGCCACGCCCGCCGAAATCATTCGATCGAACAGTCCTGAAGTGAAAATCTTCCTAGACGCCTTACCCAAAATCGAAATATAGTACCGATATGGAATTGAGGACTTCAAAATGAAACAAGCGCCAACTTACACACTCTATCATCCCAAATGGTACCGCAAGCGCGTCTCGACGTGGTGGTGGACCGAGCAGTGGCGTTCTTTCAAGTTTATCCTGCGCGAGCTGAGCAGCCTGGCGGTGATCTACTTCGTATGCTTGCTCCTCTGGCTGTTGTGGAGTCTGGGGCAGGGGGCGGAAAGTTACCACGATTTTCTGGCTTGGATGAAGGAACCGTGGATGATCGCGTTCAACGTGATCGCCCTCCTCTTCGTCCTCTACCACTCGATTACGTGGTTCAATCTGGCGCCGAAGGCCATGCCGGTGCGCGTGGGAGGGAAGCGCCTGCCTGAATGGATGGTCGCCGCGCCCAATTACGTCGTCTGGATAGTCCTTTCGGCGGTCATAGCCTGGTTTATTTTGGGGGGGAACTGACATGACCAAAAGATCGAATGAGCCGTTTCTGTGGTCGCTCTTCAGCTCCGGCGGGATGATCGCCGCGTTGATAGTTCCGGTCTTGCTCTTTCTGTTCGGCCTGGCTATCCCGCTGGGTTGGATCGATGAGCCGAGCTACGGGAGCCTGCTGGCCTTGGCGCGATACCCTCTGGCGCGGCTGGCGCTGTTCGCGGTCTGCTCGCTGTCGCTCTTTCACGGGGCGCATCGTTTTCGCTTCACCCTCTACGACGGATTGCAGATCAAACACCTCAACGAATTGATCGCCGTCTTCTGTTACGGCGGGGCTTTGGCCGGGACGGCGCTGGCCGCATACATCCTGTGGAATATTGAATAACCATACGCCATATTTCATATGAAATATGAAATATGGCGTATGCATATGGCCGCGCATTCATTGGAGGCGCCATGTTCGATCTGAAGAAGATTCACAAAGACGCCGTCACGCAAGCCCTCGAGCGGGCGCATTTTTACCGCCTCCTCAACGAGCCGGGCGCGGCCGAGAGCATTTGCCTGGACGTGCTGGAAATCGACCCGGAAAATCAGGACGCGCTGGTCACTCTGCTTCTGGCGATCACCGATCGATTCACCAGAGGCTACGCCGTCGGCGCCACTCAGGCCAAAGAGCTGTTGCCGCGCATCAAGGACGAATACCAGCGCGCCTATTACGCCGGGATCATCTGCGAGCGGCAGGCCAAAGCCAGGCTGCAGCAGGGCGGGCCGGGATCGAGCCATGACGCCTACGAATGGCTGCGCGACGCGATGGAATGGTATGAGAAGGCGGAGGCGATACGCCCCGCCGGCAACGACGATCCGATCCTGAGGTGGAACGCCTGCGCTCGAGTCATCATGCGCAACCACCTCGCGCCGAGACTGGCGGACGCTTCAGAGCCCTATTTGGAATAGATGCCAGATGTCAGATGTCAGATGTCAGGATGTGGCGCGGTTCTACTGACATCTGACATCTGACATCTGACATCTGACATCTGACATCTGACATCTAATAATGGCCTTCGGCTTGAATTCCAAACCTCGCCTCACTACAATGGCCGCGCCGACTCCCCATGCCTTGTCCTGACGACCACGGAGATTCAAAAGATGGATTGCTCGCGGTTCGAAGAATTGATCAGTGATTACCTTGATTGCGGGATGGCGCCCCCCGATCGCCGCCGCTTCTGCGAGCATCTGCTGGCCTGCCGTCCGTGCCACCTACTCTTCAACGACGTGCGCGCCGCGATCGACGGTTGCCGCGAATGGAAAGAATCGCAAATGCGCGAAATCGCCATGGGGGCGGAGGTCGAACTGCGCATCATCGGCGCCACGACCGCCGGTGAGATGCTCAGTTGCCGGACGCTCGACGCGTTGATCTCCGATTATTTCGACGGTCTGATCGAGGGCGAATACGAGATCGTCTTCAACGAACATTTCGCGGTCTGTGAGGGGTGCCGACGCCTGGTCGAGGGGTTGCGCGAATCGCTTGAAGAACAAGAATCAGTCGAGGCCCCGGAAGAGCTTTATGGCCGCATATTCGCGGCGACGTCGAGGGCGGCTGCTGGCGGCTCGAGACGTTAAATCCAGACGATTCTCATGCTTTATCCAAGACACTATTTCACCCTTTTACCGCGAATCCTCTCGTCAGCCCTCCTCCCAGCCCTCGTAGTGAGCGTGATCTGCGTCTCTTCGCTGGCGCAGCAACTGGCGCCCCTCGAGAGGAAAGTCGAAAGTGGCGCCGGCGCGGCGGAGGAGAGCAAATCCTTGAGCAGCATGGGGTGGACATTAGCGCCGCCCAAAGTGGTGATCAAGGCTCGGTCGGAAGGCGGCGCGACGTGCTCGCCGAAGGAAACGTCTATCTCGTGGAGCAGGGGCAGCGGCTGACCGGCGAAGTGCTTGAATTCAACTACAAGACACGGCGCGGCGTGATGAGCAATCCGACGGCTTTCACGAACACCACTCCCGACGGGACAATGGTCGTCATTGACGCCTTCCGGGCGGACAAGACCGGCGAGGACACATACAATCTGGAACACGCCGTGTTGACAGCGTGTCAGGAGAAGTCCCCTAGATGGAGCTTTACCGCGAAACGCGCGCGCGTCCGGCTGGATCATCGGGCCAAGGTCTACAACGCGTTCTTCCGTATCAAAAACGTCCCCGTGCTCTGGGTGCCTTACGCCTCGATCTCGATCAGCAAGAAAGATCGCTCATCGGGGTTCCTGACGCCCAGCTCCGGGTCGTCTTCGATCAAGGGGCGCACCCTCCATCTGGGCTATTTTCAGACTCTGGGGCGCAGCGCGGACGTGCTGGTCAGAACCGACCTATTCTCGCAGCGTGGTGTTGGGGTCGGCTTCGATTTCCGCGCCAGGCCCGATCAGAATTCCCGCATTGCGTTCGGATCCTTCCTCGTCGCCGATCGCGTGCTCGGCCCCAAATTCATTCCCGGTTGCGACCGCGCGACTCTCGGCGATAAATGCAAACTGCCGAACCAAGGCGGCAGCAGCTTTTACGCCGACGCCGTGCAGTACTTCAAGAACGGGTTTATGGCCGTCGCCGACGTGAACATCACGTCGTCATTCGATTTCCGCAATGTATTCTCCGACAACGTTCTGAACGCGATCTCGCCTGAAGAGCGCTCGGTCTTTTATCTCAACAAGAACTGGCGCTCGTACAGCTTCAACGCGCAACTCGGCGAACAGAGCGTCTTCGTGGCCAATTCGAGCGACCCGTTTCAAAGGACTTCGATCGTCAAGACGCGCCAGTTGCCGAGCATAGAGTTTTCGCAGCGGAGCTCGAAGCTTTCCGAAAAGTTCCCGGTCTATTTCTCTTTCGGCGCCGCGCTCGACGGCGTGCAGCGCGTCGAGACGACGGGCGACCAGGTCGATTTGAAGTCTCCGTCAATCATCGAACGCCTCGACCTTTCGCCGCGCCTGACCTTCCCGTTGAAGTCGTTCGCGGGCTTCACGCTGACGCCGAGCGTCGGCGTGCGTTCGACTTTTTACAGCAACAGCCTCGATCCGGTTCAGAGACAGTTCGTCGGACAGAGCCTGTTGCGGAATTACGCCGACCTCGATCTGGATTTGCGCGCGCCCGGGCTGGCCAAAGTCTTCCGCCACGGGGACGGGACTCCGTGGTTCAAACACGTGATCGAACCCTTCGTGGAATACCGTCGCATCAAGGGCATTGATGATTTCGACCGCACGCCGCTGATCGACGAACGCGACCTGGTCGCTGACACGAACGAGGTCGAGTACGGCGTCACGAACCGTTTCTTCGTCAAACGCCAGACGTTCGACGGCTCGGAGCAGCAGACTCACGAGTTGCTCAACCTCACCGTGTCGCAGAAATATTTCTTCGACCCTACCTTCGGCGGGGCGCTACAGCGGGGGCAGCGCAACCAGTTCTTCCCAGTCAATACGCTATCCGGGTTCGCGTTCGAGGGAGTCGAGCGCGACGCATCCCCGTTGAACCTCAAGGTGCGGCTCTATCCGACCACGACTCTGTCCGCCGACCTCCGGCTCAATTACGACACACGTTTCCACAGCCTCCGCGATCTCATCGTCGGCATGTGGTTTGGAAAGGGAATCTTTTCGTTCGGCCAGACCTGGTACTACACCCGACGCATCGAGGACGACAAATTACGTGCGGATCAACTTCCATTCGATCCGACGACTTTTCCAGGCAACCAGTTCGACTTCTCCGCCTCCGTCGGTAATCGGGCGCACGGCCCCTACAGCGCTTTTAGCATCAGCTACGATTTTCGAGACCAGCTTTTCAACGGTCAGCCTAGAGATCGTCGTTTCATTTACCTGACGACGACGAGCGGTTGGGCGTGGAATTGTTGTGGCGTCGAGGTCCAGCACGTAACGTTCAACGCTGGAAACCGCAACGAATCACGCTTCGTTTTCGCGTTCACCTTGAAAGGCATAGGCACATTCGGGACTCAAACTTTCAACCAACTCACGGGAATGGGGCCGCAACGCAGATAACGATCTTTCCATGTTACAAAATAGTGCTGTATTCTAAATGTCTTCTGTGTGCTTTTGAGACATAAGGAAAATTTGACTCAGTGGGGTCTGCAAATGACCTTTTGTGCTATACTGTCACTACCTTATTGGCGCTATAGGAGAGAAAAGCATTGACATTTAGAGAAGGAAATAAAGTTATCTATCCACGACTTGGTATATGCCGAGTGGCTGGGGTCATTGAGCAGACGATTAGCGGGTTGACTGTTAAGCTATATCAATTAAAGCCATTAGACTTTCAGGAAAGCACAACGGTTTTGGTTCCGGTCAATAAGGCCGGAGATGTCGGAGTTCGGAGGTTGATTGATAAGGCCGACATTCCCAAATTGTTGCGCTTTCTGGGCAAAGACATCGAAGTCGCGAGCGATCATCGGAAACGCAACGCCAAGAACGCCGAACGTATGGCTTCGGGTGAAATCTATGAAGTCGCCGATTCGCTCAAAACCATGGCTAAATTGAGTAAAGGCAAGACGCTCTCGCCAGAAGAGCAGCAGACTATGGCGCGCGCGCGCCATTTGATCATCAGAGAACTCTCTCACGTCACCAAACTCACGGGAGAAGAAGTCGAAGAGATGATCGATAACGCCTTGGCCGGCAAGCGTTCGCGTGCAAAAAAACTGGCTGCTTAATTGCCCACAATGCCAGAACAAAAATATTAGTAGACCGCGCAATGTCGCACTTAGACCTAGAAGTGTGACGTTTTTGCATAAAGTTCGCGAATATAGGCTCGATTATTAAAAATCTGCCTTCTGTTTCATTCATAAAACATTTGTTTAATTGAACCCTTAAATATTGCGCGGCTCGGCCTGACACACCTGCCACATTTACATTCGCGTAAAAGATTAGCTAGACACAAGATATTACGCTCTTGAGATCCAAATCCGCCATCATTTTTAATGAGAATGAAAAGGGAGCAGTATGCGAAAACGGATCAGGTAAAGTCTCAAGTTGCACTGGTGAAACTATTGAGAGAAAAGGCTTTACATGAGCTTAGTTTGATGGTAATTTCTCGTTCACTCAGTTAAGCATTTGGTTGTGGTTATGGGTATTACATTTGGAACATCGGGTTGGCGCGCAATTATTGCGGACGAATTTACTTTGGCCAACGTGAGGTTGGTTACAAGCGCAATCGCGTCAGTTTTGAACGAAGAAGCTGCGGGTGGTAGCGTAATTGTCGGCTATGACACCAGATTTTTGAGCGAGAGGTTCGCCGCCGAATGCGCGACCGAGTTCGCAGGATGGGGATTCGAGTCCTATTTAACGGCGCGTGAAACACCCACGCCGACGCTCTCTCATGCGATCAGGACGAAGGGCGCCAGGGGCGGGATCAACTTCACTGCGAGTCATAATCCGCCGCAGTACAACGGGATGAAATTTTCAACCGCCGATGGCGCGCCCGCCCTGCCTGAAGTGACGAAAAAGATTGAAGAGCGCATCGCCGAATTTCAATCGGGCAGAGCTCGAAAGCCTGAGCGAAAGGTCTCGGCCGAAGCCCTCGCTTTCGATCCGCGCGAGGATTATTTGAACGACCTCGGCGCGCGCGTCGATTTTGCGAAGATCGCTTCGGCCAGATTGAAGCTCGCTTATGACCCGCTCTGGGGGACTGGGCGCGGCTATCTGGACGAGGTTTTGCGGCGTCACGGGAGCCGAGTCTACACGGTTCATGATTACCGCGACGTGCTCTTCGGCGGTCACAGTCCCGAACCGTCGGAAGAGAATCTGGACGAGATGCGCCAGCTCGTGCTCGACAAGCGGCTCTCGCTCGGAGTTTCGACCGACGGCGACGCCGACCGGTTCGGCTTCATTGATCGCGACGGCTCATTCGTCTCTGCCAATCACATCCTGGCGCTCGTCCTGGATTACCTGTGCGAAACGCGTCCGGAGTGGACGGGCGGCGTCGCGCGAAGCGTGGCGACCACCCATCTGCTGGATCGCGTGGCCAAACGGCGCGGACGCCAGGTCTACGAAACGCCGGTCGGGTTCAAGTTCATCGGCGAATTGGTCAACCAGGACAAAATCATCCTGGGCGGCGAAGAGAGCGCCGGTCTGACCGTGAAAGGTCACTTCCCGGAAAAAGACGGGATACTGGCTTGCCTGTTGGTAATCGAAATGGTGGCCTCGCGCGGCGCGTCGCTCGGCGAAATGCTCGAAGAATTGTTCCGAAAAGACGGCGCGCTATACAGCGAGCGCGTCGGGATCAAACTGACGCCCGAAGTCAAAGACCGTTTGCAAAAACGCTTGTCGTCCGACGCGCCCGATTCGATCGGCGGACGCCGGGTCGCCGAGGTCAATCGGATTGACGGCGTGAAATACATTTTCGACGACGGGTCATGGATATTGCTGCGGATGTCGGGCACCGAGCCTATTGTTAGGTGCTACGCGGAAACGAACACAAAGAAAGATTTGGAGGTATTGCTTGAAACAGGCAGTAAATTCGTACTCAGCTAGAACTTCGGCCAGCGTCCGTCCACTGGGGTTTGACGGCGCCATTGGACTTCGGCGGCGGGCGCCGCGCTTTCCCAACTACGTCTGGCTGGCGATGGTCATCCTGACCATCTCCGCCCTCTCCTATTCGGCCTACTCCCGCGCCCGCGAACAGGAGCGCGAGGCCAGGGATTCATACAACGAGACCTCGGCGCGGGTCGAGAACGTGAAGAGCATGAACAAACAGATCAAGGAACAAACGACTCGCATCAGACAAAACCCGGAAGCGGCGGCGCAGGCCGCTCAGAATCAGTCGCGCATGATCCGGCGCAATGAGGTGGT
>WNGB01010644.1_pt1 | contig 12717 bp, 9 predicted proteins | sample 5400681 | NCBI WGS metagenome assembly WNGB01 (sample SAMN13153367, study PRJNA577476) | soil metagenome | isolation source: 115 cm soil or saprolite under grassland replicate 2 | place: USA:California | collected 2016-06-15 | reverse complement strand
CGCCCCCACCACCGCAGATCAGATCACCAGAACTTCTTAGACCGTAAACTCAAGCATATCGATCCGCGACCGCCGCACCTCCAGCCAGTCGCCCGGCTCGACCCGCGGCTTGCCGATGCTCTCGGCCAGGCTGCCCGCTGTCACACTCGTGCGCACGCCGACGATCCCTGCGCCGACGTCGAGCAGCAGCTCGGCATACAGCGACTCGTACGGCAGCTGCGCTCGCTCGGCTTCCCACGAAGGCACCGCCACGACCCGCCCGTACGCGGTCGGCACAATGCTGGCCCGGCCTGCGGGCAGGCCCGCCTCGGCCACCAGCCCCAGGCGCGGCGGCGGGTCCTGGACCCGCACGCTGCTGAGCAGGAAGACCAGCCGCGCGACGCCGGCCCGCCCCGCCAGCGCCGGGTCGACCACGTGGTGCCGGTCGACCACGCCCAGCGTGCTGGCCGTCGTCACGTTATTCGGCGCGCTCGACGACTCCAGACGCAGCACGATCAGCGGCAGGTAGCGCCGCCCGTCGGCGTGCAGCTGGCCGGGCACGAAGCGCTCGAAGACGCACGGGAGCCGAAGTTGTTCTGCTTGTGGGAAGCGCATGGCTTAGTTAAGAGTTAAGAGTTTTGAGTTACTTCCTGTTGCAGAATAACTCAAAACTCTTAACTCTTAACTTTGAATTCATCCTGTGACTTCTTCAGGCTCGGGCTGCCCGAGCAGCGCCTCGCGCAGCGCCTCGACGAACTCGCGCGGGCGGGCCGGGCTGAGGATCAGCGGCGGTGCGGCGCGGCGCGCCACCGCGACCAGCCGCTCGCGATTGGTTGCGACGAAGAACACCGCGCCGTAGCGATCGAGCTGGAATGGTCCCTGATAGCCAAACACCCCGGCGTTGAACGAGCGCCGCAGCCCGAACCGCGGCACGTCGGCCAGCGCGGCGGCCAGCGAGACGCCCGCGATCTCTTTGAACGGGACCGGCATCGCGCGAACCCAGCGCCGCCGGATGACCAGCCGCTCTGCTTCCACGGCGTAGCCGGTCGGCTGCACAGCGTAGTTGAGCACCAGCCAGACCGCCAGCGCGACCGCAACCGCGACGGTGATCACCACGCCGGTGATCGCGACGCCGTCGAGCAGAAACCCGCTGAGATAGAGGAACAGCGCCGGCAGCATCAGCAGGCCGCCCAGCATCGCGATGCCGGTGGTGATTCGCTCGGCGTATGGGTCGAGCGCCGCCGCGTCAAACCAGGTTGTTGCCGTATCGTTTTCTGGCCGAGCCATCTCTGCTTCCTACCTCGACGCGTATCATACCACGTCTTCGCCCTCGTCGGACGAAGCCCCGGCACAGGGCCGCCGAACCTTTAGCAACGCTGGCTGGGATGGGGGTGTGGGCGCCGGGCGTAGCCCGGCGCCCACACCCCACCCTAGCTCAGATTGTCAAGTAACCATGAACCTCGTCTTCGCAGGTGAGAAATCTGTTATCGAACTGTTATCCGCGCAGCCGTCGCGGCGCTTGTTATGGGACAGGTCGTGTGCTATAACAACCCGTGTCGCCTGCATGACACCATGACACTTGTGTGGAGAAGATGTTTATGCCGCGCGCAGCGGATGTGATACGCCAGCCCGTCGTTGTGATCTGGACCCTGGCGCTGCTGACCGGCGGCGCCGTGCAGTTCGTCTTCGAGCCGTCGGCGATCTCTTACATAGGGCTGCTCCGTGCAGCCGTGCTCGCCACGCTGCTGGTTCTGGGCGATCTCGCCGCCGTGCGGCTCGAGGACGGCAGCGCGCTCACGCCCGCGCCGGCCCTGCTGGTGGCCGGGCTCGCGGTGGTTGGCTGGCCACTGCTGCAGCTGGCCGCGATAGCTGGGACGCTCGGGTCGTCCGCGATCCGCCGCCGCGAGCCTGAGCAGGCGCTGCTCGACGCCGGCGCGCGCTGTCTGATCGTCGCGCTGATCACGCCGATCTACCGGCTGACTCAGCCGCTCGCGGCGCCGCCTTTCAGCACGCCCATGGCCCTGCTCGGGCTGCTGCTGATCGGCGCGGTCGCCGACGCCGTCAAGCTGGTGATCGGCGCCGCCGGGATCGAGCGCGGCGGGCTGCTGGCCCGCTGGCGCGCGCGGCTCGGCGCGATGCGCTGGTATGTGCTGGCGATGATCCCGCTCGGCGGGCTGCTCGGCGCGCTCTGGTGGGTCAGCCCCTGGGCCTTCGTGCTCGGCCTGGCGCCGCTGGCCGTCGCACAGCACTCGTTTCGCAACGAGGTCGCGCTGCGCCGCAAGAACCTCGACTTCGCGCTGCTCGCCGAGCAGCGCGAGGCGCTCACTTCACGGATCGAGCGCCTCCAGGCCCTCGCCACGGCCATGATCGGCACGCTCGACGTCCAGGCGATGCTCGAGATCCTCTGCCGGCGGCTGGCCAACTTGCTGGATGCGCCGGCCGGCTGGGTGATTCTGCTCGACGAGGTTGGCTGGCCGCAGCTGATGACCTGTCACAATCTGCCGTCTGCGCCCGAAGCATCGCTCGCGCTCGGCGACCCGGGCAGCTACGCGCCGCTGCTCGATCTCGAACGTGTGGTGCTGGTGACCGACGAGCGCTGCCAGGCGCTCGCGCCGTCGGCGGCGCCCGGCGACTCGGCCCAGTGGTCGGCGGTGCTGAGCATTCCGCTGCTGGGCGAGCATCGCGTGCTCGGGTCGATCTGCCTGGCCTTCGACCGGCTGCGCGGCCTCGACGCCGACGAGCAGCGCGTGCTGACCTCGTTCGCCCACCAGGCCGCCGTCTCGCTCGAGAACGCGCGCCTGTTCGACGAGCTGCGCCGCAAACAGGACGAGCTGATCCAGTCGTCCAAGCTGGCCGCGGTCGGCACCTTCGCCGCCGGGATCGCCCATGAGTTCAACAACTTGCTCGGCAGTATGCTAGGCTACGCCGAGCTGGGCCACAGCGTCGACGATCTGGACGAGAAAAACCACTCGCTCGACGTCGTGATTCAGGCCTGCCGGCGCGGCCGCGGCATCACCCGCGGGCTGCTGACCTTCGCGCGCCGCCAGGAGCACCGCCGCGCCCTGGCCGACGTGATCGACGCGATCGACGAAACGCTGACTCTGGTCGAGATCGACCTGCGCAAGGCGCACATCGAGATCGTCCGGCGGATCGAGCCGGTGCCACCCACGGTCTGCGACCTGGGCCATCTCTCGCAGGTCGTGCTGAACCTGATCACCAACGCCCGCGACGCGATGAAGCCGCACGGCGGCACGCTCACGATCGGGCTCCGCGAAAGGCGCGGCATGATCGAGCTGAGCGTCGCCGACACCGGCAGCGGCATTCCGGCCGAGCTGCGCGACAAGATCTTCGAGCCGTTTGTGACCACCAAGGGCGCGCTCGGCGGCAGCCAGACCCCCGGCACCGGCCTGGGCCTCTCGGTCTCCTACGGCATTGTGCAGGAGCACGGCGGCACGATCGAGGTCGACAGCGCGCCCGGCCGCGGCACCACGATGACCGTCCGCCTGCCGATCGTCCACAGCCGCGTCGAGCGCGAGGTGGCGGTCGGGCAGTATTGATTGATGGTTGCTAACAGGGTGAGGGTGTGGAGGCGGGTCGCGGCCCCGCCTCCACACCCTCACCCTGTTAGCGTTGTCGGATTGTTGTGCTACAATAGCCCCATCCGCCGCCCAGCGAAGGTGCTGCGCCGACGACGACGCCACGCTACTGCTCGACCATCTCCACGGCGTCCCGGCCGCCACCTCCGGCGGACCGACCGCGAAGCCGTCGTCACCGAACTCCCGCTGGAACTCATAACTCATAACTCATAACTCATAACTCATAACTAAATGAGGAGGTCCCGCAATGGCGCAGGCACAGACCGAACCCCACAACATGGCCGACTACGAGGCCGAACGCCGCGACTTCAAGCTGGAGGTGCCACCCGACTTCAACTGGGCCTTCGACGTGATCGACCGCTGGGCCGAGGATCCGCAGAAAGAGGCGATGTTCTGGGTCGGCCAGGGCGGCGAGGAGCGCCGCCTGACCTTCGCCGACTTCAGCCGGCGCTCGAACCAGCTCGCCAACGCCCTTGAGGCGCTCGGCGTGCGGCGCGGTGACCGGGTGTTCCTGATGCTGCCGCGCGTGGTCGAGTGGTGGGAGGCGATCCTCGGCATCATGAAGGCCGGCGCGATCTCGATGCCCGGCACCACCCTGCTGACGCCCAAGGACATCGCCTACCGCGCCCGCCTGGCCGAGACGCGCGTGGTGATCACCGACGCCGCCAACGCCGCCAAGTTCGATGAGGTGCGCGCCCAGTGCCCCTCGTTCGAGATCATGATCGTGGTTGGCGGCGATCGCGAAGGCTGGAGCAGCTACGAGTCGGCCGTCGGCGCGGCCGCCGGCGAGCGCGCGCGCATTGCGACGCCGAGCGGCGACCCGTGCATGATCTACTTCACCTCCGGCACCGTTGGCTACCCCAAGATGGTGCTGCACACCCACGCCTCCTACCCGATCGGCCACACGATCACTGGCAAGTACTGGCTCGACCTGCGGCCGGGCGACCTGCACTGGAACATGTCCGAGACCGGCTGGGCAAAGGCGGCCTGGAGCAACCTGTTCGGACCGTGGAACATGGGCGCGTCGCTGTTCATGTACGACGGCCGCGGCAAGTTCAACGCGCGCGAGACGCTGGAGTTCTTGCAGAAGTATCCGATCACCACCTTCTGCGCGCCGCCGACGATCTATCGCATGCTGGTGCTGGAGGATCTGAAGGCCTACAAGCTCCCGCACCTGCGCCACTGTGTCGGCGCCGGCGAGCCGCTCAACCCCGAGGTGATCGACGCCTGGCGCGCCGCGACCGGGCTGACGATCCGCGACGGCTACGGCCAGACCGAGACCGTGCTGCTGTGCGCCAACTTCCCGCCGCTGGAGGTCAAGCCCGGCTCGATGGGCAAGCCCTCGCCCGGCTTCGACGTGGCGGTGGTCGACCGCGACGGCTCGGTGCTGCCGCCTGGCAAGGAGGGCGATATCGGCGTGCGGATCGCGCCGCAGCGGCCGCTGGGCCTGTTCAAGGAGTACTGGCGCAACCCCGACGCCACCGCGAACTGCATCCGTGGCGACTGGTATATCACCGGCGACCGCGCGGTGATGGACGAGGATGGCTACTTCTGGTTCGTCGGCCGCGCCGACGACGTGATCCTCAGCGCCGGCTACCGGATCGGCCCGTTCGAGGTCGAGAGCGCGCTAATCGAGCACCCCGCGGTCGCCGAGGCCGCGGTGGTCGCCAGCCCCGACGAGCTGCGCGGCGAGGTCGTCAAGGCCTTCGTCATCCTGGCGCCGGGCCACAGCCCGTCCGAGGAGCTGGCGAACGAGCTGCAGGAGTACGTCAAGAACACCACCGCGCCCTACAAGTACCCGCGCGAGATCGAGTTCGTAGCCGAGCTGCCCAAGACCATCAGCGGCAAGATCCGGCGGATCGAGCTGCGCGAGCGCGAGCGCCAGCGCAAATCGGACGGCGCCTAGTTTTTCACCACAGAGAACACAGAGAGCACAGAGAGCGTGAATTGGTCTCTGTGCTCTCTGTATTCTCTGTGATAAAAAGGGGAGGCACACATTCCGGCGCCCGGCCTCTACCTGCTCGCCTCCGCCGCTCGATCGTCGGCGGGATCGGGCGAAACTGGCGGCAGCACGGCGCCGCTGGCCAGCACGCCCTCGCTCTGCGCGCCGGCCGGCTGCGGCGGGGGCTGCAGCAGCACCTTGTCGATCCGCCGGCCGTCCATGTCGACCACTTCAAAGGTATAGCCCTGCCACTGGACTCGCTCGCCCGCCCTGGGGATGCGGCCCAGCAGCGCCAGCACAAAGCCGGCGACCGTCTCGAAGTCCTGCCCGTGCGTCAGCTCGGTCACCTCGGGCAGGCCCAGGCGCTCCTGCACGTCGGCGAACGACAGCAGCCCGTCGATCAGGTAGGAGCCATCGTCGCGGCGCACGATCGACTCGCCGACCTCGTCGTACTCGTCGGCGATGTCGCCGACCATCTCTTCCAGGATATCCTCCAGCGTGATCAGCCCGGCCACCTGGCCGTACTCGTCGATCACGATCGCCTGCCCGCCGCGCTGCTGCTTGAGCTGCTGAAACGCGACCAGTGCGCGCTGGCTCTCCAGCAGATACAGCGGCGGCCGCAGCAGCGATTTCAGCTCCGGCGTCTCCGGCCGGCCCCAGGACTGTAGCAGATCCTTGATATACAGAATGCCGGCGATCCGGTCGAGCGAGTCCTCGTAGACCGGCACGCGCGAGTAGCCCGACTCGGCGATCTTGCTGAGCGCCTCGGCGAGCGGCGTGTCCAGCGCCACCGCCACGATCTGCGTGCGCGGCGTCATCAGCGAGCGCACCGTGCGATCGGCGACCGAGAAGACGTTGGCGATCAGCTCCTGCTCGGCGGCCTCGACCGTGCCTTCCTCGGCGCCCTCGCGAACCAGCGCAATGATGTCGTCCTCGGTGACCGGCGTCTCCGCGATCTGATGGCGGCCCAGCAACCGCAGCACCAGCTCGGTCGAGCCTGTCAGGAAGCTCACGATCGGGCTGGCCAGCCGCGACAGCCCGCGCATCAGCGGGGCGATGGCCACCGACACGCCTTCGGCACTCTGCAGCGCCAGGCGCTTCGGCACCAGCTCGCCCAAGATCAGCGAGAGATAGCTGATCAGCAGCACGACAATGGCCAGCGAGATGTGTTCGGCGAAGGGTGCCAGCGCTGGCACGCCGTTCAGCAGCGCCTGGATCGGCTCGGCCAGATTGGCGCCGCCGAAGGCGGCCGCGAAGGTGCCGATCACCGTGATGCCGACCTGCACTGTCGAGAGAAACCGGTTTGGATTCTCGGCCAGCTCGAGCGCCGCGGCCGCGCCGCGGCTGCCTTGCTCGGCGCGCTGCTCCAGACGCCCCTTGCGCGCCGAGACGATCGCGATCTCGGAGGCCGCGAAGAAGCCATTCGCCAGCATCAGCACGACGATCAGCAGGACTTCGACCAATAAGCTGCTCCACATAGCTCCTCCCCTGCGGAACACAACCGGCAGATACCGGGCCTGCGACGGTGGAAAGCAGTATAGTTGCCGCGGAGGCGCTGTCAAGTCAGTGGCTCTCGGATCACGCTTGAGGGTCTCGGAACTTCTCAAACATCCCAATAGGGGTGCGGGGGCGGCTGTGCTGCCCCCACACCCACCATTGGGGAGGTTTGGAGGGGTCGCAGGCCCCTCCAAACCTCCCCTCACAACGAAGGGCGACCGCGCCTGTTGTCGCGACCGCCCTTCTATGGAACACTGTACGCCGTGTGGGAGTGAGCCCGTGCTGCGCGGCTGAAGCCGCCACGGCGAACAGACTGGTTACTCGAGATAGGCCTGGAGCCGCTCGCCCACGCTCGGCGACCGCAGGTGCCGCAGTGCCTCCGCCTCGATCTGGCGGGTGCGCTCGCGCGTGATGCCGAATGTGACGCCAACCTCTTCGAGCGTGCGCCGGCGCCCGTCGGTCAGGCCATAGCGCAGCTGAAGGATAGCCCGCTCGCGCTCCGGCAGCTCCATCAGCGCGCGGATCAGGTCCTGCTGCAACATCCGCTGCGCGGCGATCTCGACCGGCGCGGTGGCCTCGTCGTCGGCCAGGTGGTCGCCGACATGGCCCTCGCCCTCGTCGCCGAGCGGCTGCTCGAGCGAGATCGGCTGGGCGGACGCCTGGAGCAGGCGCTCGACTTTGCGCGGGCTAACACCCAACGCCTCGGCGATCTCCTCAGCCGTCGGGGTGCGCTCGATCGCCTGCTCCAGCTGGTGCATGACCCGGCGGAGCTGCCCGATCGCGTCGCTCAGATGCACCGGCAGGCGGATGAGCCGGCCCTGCTCGGCGATCGCCCGCGTCACTGCCTGGCGGATCCACCATGTTGCATAAGTTGAGAAGCGGTTGCCGCGTGTGTGGTCGAACTTCTCAACCGCGCGCATCAGGCCGATATTGCCCTCCTGCACGAGGTCCATAAACGACAGCGGGCCGCCGTGATATTTTTTCGCAATGCTGACGACCAGGCGCAGATTGGACTGGATGAGCTTGCGGCGTGCCTCGTCGCCCTGCGCGATCGCGCGCTCCAGCGCGATCCGCTCGCTCCAGGTCCGCTGTTCCAAGAGCTGGAGCGACTGGCGAGCCGCCTGGCCGCGAATGATATCCTGTGCCAGCGCGACCTCGTCCGCCGCTGTCAGCAGCGCGACCTGGCCGATCTCGCGCAGGTAGGTTTGCACCGAGTCCTCCATTGGCTCGGCGTCGTGGCCTGGCTCCTCCACCACGAGGTCGGCGGGATCGTCATCCCAGATCATACCAACCTCGTCGGCAGCAAGGTATCTCTGGGAGCGACGACGTAGTTGGGGACGATATTGAGTTCGCTCATCTTTGTCCGCTCCGTGACTGGCACAACGCTTGGGTCAGTCATATGTGCCGTGCTTCAGGCTTCTATGCTGCGGCTCCTAAATGAAGTACGCAGAACGACAGGTGGCTGGATGTTTCACCGTAATTCTGCAGAGCATCTATAGTACCGCCGAACCTGGCCGAAAGTTGCGGTGGTTCGCGCCTGTGCCCGTAGTTTAGACTTGCCGGTGCAGCACAAAGTCACATAGTTCGCCAAGCGCGCGTTTTGCGCTCGACGGCGGAAACCCTTTCACATGCCCCAGCGCCCGCTCGATCGTTTGCCGGGCCTCGTCCATCGCTCGGTCGACGCCGCCGGCCTCGATCACTGCCGCGACGAGCTGCGGCACCTGCGCCGGGTTGGGATGCGCCGTTCGTGCCACCTCGCGCAGCAGCGGGTCGCCGCTCTGCGCGACCGCGTAGATCAGCGGGAGCGTCAGCGTACCCTCGCGCAGATCGTTGCCGGCCGGCTTGCCGAGGGTGGCCTCGTCGCCGGTGAAGTCGAGCACGTCGTCGACGATCTGGAAGGCCAGCCCCAGGTCGTACCCAAAGCGGCCCAGTGACTCGATCTGCTCGGCCGACCCGCCGGCCACGGCGATGCCCGCCTTGCAGGCCGCCTCGAACAGCGCCGCCGTCTTGGCGCCGATCTTGTAGCGATACTGCGCCAGCGCTACGTCGAGCGGCTCGAGCTGCGTCACCGGGCGCAGCTCGCCCTCCACGACCGTCTGCGCGGCGGTGGCGTAGAATCTGATGATGCGCGGGTCTGGCTCGGCCGCCAGCTCGCCGGCCGCCAGCGCGAAGAAGTAGTCGCCGAGCATCAGCGCCACGTGGCGATCCCAGCGCGCGTGAACCGTCACCCGCCCGCGCCGTCGCAGCGTGTGGTCGACCAGGTCGTCGTGCACGAGCGAGGCGGCGTGCAGCAGCTCGATCGCTATCGCCGGCCGCGCCGCGCGCGCGAAATCGTACGCGCCCATCCGCGCCGCCAACAGCACCAGCGCCGTCCGCAGCCGCTTGCCGCCGGCCGCGACGGTGTAGGCGCCCGCGGCGCTCAGCAGCCGCGACTGCGAGGCGGTGCGCTCCATCATCAGGTGCTCGACCGCCGCAAGGTCGTCGCCTAGCGCCGCGCGCCGAAATACGTCGCCAAGATTGGCCGGAATCAATCGTAGGGGTATGGGTGCATCGACAACGCTCGGCGGGGGCAGATCGCCATGTAGCGCTGACAGGGCCATAGGACCAAGCCTTTCTAGGCGTCACGGCATGCCTGCTATGACGAATTACTCGTTAAATATATCACAAATTAACGGGGAATTCAAATGAGAGTTTCCATATTGTACTGTATTTGAACATTAATTGCACATAGAATAGCCAGCTTTGCCGCGCCAAGGTCGTGAGGCACGCTGCGCCTTCACATCCGCCGGGAAGTCACTATCTTCGCCGGCACGGCACTTGCCGCAGTGTAGTCGTGGCACATTTTTTGCGATATCAGTGTACCATCGCCGTAAGATCATCTTTATCGCAGGATGTGCGTGTGGCGTGCGATTCTGTTTGACAATCTGTGGTTGGTGGGGTGTGGGTGCGGCGCAGCCGGCCCCTAAACCCGGCACCAGGCCGACATTAGAGAATACGTATTGACGACGATGATCGATCTCTCCGGGCCAGCCGCACCCTCGAACGGCGGAGGGCCATCCTCGCTTTGGGAGCGTCTCACGCTCAAACAGGTCGTGCTGGGCACCGCGCTCGTCACATTCATTGTGCTCGGGCTGCTCCTGGCTGTCGCCCTCCGCTACGTCTTTTTGCTGCTGTTCCTCGGAATTGTGGTCGCGACCGCGCTGGCGCCGGTGGTCGAGCGGCTGCGCCGACTGGGCCTCACGCAAGGTTCTGCGGCCCTGGTCGCATTTGGCCTGCTGCTGCTGCTGATCGGCGGGATCATCGCGGCGCTGGCGCCGTTCTTCGTGGCGCAGCTCGTGCAGGCGGTCAGCGAGCTGCCCCAGCTCTACGCCGGATTCCGGGCCACCGTCGCGAGCTCGGAGGTGCGCTTCATTCGCGAGCTGGCCGCGCAGCTGCCGGCCGATCCGTTCAGCGGCCTCTCCGGCGCGGACGGGGTCGCGCTCGGCGCGCAGGTCGCGGCGCTGCTGCCGTCGGTCGGGTGGCTCGTGCTGTTTGGCGCGCTGGTGCTGCTGCTGAGCTACTACTGGCTCTACTACCGCGCGCTGGCGATCCAGTCGGTGGCGCTGCTGATCCCGCTCAACCGGCGCGCGGGCGTCGTCGCGCTGTGGGAAGAGATCGAGGCCAAGATCGGCGCCTTCGTGCGCGGCCTGGCGATCCTCGGCTTTGTGATCGGCGCGCTCTCGGCGGTCGGCTACGTCACGATCGGCCTGCCCTACGGCCTCACGATCGCGATCATCGCCGGCTTGCTCGAGGCGATCCCCTACGTCGGGCCGATCATCACGCTGGTGCTCGCCGGCCTGATCGGCCTGAGCGTCTCGCAGACCATGGCGCTGCTGGCGGTCGGGCTTGCGGTGATCATCCAGTTCCTCGAAAACACGATCGTGGTGCCGCGGGTGATGGACCGCGCCGTCGGTGTCAGCCCGGTCGTGACGCTGCTGGCGCTGGCGGTCTTCAGCGATCTGTTCGGGCTGCTGGGGGCGCTGCTGGCGGTGCCGCTGGCCGCGGTCTTCCAGGTGCTGCTCGACCGCCTGATGCTCGCGCCCACCACGCCCGAGAAGCTCGAGATCGGCGGACGTGATAAGCTGGCCCTGCTGCGCTACCAGACCCAGGACCTGGCGAACGATCTGCGCCAGCAGGTGCGCGGCAAGACCGAAGAAATCGACGCCGACGTGGACGCCGCCGAGGAGGATCTGGAGGCGCTGCTCGTCGACCTGGACGGCCTGCTCGCCGCGGCCCAGGAGCAGCGGGCATGAATGCCATGGCAAACATGATCGTCTGTCGCAGAGCGCAGAGAGAACTATCGAGCTGGAGGTCTGCCGCGGACTATTTCGGTGATCTCTGCGACCTCTGTGGCTGCTAAAGCTAAAGGCATAGTCATATGAAACGACTGACCCAGATCACGCTGACGATCGGCGTCACGCTGCTGGCGATCGTGCTGCTATGGGTGTTTCAGCCGACCCTGGCGATGTTCGGTGGCTCGCTGGCGATCTCGGCGGCGCTGCGACCGCTGGTGCAGCGGCTTGAGGCGCGCGGCATCGGGCGTGGCTCGGCGATCCTGATCTGGTATCTGCTGTTGCTGGCCGGCCTGTCCGTGGGCGTGCTGATCTATGGCGTCGGCGTTGCCGACGAGGCGGCGGCGGCGGCGGCGGGGCTGCCGCGCGCCTACGGCACGCTGGTCGCCGCCGGGCAGCACGGCACGGCGTTTCAGCAGACCGTCGCGCGCGCGCTGCCCGACTTCGACACGCTCATCCGTGGTGGGGCCAGCGCCGCCGGGCAGGCGATGCTCGGCGGCACGGTGCTCGGCGTGGCTGGCAGCCTGACGAATCTGCTGATCTTCGCGTTTGCCGCGCTGAGCCTGGCGTACTACTGGCTGATCGAGGTGGCGCACTTCGAGCGCCTGTGGCTCTCGCTGATGCCGGTCGGGGCGCGCGTGCGCGCCCGCAGCATCTGGCGCAACGCCGAGATGGCCGTCGGCGCCTACATCCGTACGACCGTGCTGGCCATGGCGGTCTCGGCGCTCATCCTGCTCGCGCTCTACCGCATGGTCGGGCTGCCCTTCGCGACGCTGCTGGCGCTGCTGGGCGGGGCCAGCCAGATTGTGCCGCGGCTCGGGCCGGCGCTGGCGCTGATCCTGGCAGCCATGGTCGCGGGCGTGACACTCTCGCCGCTCCAGACTGCCTTGATTCTCTTGACCGGCGGCGCGATTCAGCTGGCCACGCACAAGCTCGCGACCCGCGCGATGCAGCACGAGGCGCTGAAGGTCAACCCGCTGCTCCAGATGCTGCTGCTGCTCGCGCTGGCCTATCTCGGCGGCTTCTGGGCGATGATCTTCGCACCTCCGCTGGCCGCGCTGATCCAGGTGCTGCACTCGTCGATCCTCGCCGCCAGCGCGGCTGCCCAGCCGGAGAGCGCGCTGGATCTGCTGACGCAGCGCCTGGAGCGCCTGCGAGCCTCGCCCGACGCCGAGCGTGTGGAGCTGGCCAGCACGCTGCGTCGCAGCGACGATCTGCTCAAGCAGGCCCGCGCGATGCTCGACGGCCAATAGTACTACAGTTGTAATTCATCATGTGAGTAGCGCTGAGTGGGTTTGACCCAAATCTTGTCCCAGATGCCAGCCTTGCGCCACTGCCGGTATTGCGCATACACGGTTTTCCAACGAGGAAA
>WNGB01034114.1_pt1 | contig 12718 bp, 10 predicted proteins | sample 5400681 | NCBI WGS metagenome assembly WNGB01 (sample SAMN13153367, study PRJNA577476) | soil metagenome | isolation source: 115 cm soil or saprolite under grassland replicate 2 | place: USA:California | collected 2016-06-15 | reverse complement strand
GCCGAGCGGCTCTATCTCGTCCACGGGCAGCGGGGCGAGGACCCGACCGAACCGCCCGCATCCGGCCCCTTCCCGTATCCGGCGGTCAGCCACGAGTCTCGCATCCAGAAGCTGCACGATGACCTAGTCCGCACCGGCCACAAGCCGTTCCACCTCCCCGTCGGGGTCAACCTCGACGAGGAGAATCCGGAGAAGAGCCCGTGCGTCCGCTGCACGCGGCTCGACGGGTTCCCCTGCCTCGTGGACGCGAAGGCCGACGCGCACGTCCTCTGTATCCGCCCGGCGCTCGAGCACCCGAACGTCACGCTGATGACGAACTCGCGCGTTGCGCGCCTAGAGACCGACGCGGACGGTCGCACGGTGACCGGCGTGGTCGTCGACCGCGACGGCGAGCGCGAGACCTATCGCGCCGATGTGGTCGTCGTTTCGTGCGGTGCGATCAACTCGGCGCTCCTCCTACTTGGCTCCGCCAACGACCAGCATCCGAACGGGCTCGCCAACTCGTCGGACGTCATCGGCCGACACTACATGTGCCACCTGAACTCGGCGATGATCGCGATCTCGAAAGAGGCGAACACGACGCGGTTCCAGAAGACGCTCGGCCTTAACGATTACTACTGGAGCGCCGACGACTTCGATTTCCCGCTCGGGCACATCCAGATGCTCGGCAAGAGCGACGGGAACATGCTGCGAGCCGGAGCACCCTGGTTCGCGCCCGGCCTGGCGCTCGACTACACCGCTCGGCACGCGGTCGACTTCTGGCTCACGACCGAGGACATTCCCCAGACGAGCAATCGCGTGATGCTCGACCGCACTGGCCGGGTTCACATCCACTACTCGAACAAGAACGCCGAGTCACACCGCCGGCTGCTCGCGAAGCTGAAGGGACTCTTGCCACACCTCGACATGCGTGAGCACCTGATCCCGAACCAAGTCATCCGGGACGAGCGCATTCCCATCGCGGGTGTTGCGCACCAGGTCGGCACGGCGCGGTTCGGGACCGATCCGAAGTCGTCCGCCCTCGACATCAACTGCAAGGCCCACGACGTCGACAACCTCTACGTCGTCGACACGAGCTTCTTCCCCTCCTCCAGCGCGGTGAACCCGGCTCTGACGGCGATGGCAAACGCTCTAAGGGTCGGCGACCACCTGCTCGAGCGCCTCGGCGCGAAACCGGCCGAGCGGATAGAGGAGCCGCTGGCGGCGGCCGTGGCAGGGACCGCGGAGATGAGGGCGAGATGAGGGCACCAGGCTTGGTTCCCGGTGCTATTTGCACGCACGTAAGGGGCCATGTCTACGATCTGGCTGAACCGCTGAAAAACTCCTCGGTGAGCGTGTCCTCCTCTGCCCGTTGGGGAGAAGGACGCGTCCGCCCCACGGGCGATCGCTGCAATCGATCGCGTAACCGCCTGGTGGGGTCCTGTCGCGACCAGTTTCCTCTTCGTCGACAAGTCTGAGGTGACGCGGTTTCGTCATTTCTCTTCGACGCCGTGACTGATGTGCTTATTCAGTTCGAGAAGAGCTTGACCCGAATACCGGCATGTGTGGATCGCATCTTTCATGGACCGGACAGTCGCGTGACACGCTCTTTGATGAAGTTCGTGGTGCTCTGACGCCAGGCCCAACCGCTCTGCCGAGGGCTATGCTCAAACTGTCGGTTGGACCGCGGGCGATGGTCCAGCGTGAGCGGCCGAGCGGCCGCGGCGGCCCAGCCAGAGTCGCCGATCGAAGACGATCAGGCCTACGGCGACCGCACACCACCCGGCCGTGTAGAGCAGGATCCAGCGCGTTTCGTCCCGCCCGACAAAGCCATTCGTTCCAGTGAGCTCGCGGCCGATCGTCCCTTCAGCTGCGTGAGCCAGGATCGTGATGAAGACGCTCCCACCCGTGTGAACGAAGAGCCAGGTATAGAAGAACGTGACGGCCATCGTCGTTAGAAGGAAGATCGCGGGAAGGTCTTCTTCCGCGAGGAATATGAGGGGCACGTGCCATACCGCGACGATGAGCGCAAGGAAGAGCGTCGCTTCGAGCGGCGAACGGCCGGCAAGGAAACGAGGCAACGCGAATCCGCGCCAACCAGGTTCTTCACCGATCGGGGAGAAGACGGGCACTACGAGACGCAGCGCGAAGACGACGGCGAGGGACGAGAGCTCGAGCTGGCGCAGAGAAGAATCCGATGCGCCGAGTGCGACGTTTAGACCCCCGGTGCCGAGCACGACCGCCAACGGGATGAGAAGTGCAGCGGCGTACCACGGCCAACCGACTCGCCATCGGATTAGCCGGCTGCCGAGCTCGCGCAAGCCTCGGCGGCCATCGATTACCGCGGTGACGACGAGCGCGGAGAGTAGGGGGCCAGCTGCCATGAAGACGCCGAACGGGGTGGGAGCCCACGTGATGAGAAACGCCAGGGCGAAAAACACGAGCAGCACGTGCTGCCTGACGAATGTGGTTAGCCGCTTTCTAGATGTATCGCGGAGGGCAGGGTCGTTGGGACTTTTCTGGAGGCCATGCTTATTCATCGCTTCCTCCTTCGGGACATGCGGGGACCTGCGCGCGGTTCGGGTCGTGACCCCGAGGCTCTCGGCGTCTTGATTTACGCCAACGAATCGCGTCGCCATTTGCAGTTCCGGCAGATGCGCTAACCGTTACGCCTGGCGAGCGCCCGACGCCGATCGAAAGATCACCCGGGGTGATTCGTCGGATGGGCGAAGACGATTCACTCCGCCCGGCGCCATCCTTGCCCGTGTGGACGCTACGGAGAGCAGCTACCGGGTGACGGTTCGTGGGAACATGAGCGATCGACTCGCCTCAGCATTCGACGGCGTGACAGTCGAGCGAGGAAGGGGCACGACCGTCCTCGTCTGCAACCTCCGCGACCAGGCCGAGCTCTACGGCCTCCTGAACCGGCTCCGCGACTTCGGCCTTGACCTCGTCGGGCTCGAGGAGCACGCATGAACGCCGTCGCGATCCAGGACGAGGAGCGGCTGTACCACGCCTTGCTCAGGGGCGACGAAGACGCGTTCGTCGCGCTTGTCGAACGCTACCAATCGTCGTTGATGCGCCTAGCGACCGCGTACGTGAAGAACCGCGCCGTGGCGGAGGAGGTCGTGCAGGAGACGTGGCTCGGCGTCCTTGCCGGACTCGAGCGCTTCGAGCGGCGCTCCTCCCTCAAGACCTGGATCTTCCGCATTCTCCTCAACACGGCAAAGACTCGCTTTGTGCGCGAGAACCGGTCCGTCCCGTTCTCCTCGCTCGGCGGAAACGGGGACGATCCAGCTGAGCCCACGGTCGAGCCGGAACGTTTCAAGGACGGGCGTTGGACTTCGCCGCCTCGACCCTGGAATGAGATGCCGGAAAGCCGACTTCTTTCGCAGGAGACCTGCGGAGTGATCGATGACGTGATTCTCTCGCTACCGCCAACGCAAGCACACGTCATCACGCTTCGCGACGTGGGAGGGTGGAGCTCACGCGATGTCTGCGCGCTCCTCGCGATATCCGAGGCGAACCAGCGCGTGCTCCTCCACCGCGCCCGTTCGAAAGTCCGCGCGGCGCTCGAACACTACCTAGACTAGCTCGGGAAGCCACCCTGGTATCTCGGGCCGTGGGCACGGTAACCTCGGCTGTGGCGGCTGGGAGGTCGATGGATCCCGTAACGGCAAAGCGCTCGACGGGGGGGCGCCGGCCTCGCCGAGCAAGTGGCTCCGAGAGCGGAGTCTTGAGGACGAAGCTGCAGCCGCCAGCAGTGCGCGGCGAGCTCGTGGCTCGCACCGCTCTCGTGGAGCAGCTCGCGGCCGGCGGCCACAAGCTGACGCTCCTCGCGGCGCCGGCCGGATCCGGAAAGACGACGCTACTCGCGGCGTGGAAACGGTTGGAGGGACGGGGAAACCCCTTCGCCTGGCTCTCCGTCGACAGTTGGGACAATGATCCAGTCCGGTTCTGGATGCATCTCGTCGCGGCCATCCGCACCGTTCGGCCCGAGGTAGGACGAAAGGCGCTGGCGCTCCTCCAGGCGCCTCGTACATCCGTGGTAGAGGACATCCTGCCGGCGCTGATCAACGAGCTCGACGCACTCGAAGGGCCGCTCGTTCTAGTTCTCGACGACTACCACTCGCTCGAGAACACCGAGGTCCACGAGGCCGTTGGGTTCCTCCTCGACCATGCCCCGCCGGCCTTCTGCCTCGTGATCGCGACTCGGTCGGACCCCGCTCTTCCGCTGGGGCGCTTGCGTGCCCGTGGAGAGCTGCTCGAGCTTCGTGCCGGAGACCTCCGTTTTGGGCCCGAGGAGTCGGCCGAGCTCCTCAATGGAATCCTCGGGCTCGCCCTCGAGCCGGGCGACGTCATGCGCCTACACGTGCGTACTGAAGGCTGGGCCGCGGGCCTCTATCTCGCCGCGCTGTCCCTCAGGGGGCGGGAGGACCGCGCTCCGTTCATCGCCGCATTCGCCGGCGACGACCGTCACATCGTCGACTACCTCGGAGCCGAGGTGCTCCAGAGCCAACCCGACGCCGTCCGAACTTTCATGCTGCACACGTCGATCCTCGACCGCCTCTCGGGCCAACTCTGCGACGCCGTCATGGAGACGACGGGCTCGGCCGACATGCTGAAGGCGATCGAGCGAGCCAACCTCTTCCTCGTCCCCCTGGACGATAGGCGTCGTTGGTACCGGTATCACCACCTGTTCAGGAGCCTGTTGCTTCACGAGCTCGGGCGGGCCGAGCCCGAGGCCGCCACCGGGTTACACCGCCGGGCTTCCGGCTGGTACCGGGCCGCGAACTCCATCCCGGACGCGATCCACCACGCGCTTGCCGCAGGCGATGTCGACGAGGCGGGCGAGCTCGTCGCAGCGCATTGGAACACGTTCTTCAATCAGGGACGGTTGAACACGGTCGCAAGCTGGCTGGACTCGCTTCCCGCCGACCTGGTCGCCGACGATGCCCGCCTCTGCGTGGCGCGAGCGTGGATCGCGCTCGATCGGGGACGTCTCGCGGCGGTCGAGCGCTGGATCGAAGCCGCCGACCGAGCCATCTCGTCCCGGCGCGACGAGGACGGGCCGGCGTCACTGGAGACGGCGGTGCTGCGCACCGTCTTTCGGTTCAAGCTCGGCGACATCGCCCGTGCGCACGAGGCCGCTCAGCAGACGCTCGAGCTCTCTTCGGACGAAGCGCTCTTTCCTCGGACCGTGGCCCAATGCATTCTCGGTGTAACGCACTACTGGTCGAGCGAGCGCGACCAGGCCGTCGGTGCGCTCGATGAGACGGTGGAGCTGGCACACGCCGCCGGCAACAATCTCGCGGCCAGCTATGCGCTCGGTTACCTCTCCATCATCTACGCGGAGGACAAAGAACTCGGGAGGGCCGACGAGGTAGCCGGACGTGCGCTCGCGGCCAGCGACGCGCCCGGCTTCGCCGAGCACTTCGTGACGATGATGGCTCATCTCGGCCGCGCCAGGGTCTTCCAGCAACGGGGCGAGCTGGCCGAGGCCGAGAGCTGCGCCGCCCGCGCCCTCGAGCTCGCCCTGCGCGGAGCTGGGATTATTGAGATCGCCTCGGCACGCGTCGCCCTCGCGGAGGTCAAGCACGCGCGAGGCGCTCGCGCGCCGGCGCGCGCTCTCCTTCGCGAGGCGCGCGCGGATCTTCGTGACTGCCCCGATCCGCGCGCCCTGGAAGATCACATCGCGGGCGCGGAGCGACGATTGCGACTCGGGGCGCCACGCGGAGCCGCCCAGCCGGCGCCTTCGCCCGAGGAGCTGACCGACCGAGAGCTGGCGGTGCTCAAGTTACTGGACACGGACCTCTCGCGATGCGAGCGATCCTGCGCAAGCTGGGCGCGTCCGGCCGTGACGAGGCGGTCGAGCGCGCTCGCTCGCTCGGGCTCCTCTAGGCGGCCTACGTCTGGAGGATGCTGAGCAGGGAGACGCCGAGGACGATCATGGCGACGCCGACGATCTGAACGGACGCCAGCCGCTCGCGAAAAAGGAGGAAAGCGGCCACGCCAGCGATGGCTCCGAACTGCGAGGCGAGCACGGCGCTGACGGCGATTCCGTGGCGAGAGCCGACGGCGAAGAGCGCGAAGCCGAGCACCTCTGCGATCCCTGAGGCGACGACAAGCGGCAGGGCCCGCCTGGTCAACCGCAGCCGGGCGGTCAAGGCGAGCGGAAGGGCGACGAGGAGCACCCCGACGACGCGGGCGGGGAGCAGCGCCCAGACGATTGGAAGCTCGGCGCTGACGCGAGCAGTTGCGTAGAGGCTGAAGCCGAACGACACGGCGGCGCCCACGGCGTACAGGGCGACGATCCAATCCACCGTCTTCCTCGCGGTCGACTGGGCTTCGCGCGTGGCGGCGGCGAGCAGGATTCCAAACGCGATCACGCCCAGCGTCACTCCGACGCCTTCCTTGATCTGCTCGCCGGCGATCACGGAGATGACGGCCGCGATCGCGCCCTCGGTCGAGACGATCGGAGCGACGATGCCAACCTTGCCGAGACGGAGCGCCGAGTAGGCGAGCAGGAGGCCAAGGACGTTGCCCAGCCCAGCGACTACGAGCCAGCCCGCCGAGCGCGTGTCTAGCCCCTCGGGTACTCCTTCGGCGACCGCCCACGGGACGACGATCACGAAGCCGAGCATCATCACCCACGAGAGGACCGGCCCGGCACCGATCATGCGCGTCGAGCGCGACGAACAGAGCGTCGCCGTGGCGAACACCGTAGCCGCGCCGAGCCCGCCGAGAATCGCGATCATCCCACTCCCGTCCGAGTTGCCACCGTAGGCGTAACAGACGCCGCGCTCCAGCGACTACAGAGCGTGGGCACTTCGAGCCTTGTCAACGCCGGGCGGACGCGGCCTCTGAAGGCAGCGCTCGAGCTAATCGCCGAGACGGACGCGCACGAGGGCCCGGTCTACGCGGCTGATGAGCACGCGCTCTACTTCACCACCGTCCGGCGCGACCGCGTGGCGATCAAGCGACTCGAGCTGGCCGACCGATCTATCTCGGTCGTCCGGGCGGACGCGAACACGGCCAACGGCATGGCCCTCGATCTCGAGGGCCGCCTCGTCGTCTGCGAGCAGGGAACGAGCAGCGAGCCGGCTCGCATCACACGGCTGAACCGTGAGTCACGGAAGGTCGAGACGCTCGTCGATTCCTGGAACGGCCTTCCGCTCAACTCGCCGAACGACGTCGTCGTGAAGAGCGACGGAACGATCTGGTTCACCGACCCGAGCTACGGCTACCTGCAGGGCTTCAGGCCCAAGCCCGAGCTCGGTGATCACGTGTACCGCTATGACCCGGCGGCGGATTCGCTCATTCTCGTCGCCGGCGGTTTCGACAAGCCCAACGGGCTTGCCTTCTCACCCGACGAGCGTGTCCTCTACGTCGGCGACAACGGCGCCCCTCACGAGCTGCTCGCCTTCGGCGTCGACGACGGCGCTCGCCTGAGCGGCCGTCGGGTCGTCGCGACCACGTCGGGTGAGCATCCCGACGGGATCAAGGTCGACCGCGCCGGCCGGATCTACCTCTCTGCGCCCGGCGGCGTCGACATCCTCGCCCCGACCGGCGAGCCGCTCGGCGCGATCGACCTTCCGGGCGCCGTCATCTTCGCCTTCGGCCCGGGTGAGGACGTCCTCTACATGACGGCGGACACCGCGATCTGGGCCGCTGACCTGAACGCGAAAGGAGCCTGACCATGAAGCCGATTCGAATGCGTCGTGTCATCGACGAGGCGGGCGCCGAAGGCGTCCTCGCCGCAGCCGAGCGATCGGCGCGCGAACAAGGACTGCGTGTCGTCATCACAGTCGTCGATCCATGGGGCGAGGTCGTTGCCCTCCGCCGCACGGAGGGTGCGCAGATCGCGAGCTCACGGGTCGCGGTCGACAAGGCGCGGACGGCGGCGATCTTCGTCCGGCCGAGCCGGGAGATGGAAGAGCAGGTCACGAACGGCCGGCTCGGCGCACTCGCGCTCCACGGCGCCTCCTGCCTGACGGGCGGAATCCCACTGAACATCGGCGACGAGGTCGTCGGCGCAATCGGCACAAGCGGGGAGACGCCCGACGAGGACGAGTCCGTCTCCATCGCAGGGGCGGCAGCCGACTTCTCGACCGCCGAGGTGCCCGCCCTCACCCAGGAGGGGGCAAAGCTTGCCGCCGAGGCAGTCGGCGCCGCCGCGGCGGATCGAGGCGTCGCGCCCGTCGTCTCCACGGTCGATGCAGGCGGCGCGCTCATCTACCTTCATCGGCCCGACGAGGCGCAGGTGGCGAGCGTAGAAGTGACGACCGACAAGGCGCGCACGGCTGCCATCTACCGCCGGCCGAGCAAGGACTTCGAAGACCAGGCCTCCGGCGGCCGTCCATCGGCCCTCCACCTCGCGCGCGCCGTGCCACTCCAGGGCGGCATGCCGATTCTCTACGACGGCCACGTCGTCGGGGCCATCGGCGTGAGCGGAGCGTCGTCGGCCGACGAGGATCAAGAGCTCGCCGTGATCGGCGCAAATGCGCTCACCTCACCCAACGGGCGCACGAATGGCGCGGCCTTCTTCGCGAGCGACGACGTCCGGCGGAAGTTCGAGACCGGCGGGCTGCTTCTCGAGACGCACGCCTACAAGATCGACGCCGGCCGCCGCGAGGCGCCCGGCGCGCCGGAGTTGCACGAGCACGAGGTCGATGTGATGCGTGTCGTCGAGGGCCGCGCCACGGTGATCACCGGCGGCGAGATCAAGGGCGACCGCATCGAGGGCGGCAAGGCGCAGCAGGTCTCCGAAGGCGACGTCATCGCCATCCCGAACGGGGTGCCGCACCAGTTCCTCGAGGTCACCGATCCGTTCCTCTACTTCGTCGTGAAGGTGGAAGCCTGATGGCCACGACGGAGACGATCACGAGCGCTGCCAGGCTTCCAGGCCCACCCGAGCTCCTGCCGGGCAAGCCGGACGCGATCGTCGACCTGCAGAGCGAGGAGGGCATCGAGTTGGTTGACGGGCAATGGCGCTACTCCGACTGCACGGTCGAGGAGATCGACTTCGTCGCCGTCGGAGCGCCTGATGACCCTCTCGGCCCAGGCGGGCCGCCAAACCGCACCTACGACGTCCGTCCGCACGCCGAGGGCGTGGAGTTCGACGACTCCGGCTGGCGCATGCTGTCGCCGGAGGAAACGATGCTGCGACTCGCCGACGGGCGGGTTTGCTTCAACTGGTACCGGATCGCCGTCACGGTGCCCGAGCGGGTGGGCGACTTCGATCCGACCGGGGCGACCGTCGTCTTCGAGGTCGCGATCGACGACTACGCCGAGGTGTGGGTGAACGGCCAGCTTCCACTCGCTCTCGGTGACTTGGGCGGCAGGGTGGTCGGCGGCTTCAACGCCCCGAACCGGGTCGTCCTCACTCGCGACGCCCGTCCCGGCGAGCGCTTCCAGATCGCCGTCTTCGGCATCAACGGCCCGATCTCGGCCTCGCCGCACAACTACATCTGGATGCGGACGGCGACTCTCGACTTCTACGCGGCCGAGCGGGCACGCGTGACCTGGGAGGCGCCGCTCGAGGTCGAGCGGGCCGATCCCCGGCTCGACGACCTCGTCCCCCCCGACACCCGCCTCGAACGCGTCGCCGGCGGCTTCGAGTTCACGGAAGGGCCGGTGTGGACGCGCGACGGCGCGCTCCTCTTCAGCTCGCCGAACACGAACGCGATCTATCGCTGGGCGCCGGAAGGCGCCGTGACCGTCCTCCGCTCGAAGAGCGGCTACACCGGCGTCGACGTCGGGCGCTACCACCAGGCGGGCTCGAACGGGCTCACGTTCGACTCGCAAGGGCGCCTGACCATGTGCCAGCACGGCAACCGGCGCATCCTCCGCGTCAACCCGCACGGCGACACAACCGTGCTCGCCGACCGTTACGAGGGCAAGCGGCTGAACAGCCCGAACGACCTCGTCTACCGGTCGGACGACCAGATCTACTTCACCGACCCGCCCTTCGGGCTCCCGGGCGTCTTCGACGACCCCGACAAGGAGCTGCCGTTCAGCGGGGTCTTCCGGGCCAAGGACGGCGAGGTGGTGCTGCTTACGGACGAGCTCGAGGGCCCGAACGGGCTGGCTTTCTCGCCGGACGAGCGCTACCTCTACGTCGGGAACTGGGATCCCGCGCGCAAGGTGGTCATGCGCTACGAGGTCGACGAGGCCGGCGACCTCGCGAACGGCACCGTCCTCTACGACATGGCCGACGCGCCGAGCGAGGACGCGATCGACGGGCTCAAGGTCGACCGGGAGGGAAACCTCTATGTCTGCGGCCCCGGCGGCATCTGGGTGCTCTCCGCGGACGGCGACCATCTCGGCACCCTGCGCCTCCCGGAGGCGCCGCACAACCTCGCCTGGGGCGGGGACGACGGCCGAACGCTCTACGTCACCGCCCTGACGAGCATCTATCGGCTCGACGTCGCCGTCCCAGGCATCCGACCCGAGTGACGAAAGGAGAACCATGCTGAAGAACCTGCGAGAAGGCGACACGTTCCCGGACTTCGAGCTCCCGGACGAGAACGGGGTCAGGCACAAGCTCTCGGAGATCCAAGGAGCGAACCCGCTGGTCGTCCAGCTGGGCCGCGGCGAGCACTGCCCGCGCGAGCGCCAGCACCACCGCGAGCTCCTCAAGTTCCACGAGTGGTGCGGCGTCCTCGAGAGCGAGCTCGTCACGGTCGTTCCGAATGACCTCCACGAGACGCTCAAGCTGAAGATGACGGTGATCCTCGGCCCGAACCTCGAGATCTTCAAGATCTACTGCGGCTTCTGGTTCTACGGGCGCCCGTCCGTCTACGACCTGTGGGCTGACCTGCGCGAGCTGCGCATGAAGTTCGACTACAACTTCGATCCGCTTGCCCCCGGCGTGCGGGAGGAGTGGGAACGGCGGCGCGCCGAGCGCGCGCAGGCCATGCCGAAGGCGATGACGCCCCACCGCCCCGCGAGGCGCACGCGCGCAACGAAACCGGCCGTCGCGAGACGGTAACGGGTAACGCTGACAAGGAGCTTCGAATGGAAAGCACGCATAGGAACACGACATTGACCGGCGCGCTCAAGCTAGGGCTGGCCGCCGGATTCATCGGCACTGTCTGCATGACGGGGCTTCAAGAGGTCATGGCGCGAAGGAGGCGAGCGCGGATGCCTGCCCCGATGCGGGGGATGGAGGACGCCGACCCCTGGGCGCACGCGCCCGCGCCGGCGCAACTCGCCAAGCGTGTGATGGAAGACCTCACCGGGCGAGAGGTCCCGCCCGACCGGATTCCGATCTACACGAACGGGACGCACTGGGGGTACGGGATCTCGCTGGGCGCGGCCTACGGGCTTGCACAGCGGTGGCTTCGCCCGCGGCCGGCCGTCCAGGGCCCGATATTCGGACTGGGCGTCTGGGCATGGTCGTACGCGACGCTCGTCCCCCTCGGCCTCTACCGGTGGCCGTGGCACTACCGCGCCGGAGCGATCGGGAAGGACGTCTCGTACCACCTCCTCTACGGCACGGGCACCGCGCTCGGCTATGAGCTCCTCGCGAGGCGCAGGCGATGAGCGAGCGCTTCGACGCCGTCATCATCGGCGCGGGCCCCGGCGGTGAGGTCACGCTGAACACACTCGCCAAGGAGGGACTCAAGATCGCGCTCCTGGAGGAGAACGTCATCGGGGGCGAGTGCTCGAACTGGGGCTGCATCCCGACGAAGACGCTCCTGCGTCCCACCGAGCTCAAGGGCAAGTCGACGCGGGCGGCGGGAATCATGACTCCCGCGCTCGAGTGGCCGGAACTCTCCGCGTACCGCGACTACATGGTTTCCGGCCACGACGACTCGAAGCGGATCGCCGGCTACGAGGAGCGTGGGATCACCGTCCTCAAGGAACGCGGCCGGATCGCCGGTCCCCAGCGGGTCGATGTCGGTGCGCGCACCCTCGACGCCGAGGCGATCGTCATCGCCACGGGGTCGGAGGCCGTCGTGCCCCCCATCCCCGGCCTGGCGGAAGCCGGCTACTGGACGAACCGCGAGGCGACCGACCTCACCGAGATCCCCGAGAGCGCAGTCGTCGTCGGCGGGGGCGCTGTCGGCATCGAACTGGCGCAGTTCCTCGCCCGCTTCGGCTCCCGCGTGACGCTCGTCCAGGGCGCCGAGCGGCTCGCCGAGCGGGAAGCGCCCGACATCGGTGACTACCTGGCCGAGATACTCGAGGACGACGGGATTGACCTTCGCCTGGGCGTCCATGCCCAGGCCGTCCGCCGGGACAACGGCCGGCGGATCATCGAGCTCGACGACGGCAGCGACGCCGCAGGAGACGTCGTGGTCATGGCGGTCGGCCGGCGCCCGCGCACAGCCGACCTCGGTCTCGAGACCGTGGGCGTCGAGCCTGAGCGCCGCGGCATCCCCGTCGACGAGCGCTGCCGTGCAGCCGACGGGGTCTGGGCCATCGGCGACGTCACCGGGATCGCGGCCTTCACGCACGTCGCCAAGTACCAAGGGCGGATCGCGGCGATGGACATCCTCGGGTACCCGGCGAAGGCCGACTACCGCGCCGTTCCGCGCGTTACGTTCACCGACCCAGAAGTGGCCGCCGTCGGCATCACCACCGAGGGAGACGCGCGCGCGCAGGGCATCGAACCGCTCGGTGTCACCATCGACCTCCCGCGGTCGATCGCGCGTCCGTACACCTTCCAGCAGAACCCGCACGGCAAGCTTGGAATCGTTGTCGACGCGAAGCGGGACGTGTTGGTTGGCGC
>WNGB01047479.1_pt1 | contig 12719 bp, 11 predicted proteins | sample 5400681 | NCBI WGS metagenome assembly WNGB01 (sample SAMN13153367, study PRJNA577476) | soil metagenome | isolation source: 115 cm soil or saprolite under grassland replicate 2 | place: USA:California | collected 2016-06-15 | reverse complement strand
ATTCAGTGCCGCCAGGTTGCGAACCGATCGAATCATCAGGCCGGCGCCGACCAGCAGGACGACCGCCAGCGACACTTCGACGACGACGAGCGCGCTGCGCACGCGCTGCGATTGACGCCCGCCGCTGGAGCGCGCCGACTCTTTCAGCGAGTTGCTGAGATCGGGCGCCCGCGCCTGCAGGCCCGGCACGAGACCGACGAGGAGGCCACATGCGAGCGAGACAGCGATGGTGAACGCGGCGACGCGCACGTCGAGGCCGGGCGTGACAAAGCTCGGGAAGGCCACAGGACTTTGCGCGAGCAGCGCCGCGACCGATGCGCGCGCAAGCAGGAGTCCCGCCGCCGCGCCGAGCAGCGTGAGCACGCAGCTTTCGGTGACGAGCTGCCGCAGCAGCCGGCCGCGGCCGGCGCCGAGCGCCGTGCGCACCGCGATCTCCCGCCGCCGCGCCTCGGATCGCGCGAGAAGCAGGTTCGCGACGTTTGCGCACGCGATGAGCAGCACAAAGGCGACGGCGGCCATGAGCGTGAGGAGCGCCGGCCGGATGTCGCCGAACAGCTCGACGGCAAGCGGGCTCACCTCGACCGCGCGTTTTTCGTTCGTATTCGGATAGGCCTGTTCGAGGCGCCGAGAGACTGCGTCGAGGTCGCTTTGCGCCGCCGCGAGCGTTACCCCGGGCTTGAGGCGCGCGAGCGCCGCGAAGCCCCGCGTGCCGCGCTCGGCCATTACGCTCGGTGGCGCGTACATCGCGAACGGCACCCATAATTCCGCCGTGTCGCTGATCCCCTTGAAGCCGGCGGGCATCACGCCGATCACGGTGTACTGACGCGGGGCGCAGCACAGCGTGACCGTACGGCCGACGATTTGCGGATCGGCGCTGAAACGCCGCTTCCACAGCGCGTCGCTGAGGACGATCACCTGCGCCGGCTTTGCGACGACGTCGTCCTCCGGTTGAAACCCGCGGCCGCGCGCGGCGGACACGCGAAGGAGCGAGAAGTACGGCGCCGCGACGAATTCAGTTTGGATCCGCTCCGGTTCCTCGCCGCCGACGAGCGTCATCCACTGCTGATCGAATGCGGCGACCTCTTCGAAGCTGTGCGACTGGTTGCGCCAGTCCTGGTAGTCCGGAAACGACGCCCCGCGCCGCTCCACGCGGGCGCGCTGGACGTTGCCCCAGAGCTCGACGAGCCTGTCGGCGTCCGGGTACGGCAGCGCCCGCACCCGGATCGCATCGATGAGGCTGAAGATCGCCGTATTGCCGCCGATACCAACGGCGAGCGCGAACACGGCCACCAGCGTGAACCCCGGCGCTTTCCGCAGAGTGCGCAGCGCGTACCGGACGTCCTGTCGAACGCTCTCGAACGAGGGGAAGGTCCACATGTCGCGGGTCTGCTCCTTCAAATACGTCACGTTGCCGAACTGCCGCCGCGCCTGGTCGCTTGCGGCGCGATCCGACAGTCCCGAGTCGCGATACTCCGACGCGCGCATGGCCAGATGGAATGCCACTTCATCGTCGAGATCGCGATCCAGGCGTCGCGCTCGGATGAGCGCGTGCAGCCGACGCCAGACGCTGAGAAGCCAGCGCATGGCTACGCCGTCTGCATGACGCGCGTGACCGCCGCGGCCACGCGGCTCCAGTACGCCGCTTCCTCGTCGAGCTCGCGGCGTCCGAGCGCCGTCAGGCGGTAGTACTTGGCGCGCCGGTTGTTCTCCGAGGTCCCCCATTCCGACCGCAGCAGGCCGCGGACCTCGAGCCGGTGCAGCGCGGGATAGAGCGCGCCTTCCTCCACCCGCAACACGTCGCGCGAGGCCTGCTGGATGAATTGCACGATGGCGTAGCCGTGCATCGTGCCGCGGCTGACCGTTTTCAGAATCAACATGTCCAGCGTGCCGGGCAGGAGCTCCCCGGCCGGCTCTTTGCGCGTCTCTCCCATAATCTCCTTAGGGGGAGATCGTGCGCTTAGACGGGTGGCGGTGTCAAATTGTTTGCATTTCAGAGTTCAGATTTCAGAGTTCAGGTTGGAAGCAAGCTTCAGCTGCCCGAGAGCTGAAAGCTGACAGCAAGAAAAGCTGGATTTAGGGCAGGAAGCGCACGAGCACTTCGGTCAGGTCGTGGACCGCGCGGAGGACCGGTGCGTAGGTGACGGCCATGAGAGCCGCGCTGCCCGCGAGAACCATCGCCGGTCGTGCGCGCGAGCCAGATGATGCGGGAGCGCGCTCGGCGAGCAGATGATGCACCCGCGACGCGATGTCGCCGCCGCCGACGAGGGTACTGATCGGTTCCGCGCTCGGCAGCGACATGGGGGTCAGGCGGGCCACCTTGACGAGGGCCGACGCGAGGGCGCACCGCGCGGCAGCGCTGTCATCGCTCGCTCGATGATCGGCGCAATGCTCGGAGGCCGACGCCCAGCGCCGTTCCAGGTGGCGGGCCGCGGCCGTGCCGGCCAGCACGTCGGGCGCCGATCGCATCGCGAGCCGCTTCAAGTTGTCCCGGGCGCGGCAATGGCCAAGCTCGTGAGCGACGCTGGCCGTCAGCTCGTCGTCGGTCAAGGCATCGATCAACCCGCGCGTGACCAGCAGCCGCGGACGAAGGACGCCCACCAGCGCCATGACTGGCGCGTCGGCGTCGATGGCAAACGCCGGAATGCTGGTGCCCGGCAGCGCCAGCGGCCGCGCGGTCGCCATCCACGCGCGTGTGCGCCGGGCCGCGCGTCGCCACGTTGACACGCCGCGAACGCACGCCGCTGCGACGATGGTCATCGCGGCAATGGCGCACGCGGCGAGCGTGACGCCGAATCCCTCGGTCACCTGCCGCGGCTCGTACTTCCAGTAGGAAGGCAGGAACAGCGCCGTGACGAAGACAACAGCCAATGCGGCCGGCCACATTCGCAACGCGAACCAGAGGCGTGACGAGGCGGTGCACTGCCGCCCCCACAACACACCGGCGGAGACGATGAGCGCGGTGCTTGCCAGAACGTTGACGACGGAGAACCACGCGAGCGCGAGTGTCGCGCCGTGCAGCCAAAAGTAGGGCGAGCTCATTTGTCGCTCTCCCTGGCAATGGCCCGGCGCTTGGCGCGAACGAGGCGCTCCAGCTCGTCGAGCAGCGCGCGATCCCGCTCGGACACAGCATCGACGAGCGACGACAGAATCGGCAGCGGCTCGCCGCCGTCGCGGGCCAGCAGACTCTGGACCAGCTCGGTCGCGACGGCGCCTTCGAGCTCCTCGCGCGTAACCGTGGCGCTGTAGACGAACGCGCGGCCAACCTTGCGCCGCGTCAACAGCCCCTTCTTGAACAGGCGATCCATCGTGGTCATGACCGTCGTGTATGCGACGACCGACTCCAATCGGGTGCAGGCGTCGCGGACGCTGATCTCGGGCTGCGCCCAGCACACCGACAAGACCTCGCGCTCGAGCGCGCCGAGGCTGTTCTTCAGCACCTCGTGCGACGACTTGAAACCCCAGAAGAGGAACGCGCGGCGCATCACCGAGGAGCGTATGGCGCGCGCCCGCGGCTTGTCAATCGCGAGCGAGCGCCCGCCCGGCAACGAAACCGCTCGACCAAGCCCACTGAAAATTGAAGCCGCCAATCCTGCCGTCCACATCGAGCATCTCACCGACGAGGAACAAACCCTCGCACACGCGCGACTCCATCGTCGCCGGATCGATTTCTGTGAGCGGCACGCCGCCGGCGGTGGCCTCGGCGAAGCCGTATCCGCGCGTGCCCGCCACCGGGAGCGGCCATTCCACGAGCGCTCGCGTCAGACGCCGTCGATTGTCGTGTGAGAGATGGGCGAGGTCGACCTGGCCATCGAGGGCGATGCGGCCGAGCCTCACCCATTCCGCGTCCACGTCGTCGAACTGGCGGCTCGGACGAAAGTTGACCGCGACGGACGCCTGTTGGCCGTTGATTCTCGCGCGGAGCCAATGCCGAGACGCGTTCAGCGCGACGGGGCCGCTGACGCCGAAGTGCGTCCACAACATCGCGCCGGCCAACCGGATCTGGAGCGCGCCTTCGGTCCAGATGGCGAGCTCCACATCCTGCGACACGCCTGACAGGTCGCGATGCATCGTGTCGGCGGCGTCGAGCACGAGCGGGGCGAGCGCGGGCGTCGTCTCGACGATCGTGTGTCCGAGCGCCATCGCGATGGCGAGCCCGGCACCGTCGCTGCCGCTCTTCGGCAGCGACAGACCACCCGTGGCCATGACGACCCGTTTCGCGCGGACGTCGCCCCGATTCGTGACGATTCGAAAGCCGTCGTCGCGCCGCTCGATCTGCAGGACGCGCCGATCGGCCAGGAGTCGAGCTCCGACGCGTGCGGTCTCGCGAAGCAGGGCCTCCAAGACATCACGCGCGCGATTCGAGTCGGGGAAGAGCTTTCCGTCCGCTTCCTCGTGCAGGTGAACACCGATGCCGCGGAAGAACTCGATCGTGTCGGCCACAGGCAGCGCCCGCAGTACCTGCCTCACGACCGTCGAGCGTCCGCCCCAGAAATCGCGTTCGGATACAACGGTGTTGGTGACGTTGCAGCGGGCGCCACCGCTGACGAGGATTTTCGCGCCGGGCTTTTTCGCGCCGTCGAGCACCGCGACCGAGCGCGACCGATTGAAGCGGCCGGCGAAGATGGCCGTGGCGAGCCCGGCGGCCCCCGCGCCGATAATGGCGATGTCGCAGTGGCTGAGCGGCCCGGTCTCTGCTATTGCGCGGCCGCCTTTGCGGCGGCGATGGCCTTCCTGATCGCGGCGACGGTCCGTTCCGTCCGAAACGCGGCGATCTTCCGGCCGTTGTCGATTGTTTTCTCGAGGGGCGCGAGGCTCACGCCGTTGATCGCGAACTTATTGGCTTTGATCCGCTCCGGCATGCGCACGCCGTTCGGATCGTGCACGGCGATCAGCGCCGAGATGTAGTAGTCGTCGTGCAGCCCTTCGAGCTTTTCGTGGATGCCGAGTGTCTCCTGTTCGAAGGTCTCGACGTCGGCGTAGTTGTAGTACTCCGGGATCGCATAGGCGCGGACACCTGACGGATCGCCCTTCCACTTCGTGTTCAACACCTCGGCCACGTCCTGCATCGGCCGCTGGTTCCCGCCGCTGTCGCCGAGCATCACGATGTGCTTCGGGATTGCCGGGTTCGAGCGTCACGATCGGCGCCACGAGCGCGTCGCCGAGGCCGCGCGCGATGGGATCGCCCATGACGCGCAGCACGTTGTTGTGTTTTCCGGTCGTCAGGTACGGACCGTTCTCCTCGATGCCGCCCGTGAGGATCACCGCCGTGGTTTTTCCGGCTTTGATCGCATCGCGCACTTCCAGCATCGTCAGGTCTTCGATCCACACGGTGTCGTGCATGTCGATCGGCCGCGGCATGCCGAGGACGTCGACGCGCGGCTGTGTGTTGACGGATGCGGTCGGCCGCTGCGGCGGCTGACCGGGCGGCTGGGCCATTACAGACATGGCCCACAGACTTGCAAAGGTCGCGAGGGTTGCGGTGCGATGCATGGACTGCATTATACGAGCGTGGGCTCGGCCACGCGCGCCGAGGCTCCGATTGAATACACGCGCACGTTCAGTGGGCTGCGATACACGTTCTGAGTGCGGCGAACAGCGATCCGCGCTACCGACGGTCGAGAAACTGCCCGAGCGTTTCGGCGACGAGGGCGTGACCGGTTTCGTTGAAATGTGATTCGTCCGGGTAGTACACAAAACGCAACGCACGCGCGAGATCCTGCGCCGGTAGCGACGCCGTGAGCAGCGGCAGATAGACCTGCGCCTTGAACGGCAGGAACAAGACGACGAGCTCGGCGCCTCCTCCACGAGCCGCGTCACGCATCTCTGTGAGCGCGCGGCGCGTCAGCCTCCACCCGCGTCGGGCGGCGAGATCGGCCTGAGAGAAATTGAGCGTATTCAGATAGGCGGGCATGAACGCCCATCGCAGCGGCCGGCCATTGACCGGCAGCGTGAACATGCCGCGATCGAACGAGGGCGTCGCCGCCACCATTGCATCGGTCCCAGCCGGCAACGGGCTCGTCGTCGTCGCCTCGGCTCGCTGTTGCCGTGACGCCCACGCCGTCGCGGCGCGGGCCGCGCTGACGACGAACCACGTGTCCGCGCGGCTGACGACGTCCTTGATCTGCCAGCCTGGCACCGCGCGGCGAATCTCGCCACCCGACCGATCGAAGTCGTCGAACGCCTCGGCGTCGAACAAATCGTTGCCCGCGAAGTATGCAAGGATGACCATGCGCGGCCGATGACGCATGGCGTAGTCGGTGAGCACGCGAAGCTCCTGCTGCGGGCCAAACCCGGCAGTGCCGTAGTTCTGGACCGCCACGCCTGTCTGCCGTTCGAGCAGCGTCGTCCAGGATTCGCGAGCGTCGAGCGTCATCGCATCGGTGAATGAATCGCCGAGCGCGGCGCTGTCGATGCGGTCCCGCGTGTGAGCGTTCCGGAACCCCTCGTCGTCGGTCTGGAACCGGAAACGGTGCATCGTACTGCCGCTGATGTCTTGCGGAATGAATCCCATCCGCACGATGTCGCCGTAGCGCCACTCGCTGACCACGTCGACGCGCGCACGGAACCGGCGGCCGTACCGACGCGTCTCCTCCCAGCGGTCATCGCGCCGCACTTCACCGAGGTCGTGCCGTTCCGCGGCGATGCTCGCCGGAATGCGATCGCCAAGCGCTCGCAGCCCGAGCTCGAGCGACAGCATGCCGAATGCGGCGCCCGCGACAATGGCCGCGCGGCGAAACCACAGCATGCGATCCGTGGTGGCTCCGACCACGATGGGGAATCCGCCGCAGGACATCGCAATGGACACGATGGCGAGAAGCGTCAACACGATAGCGCGCCCGGTGATCCGCAGACTGCTGACCAGCCGCGGGTCTGCCCAGGTGAGCGGTCCCTGGGTATCGAATTCGACAAGGCCAGAACCCGCTGGAATCGGCTGGCTGATGTGCGTGACCACCGTAGTGTCACCACGCGTGAGCTGGCGGGTCGAAGCACCGTCGTGCCACCGAATCTCGTAGCGGACCGAGCCGGCGGGCCGCAGGTCGACATGCAGCGTGGACGGCCACGCGAGCGTCGAGCGAAACGCGATGCGGTCGGTGTCGCGCACCGCGATTTGCGGCAGCACGCGCGCGCCTTCGATGTCGAACCGCTCCACGGCGCTGGATTTGGTCGTGTCGCCGACCCGGCGATCGATATAGAGACGGTGGGTTGTGACGTAGCTGATGTCGCGGAGCATCGACAGAACGACCGCGAATTCGGCGATCAGAAGGATGCGCGGCAGGCGATGGGCGAGTTGACGCATTCGTCGCTGCAGAACCAGAGTCGTTCCCTGGTTGCGCGGGATCGGGCGCGACAGGAGTCGCGCCCGGTCGCCCCGTCAGACGCGGCGGCGCGTGAGCAACACCAGGAGAACGATCAGGAGCACTACGCCGAACCCCCCGCTCGGGTAGTAGCCCCACGCGGCGCTGTACGGCCACGTCGGCAGCGACAGAATCATCAGCGCGATGACGAGTGCGAGGATCAAGGCCATGCGTTGACTTCCTCCGGATCGTTTGTTCGCAAACTGCTGGCCACCGAACGGTAGAGGCAGCGCCACCTCAGCCCGAAGGAAACAGGGAGTCGGCGCCACCGTTGGGGCGGCGCAGACCCCAGCGCCCCCGATTCGGAGCTCTCTTCGTGTGACCGATCAGTTCTGCACCGGCGGTCAGCCGCGACGATCGGTACCCACTCGACGGTGAGGCGTTTCAGGATCCTCACGGTTGCTGCGCGTTGACGACTTCCTTATGGCCGAGTAGATTACGCCGAGTCCCAACGCTTCACAGGAGTTTCGATGAGAGCCAGCCTCCGGACCGTTCTCGTCGCCGTCTTTTTCGTCGCATGGTCGTGCGGGATCGCCTTCGCTCAGACAACGTCTACGCTTTCCGGCACCGTCGTCGATTCGGCCGGCGGTGTTATTCCGGGTGCGACGGTCGTCGTCACGAGCAAGGCGACGAGCACGAAATTCAATGCGGTGACCGACGGGACTGGCGCCTTCAGCGTGCCCTCGCTGAATCCTGGCGTGTACGCGGTCTCCGTATCGTTGGTGGGTTTCAAGACGGCGCTCATCGACGATATCCGACTGCAGCCCGGCATTCCGGAGTCGGTCAAGGGAGTCCTCGAAGTCGGAACGCTCGAGGAGACCGTAATCGTCGAGGCGAGCTCGGGACTGGTGAACACGCAGACGCCGACAGTCGCCGCCACGCTCAACGTCGATCAGGTCAACCAGATGCCGCTGCCGACGCGCAACGCGCTCAATGCGGTGACCTTCCTCACCGGCGTCAACACGGCGGGCGTCAATCGCGACTCGAACGTCAACGGTCTGCCGCAGTCGTTCATCAACATCACGCTCGACGGCGTCGGCAACAACGACCAGTACAACAAGACATCGGACGGCTTCTTCGCGTCGGTGACGCCGCGGCAGGATGCGATCGAGGCGGTGACGGTGACCATGGCGGCAGGCGGCGCCGACGTGGGCGGCCACGGTGCAGTCGGCATCAACTTCGTCACGCGCTCCGGGACCAACCGCTTTGCCGGCAGCGGCTACGAGTATTACCGGGCCCCGCAACTGAACTCGAACTACTGGTTCAACAAGCGGAACAACCTGCCGAAGAACGACGTGAAGCTCAATCAGTACGGCTTCCGGCAGGGCGGACCGATCACGGTTCCGGGTGTGTACGACGGTCACAACAAGGCGTTCTTCTTCGTGAACTACGAGGAGCTGCGGCTGCCGAACAACTTCTCGCGCACCCGCACCGTTCTGAATCCGCGGGCGCAGCAGGGCTGGTTCCGGTACAACGTAACCGTCAGCGGCGTCCAGCAGGTCCGCGAGGTCAACGTCCTGACGCTGGCCGCGGCCAACGGTCAGCTCGCGTCGATCGATCCGATGGTGACCAAGATTCTCGGCTTCATGAACTCGGCGATCACGACGACGGGAACGTTCAACGAAACGAGCGATCCGCTCGTGAACGACTACATCTGGCAGAGCCCCGGGAGGCAGACCGAGAAGCAGCCGGTCTTTCGCATCGACTACAACATCAGCGAGAAGCACCGCCTGACGGGCACGTCCAACCAGATCTGGGTGGTACGCGATCCCGATCACCTCAACAGCGGCGATCGCAGGTTCCCCACAGGAACCAATTACAGCAAGTACGTGTCGACCCGCCCTTCGCGCTCAGTGGCGCTGCGGTCGACACTGTCGAACAGCCTGGTGAGTGAGCTTCGCGGCGGCATCACGCGCGGCGGCGCTTCATATTTCGGCCAGCAATCCAGCAACGGCATCACGAGCTTCACCGATACGAACGGGTACGCCATCGATCTCGATGACGCCAATACTCTCGGCAGCGGCCTTACAAACTGGCACGTCGAAAACGCCCCGACGTGGCGCAATGGCTACAGCTACAACATCGACGAGAGCCTGACGTGGCTGAAGGGCGCGCACAGCATCCTCACGGGCGGCGGGGTGTTCCTCGGCCGATCGTGGCAGAACGGCCAGCAGATCGTGCCCGCGGTCAATCTCGGGTTCAATCAGACGCTGGATCCGGCCAGCTCGCTCTTCACGACGACGAATTTCCAGGGCGCGTCGGCGGGCCAGTTGACCGACGCACGCGCCCTGTACGGGACGCTGACGGGACGAGTGGTCGCGGTGACCGGCCAGACCGGCCTCGACGAGGAAACGGGTAAATACGTCGCGTTCGGACCGCGGCGCCGCGTGGGGAAGATGGACGAGTACTCCTCGTTCATTCAGGACTCGTGGCGGGCGACGCCGACGCTCACCATCAACGCCGGCCTGCGCTGGGACGTGCAGATGCCGTTCGCGCCGAGCAACGGCATCATGACGAGCGTCGCGCTCGCCGACGTCTGCGGCGTCTCGGGTCTTGGCTCCGGAGACATCTACAACGCCTGTAACTTCTTCCATCCGGGTCCGAGCGTTGGCAAGAAACCGGCATTCAATCAGCTGACGAGGGGCACGCTCGGCTACAACACCGACTGGAACAACTTCTCGCCGAACGTCGGCGTCGCCTGGCGGCCCAACGTGGAACACGGCTGGCTGCGCGCGTTGCTCGGCGACCCGGAACAGGCAACCATCCGTGGCGGCTATTCCGTGGCGTACGAGCGTCAGGGCCTCGGCGTGTTCCTCTCACAATTCGGCGCGAATCCAGGGCCAACGCTGAGTCTCACCCGGAATGAGAGCACTGGGCTTGTCGCGGCGGGTGAGCCATGGCCCGTCCTGTTGCGCGACACGAGCAGGCTGTACAACGCACCGTTCCCGGAAAAGCCCGGCTATCCGATCGCCGTGCGGCCTAACCGGGCCGACACGCTCGAGGCGTTTCATCCCGACATCGAGGTGTCGTCCGCTCGCACCAACCAGTGGTCGGAGCTGAATTACAACGAGCGCAACGTGATCGAGAACGGCTTCATCGACGAGTTCAAGCTCGCCATGGCAAATCTCCGGGCGAACAACAACTCCGGCGTCGCAAGCCGCGTGGGGTCGTTTGCGTACTTCGGGCAGGGAACCGGAACGAATCCGTTGCCGGTCTTCCTAGCATATCTCAACGGCTCGCGCGACGCCAACAATCCGGCGGCCTATACGGGTGGAACCACGACATGGCAGAACTCGACGCTCGCCGGTCGCCTGGTGTGGACGAATCCCGTGCCCAATAGCGTCGCGGCGACCGCAAATGGCGTGAACGCCGCCAACAATCTGTCGGCCGATCTGGACGGCGACTTGACGCGCCGCAACAACGCGATCGTGGCCGGTCTCCCCGCAAACTTCTTCGTCGTCAACCCGGATGCGAGCTCGGTCAACGTCTACGACAGCGGCGCGTTCAGCGACTACCACGCGATGCAGGTCGAAATTCGGCGCCGCCTCTCGCGGGGGCTGCAGGTGAACGGCAGCTACCAGTACGCGCTCGACGGCGGCTCGTCGTTCCTCGGCTTCCATTACGGCCGCACGTCGATCCCGAGCAATGCCTCCGTCCGCCACGCGTACAAAGGCCAATGGGACTGGAAGCTACCGGTCGGCCGCGGCGAGCGGTTCGGCCGCAACATTCCCCCGTTTCTGGATCGAATTCTCGGCGGCTGGCAGTTCGACGGCGTCGCGCGCGTCCAGGCGCGCACGGCCAACTTCGGCAACGTCCGGCTCGTCGGGATGACGAAGGAAGACGTGCAGAAGATGTACAAGTTCGACATCCGCGCCGATCCCGCGACCGGCATCAAGACGGTCTACACGATGCCGGACGACGTCATTCTCAACACGCGGCGGGCGTTCAGCGTCAGCAGCACGTCGCCGACCGGCTACAGCGATCTCGGCGTGCCGGAAGGGCGGTACTTCGCGCCGGCCAACAGCATCGATTGCCTGCAGCTGAAAGCTGGCGACTGCGCGCCACAAACGCTCATGATGATCTCGCCGTTCTTCACGCGCGTGGACATCGGCGTGACCAAGCGCGTGCCGATCAGCGGTCGCGTGAGCTTCGAGCTGCGCGCTGATGTGCTGAACGTCTTCGACAACATCAACTTCAACGTGACGGACGCGTCGCGGACGCCCGGTACCGGCGCCACGATTTTTCAGAGCGGCAGCGCCTACACGGATCTCAGCAACACGTTCGATCCGGGCGGGCGGCTGGGACAGCTGGTGTTCAGGCTGAACTGGTGACACACGGGAATGGTGGCCGCTCAGTTGTCGATCCGAACTCGTCCGCTCTGACACGCCGACGGCACTCGCATTGCTCCTTCGCGCCGGAAGGAGAACGGACATGCGCCACCTGCCGCATCACGCCACGCGCGCAATTGCCGCGCTCGCGATTGTCGCGATCCCGACGCTTGCGATCGCACAGAACACGCCAGCCAGCACGAAGCAGTCGAACCCGGCCGCAGAGCACCTCGCCGCCTCGCGGAGTGCGCTGAATAAAGTCCTCACCACGCCGGCGCCGTCCGGCGAGACGTTCAAGAAGCTGACCGATCTGAAGTCGCAGTACCTCGCGCTCGAGAAAGCCGCGAGCACCGCATCGCCCGAATGGTCGACGCTCTACAGCGCCATCGATCGCCTCGTCGCCGAATTGCTGGGGACCGCGACGCCATCCGCCGAACCGGGCGCCGTCGGCACGAGCGGTCAGCGCGGCGCAGCGCCCGGGCTCGACCCGGCATTGGTGGCGAGCCTGAACGAGTTTCGGACGCACCTGAGCGCCTTCAGCGCCGCGATGTCCGCTGTCGCGCCCGCTCCTCGATCGGATCCTGCGTCGGCGGCAGCTCCGGCGGCGGCTCCGCCGGCTGCGGCGACTCCGCTCATGCCGCCGCCCACTGCGACGACGGCTGCCGTGCCGTCGCCCGCCGCAGCACCCGCGGCGACTGCTGCGCCGCCGAGTGCAGCCGCGCCGGCGTCTGCGCCCACTGCGATGCCTTCGAGTGCGTCCGCGGCGGCGACTGTTGGCGATGTATCGAGCATCGTTGCGCAACTGGATCAGGTGACAGCGCTCGTCGACAGCGCGCTGGCCTCGAACGCGAGCGCGACCGTATCGATCGATCGCGCGACGCTCGAACAGATCAAAACGCAGCTGGAGCAGATCAAGCAGCGGGTCAAGAAGCCGTAGGCAACGAGCGTCTGATGGTCTGGCCGAGTGCCGCCGCCTCGGCCGGCCACGTCCTCCTCCGTCCCTTCTCCGTCCCTTCTCCGTCCCTCCTCCGTCCCT
>WNGB01010642.1_pt1 | contig 12719 bp, 5 predicted proteins | sample 5400681 | NCBI WGS metagenome assembly WNGB01 (sample SAMN13153367, study PRJNA577476) | soil metagenome | isolation source: 115 cm soil or saprolite under grassland replicate 2 | place: USA:California | collected 2016-06-15 | reverse complement strand
CCTTCAACGGCTGGACGCTGACCTGGACCTTCCCGGGCAACCAGCGGATCACCAACCTCTGGAACGCCAACTGGACCCAGAGCGGCCAGGCCGTCACCACCAGCAACAACGCCGACTGGAACCGCGTCATCGCGGTCGGAGGCCAGTACCAGTTCGGCTTCCAGGCCACCTACAGCGGCACCAACGCGGTGCCGACCAACTTCGCCGTCAACGGGGTCGCCTGCGGCGGCTCGGTCACCACCACGACCGCCGGCCAGACGACCACCACCGCCGGCCAGACCACCACCACGGGCGCGACCACCACGACCGGCCCCACGACGACCACCGGCCCGACCACCACCGGCCCGACCACGACCACCATCGGCGGCCAGAACACGTACGCCCAGCGCTTCCTGGACCTCTACAGGAAGATCAAGGACCCGGCCAACGGCTACTTCAGCTCGCAGGGCGTGCCCTACCACTCGGTTGAGACGCTCATCGTCGAGGCGCCAGACTACGGCCACGAGACCACCTCAGAGGCCTTCAGCTACTGGCTGTGGCTGGAGGCGACCTACGGCCAGGTCACCGGCGACTGGGCACCCTTCAACAACGCCTGGGTGACGATGGAGCGGTTCATCATCCCGTCGCACGCCGACCAGCCGACCAACTCCTTCTACAACCCCGCCGACCCGGCGACCTACGCACCCGAGAACGATCTCCCGAGCCAGTACCCCTCGGCGTTGGACGGGGGCGTCCCGGTGGGTCAGGACCCGCTCGCCGGTGAGCTGCAGAGCACCTACGGCACGCCGGACATCTACGCCATGCACTGGCTGCTGGACGTCGACAACCGCTACGGCTTCGGTCGTTGCGGCGACGGCACCACGCGCCCGGCCTACATCAACACCTTCCAGCGCGGCCCGCAGGAGTCGGTGTGGGAGACCATCCCGCAGCCCGACTGCGACACCTTCGCGGACGGTGGGCCAAATGGCTTCCTGGACCTGTTCATCAGGGACTCGAGCTATGCCAGGCAGTGGAAGTACACCGACGCGCCCGACGCGGACGCGCGCGCCGTCCAGGTCGCCTACTGGGCGCTGACCTGGGCTACCGCACAGGGCAAGCAGTCGCAGATCTCGGCCACCGTGGCCAACGCCGCCAAGCTCGGCGACTACCTGCGCTACTCCCTCTTCGACAAGTACTTCAAGCAGCAGGGCAACTGCACCAACCCCAGCACCTGCCCTGGCGCGACCGGCCGCGGCAGCGCGGACTTCCTGCTGGGCTGGTACTACGCCTGGGGCGGCGCCAACGACACCAGCGCCGGCTGGGCCTGGCGCATCGGCGACGGTGTCGCCCACTTCGGCTACCAGAACCCCCTGGCAGCCTGGGCACTCTCCACCGTGCCGGCGCTCACGCCGAGATCCGCCACCGCCGCCTCTGACTGGTCGACCAGCCTTGGACGTCAGCTGCAGTTCTACCAGTGGCTGCAGTCCGCCGAGGGCGCCATCGCCGGCGGCGCCGCCAACAGCTGGGGCGGCCACTACGGCGTCCCACCCGCTGGCGACCCCACCTTCTTCGGCATGGCCTACGACTTCCAACCCGTCTACCACGACCCGCCGAGCAACGAATGGTTCGGCTTCCAGGCCTGGTCGATGGAACGCGTCGCCGAGTACTACTTCGCCACCAACGACGCCAGAGCCAAGGCGCTGCTCGACAGGTGGGTCGCCTGGGCCATCGCCAACACCACCGTCAACGCCAACGGCACCTTCTCGATCCCATCGAAGATGACCTGGACCGGCCAGCCGGCCGCCTCCTTCTCGGGCACCGGCACACCGGCCGCCAACCCCGGCCTGCACGTCACGATCCTGGAGTCCAGCCAGGACATCGGCGTGGCCGGCGCGTTCGCCAAGACGCTCACCTTCTACGCGGCCAAGTCCGGCAACGCGGCCGCCAAGAGCACCGCCAAGGGGCTGCTGGACGCGCTGGCGAGCAGCAACTACCAGGACGTCAAGGGCGTGTCGTCCACCGAGACCCGCCAAGACTACAACCGCTTCGACGACCCGGTGTTCGTCCCGGCCGGCTGGACCGGCACGATGCCCAACAATGACCCCATCAACTCCCAGTCAACGTTCCTGAGCATCCGTTCCTGGTACCAGAGCGACCCGGACTGGTCGAAGGTGCAGACCTACCTCAACGGCGGCGCCGCACCGACCTTCCGCTACCACCGCTTCTGGGCACAGGCCGACGTCGCCACGGCGCAGGCAACCTACGGGATCCTGTTCCCGGCCGGGTAACCACACGCCGTCGGCAACTCCAGAGGGGGTCCCGCACCCACCGGTGCGGGACCCCCTCTGATTGGGGCCGTCTGGGACTTGCGGGGTGGCGGACCAACAGGGAGGGGGCGGGCCGTCGGGCCCGCCCCCTCCCCTCGGCCAGGGGGGCGCTCAGGGTCAGGAGAACGTGCAGGTGAATGCGGTCGGGTTGGTGTTGGTACCGCTGAAGCTGGCCTGGAAGCCGAACTGGTACTGGCCACCGGCGGGGATGACGCGGTTCCAGTCGGCGTTGCTGCTCGTGCTGACAGCCTGGCCGGACTGGGTGAAGGCGGCGTTCCACAGGTTGGTGATCCGCTGGTTGCCGGGGAACGTCCAGCCAGCGGTCCAGCCGTTCGTCGCCGTGGTGCGGGTGTTGCGGATGGTGACGTTCGCGGTGAAGCCGTCCTGCCACTGGTTGCTGACAGCGTAGGTGACCTGGCAGCCGGCGGTGGTCGGGCCGGTGGTGGTGGTCGCGCCGCTGGTCGTGGTCGGGCCGGTGGTCACGGTGGTGCTGGACGAGGTCCCCGTGAGCGCGAACTGGATCGGCACCAGCACGTTGTGCTTGGCCTGGTTGACCGTGATCCAGTCGTCGTTGAGGATGCCGCCGGTGTCACCGGAGTTGGGGTTCCACGACCAGAACGACCAGTTGAAGCCGCTCGCCCCCGTCCCCATGTAGCTCACGAGCGAGTTGAGCCACTGCTGGTCCGACGTGGTCTGGTAGCGAGTGCCGAACTCCCCGACCCACAGTGGCGCGGTGCCGCCCTTCTTGACGTAACCCCAGAAGTGGTCCCACACGCCCGGCAGGTTGCTCGGGTAGGTGGGGTCACTGAACCAGCGTTGCGCGAAGACCGACGCCGGGTAGTCGTGGGCCGAGTAGACCAGCCGCCCGGCGACGTTCAGGCGCACCGGGAAGTCCCTCGCGCCAAGCAGGTTGCCGCCCCACCAGGTGCACTCCGCGGCGGGGTTGGGCTCGGTGACGCCGCCAGGGCCGTAGCACTCGTTGCCCTCGACGAAGATGAGCCAGTTGGGGTTGGCCGCCAGGACGGCGTTGCCCGCCCGCTCCGCCGCCAGCCGCCAGTCCGTGGCCTGGTCGCCACAGCCCCAGCAGGCTTGATCGTGCGGCTCGTTGAAGAGGTCCGCGCCGATCACGGTGGGGTTACCGGCAAAGTGCCTCGCAAGCATCGTCCAGTCGCTGATCCAGCGCTGCTCGGAGTACTGCGCGGTGTACCACAGCGGCGACTGGGCTCCCGAGTCAGGGCGGTGCCGGTCGAGGATGATCTTGAGACCGATCTGGCCGGAGTAGGCGACCAGCTTGTCCATGATCCCGAGGCCGTTCAGCCCCTGCAGGTCGGTGTTCTTGCCGCTCGAGAAGTCGATGCTGTTGGGCGTGCTGCCCGCGTCGAAGAGCTGGTTGGAGAAGGGCAGGCGGATGGAGTTGTAGCCGAGCTGCTTGATCTGATCGAGCATGGAGCGGTAGTCGCGCGTCCACAGCCCGTGCGGGGCGTAGTTGCCGGTCTCCATGCCGAACCAGCTGATGCCAGCGATCCGGACCGGCTGATTGTTCGAGTCCAGGATCTGGGCGCCGTTGGTGTGCCAGAAGCCCGCCCCGGCGGCCCTCGCCGTTGTCGGGTTCAGCGTCGTGTAGGAGATGCTGAGCGCCGCGGCGACCAGGAGCGTCACCACAGCGATGAGGATCCGGCGCGGGAGAGGCAGCCGCACCATCGGATGCCGGTCTGTCACCTCAGTCCCTCCGATCTGGGTGGTTGCGATACTCGTCCGGTCAGGCCGTGGTGCAGGCTCGACCGTTCAGGGTGAAGGCGCTGGGATTGGTGTTGCTGCCGCTGAAGCTGGCCTGGAAGCCGAAGGCGGCGGTGCCGCCGGCCGGGATGACGCTGTTCCAGCCTCCATCTCTGGCGCTGACCACTTGGCCGGTCTGCGTCGGGACGGCGTTCCAGGCGTTGGTGATCTGCTGGTTGCCGCCGAAGGTCCACGCGAGCGTCCAGCCGTTCACCGAGGTGCCGCCGGTGTTGCGGACGGTGACGTCGGCGACGAAGCCGGTCTGCCACTGGCTCGAGGGCCGGTAGGTGACCTGGCAGCTACCGGGCTGACCACTGGTCGGCGGCGTCGTGGTCGTGGTCGAGCTGGTCGGCCCCGTTGTCGAGGTCGTCGTCGTCGAGCCGGACGGTGTCGTGGTCGAGGTGGTGCTCGACGTCGGCGGGGTGTCGCCCGGCGGGTTGCCCCAGATCTTGGTGGTGCCCGCGAACAGCTCCATGTTCTGCACGTTCACCGGCGTGGACCCTGGCGTCTTGGCCACGTCCTGGTAGGACCAGTCGTTGTTCGGGTCCCAGGCGCCAGAGCTGGTGATACGGAACTGGATCTCCCGGCGGGACTCGGACTGGCCGGCCGGGGTGATGCTCGTGCCGGAGCAGTCGATGGTGACGAAGTAGACGCTGCCGGACACCTGTGTCGGACCCGTCGGCGCCTTGCACTGGTTGAAGGCTGACGACAGCGACAGCATCGACGGGATCACACCCGGCTCGAGGGTGAAGTAGTAGCGAAACGAGCCGTTGGGGAGTGCCCGGGCGGGCCACGCCGAGTGGTTGACGATGAGGGTCTTGATCTCGGTGAAATTGGTGCCCGAGGCGTTCACCGAGGCCTGCAGGAAGATCTCTGGGCCGTCGGGGGTCTCCCTCGGCGGGAAGCTGGCCAGCGGTGTGCCGCCGTACTCCTGGTACATGCGCGCCAGGGCGCTGGTGAACCCGGCGTTGTAGTCGAGCGCGACCTCGTTGGACTGGAAGTCGGTCCGCACGTCGGTATAGCTGTCGTCGGCGGACTTGGGCCCGCCCGCAAGCGCGCCGATGATGGTGTGGCGGTTGCGTGCAGGCTCGTTGATGTTGTTCGACCAGGAGCCGTGCGCGGTGCGGTGGTGGACGTCGTGCGAGGAGACCGGGCCGAAGCCGACCTCGTAGCTCAGGCGGCGTGGGTTGTCGCCGAGGATGTAGTTGATCTGCTGCACCGCGAAGGTGTGGTAGGTCGCCTTGCGGGCGGCGTCCGTCGTCCAGTCGCTGTAGTCGAGCGCAACGAACGCGGTGTTGGCCGCATACCGCAGCGACCCCCACACGTCCAGGAAGGCCTCGCCGCCCGGCGAATAGTTGATGCGCTGGCCGCTGACGCCGGTGGTCCAGTAGTCGAGCCAGCGGTTGGCGTCGTCGACGTAGACCTGCTTGCCGGTCAGCTTGGCCAGCAGCACGTAGCTGCCGAAGGACTTGTCGTCCCAGGCGATCGTCCACCTGTAGGAGTGGGTGGTGGTCTGGGGCTCGGTGTTGAGGTTGGCGTAGCGGGACTCGGCCTTGGCCAGGTAGGCCGCGTCGTTGGTCGCCCGGTACAGCCAGACCGCTCCCCACACCAGCTCGTCGTTCGGTCCGCTGAAGGAGTTGTAGAAGCCGCCGGCATCGGTGATGCAGCTCGTGTACTTGCTGGTCGGGTGCGCCTCGGCGAACTCGTAGAGCTGCCTGGCGTGGGTGACGAGCGTGTCGGCGTAAGCGCTGTCGGTCGGACGGAACGCGACCGACGATGCCGCCATCGCGGCGGCTGCCTCTCCCGCGAGGTCAGCGCCGGGGCAGGCGTCGTCGATCCTGAAGGACGGTCGCGGGGTCGGCAGCACCTCGGCCGGCCCCCACCAGCCGTGGTCGCTGCCGCCGGTGCCGACCTGGCCGTAGAGGACGTGCGGGGCGGGGTGCGCCCTGATCAGCCAGTCCGTGCCCCAGCGAAGGTTGGACAGCAGCGCCTGGAGCTGCCCGGAGCTGGTGTACGCCTGCCGGTAGTCGGCGAGGCCCCAGGCCAGCATCGTCATCGAGAAGGCCATGGGGAGGCCGAACTTGACGTGGTCGCCGGCGTCGAAGAAGCCACCGGAGAGATCGACGCCGTTGTCGCTGCCGTCGCCAAGGGTGGAGTCGCCGCGCCAGTTGACGCGGTTGCCGGCTGGCAGCCTGCCGGCGCGTTGCTGATCGTAGAAGTAGACCGCCTTCTGCAGCGCCTCGCCGTAGTTGAACTCTCCGGTCGGCGACGGAGCGGCGGCGGCGGGGCTGGCGCTGAGCGTTGCGGCGACACCCGCCAGCAAGAGCGCCACGACGAGCATCGACGCGATGAGGGCCCGGCGCCTCCGGGGCGCCGAACGCAGCCGCCTCGACAGTAGCTGAAGTCGCATGGACCCTCCGTGAGTTTGCTGGCCTCCGGCGGAGCTGACGGGGTCCGGAGCCCGGGCGGGTATCTCGAGGTACTGCCCTTGTGGGGGGAGAGCGCCCGCGAGGCGGGGCGAAGGAGCTCCGCCTCGCGGGGAGCGCGCGCCATCTTCAGGTGCGTCGGCGCGGTCCGCTCAGGAGCCTGCCGCGTATCCTGTAGAGGACCACCTCCTTTTCCAGCAGGGCGCTGGTGGTCAGGGGGCCGGCGGCAGCGGTGCGGACGGCAAGCTGCTCGCCGCCGCTGGCCCGAACGGAAGCTCCTCGAGCCCAGATGACCCGGAGGAGCTGACGTCCATGTGGCCGCCACGCCATCCCCACCCAATCCGGCGCGAGTCCTCGGTCCTGCCGCTGGCAGTCCCGGGCTGCGCTCGAGCGCCGGAGGGCTGAAGGGTCGGGATCGGCGGTGAGATGGGGCCGGTGAAACCGGGCGATCGCTTCTCGTCTTCGTTGAGTCGGGCGTACGGTGACATTACGGATATGAGAGCGCTCTCACAGAGAGTACGTCCTGAACCACTGACTGTAAAGAGGTCGTTACGTGCTCTGCACGGGATTGTGGACGTCTGCCCCCTTCACAGCTGATGAACCTGAGCCCAAGGCCCCTCCACGACCTCAAGAAGTTGTGTACACGCCGTCGAGGCGATGGGGCCTGGCGGAGCTCGCACCTCCGCCCCGGGCGATGGGGTGTCATTCCTCGATCTTGGCTGAAACCTGCCCAAACCGGTCGCCGAAGTGCTACTTCGAAGGTCCTGGCATCGCGCTGGCGGGGAGACGGCGGTGCAGGGGCGACCCGGAAGCCACCCGGCCCCGGTCCCGGCGGCGGGCCCTGGTGGGGTCGGGATCGTGGGAGCCGCCTCCAACAACAGGGGGCCGGCGGCGTGCCCCGCCGCGGCTGTCGAGCCAGAGCTGGTGGAGCCGGGACCCGAGGACGCGGCGGGGCCGCCAGTGCCGGGGGTGCTCTGCAGAGATGCGAGACCCGGAGGACACGGGAGGCAAACGCTCTTACAACGGATCTGAGGATAGATCAGAGCAAGCGTCGGAGTAAACCCCGCCATAGAAATTGACAAGGAAGGATTCGGAGCGAACTATACGGAGAGATTGTGGGAGCGCTCTTACAGCGCCGCACGCCCCACGGTCACCGTGTACCTCGATGGCGCCCTCTCGGCAGGTACCGAGCCACGGTGGCCAGGCTGGGCGGGACGGTCACCTCGGTCGCCGTCCCGCCCTTCAACTTCCAGGCGCGACAGGTGCCGGCGCAGCCCTGCGTGGGCGCTGGCCAGCCACCAAGGCCACCCGCTACCACGTCCTCGAGCGGCGCCGCCCGGCGCCGCTCGAGGAGTGGCGCGGCTACCAGGACCGTCGGACGGCTAGACCACGTCGTGCTGCACGAGACGACCCCTGGAGTCCGGCGTGGTGTATACACCGGCGCATCACACTCCCGTCGCGGAGGTGCGTCATGAAGGGCATGACCCCCGACCCGGAACGTGGCGTTGTCGCGCACGGGTTGACATCACCGCCGGCTCGGACCACGATCGCGGAAAAGCTCCGGAAAGGCTTTTCCGTGGCCGAAGCACAGCCATCGCAGGCGCCGCGGGCGCCTCGTCGCAGTCCTCCGACGATCATGGACGTCGCCGTGCTCGCCAGCGTCTCGGTGAGCACCGTCTCCAAGGCGCTCAACGGCGGCGGCCAGCTCCGCGCGGAGACCAGGTCGCGGGTGTGGGAAGCGGCGCGCCAGCTCGGCTTCGAGCCCAACGCACAGGCCAAGAGCCTGGTCCGCGGGCGCACGTACACCGTCGGGCTGCTGACCAGCGACAGCTTCGGCCGCTTCAGCATCCCGCTGATGCAGGGCATCGAGGACGCCCTCGGCGCCGGGCAGCTCTCGGTGCTCCTCTGCGACGCTCGCGGCGACGCGATCCGCGAGCAGCACTACCTTCGCATCCTGTTGTCGCGCCGGGTCGACGGGATCATCGTGACTGGCCGCCGCACCGACACGCGCCCGCCGCTCAGCGCCGAGCCGCTGCCCGTCCCGGTCGTCTACGCCTTCACCAAGTCCGCGGCGGACGCGGACCTCTCGCTGGTGCCCGACGACGTCCAGGGCGGACGGCTGGCGACCGAGCACCTGCTCACCGCTGGCCGGCGCCGGCTGGCGCACATCACCGGCCCCACCAGGTTCGAAGCGGTCCGTGAGCGCGCGACGGGGATGCGCGCCGCCCTGGCCGAGCGGGATCAGGCCGTCCAGGAGGACCGCGTCCTCGCCGGCGTCTGGAGCGAGGCGTGGGGGCACGAGGCCGCCACGCAGCTCATCGGCGAGCACCGTGAGGTGGACGGGATCTTCTGCGGCAGCGACCAGATCGCCCGTGGCGCCTCGGACGCCCTGCGCGAGCTGGGTGTCCGCGTGCCGGACGACGTCGCGCTGGTCGGCTACGACAACTGGGACGTGATCGCCGCCGCCACCCGGCCACCGCTGACCACCATCGACATGGACCTGGAGGGGCTCGGGCGGGCAGCGGCCCAGCGCCTGCTCGCCATGATCGGCGGCGAGCGCACCTCGGGCGTGATCCGCCGCGCATGCCAGCTCGTCATCCGCCGCTCGACCGGCGTGTCCCTCCTGCGCGACTGGTCCGCGACCGAGCCGCACACCACACCGCCGTCAGGAGGCAACCGCTCACGAGCATCCATGGAGCCGCCTCTATGAGCCTTCTCGAGCGCCCCACCAGCGTCGAGACCGCGCCGGTCCCCGTGGTCGACACCGCTCGCAGCCCACACGCGAGGCTGCGCCCCGTCGGACTGCGCCAGGTCAGGCTGACAGGCGGCTTCTGGTCACCGGTCGTCGAGCGCAACCGCGACGTCACCCTCGATGCGCAGTACCGGCAGCTCGAGGCCTCCGGCACCCTCGACAACTTCCGCGGCGCCGCCGGGCGCCTGGACGGCGACTTCCAGGGCATGTGGTTCGCGGACTCCGATGCCTACAAGTGGGTCGAGGCCGCCTCCTGGACGCTGGCGACCGGTCACAGCACCCAGCTCGAGCGACGCGTCGAGGAGACCGTCGGCCTGATCTTCGCCGCCCAGGAGCCGGACGGATACCTGGACACCTATTTCAGCGGGGAGCGGGCCGCCCTGCGCTGGACCGATCTGCCGACCATGCACGAGATGTACACAGCGGGCCACCTCATCCAGGCTGCCGTCGCTCACCAGCGCGTCACCGGCTCCGGCGACCTGATCGAGGTCGCCGTCCGGTTGGCAGAGCACATCGAGCGGACCTTCGGCCCGGGCCGGCGCCTCGGCGCGGACGGTCACCCAGGTGTCGAGATGGCGCTGGTCGAGCTGGCCAGGCTGACCGGCGAGGGGCGCTGGCTCGAGCTGGCCAGCTGGTTCGTCGAGCAGCACGGCCGCACCCCGCCGACCATCAGCGGCAGGCCCTACCACCAGGACCACATCCGGTTCACGGGGCAGCGCGAGCCGGTGGGTCACGCCGTGCGCGGCCTGTACCTGTACTGCGCCGCCGCGGACCTGGCCGCGGAGACCGGCTCGGAGCCGTACCGGGACGCGCTCGACGCCCTCTGGGAGCGCCTCCACAGCCGCCGGGTCTACGTCACCGGCGGGATCGGCGCCCGCTGGGACCACGAGGCGTTCGGCGACGACGACGAGCTGCCCAACCGCCGCGCCCACGCCGAGACCTGCGCCGCCATCGCCAGCGTGTTCTGGGCCTGGCGCATGCTGCAGCTCTCCGGCGACGGGCGCTATCGCGACGCCCTCGAGACCGCGCTGTTCAACGCTGTGCTTGTGGGGGTGGGAGCGTGCGGCGACGAGTTCTTCTACCAGAACCCACTGGCCGACCGCGGCACGCACCGACGGTCCGCATGGTTCCCCTGCGCCTGCTGCCCGCCCAACCTGGCGCGGCTCCTGGCCAGCCTGCCCTCCTACCTCTACTCGACCTCCGACGACGGTCTCTGGCTGCACCTGTACGCCGCCAGCGAGGTCGTCGCCGAGCTACCGGGGGCCGTGAGCGTCACGGTGGCACAGCGGACCGCCTATCCCTGGGAGGGCGAGGTGGTGATCGAGGTCAACCCGGACCGCCCCGCCGAGTTCGCGCTGTACCTGCCGATCCCTCCCTGGACCTCGCCGCGCACGCGCGTGCGCGTCAACGGGCGGGAGCTGGCCGATCCGGCTCGGGTGCGCGGCTACCTGGAGCTCCGCCGCTCCTGGCAGGCAGGCGACACCGTGCAGGTCACCGTCGACCTGACCCCGCGCCTGCTCGCGGCGCACCCGCGGGTCGAGGACGACCAGGGCCGCGTCGCGCTGGTGCGGGGGCCGATCGTGTACTGCCTCGAGCAGGCCGACAACGGCGACGCCGACGTGTGGGACCTGCGCGTCCCCCACGACGCCACCTGGGAGGGCCGCTTCGACCCCGAGCTGGTGGGCGGCTGTGTCGTCCTCAGCGCCATGGGCGAGCTGGTCACCACCGAGCCGTCCGGTCCCCCTCTGTACCGCGAGCTCTCGTCACAGGAGCAGCGGCGCCGCCCCCAGCGGCTCACCGCCGTCCCGTACTTCGCCTGGGCCAACCGCGAGCCAGGACCGATGGAGATCTGGATCCCGATGGCATGAGCCAGCGGCGGGCCCCGGCCGCCCGGACCGGGCCGAAGCCGTGTTCAGAATCGCGTAAGCTCTTCGAAGTCTCGAACAGGAGAGGTCGCAACATGGGTCGCACGGTTCCAGCGGTCGCGCGTGCGCTGGACATCCTGGAGCTGTTCCTCGACGGCACCGACAACCTGTCCGCCCCCGAGATCATGGCCCGCACCAGCCTGCCCCGGACCACCGTGCACGAGCTGGTCACCACCCTGACGCAGCGCTCCTACCTGGCGACCGTCCCAGAGCGGGCGCACCGCTACCGGCTCGGGGTGCGCGCCTTCCAGCTGGGCAGCGCCTACGCGGAGCGGATCGACCTCGCCCGCGAGGGCCAGCACATCGCCAGGGAGGTGGCCGAGGCCTGCGACGAGACCGTCCATCTGGCGGTGCTGGACGGCGCCGGGGTGGTCTACATCGCCAAAGTCGACAGCACCCACTCGGTGCGGATGGTGTCCGCGGTCGGCCGGCGGCTGCCCGCGCACTGCACCGCCGTGGGCAAGATGCTGCTCTCGGGGCTCCCGGCTGAGGCGTTCACCGCCCTCTTCCCCCCGGACAGGCCGCTCCCCGCGATGACCCCCGGGAGCATCACCTCGGTCCGCCAGCTCGAGCGCGAGCTGGCGGAGATCCGCCTGCGCGGCACCGCCGCCGAGAGCTGCGAGTCCAACCCGGACGTCGCCTGCGTCGCCGCGCCAGTGTTCGACCATCGCGGCCGCATGATCGCCGCGATGAGCATCTCGGCGCCGATCAGCCGCTGGAGCGCCGAGCGGCAGGAGGCGTGGGCGACCCTGGTGGCCGACGGCGCCGCCCGGCTGTCGACGGTCCTCGGCCACCGGCCCACCCGCCGTGTCGCCGAGGTCTGAGCGGGCTCGGGCGACGACGCCGTGAGCCCGAGCAGGTAACGAACGAAGGGGAGGTCTCGCCTTGAACGCGGAGATGAACGTTGACGCCCATGCAGGGCCGGGCCGGTACGTGGTCGGCGTGGACTTCGGGACGCTGTCCGGACGTGCCCTCGTCGTCAGGGTGAGCGACGGCGCGGAGGTCGGGACGGCTGTCCACGAGTACACCCACGGGGTCATCGACAGGACCCTGCCAGCCACGGGCGAGCGTCTGCCGATGGACTGGGCGCTGCAGGACCCCGAGGACTACCGGGACGTGCTGCGGAAGGCGGTGCCGGCGGCGCTGGCCGACAGCGGCGTCGACCGCGAGGCGGTGATCGGCGTCGGGATCGACTTCACCGCCTGCACGGCGATGCCGGTGACCCAGGACGGGACACCCCTGTGCCAGCTGCCCGGCCTTGAGGGTCGCCCCCACGCGTACGCGAAGCTGTGGAAGCACCACGCCGCGCAGCCGCAGGCGAACCGCATCAACGCGCTCGCCCACGAGCGTGGCGAGACGTGGATCCGGCGCTACGGCGGGCGCATCTCGTCCGAGTGGGAGTTCGCCAAGGCGCTGCAGGTGCTCGAGGAGGACCCCGACACCTACGAGCGCATCGAGCGCTGGGTCGAGGCCGCGGACTGGATTGTCTGGCAGCTGTGCGGGCGCGAGACGCGCAACGTCTGCTCGGCCGGCT
>WNGB01010641.1_pt1 | contig 12719 bp, 9 predicted proteins | sample 5400681 | NCBI WGS metagenome assembly WNGB01 (sample SAMN13153367, study PRJNA577476) | soil metagenome | isolation source: 115 cm soil or saprolite under grassland replicate 2 | place: USA:California | collected 2016-06-15 | reverse complement strand
GCCAGCTCCAGGTAGCCGATGCCGACGCAGGAGCCCTTGCCGTCCTCCATGCCGACCAGCAGCCCGGCGAGGCTGGCCAGGTCGGCGTCTGGGGGCAGCGAGGGAAGGAAGACGGTCGGCTTGACCCGCCAGCGGTGCAGCGTGCCGGAGAAGTAGGCGGCGAAGCGGGCCCTGCGGGTCTCTGCCCGCTCGTCGACGGTGGTCGGTCGCGCCTCCGGGTGGACCGGGTAGGCGTCCACCCTTGCCGGGGTGAAGCGCCGGGCGATGCCGAGCAGGGGGTCGAGCTCCTCGCCCCGCTCGAAGCCGATCACGTACTCCGGCCGGGTCACCTCCAGCTTGTGGTACTTGAGGATCTGGCCGTAGACGCCGCTGATCAGGCTGGAGGTGTCGACCACGATCAGCTCGGCCCCCGCCCGGCGGGCCACGTCCATCAGCTTGGCGGTCCCGGCGATCAGGGGCAGCAGGTGGAACTGCGCCGACACCCAGCCGACGAAGTACAGGCCGTCGGCGCTGGCCAGCTCGTCGTCGCCGAGGTGCTTGGCCTCCAGCACGTGCTTGAGCCCGATGGTGGTCGGCGGGCCGACCGTGGTGCGGCCGACGTCGGTGTCCAGGTAGGCGGCGGCGATGCCCCGGTCGACCGCCCCGGCGAGCAGCGCCCTGGCGAAGGTCGTCTTGCCGGAGTCCATCGACCCGAGCAGCACGACCGTGCCGGGGTCGTCGAGCACCTGCTCGACCAGGCGCGCGTAGCGGTCGCTCATCGCAACCTGGCGATGAGGTAGTCCGCCACCGGCTCGTAGTGGGCGGGGAGCACGTTGTCGTCCATGCCGAGCACCACCCCGACCCGCCCGTCCGCCTTGGCCATGGGCAGGGCGGGGTCGTTGACGTCGGCCACCGAGACCACGTCGATGCCGTGCTCGGCGGCCGCCCCGGCCCAGCCGTGGTCGCCGACCACCAGGTCGACCTCGGCGGCCTGCTCGAGCAGCAGCTCCATCGGGTGGGCGTCGTGGGTGTGGTACAGGTTCGCCCCAGAGGCCAGCGTCGCCACCCGGCCGACGTAGAGGATGCGGCGCCGCTTCCCGGAGAACCGGAACGCCAGACCGTCGCCCGGGCGTGAGACCTTGGCGCCCGCCTCCCGCATCGCGGCGCAGAGCTGCTGGTACAGCCAGAGCAGACCGGTCGGGTGCCCGGTGGCGAACAGCACGTGCTCGCCGGCGGCGGCCGCCGAAGCCAACCGGCCGGCCGCTCGGTCCAGCTCGGCCAGCAGCAGCTCCGGGTCGATCCAGGACGGCCCGTCGGCCGGCTCGCCCGGCGTGTGGGCCCAGCCGAACTGCGCGGCGACCTGGGCCAGCACCTCGTCGGGGGTGTGCCGGCGCATGCCGGACAGCCCGAAACAGTGGTCGGGGTCGCCGGCCGAGATCAGCTGGGCCTTGCGGAGCACGTCCCAGACCGGCGTCCGCACCGACCCGGCGATCCTGGTCGCCACCAGATGGCGACCGAGCTCGTCGCGGGAGAGGGACGGGTCGGGCATGCTGACGCTCCGGTCGGTCGCGGGTCGGCCTCCCATGGTAGCGAAAGCGGGCTGCCGAGCCTCAGGCGGTCAGGCCGTGGAGGGGGAAGAGGTTCTCCCTCGCCACCTGGATGGTGCGGCCGATCTCGGACTCGACCCGGTCGCGGTGCTCGGAGCGCAGCGCGACCACCTCGTCGTCCATCGCCGGGTCGGGCCGCACGCCGAACCGGCCGGCGACCTCGTCCAGGTAGGCCTCTGGGAGCCGCTCGGGCAGCGCGACCCCGACCATCTCCGCCAGGTAGGCGCACCAGGCCCGCGGCACCACCGCCGCCCACTGGTAGCCGCCCCCACCGGTGGCCAGCCAGCGGCCGCCCGCCACGGTGTGGGCGAGGTCGTGGAGCCGGCCGGCGAGCTGGCGGTAGGCGCCGATGGTGAGCCCGAGGTGGGCCAGCGGGTCGGTGTAGTGGCTGTCGCAGCCGAGCTGGGTGACCAGGACCTCTGGCTCGAACGCCCGGACCAGCGCCGGCACCACCGCGTCGAACGCGGGCAGGTACAGGTCGTCGGTGGTCGACGGGGGCAGGGGCAGGTTGGCGATGGTGCCCCTGGCTTCGCCCTCGCCGATCTCGTGGGCGAAGCCGGTGCCGGGGAACAGGTAGCGCCCCGACTCGTGCACCGAGACCGTGAGCACCCTCGGCTCGGCCGCGAAGATCGCCTCCACCCCGTCCCCGTGGTGCACGTCCACGTCCACGTAGGCGATGCGCTTGACGCCCTGATCGAGGAGCCAGGCGATCGCCACCGCCGGGTCGTTGTAGACGCAGAAGCCGCTGGCACGGTTGCGCATGGCGTGGTGCAGCCCGCCGGCCGGCGAGAAGGCGTGCATGGCCTGCCCGCTGCGGAGCGCCTCGGCAGCCTGCAGCGTCGCCCCGCAGACGTGGGCGGCCGCCTCGTGCATCCCGGCGAACGGCGGGTTGTCGCCCGGCCCGAACCCGTAGTACCGCGCCGGGCTGCCGTCGGCGCCGGCGGCCTTGACCGCGGCCAGGTAGTCGAGGTCGTGGACCCGGGCCAGGTCGGTCCCTGTCACCGCGGCCGGCTCGAGCAGCCGGGCCCGGTCGAGCAGGCCGCAACGGCGGGCCAGCGCGACGGTGAGGTCCACGCGGGCCGGACGCAGCGGATGCTCCGGGCCGAAGTCGTAGGCGGCCAGCCCTTCGTCCCAGACCACCGCCACCGGTCCCGCCATCCGCAGCTCCTCGCTCCTCGACCTCCGGCCAGCGTAGACTCCGGTCTCCTGGCCGGCCAGCCAGCCGGAGGTGGCTCGCTGACCGCGCTCTCCCGGGCTAACCCCACCGTTCACAGCGGGGTTAGCCCGGTTGGCTGGGGGTGCGCTGCTGGCGGATGTACTGCTTGAGCGTCTCCAGCGGCGCGCCCGCTGCCGAGGCGGCGAAGTACGAGGGCGACCACAGGTGCTCGCGGTGGATACGGACTCGGTAGCGGGCGCGCAGGCGGCGTGCGGAGACGCCCTTGAGCGAGTTCACCAGCCGGCTGATGGCGACCTGTGGCGGGTAGGCGACCAGCAGGTGCACATGGTCGTCCTCGCCGTGCATCTCGACCAGGTCGGCGCCGAAGTCAGCGCACACGCTGGCGAACACCTCACGCAAGGCGTCCAGATGCTCGCCGGTTAGGACCCCGCGCCGATACTTGGTCACGAAGACCAAATGAACGTTGAGCGCCGAGACGACATGCCTGCCTCGACGATAATCGTCATCCTGTCGCATAGACCAAATATACTCAGCGGCATGCTCGTCAGGTACCGTTACCGCATCGATCCGGCCCCAGCGCAGCGCATCGCGCTGGCCAAGGCGTTCGGCTGCGCGCGGGTGGTGTACAACGACGCCCTGCGAGCCAGGCAGGACACCTACGCGGCGGGGGGGAAGCTGAGCGACACCGAGGTCCAACGCCGCGTGATCACCGTGGCCAAGCAGACCCCGGAGCGGGCATGGCTGGGTGAGGTCGCCTCCGTGGTGCTGGTGCAGGCGTGCCAGGACGCCCGGCGGGCCTGGCGCAACTGGTTCGACTCCCGCTCGGGCAAGCGGCGGGGGCGCCGGGTCGGGCATCCGAGGCTGCGCAGCAAGCACGCTCGCCAGTCGATCCGGCTGACCCGCAACGGGTTCGCCCTGCACGGCAGCAGGCTGTATCTGGCCAAGGTCGGCGACCTGCGGGTGCGCTGGTCACGTCCGCTGCCGTCGGTGCCCTCCAGCGTCACCGTTATCCGCGAGGCCGACGGCCGCTTCTACGCCTCCTTCGTGGTCGAGCGTGCCCCGGCCCCGCTGCCGCGGGTCGACCGAAGCGCCGGGATCGACCTGGGCCTGGCCGTGTTCGCTGCCGTCGCCGCCAGCGACGGCAGCACTCAGCTGGTGGCCAACCCGCGGTATCTGCGTGCCGCTCAGCGGCGCCTGGCCCGCGCGCAGCGGGCACTGTCGCGCAAACGCAAGGGGTCGGCTAACCGCGCCAAGGCACGCCATCGCGTCGCGGTCGCCCACCGCAAGGTCCGCGACCGGCGGGCCGACCACCACCACAAGCTCGCCCTGCGGGTGATCCGTGAGAACCAAGCGGTCGCCGTGGAAGACCTCGCCGTGGCGGGGTTGGCTCGGACGCGGCTGGCGAAAAGCGTCCACGACGCCGGCTGGGCGACCTTTGTCCGACTGCTGGAAGAGAAGGCCGCCCAGTACGGTCGCCGGGTGGTCAAGGTCGGCCGTTGGGAGCCGACCTCGCAGACCTGCTGCGCGTGTGGGCGCCGGGATGGTCCCAAGCCGCTGCGCGTGCGTGTCTGGACGTGTGGCGCGTGTGGGGTCGTCCACGACCGGGACGTCAACGCGGCCCGCAACATCCTCAAGGTGCTTGTCGCCGCCGGGCCGGCGGAGACCCAAAACGCCTGTGGAGCCGGTGTCAGACCGCCATCGCTGGCGGCAGTCGGCAGCGAAGCAGGAACCCCCCGAGGCGCCGCGTGAACACCTCACGCAGCGCGGCAGGAATCACCGGCGCCCACGCCGAGGAGGAGGTCAAGCACCTCACGGCTTCCCCACGACGGCTCGGGGCGAGGGCGCGCGCCCACCTCGAGCAGTTCCGTCTGCGCCGCGGCCTGGGACCGGACGACGCCACCGCCCACGCCGCCGCCCGCCTGCGCGCGTTCTCGTCGCTCGCCGGAGGGGACGACGGTGGGCCGCACGGCGGCTGGCGGCCGCTCGGCCCGTTCGCCATCCCGCACGGCCAGACCCACGGGACTGGGCCCCGCAGCCGGCCCGCGGTGGCCGGCCGGGTCACCGCCGTCGCCGTCGACCCGGCCGACCCCGGCCACCTGCTGGTCGGTACGGGCGGCGGTGGCGTCTGGGAGAGCCGCGACGCCGGGCAGAGCTGGCGCCCGGCGACCGACCGGCTGCCGACGCCGGCCGTCGGGGCGGTTGCCTTCGACCCCCGCGACCCCGCGGTCGCCTACGCCGGCACCGGCGAGGGAGGGTTCACCGCCGAGCTGGGGGTCGGGCTGCTCCGCTCGCTGGACGGCGGTGGGAGCTGGCGCCTGCTGCCAGGTGACGGCCTGCTGGGCGCCGGCTTCCACCGCCTGGTGGTCGACCCCGGCGGCGGCCGCCTGCTCGCCGCCACCACCGCCGGCCTGTACGAGTCGGCCGACCGCGGCGACTCGTGGACCAGGCGGCTCGCCGGACCGGTCTGGGACCTGTCCCTGGCCGCGGCGTGGCAGGACGCCGGTACCGCGCCATGGCGGGGCGGCGCCGTGACCGGGTCCGGCGGCGGCGAGGTGCTCGCCGGCTGCGCCGCCGGGCTCTGCCGCTCCGGCGACGGCGGTGACAGCTGGGTGGCGGTGCCCCTGCCGTCCGCGCCGTCGGCCTTCGACCGGGTCGCGGTCTGCCACGGTCCGGCCGGGACCGCCTGGGTGTTCGCCGCCGGCGACGGCGTCGGCCACCTGTGGCACCGCGACCGGGCCGGAGCGGCCTTCCAGGTCGTCAGGCCGCCCGCCGACCTGCAGAGCCAGCAGGCCTGGTACGCCTGGTCGGTGGCGGCGCCGCCCGACGATCCCGAGGTGCTGTTCCTCGGCGCGGCCGGCCTGCACCGCGGCGCCAGGGGCCCGGACGGCCGCTGGTCGTGGGTGGACCTGGCTGCCCGGCCGGCCGGCGACGCCCTTCCCGGCGAGCAGCACGCGATCGTCTTCTCCCCTGCTGACCCGGCCGTGCTGTACGTGGCCGGCGACGGAGGGCTGTTCCGCTCGCCGGACGGGGGCAGGAGCTGGCAGGCGCTGAACGCCGGCCTCGGCATCGCCGAGGTCGGCCACCTGGCCGGCCACCCCGAGCACGACGCCTGGCTGCTGGCCGGCGCCGGAGGGCTCGGCACCCTCCGCTACGAGGGCGGCGAGGTCTGGTTCCACGTCGACGACGGGCACGGCGGCGCCTGCGCGGTCGACCAGGCCGACCCGGCCACCTGCTGGCACGGCTTCGACGGCATGGGCCTTGCCCGCTCGGCCGGTGGCGGCGCCTGGGGCACCTGGCAGCCCGCCGGCCCCGAGGGGTCCGGCCGGGGGGCGTCCCAGGGTGGCCTGCTCGACCCGCCGGTGGCGGCCGCCGCCGGGCTGGTGGTGCATGCCGGCAGGGCGCTGCGCATCTCCGAGGACGGCGGCGCCGGCTGGACCCGGGTGGCGCTGCCGGAGGCCAGCGGCCAGGCCACCGCGGTGGCGGTCGGCGGGCCCGACCTGGTCTGGGTTGGGACGGAGACGGGCGAGGTCCTCCGCCTCCAGCGCGCCGCCGGAGCCGCCCCCACCGGTGGCTGGCGGGTCGCGGGCAGGACCCGGCCGCGTCCCGGCCACCTGAGCGGCCTGGCGGCCGACCCCGCCCGCCCGGCGGTGCTGTGGGCGACCTGGTCGGACCCGCGCGGCGGGCGGGTCTGGCGCTCCAACGACGCCGGGAAGACCTGGGCCGACCGGACCGGTGAGCTGCCGGCCGTCCCGGTCAACGCGGTCGCCCTCGACCCCGACGACACCGACATCGTGATCGTCGCCGCCGACCTCGGGGTCTGGCGCTCCGACGACGCCGGCGGAAGCTGGCGGCCCTGGTCGCGTGCCCTGCCGGCGGTGCCGGTCGCCGCCCTCGCCGTCCACCGGCCCACCCGGCTGCTGCGCGCCGCCCTCCACGGCCGCGGCGTCTGGGAGGCCCCCCTCGACGACCCGGCCGCCCCGGCGGCGGGCGGGCCCCGGCTGCACCTGCGGGGCAGCCCGGTGGACGGCGGGCGGGCCACCCGGTTTCCGGCGGGCGTGCCCGACCCGTTCGGCTCCGGGGTGACCTCCTGGTGGTGGCAGTGCCCCGACGTGAAGCTGGCGGCGCCGCCCGAACCCGGCCGGACGGCGCCGACCCAGGTCGGCCCCGAGGCCTTCGAGGACGACCGTGGGGTGGCCGCCGCCGGCCTGCCCGACACCGGCGGCCGCGTCCGGCCGGGCCGGCCGGCCCGGATCTGGGTCCAGGTCCACAACCGCGGCGCCACCGCGGCCGCCGGGGTCAGGGTCAGGGTGCTGTATGCGCCCGCCTCCCTCGGCTGGTCCGATCCGCCGGCCGACGCGATTGGTTCCGACCGCCTGCCGGACTCGCGCTGGCGGGCGGTCGCAGCGGCGGCGGCGCTTGAGCCGGTGGAGCCGGGCCGAGCCCAGGTGGCGGGGTTCGACTGGCAGGTGCCCGCCGACGCCGCCGGCGACCTCTGCCTGCTCGCCGTCGCCACCGCCGACGACGACCGGTTCGACCCGGGCGCAGGCCCACAGGGCCGGCATCTGGGGCTCAAGAGCGTGACCGTGCTGCGGACCGGGGACGGTGGCGGCCAAGGGGGGAAGGCATGGCCGCGGGCGCTGCGGCTGGAGCTGTGGGGGGATGCGGGCCGTGCGCCGTTCACGCTGGCCGCCGAGCCGGGCGCCGCCGCGCTGGTCGCCGGGCTCGTCCCCGGCCACCGCCTGGCCGCCGCGGCGAGGGCGGACGGGCTTGCGGCCTCCCGCGTCCCCGACCCATGGCGGCCCCAGCTGATCGCGGCCCTGCAGGAGGATCCCACCCTGGCCGACGCCCTCGACCTGACCGCGGTCCTGCCGTCCCCGGCGGCAGGGGGACGCCCGCCGTGGGTGCGAGGCATCCAGCTGGACCCGGGCCAGCCCGAACCGCTGTTGCTGCTGCTGCCCGGCCCGCTCCGGCCCGGCGGCGGCTCACTGCTGCTGCTGGACAGCGACGGCCGCGTGGTCGGTGGCCACACCCTGCGAGTCCCCCAACCACCAGCACCGGCGTGACCGACCTCACCAGCGCGAGCAAGACTGTCCGGCGTATGAGAAGGTGGCGGCATCGCGTCGTCGTGCCACGAGGAGGTTGCCGGAGCCCGTGCCGGTCGCACAGGTCGAAGGCCTCAGCAAGCGGTATGGCAGCGTCCAGGCCCTTGACCGCGTCGACGTGACGATCGAGCCGGGCTGCACCGGGCTGGTCGGCTCCAACGGCGCCGGGAAGTCGACGCTGATCAAGCTGCTCCTCGGCCTGCTGGCGCCCGACGGGGGCCGGGCGAGCGTGCTCGACCACGACGTGGCCGCCGATCCGCTGGCGGTGCGCGCCCAGGTCGGCTACCTGCCGGAGGGGGCCTGCCTGCCCGGCGACGTGACCGCGGCCGACTTCGTCGCCTTCATCGCGCAGCTCGGCGGCCTGCCGCCACGCCCGGCGCGCGAGCGCGCCGCGGAGGTCTGCTACCAGGTCGGTCTCGACGAGGAGCGCTACCGCGCCATCGGCGGCTTCTCGACCGGCATGCAGCAGCGGGTCAAGCTGGCCGCCGCCCTGGTGCACGATCCACGCTTCCTGCTGCTCGACGAGCCGACCGACGGCATGGACCCGCAGGGCCGCGAGGACATGCTCGAGCTGATCGACCGGATCCGCGGCGAGCTCGGCCTCGACGTGCTGGTCTCCACCCACCTGCTCGGTGACGTGGAGCGGGTCTGCGACCGGGTGGTGATGGTGCATGCCGGCCGGGTGCTCGCCCAGGGCCCGATCGCCTCGGTGGCCGGCACCACCGAGCCCGGCTTCGGCATCCGGCTCGGCGACAACGGCCAGGAGGTGCAGGCGGCCCTGGCCGCCGCCGGCCTCGAGGTGCGGCCCGCCGAGGAGGAGCTGCTGGTGCAGGGACCGTCCGATCTGATCCGCGACGTCGCCGCGGAGCGGGGCTGGGCGCTGCGCCGGCTGGTCCCGAGGGCGCCGAGCCTGGAGGAGACCTTCCTCCGGCTGCAGCGCGGCCAGGCCGGGGCGCCGGACCCGGCCACCGCGGCCCCGACCACCCGTGAGGCGGCCTGGGGGGTGCGACGGTGAGCGTGGGCGGCCCGCCCGCCGGGACCATCTACGACCGCGGCTACCGCCACTACGAGGGGCCGCGGGAGGGCCGCGAGCGGCGGCTGCGGGCGATCGCGGTCGCCGGCGTCCGGCGCGTCCTCGGCCTCAAGCGCAACTGGAAGACCAAGGTGGTGCCGTTCGGGCTGCTGCTGTTCGCGTTCGGGCCGGTGCTGGCGTTCATCGGCATCCGCGTGCTGGTCGGCGAGGCGGTCGGGGAGTTCCTCGGCTACGACGACTACCTGGGGATCGTCGCGCTCCTGTTGCTGCTGTTCGCGGCCACCGCCGGGCCGGAGCTGCTGTGCCCCGACCGCCGCCAGAACGTGCTGGCGCTGATCTTCACCCGGCCGGTGACCCGGCCCGACTACGTGTTCGCCAAGCTGGCCGCCCTGCTGCTGGTGGTCGGCCTGATCGCGATCGTGCCGCTGGTGGTGCTGTTCGTCGGCAACACCTTCACGGCGCCGAGCGCCGCCACCTACCTGCGCGAGCACGCCGACGACCTCGGCCGCATCCTGCTGGCGGGCACGGTGCTGACGCTGTTCTACTCGACCGTCTCGCTCGCCGCAGCCAGCCTCACCGACCGCAGGGCGCTGGCCACCGCCGGCCTGCTCGGCGCCTTCCTCGGCTCGACCGCGGTGGCCAACATCCTGTTCTTCACCGCCAGGTTCGAGGGCAGGCGCTGGTTCAGCTTCCTCGCCCTGCAGGCCCTCCCGGGGAACTTCGTCGACTGGCTGTTCGGTAGCGGCTTCGAGCCTGGCTCCATGGCCGACCAGGCCGGCTTCACCGGCCCGGCCTACCTGGCGGCGATGGCGGTGGTGGCCGTGCTCGCCGGCGCCGTCCTCGCCTGGCGCGTGCGGCGCCTGCAGCCATGAGCGGGCAACCCCGCCCGACCGACCCGGCCGTGCCAGTGGTGGAGCTGCGCCACTTCTCCAAGTGGTACGGGGACGTGGTCGCCGTGGCCGACCTGTCGTTCGACCTCCGGCCGGGGGTGACCGGGCTGCTCGGCCCCAACGGCGCCGGCAAGACCACCACCCTGAAGGCGATCTGCGGCCTGCTGCACCCCTCCCAGGGGGAGGTGCTGCTGTTCGGGCGGCAGATCCACCAGGACACCATGCTGTACCGGGCCATCGGCGTGGTGCCGGACGGCGACCGCCTCTACCCCCGGCTGACGATCCGCTCCTACGTTCGGCTCCACGCCGAGCTGCAGGGCCTGGCGGACGCGGGAGCGGCGGCCGAGCGTGCCATCGCCGAGGTCGACCTGCTCCCCCTGGCGGAGCGCCGGCTCAAGGGCCTCTCCAAGGGCGAGCGGCAGCGGACCAAGGTCGCGGGCGCCATCGTCCACCAGCCGGCCCTGCTGATCCTCGACGAGCCGCTGACCGGCATGGACCCGGGCCAGCGGGCCCGCTTCATCGAGCTGGTCCGGCTGATCGGCTCGGCCGGGGTCACCGTGCTGGTCTCCAGCCACATCCTGGCAGAGGTGGAACGGCTCGCCTCGCAGATCCTGGTGCTGGTCGGCGGCCGGCTGGCCGCCTCCGGCGACTACCACGCCATCCGCGACCTGATGGCCGACCAGCCGCGCACCGTGATGGTCAGGGCGGAGGACGCCCGCCGGCTGGCGCCTGGGCTGATCGCCCTGCCGACCACCGTCTCGGTCGAGGTCGACCGCGACGGGCTGCGGGCCCGCACCCGCTCGGTGGAGGCCTTCGCCACCGCCCTGCCGCGGCTGGCCCGCGACCAGGGCGCCAGCCTGCGTGAGGTGCGCACCACCGACGAGTCGCTCGAGCAGGTCTTCCGCTACCTGGTGAGCCGCAGGTGAGACCCTTCCTGGTCCTGCTGCGCTTCAGCCTCGGGCAGCTGCTGGCCGGACGCCGCCTGCTGGTGGTGCTGCTGCTGGTCGCGGTGCCGCTGGTGCTGCCGGCGGTGTTCGTGCGTGGCTCCGACCTCGACCCGGCGACCTTCACCCTGGACCTGTTCCGCCAGCTCGTCCTGCCCGTGCTGCTACCGGTGGTGACCCTCGTCTTCTCGACCTCGGCGCTCGGCGCCGAGCTGCGCGACGGAACCGTCACCAACCTGCTGCTCAAGCCGATCCCCCGCCCGGCCATCCTCGGCGCCAAGTACCTGGCCGCCGTCCTGGCCGCGCTGCTCGTGCTGCTGCCAACCGAGGCGGTGGGGCACATCGTCGCCGCCGGCGGCCTCGGCTCGACCGACCTGCTCGTGGCCACGCTGCTGGCCACCGTGGTCGGCACGCTCGCCTACTGCGCCCTCGGCGTGCTGCTGTCGCTGCTGTTCGCCCGTGCCCTGCTCGTCGGGCTCGCCTACGCCCTGCTCTGGGAGGGGGCGGTGGTGGGGGTCGCCCCGTCGGCCTCGTCGCTGTCCATCCGCGGCTACACCGAAGGTGTGCTCGCCGCGCTCCTGAGCGGCGGCGTCGACCTCACCACCAGGCTAGGCCCGGTCAGCGCGACCGTCCTGGCCGCCACCGTCACCCTGGCCGTCCTGGCCGTGGCCGCCCGCCGCCTGCAGCGCATGGACATCCGCTGACCCGGCCGGCCGGGCCGACGGGTCGTCCATCGCGGCCAGCAGGTCGGGACGCAGCAGCCGCACGGCCACCACCAGCGCCAGCAGCAGCAGGCCGGTCGCCGTGGTGACCGCCGGCAGCCCGACCCTGTCCCCCAGCCAGCCCTGCACGACCAGACCGAGGGCGTGGCCGCCGCCCACCCCGAGCATGAACAGGCTGGCCATGCGGGCGCGCAGCCCACGCGGCGCCCGCAGCTGGCAGACGGTGCTGGTGCCCGACAGCACCGCCAGGTAGACGAAGCCGAGCACGGTGATCGCCGCCAGCGCCAGCGGGAACGCCGGCGCCAGCCCGTAGAGGACCGCCGCCGGGCCGACCAGCAGCAGCGCCGCCACCAGCAGGCGCCGCCGGCCGAACGCGGCCGCCAGCGGTCCGGCGGCCAGCGCCGAGCAGACCGCCCCGACGCCCTGGGCGGTCACCAGCGCGGAGGTGCCGGTGGCGCCCCGGTGGAAGACCTTGATGGCCACCGCGGGGACCAGTCCGATGAACGGCGACACCAGGAAGGTGGTGGCGAGCAGCAGCAGCAGGGCGGTGCGGATGCCCGCGTCGCGCCTGGCCGCTGCGACCCCGTCGGCGATCGTCCGCAGCACCCTGGCCCGGCCCTCCGCTGCGGCGGCCACCGGCGGGATGCGGACCAGGGCGAGCGCCAGCAGCACCGCCGCAAAGCTGAGCGTGTTCACCCCGAACGCCCACGCAAGGCCGCCGGCGGTGATCACCAGGCCGGCGAGCGCCGGGCCGACGATCCGGCCGAGGTTGAACTGGGCCGCCCCGAGGCTCATGGCGCCGAGCAGGTCGTCGGCGGGCACCAGATCGGGGGTCATCGCCTGGACGGCCGGCATGGCGACCGCGAACGCACAGCCGGCCAGCAGGACGATCGTCGCCACCGCCGGCACCGACAGGCGGTCGGTGGCCGCCAGCAGCGTCAGCGTTCCCGCCAGCAGGGTGGCGAACAGGGTGACGGCGGCGAGGAACCGGCGGCGGTCGAAGCGGTCGGCGAGGGCGCCCCCGAACGGCCCGAGGATCACGGTGGGGACGTAGGTGAGCGCGGCGACCGTGCCGGTCCAGGCCGCCTGGCCGGTGGTCTGGGTGACGTAGACCCCGATGGCGACGGTCTCCATCCAGGTGCCGATGTTGGAGATGAAGCTGCCGGTCCAGATGGTCGCGTAGGCGCGGTGCCGGAGGGGACGGAGCGGCGACACCCGGCGCGGGCGAGGGGAGCTGGTCACGCCGCCAAGGCTACCGGGCAACC
>WNGB01028980.1_pt1 | contig 12720 bp, 15 predicted proteins | sample 5400681 | NCBI WGS metagenome assembly WNGB01 (sample SAMN13153367, study PRJNA577476) | soil metagenome | isolation source: 115 cm soil or saprolite under grassland replicate 2 | place: USA:California | collected 2016-06-15 | reverse complement strand
GCCGTGGGCTCGCTGGCCATGGCGTCGGCCCGGATGCCGCGCCGCTACCTCACGACCATGAACCTGATGTGGGGCGTCGGATGTCTACCCCTGGTCGTGATGGGGATGGCGACCGAGGTGTGGGTCGTGGTTGCCGCCGCGTTCGTGCTGGGAGCCGTGTTCTCGGCGCCGATGGTGATCTGGGGGACCCTGCTCCAGAGGCGAGTGCCTCCGGCCCTCCTGGGTCGGGTCGCCTCGCTCGACTTCTTCGTGTCGATCTCGCTGATGCCGGTCTCGATGGCGCTGGCCGGCCCGGTGTCCGAGGCGATCGGACTGCGCACCACCTTCCTGGTCGCCGGCACGGTGCCGATGGTGGTCGCCGCCGTCGCGATCGTCTGGGCGAGGCTGCCGCAGGACGAGCTGGCTCACCCATTGCGCGACTGACTTGATATGGAGTGTCCGGCGCCTGCTCAGTCGTCGTCGGCGAACACGTGCCGCAAGTAGCGCTGCGGGGCGTCGAGGTAGGCCTTCCAGTGCTGGACCAGGTCGAGCTCGGCCCACGTCGTACGCCGGAGTCCCCAGTCGCCGACCTCGAGGATCATGGCGCCGGGCATCGCGGCCAGCACGGGGGAGTGAGTGGCGCAGAGCACCTGGCCGCCGTCTTCGACGACCCGGTGCAGCGTCGACATCAGGCCGAGCGTCGACGAGAACGACAGCGCCGCCTCGGGCTCGTCGAGGCAGTAGAAGCCGGGCGAGTCGAAGCGGGTGCGTAGCACCGACAGGAACGACTCGCCGTGGCTCATCTCGTGGAAACGCGGCTCGCGGTCGTGCCCCGGCGGATTCTCCTCGAGGAAGGTGAACCAGCCGTGCATCGTCTCCGCGCGCAGGAAGAAGCCCCACCTGCCGGAGCCGATGCCGCGCTGCAGCCGCAGCGAGCCGCCCAGCGGCGACTCGGTCTCGCGGGTCGAGTGGTGGCCGAACGCCGTACCGCCTTCCGGCGAGAGCCCGTACGCCGTCGCGACCGCCTCGACCAGCGTGGACTTGCCGGAGCCGTTCTCGCCCACCAGCAGCGTGATGGCCGGGTCTAGGTCGAGCCCCTCGTCGACCAGCTGGGCGACCGCGGGGATCGTCATCGGCCACCCCCGCCCGGGCAGCGGACGGTCCGAGTCGGCGTACACGCGCACGACCGGCGGCTGGTCGAACCTCATGCCGGCAACCTACGTGACGACACCGACGGCCGCGGACGGTCAGGCGTTGTCGGTCGACTGTCGGACCCACGACTAGGTTGGGGCCATGGCCGCCAAGGGGACCCCTGCCGAAGAGATCGAGGTCGACGACAAGGTGGTCCGGGTGAGCAACCCCGACCGGGTCTACTTCCCGGAGCTCGGCGCCACCAAGCTGGACCTGGTCGACTACTACCTGAGCGTCGGCGACGGCATCGTCAACGCGCTGTACGAGCGGCCGTGCATGCTGCACCGCTTTCCCAAGGGGCTCGCCGGCGACAAGGTGCACCAGAAGCGACTGCCCGCCGGCGCGCCGCCCTGGGTGGAGACGGTGCGGCTGCACTTCCCGCGCTGGAACCGCACGGCCGACGAGCTCTGCGTCACCGAGCTGGCCAGCGTGATCTGGGCGGTGCAGATGTCGACGGTCGAGTTCCACCCGTGGAACAGCCGCCGCGCCGACACCGAGAAGCCCGACGAGTGGCGCATCGACCTCGACCCGGGCCCGCTCTCTGACTGGCCCCAGGTGCAGCGAGTCGCACACATCGCGCACGAGGTGCTCGACGAGCTCGGCGCGGTCGGCTTCCCCAAGACGTCCGGCGGCAAGGGCATGCACATCTACGTCCGGATCCAGCCCGACCACGGTCACAAAGAGGTACGTCGCGGCGCGCTGGCCTTCGCGCGCGAGGTCGAACGCCGGTCCGGTGGCGACGTGACCACGACGTGGTGGCGCAAGGACCGCGACCCGAGCCAGCTCTTCGTCGACTACAACCAGAACGCGCGAGACCACACCATCGCGGCGGCGTACTCGGTGCGCGGCGTGCCGGACGCCCGGGTCAGCGCGCCGATCCGTTGGGACGAGATCGACGAGGTCGAGCCGCGCGACTTCACCATCCAGACCATGCCCGCGCGTTACGCCGACCTCGGTGACCTGCATGGCAAGATCGACAACCACGTCTTCGACATCGCGCCGCTGCTGGAGTGGGCCGACCGCGACGAACGCGAGGGCGCGGAGCCGCCCGAGCCCGGCGAGTGACGGTCGCCTGGCTATGGTCGGACGCGTGAGCGTCGTCGACCTGAGCGAGAAGCTGAGCCTGTTCACCGACCACTGGTCGCCCAAGGTGGTGGCCCGCCTCAACGACTACGAGGTGAAGGTGGTCAAGCTGCAGGGCGAGTTCGTCTGGCACACGCACGACGACACCGACGAGCTGTTCCTCGTGGTCGACGGGTCGCTGACCATCCAGCTGCGGGATGGCAACGTCACGCTTGGCCCGGGTCAGCTCTACGTCATACCCCGCGGGGTGGAGCACTGCCCGATCGCTGACGGCGAGGTGAGCGCCGTACTCATCGAGCCGACGGGCGTGGTCAACACCGGCGACGCGACCGGCGAGGCCGACCTGACTGCGGCGTACGACGACAGCCTGCTCGACTGAGAGGCGGCGGGGACCGCCTAGGATCAGGGCCCGTGGGTATCCAGATCACGCCGAGCATCCTGAACGCCGACCTCGCCGCTCTCGGAGCGGAGGTGGGCCGGATCGGCAGCGCCGACTGGGTGCACGTCGACGTCATGGACAACCACTTCGTGCCCAACCTGACCCTGGGTCTGCCGGTCATCGAGAGCCTGAAGGCGCACACCGAGCTGCCGCTCGACGTCCACCTCATGATTGACGACCCGGACCGCTGGGCGCCCGCGTACGCAGAGGCCGGCTGCGGCAGCGTCACCTTCCACGTCGAGGCGGCCAAGGCTCCGGTGCGGCTGGCGCGCGAGATCCGGGCGCGCGGCGCCCGGGCCAGCATGGCGCTCAAGCCGGCGACTCCCATCGAGCCGTATGAGGACCTGCTGGCCGAGCTCGACATGCTGCTGATCATGACCGTCGAGCCGGGCTTCGGCGGCCAGAAGTTCCTCGACCTGTGCCTGCCCAAGATCCGCCGGGCCCGGGCGCTGATGGACAAGTACGGCGTCGAGACCTGGTTGCAGGTGGACGGCGGCGTCTCCCTCGAGACGATCGAGCGGTGCGCGGAGGCCGGCGCGGACGTCTTCGTCGCCGGCTCCGCGGTCTACTCTGCCGCCGATCCCGACACGATGGTGGGCGAGCTGCGGGCGATGGCCGAGGCGGCCAGCCCGCACTGACCCACTTGGCCGCGCCCGTGGCGGACGGTGAGTGGTGTCATGAGGCCGCGGCGAGAGCCTGGCGCAGGTGCGTGTCGAGCAGTTGGCGGGCTCGCGGCAACGGGAGCGGACGATCGGGTAGGCACACCGCCGTCCGCAGCCCCTCGATCACCCCGAAGAGAAGGTCGAGCCGATCGCGGACGAGCTGGTAGTCGGTCGACTCGGCCAGCAACGCCCGTTCGGCCGCTCGGTTGTCGGCCATGGTGAGCGCGATGGAGTCGTCGGCCCGCCACAGCTCGCACCAGGCGAGCCAGACCCGCGCCGACACGATGCCGTCGCTGGTGCTGGGCAGGAAGGCCAGCACCCCTTCCCTCCAGCGACGCGCATCGATCTCCTGCAGCCTGGCCTCGCCGGTCCGGGACGCGGCGACGCGCAGCATGTGCTCACGATTGCCGTAGTGGTGGGCCAGTGAAGCGGGACTGACGCCGCTCACCCTCCCGATCGTCCGCATTGTCAGCCCACTGGCGCCTTCGGTGGCGAGGACGTGGTTGATAGCGGTCACCACGGTGGTCCGGCTGCTCGCTTCGAAGACGTAGGGCATGTAGACATGACAGCATCGATCGTCCGCGCCCGGCGGGCTCATCCACAGGCTGCCGCGGCCCGCCTGCCGATCACTTCCGCCGGCCGGCCCGCGGGGGGATCGATCCCGGCTGGAGCTCCTTCTTCCTTTGATCACTCGTTCGAGCAAATCGATTTGATCGAACGAGTGATCAACGCCGGAGAGGCTCTGTTGAGGACGCGACGACACGCCCGGCCACTTCGGACGACCCGAGCCGGGTCGGGCGAGGTGCCGCAGGATCGCACGCGTCCGCGTGATCGGTGTCACGCCGTCGGCGTTCCGGCGATGTGGCAAGATCGGTGTTGTCGAGTTTTCAACTCGCGTGCTCTGGGGGCGGTGAAACTCCGCACCGGCGGTGAAAGAGCCGAAGCTTCCTCGCTTCGCTCGGAAGTCCGCGACCCGGTCACCTCCAGTGACCGGTTGACCAGGTGAAACTCCTGGACCGACGGTCAAAGTCCGGATGGGAAGTGCACGCGGTCGAGGTCGTACGCCGTTGCCGGCCCGTCGAAGGGCCGCCTACGAGGGCGACCCGACGTACGCCCCCGTGAGTCCGCGACCGGACCGGAGGGCGGAGATGACTTCCACCGAAGCCGAGCGGGGTGCCATGCACCGCGCCCTCGAGCTGGCCGCGACTCCCGGCGTACCTCTGGGACCGAACCCGCGGGTCGGGTGCGTCCTGCTCGCCGACGACGGCACCGAGATCGCCGAGGGCTTCCATCGCGGCGCGGGCACGCCGCACGCCGAGGCGGCCGCCCTGGCCGAGGCGGGCAACGCTGCCCGCGGGACCACCGCCGTCGTCACCCTCGAACCCTGCAACCACACCGGCCGGACCGGCCCGTGCGCGGAGGCGCTGATCGCGGCGGGAGTACGCCGAGTGGTGTTCGCCCAGTCCGATCCCAACCCCGTGGCATCAGGCGGGGGAGCGCGGCTCAAGGAAGCCGGGATCGAGGTCGAGTCGGGGCTCCTGGAGCAGCAGGCCAGACAGCTCAACCGGGCCTGGACGTTCGCGATGGACCACGGCCGCCCGTTCGTCACCTGGAAGTTCGCAACCACCCTCGACGGCCGGAGCGCGGCCGCCGACGGCACCAGCCGCTGGGTCTCCAGCCGGCCGGCTCGACTGGACACCCACCGGCTCCGGGCCGAATGCGACGTGATGATGGTCGGGGCCAACACGGTGGCGGTCGACGACCCCGAGCTCACGGTCCGTGACGAGGAGGACCAGCCGGTCGCGCACCAGCCGCTTCGGGTCGTGATGGGGATGCGCGACCTGCCGCCCACCAAGCGGATCTTCAACGACCGCGCCGAGACCCTCCACCTGCGCACCCGCGACCCCCACGAGGCGTTGGCGGAGCTGTTCGCGCGCGACCGGCAGCACGTCTTCCTCGAGGGCGGGCCGACGCTCGCCGTCGCGTTCCTCCGGGCCGGCCTGGTCGACGAGGTCGTCACCTACGTGGCCCCGATGCTGCTGGGGGCGGGTCGCAGCGCCGTCGGCGACCTGGGCATCGAGACGATCGCCGACGCGTTGCACCTCGACGTCACCGACCTGACGGTGCTCGGCATCGGCTCGGAGACCAACCTGCGCCTCACCATGACCCCGCAGACCCAGACCCCGCAGACCCAGAGCCCGCAGACCAACGTCCGCCTCACCATGACCCCGCAGACCCAGACCCTGCTAACGCAGACCCCGCGAAAGGAACGTTGATGTTCACCGGAATCGTCGAGGAGCTCGGCAGCGTCGAGTCCATCGAGGACCTCAGCAGCGAACGCGGCGACGCCGTACGCCTGACCGTGCGGGCGAAGACCGTCCTCGACGACGTCTCGCTCGGCGACTCGATCTCGGTCAACGGCTGCTGCCTGACCGTCGTCACCACCGACGGCGAGCTCTGGACCGCCGATGTCATGCAGGAGACCCTCGACAAGACCTCGTTGCGCGGAGTGCAGCCCGGCGACCGGGTCAACCTCGAGCGCGCGGTCACGGCCGACAAGCGACTCGGCGGGCACATCGTCCAGGGCCACGTCGACGGCGTCGGCACCATCGTGAAGCGCACCCCGGGCGAGCACTGGGAGGTCGTCGAGGTCTCGCTGCCGACCGAGCTGAGCCGCTACCTCGTCGACAAGGGCTCGATCACCGTCGACGGCGTGAGTCTCACCGTGGTCGAGGCGGGCGACGAGTCGTTCACGGTCAGCCTGATCCCCGAGACGCTGGCCCGCACCACGCTCGGCCACCGCCAGGTCGGCGACCGGGTCAACCTCGAGGTCGACGTGATCGCGAAGTACGTCGAGCGCCTCCTCCCGTTCACCAGCAAGGACCCCGCATGAACCTCCTGCACTGGCTGTACGACGCCCAGCTCACCGTCGGCGGGTACCAGCTGTACTGGCGCGAGGTGGTCGGCAACGCGTTCGGCTTCGCATCGGCCATCGGCGGCCTCCGCCGGCGGGTGTGGGCGTGGCCGGTCGGCATCGTCGGCAACGTCCTGCTCTTCACCGTCTTCATCGCCGCGACCTTCGACATCGACGCCCAGCAGCCGCTGTTCGGGCAGGCCGGTCGCCAGGTCTTCTTCGTGGTCACGAGCGTCTACGGCTGGTGGCGCTGGCGGCAGATCCAGCTCGTGCACGGCGGCGGCGACTTTCCCGCGATCACCCCGCGCTGGGCGACCGGCGTGGAGCGGATCGGCTACCTCGCCGCGGCCGCCGTGGGCGTCATGGTCTGCCAGTGGCTCTTCGCCGGGATCGGCGCCGGGCTGGTACTACTGGTGCGACGCCTGGATCTTCGTCGGCTCGATGATCGCCACCTACGCGATGGCCCGCGGCTGGAACGACTTCTGGCTGGCCTGGATCGCGGTCGACCTGGTCGGCGTACCCCTGCTGTGGCACTCGCACTACTACCCGAGCGCCGTCCTCTTCATCGTGTACGGCGGCCTCGTGGTCTACGGCTTCATGGTCTGGCTGAAGGCCACCAGCGACGAAGCCCCCGAACCCAGCCTGGAAGGAGCAAGCGCATGAGCGTTCGACTGGACTCCGTCGAGCAGGCGGTCGCGGACATCGCGGCCGGCAAGGCGGTCGTCGTCGTCGACGACGAGACCCGCGAGAACGAGGGCGACATCATCTTCGCCGCCGCCAAGGCGACGCCGGAGCTGATGGCGTTCACGATCCGCCACTCCAGCGGCGTGATCTGCGTGCCGATGCCCGCGGACATGCTCGACCGGCTCGAGATCCCCCTGATGACCCCGCACAACAAGGACAAGCTGCGGACGGCGTACACGATCTCGGTCGACGCCCGCGACGGCGTCTCGACCGGTATCTCCGCCGCCGACCGGGCCCACACGGCGCGGGTGCTCGCCGACAGCGCCACCGAGCCGTGGGAGATCACCCGGCCGGGGCACGTGTTCCCGCTGCGCTACCGCGAGGGCGGCGTGCTGGTACGCCGCGGCCACACCGAGGCGGCCGTCGACCTGGCCAAGCTCGCCGGCCTCACGCCGGCCGGCGTACTCGTCGAGGTGGTCAACGACGACGGCACCATGAAGCGGGCGCCCGAGCTGCGCGAGTTCGCCGACGAGCACGGGCTGGCGATGATCTCGATCGAGGACCTGGTCCGCTACCGGCGGCGTACCGAACGGCACGTCGAGCGGGTGGCCGAGACCCGGCTGCCGACCAAGTACGGCGACTTCACGGCGTACGGCTACCGGATCACCATCGACGACTCCGAGCACATCGCCCTCGTGTACGGCGACCTCTCGGGCGCCGCCGAGCGCGGCGAGCCGGTGCTGACCCGGGTGCACTCCGAGTGCCTGACCGGCGACGTCTTCGGGAGCCGGCGCTGCGACTGCGGCCCGCAGCTCGAGGAGGCCCTGGAGCGGATCGCCAAGGAGGGCAGGGGAGTGGTGGTCTACCTGCGCGGCCACGAGGGTCGCGGCATCGGGCTGGCCGCCAAGCTGCAGGCCTACCAGCTCCAGGACGGCGGGCGCGACACCGTCGACGCCAACCTCGACCTCGGCCTGCCGGCTGACGACCGCCACTACGGCACCGCCACCCAGGTGCTGCGCGACCTCGGGGTCACGTCGGTGCGGCTGCTCACCAACAACCCCGCAAAGACCTCCAGCCTGGAGGACTACGGTGTCACGGTGGCCGAGCGGGTCCCGCTCACGCCGCACCCCAGCGACCACAACCTGGCCTACCTGATAACCAAGCGCGACCGGATGGGCCATATCATCCCCGACCTGACCATCCCCGATCTGGAAGGCAACACATGAGCGGCGCCGGCGCCCCCGACCAGAAACCCGTCGACTGCCACGACCTGCGGGTCGCCGTGGTGGCCTCGAGCTGGCACGACCAGGTGATGGACGGGCTGCTCGACGGCGCCGACCGCGCGCTGCGGGACTACAAGGTGGAGTCGCCGGTCGTCGTACGCGTGCCGGGGGCGTTCGAGCTCCCGGTCGCCGCCGGCGCGCTCGCCGCCCACGGGTACGACGCCGTGGTGGCGCTCGGCGTGGTGATCCGGGGCGGCACGCCGCACTTCGAGTACGTCTGCAACGCCGCCACCGACGGCCTGACCCGGGTCGCGCTCGACTACACGACGGCGGTCGGCTTCGGCGTACTCACCTGTGACACCGAGGAGCAAGCGCTGGCCCGGGCCGGCATCGAGGGGTCGTCGGAGGACAAGGGCTACGAGGCCACCTCGGCCGCGCTGGTCACCGCGCAGACGCTGCGCCGGATCAAGCGCCGGTACGACGACTGACCTACGCCGGGCGCTCCCCGAAGGTCTGGGTCAACCGGAACTGGTTGCCGAACGGGTCCCGGAAGCCGGCGTCGATGCCGTACGGCATGTCCTCGGGCTTGCTGGTGAATTCCACGCCTCGGTCGGACAGCTCCTTGTAGGCGGCGTGGCAGTCGTCGGTGGTCAGGAAGAGCGTGCCCGCGAAGCCCTTCTCCGTCAGCGCCCTGATCTGGTCGCTCGTGGCCTGGTCGGCGACCGGAGGGCCTGGGATCGCCATCAGCACGATGCCGACCCCGGTCTGGTCCGGCGGCGCCACCAGCAGCCAGCGGAAGTCGCCCATCTCCGGGACGGTGACGTCGGCACGCACCTCCATGCCGAGCTTGGTCGTGTAGAACTCCAGGGCCTGGTCCTGGTCGTGCACCCACACCTGGGCGTTGGAGAAGTGGAACATCGTCTAGTCCTTCACTGGATCGGTTTGTTCTGTCCCGTCGAGTCAACCGCGGTCGGCGGCGTGGTGTCTTCTCGAAACGTGCGCACCCCGGGGCGGGCATAGGCCATCCGGACGCAGGCCGGCACCATCGCCCGCGCGGACGCCGCCGGGTGGGCGGCGCGGTACGCCGTCGGGGTGAGCCCGTGCATCCGCTTGAAGCTGGTGGTGAACGACCCGACACCGCTCAGCCCGACCGAGACCGCGATCCGCGCGACGGTCCAGTCGGTGGTGACCAGCAGGCGGGCGGCTCGCTCGAGCCGACGGGTCAGGAGGTACTGGTGGGGCGCCTCCCCAAAGGCGCGCTTGAACTCGCGGCTGAAGTGGGCGGGGGAGAGGCCGGCCACCGCGGCCAGGTCGGCGACGGTGAGCGGGTCGGCGTACCTGCCATCGGCGACGTCCTTGGCCCGGAGCAGATGGCGGCGGGTTCCGACTCTCGTCACGGTCCTAGTCTGCCTCGTGTCGATCGTCGGGAGCTGGTCAGGGAGAGCTGGCGGTTGTCAGGGGATGTTCTCCCTGACAACCGTCGGTTTCACCGGGCACCCGGGGAAACCGACACCCACCCCCGACGCCGTACCCTTGTCCCTCGTGAAGACGTTCGAAGGGCTCTGGGCCGAGCTCAGTGAGAAGGCCCAGACCCGACCCGAGGGGTCCGGCACCGTGCGACAGCTCGACGCCGGCGTCCATTCGATCGGCAAGAAGCTGATCGAGGAGGCCGCGGAGTCCTGGATGGCCGCCGAGCATGAGGGCAAGGACGCCACGGCCCTGGAGATCAGCCAGCTGCTCTACCACGCCCAGGTCCTGATGATCGCCTCCGGCCTCACCCTCGACGACGTCTACGCACACCTCTAGGAAGCCATGTCTCTGCTCAGAATCGCGGTCCCCAACAAGGGCGCGCTCTCCCAGGCGGCCAGTGAGATCCTGCGCGAGTCGGGGTACCGGCAGCGCAACGACTCCAAGGAGCTCGCCCTCACCGACGCCGAGAACGGCGCCGAGTTCTTCTACCTGCGTCCCCGCGACATCGCCCTGTACGTCGGCGAAGGCACCCTCGACGTCGGCATCACCGGTCGCGACCTGCTGCTCGACTCGGGCGCGAAGGCGGAGGAGGTGCTCAGTCTCGGCTTCGGCCGGAGCAAGTTCCTCTTCGCCGGGCCGGTCGGGCAGTTCAGCGACGTGACCCAGCTGGAGGGCAAGCGGATCGCCACGTCGTACACGGGGGTCGTGCGGGACTTCCTCGACAAGCGCGGCATCGACGCCACGGTGACCCGGCTCGACGGGGCGGTCGAGACCAGCATCCAGCTCGGCGTGGCCGACGTGATCGCCGACGTCGTCGAGACCGGCAGCACCCTTCGGGCGGCGGGACTGGAGACGTTCGGCGACGTCGTACTCGAGTCCGAGGCGGTGCTGATCACCCGCGCCGGTGCCGAGCCGCACGACGGGTTCGAGGTCTTCAAGCGGCGGGTGGACGGCGTCCTGGTGGCCCGGACCTACGTGATGATGGACTACGACATCCAGGCCGGCAGCGTGGCCGCGGCGGTGGCCCTGACCCCGGGTCTGGAGAGCCCCACGGTCTCGCCGCTGCACAAGGAGGGCTGGGTCGCGGTCCGCGCGATGGTGCCGCGGTCCGGCGCCCAGCGGCTGATGGACCAGCTCTACGACCTCGGGGCCCGGGCGATCCTGCTCACCGACATCCATGCCTGCCGGCTCTGACCCCGCCGAGCGGCCCGAGCCCGACCGGCCCGAGCCCGACCAACCGGCCCTGCCGCGCACCTGGCGCCCGTACGGCGCCCGCATCGCCGCCATCGTCGCGGGCAGCGGCCTGCTCGTGGTCTGTGGCTTCGCCTGGTTCGCCTTCCCGCCGGAGGTCCGCGCGGAGTTCACGCCGTTCCAGCGGCTGACGATCCTGTTCCTGTTCGGGCTGGCGTTCGCGGCGTGGTACGCCCTGGTCCGGTCGCGGGTCGTCGCCGAGCCCGATCGGCTGGTCGTCGTCAACGGCTACAAGCGCCGCGAGTTCGAATGGGCCGAGATCGTGTCGATCAGCCTGCCCCGGGGAGCGCCCTGGGCGACCCTCGACATCTCCGACGGTACGACGGTCTCCGCGCTCGCGATCCAGGGGTCGGACGGGGCCCGCGCCCGGGCCGCCGTCCGCGAGATCCGCGCCCTCCTCAGCTGAGCGCGCGCACTCCCCACGACACGGAGAGCTCGTCGCCGGGCTCGCCGGCGGACGCGAGCGTCACCAGTCCTTCGCCGCTGTTGAAGGCGTCGGCCGGCGCGGTCATCGGCTCGACCGCGAGCGCGCGTCGGGCGAACGCGGGCTGGTCGTCGGCCGTGTAGACCTGCAGCCAGCCGACCTTCTCGTCGACCCAGAGCACCAGCCCCTGCCCCTCGCCCTGGAGTACGACGCTCGCGCGCCCGTCCTCGCCGCGACCCAGGTCCGTGAACGCGTCGTTGAAGACCAGCCCGCGGATCGGCCGGGACACCCGGAAGTCGAAGTCGGTGCCGTCGACCGGCTCGGTGTCGACCGGGAGCAGCCGGTCGTCGACCAGCACCCGCCGCGAGGCGGGCAGGGTGAGCTCCCAGCCGTCGACCGGCCCGGTCCCGACGGTGAGGTAGGGATGCGCCCCGCAGGCGTAGGGAGCCGGCTCGCCGGACAGGTTGGTGGCGGTCTGGGTGACCGTCAGCCCGTCGGCCGAGAGGTCGTAGAGCACGTGCAGGTCGACGGCCCACGGGTAGCCGGTCTGGGCCATCAGCCGGTAGACCAGCGAGACCGAGTTGGGGCTGTGCTCCTCCAGCGTCCACGCCGCCCAGCGGGCCAGGCCGTGCGAGGCGTTGTGCCGGCCCGGCTCGGTCAGCCCGAGCTGCAGGTTGCGGCCGTCGAACGAGTAGGCACCGTCGCGGATCCGGTTGGGCCAGGGCATCAGCAGCTGGCCGCGACCGCCGTACGACATCTCGTCCTCGGCGAAGCCGTCCAGCAGCGGGCGGCCGTTGTGTTCGAGCAGGCGCAGGGCCGCGCCGCTCTCGGTGATGACGGCTCGGTAGCCACCGGCGGCGATCGCGTACTGGTCTCCACTGGGCGCAACCATGGCGCTCACCGTAGTGGTCATCTCCGGAAGTTCGTCGTGTGGGACGAACTTCCGGGAAGACCACCAGCTCCACACCCGACCCGTTGCGGGGCCAGCCCGGCCCCGGCGGCGGGTCGGTTCATTTGGGGCGCCCCCGCACCAGCGGGGGAACGGAGCCGCTGCCGTCGACGACGACATCGGCGCGGGCCCGGGTCTCCTCGCGCGCGAACAGCTCCGCCTCGTCGGCGGCCCAGCGATCCCAGTGCGGCGCGAACGCCTCGCCGTCGCGGTCGATGCCGCGCCGCATCCGCAGGTCGTACGGCGCGTCGACCCAGACCAGCACGGTCATCAGGCCGGCGTGCGCCCGCGACCCGGAGCCCACGCCCTCGAGCACCAGCAGGTCGGCCGGCGGCACCTCGACGGTCTCCGCGAACGCGCCGGCATGCCAGTCGTAGCGCCGGTAGCGGCCCGCCCGTCCGTCGGCCATCGGGCGGAGCAGCCCGTCGAGCTGGTCGGCCACGTGGGGGAG
>WNGB01027076.1_pt1 | contig 12721 bp, 10 predicted proteins | sample 5400681 | NCBI WGS metagenome assembly WNGB01 (sample SAMN13153367, study PRJNA577476) | soil metagenome | isolation source: 115 cm soil or saprolite under grassland replicate 2 | place: USA:California | collected 2016-06-15 | reverse complement strand
CTTGAGCGTCTGGGCCACCGTCTCGACGATCGTGGGCAGCACCGCTTCCGGCGCCAGGGTCGCTTCGAGGCGCTGGCCGAGGCGCGACAGCACGGCGTAGGGGTCGTCGCGCTCACCATAGAGCAGGTGGTTGACGCCGCGTTGCAGCCGGTCGCGTAACGGCTGAAAGAGCACGGCGACCACCCCAGTGGCGACGAGCGAGATCGCGAGGTTGCCGCTGGTCCGCAATAGCGCGCCGAGATAGCCTACGATCAGCACATACATCCCAATCACCGTGGCAGTCAAGGCGCCGTAGACCAGGGTGCGGTTGATCAGCAGGTCGATGTCGTAGAGATTGTAGCGGAGGATGGCGATGCCGGTGGCGACCGGGAGGCCAATGACGGCGAGGACGAACGGCAATGTCCCGATCTCGATGTGCCAGACCACCCCGACGACGAAGGCGCCAAACCCGAGCAGCCCGGCGCTGGCGGCGTAGGCGAACCACTTGAGCTGCTGGCGCTCCATCCCGGTCGCATGCCGGAAGCGCACGATCACCGCGGCCACGCAGGTAGCCACACTGGCCCCCTCGACCAGGAACATGAGCAGCGTGAGGAGCTTGAAGACGTCGCCGGGCAGAGCAATGCCGAGCGGGTTGCGCAAGAACGGCAGGCGAAAGTCCAGCGACTCCGGCGTGAGCAGCGCCAGAGCGGTGAACAGGGCCAGCCCGGCGGTCGCCAGCCACACGACCGGTCGCCAGCGCCGCGACGGCAGCCGACCGGTGGGGAAGAGCAGCAGCAGAAAGGTCAGCATGAGGAACCAGCCGAAGGTCTCGGCCCACGCGCCGAACCAGGCCAGCCCCGCACCCCCCGGCAGCGCGCCCCCGGCTGCGTGACTAGCGTGTAGACCGCGTAGTCCAGCGCCAAGCCTCCAGAGGCCCACAGGAGGGCGGCCGCGCAAAAGAGCCAGCCGATCGGATTGGCTGGGCGGCGCGAGTTGACCAGGGCGCCGGCCGTCGCGAACACGAGCAGCACCAGCCGCTGGAAGACGTTGCTACTGAACGCGGCGGGATCGTTCACGAACTTCAGCAGCAGCGTGATCGGGCTGAGCGCCAGGGCGATCGCCCAGATGGACCAGGCGAGCCAGGCGGCGATCCGTGTGCTCATCGCTTCACCAATAACGGCTTCTCTCGCTGCCGTGTTCAAGACCTGTGACGTTCGGCTCCATTCTACTCCAGAACCCAAGCGTCTGCACGCTTGTTCAGTCCGAACTGCTGTTTGCCCTCAGGACCGCGACAATCACCCGCTGTCCCGAGGGCTAGCCGCCGAGCCGATCAGCTGGGTCCAATCACACGATGGGCTGAACGTGTGGTTCCTTGTCCAATTGTTGCTTTTTCGGAAAGAACATCCGGTAGGGTAAGAGCAGGCCCAGCAAGGCTGTTATGACGAATGGGACGGAGAGGGCCAAGCCGAACGTTTGGCCTGCAACCAAGCTGGTCGCCGTCAAGGCGAGCATGTGGAGTGGCAGAATCCAGAGGACGTACCAGGCCCAGCGCTCACCCTTGCGGTAGCTACCGGCCGCGATGACCATGGCCAGGATGGCGAAGCCCGCCAGGTCGATTCCGGCTTCTCGATCGGTGAAATGAATGAAACTGGCAATTGTCGGGCTTGCTGCCTGGAGCTCCTGCGCGAGATCCTCGAGGCTCAGACCTGTGATGTGGGTGCAGGCGGCGAGCAAGTAGAGGATGCCGAGCGCGAAGAGGATGATCCACGCATGTTTCTCGTAGGCCTTCTTGGGCATTGGGCTTGCGGACGACATGTTCAGTTCCTCCTTATCCTGGAACACGGCAATTTAGGTACATAGCGGACGTGAGCAGATCGAAGGTGGCACGGGCACGCTCAGCCGCGCTCTGGTTAAGACACGGCAGATGGGCGCGATGCGGCGGCAGCGCCGGACGGCACGCTATGCGAACGGGACGCGGCGCGAACGAGATGAACGCTGGCGACCGCGACCCAGACGAGGAAGAACGGGTACACGAGGAATACGAAGAACTCGGGGATGCTGGCGACGAGGAACGCGCCGGCAAGGACTCCGGCCGCCCGTGCCAGCCAGCGAGGGAGGACTTCCGTCCGCCGCGCCGCTATGGCGGTGGTGGCGAGGAAGACGGCCAGGGGGATGGACGAAGCCACGGTGAACTTCCAGCCCAGGGTGTTCAGGACGGCCGCCAGCTCCTTCCCAAGGGAATCGCCAGGCCACAATTCACAGGCGAAGGCTCCACCGCGCCCCACACATGAAGCGGCGTGCAAAATCACCCCGTCGAGCGTCACGCGCCCGAGCAGGAGGACAACGGCCGCCGTGCCGGTCGCAAGGCCGATGGCCGTCAGCCAACTTGTCCGCTCATCGGCGCGTCGGAGGGCGCTCCAGAGCGCGCCGAGGAAGAAAAGGAAGCAGAACAGGCTCAGCCGGAAGAACCGCTCCCCCACCATAATGGCGATCATCAGGCCGATGCTTCCCGGCACAGCCGCCTCCGGGCTCATGCTGGGGGGGAGCAGGACGCCCACCGCGAGCACAAGCGCGACGACGAATGCAAGCCCGCTCCCCGCCGCGAATCGCTCCCATCTGTTGCTTTCCATTGCGATCCTCCTTACTGTGCGCAGCGCACTTCAAAGCGTCAAGCGTATTCGCCTTTGTCTCACACACATAGCCTATCACGGGCGCCGTCCCATTGTCATGAGGCCCGCATCACGATTCGGGTGAGACCATATGTCCCGCCTCAGGAGCTGATCGGGACGCTATGTCCCAGCCCGGTTAGGATCGCTTGTGCAGGAGGCCGCTTTCTGCCGCAGGGAGAACTGCCCTGCATTCGAGGGCAGTTTGATGGACAGCGATTCGTCTGCCTGAAGATGATCACGAGCTCAAGCGCAGGTGCGCGCCTAGGCGTGGCACAGGGAATCGAAAGAACACTGACGCCGCGCGTCGCCATGACGGCATGCAACGCCAGAGAGCCAACTGTTGCCGGCAGTCTCCTGATACAGGGCGACCGCCCAGGCTGGGCGAGGTCATATCCGGCCACGTGTGCAGCCAGCGCGGCCGTGGCAGCGGCGTCCAAGGAACCCAACGTGATTTCGATCACCTGGCCGCTGCGGCACAGATGCTGTCGGCGGCGCCGGTGGGGCGAGCAGCAGATTGCCGCGCAGCAGCTGCGCGTAGACTGCACCGGTGGCCGGGCTGGGTGCGACCCCCAGTTCGCGCTCCAGGATGGTGGCGCATGTCTGATAGACCCGCAGCGCCCTGGCGCGGTTGCCGCTGAGGGCATGGAGCCGCATCAGCTGCTGGTAGGCCGCCTCGTGCAGCGGGTCATGCCGCAGCAGCTGCTGAGCATGCCCAATAGCCGCCGCATACTCGCCGGCCTGCTCCAGCAACAGAATCAGCTGCTCCAGCGCGGTGAGGAAGCGCTGGAGCAACCGCTCGCGTTCGCGCAGCACCCAGTCGTCGTACCAACCTGGCAGCAAGTCGCCGCGATACCGTTCGACCGCGTGCGCGAGCGCGCGCCGCAGCGTCGGTTGGTCGCCGTGCGGTTCGGCCTCCTGGGCCTCAGCGAGGGCACGTTCGAAGTCCGCCACGTCCAGGGTAGCGGGGGCATCCGCGCGCCACTGCACCGCCTGGGCATCGACGTGCAGGAACTGGCCGGCATCCGGCAGCGCGTGGCGCAGGCGGTGCAGCAGCGTACGCAGATTGGCGTGGGCTTGGGGCTCGGTCGTATCCGGCCAGAGCTGAAAGGCGAGATAGGCACGGGCGTGCGGCACCGTGCGATGCAGCACGAGATAGGCCAGCAGCGCCTGCAGGCGGGGCGAGTCGAGCGGCGGAACGGGCAGATGGGCCGCGGTGAGGCGGAACCCGCCCAGGAGCTGGATGTGCAGGGCCGGGATTACGTGGAGCGGACGGAGGGTTGGGACGAGCACGCCGTCTGTATCGGTCTCGGGCCGCTCGATGTCGCGCCACACTGCACCAGTCTCGATCAGGTCGCAGCCGTCGGCGAGCGAGTCCTCGCGAAAGATACCGACGCCACTGGCAAAATGCGCCGGGCGCCGATTCAGCGCGAGCGTCGTAGGTGCGGCGGACCGCCGCGTGTCAAGCAATGTGGGCTTGGACATCGTCGCCTCCTGAGCAGGTGTGCTTGCCGTCTCATTCCATGTTCGTGGGCCGCTTACAGCACACCTTAAACAGCGCATCGTCATAGGGCAACTGCTGGGCGTCGCCCTCGTCGAACTGGATTGCCAGCCCTGCGGCCGCGGCGCACCATCGGGCGAAAGCTGCGACCGCGCAGGTCACGCGAAACGCGTGTGGTTCCCGCCCTGGTCGGTTGTGGCATCGCTCACGCTGCGCGACCACGCGTGCGCCAGATCACCCACCCGCCGGCGAACAGGCCAATGACGGCGATGAGCACGAGCCATCCGTTCACGGCGCGCGAATCGGCCGCGCCGGTCTTGGGCAGCGCCGCTGGGGCCGTAGGGGCCGGTTGTGGGTTGGCGAGTGGCGCGCCGGTGGGAAGGAGGAAGCTGGCCATCACCCGGGTGGTGGTGGTCCCGGCGTTGCGCGCCTGCGCCACCTGGTTCGGCACTTCGACGAAGCTTTCACCTTCTTTGTACACCGTCTCGGCACCATGCACCCAGAACGTCAGCGCGCCCGCCAGCACCGTGACGACGACGATCCCCGGATGGGTGTGGAACGGCGTGGCCGCGCCCGGCGCGAAGTCCTGCACCAGTTGCACCACATCGAACGGATCGGTCATGGGTTGCACATCGGTCTTGAACTGGTAGCTCACGAAGGGGCGCGGCGGTGGCGTGGTATCCTGCGGCTCCGGCCGTGACAGCGGCGCCTCCCAGGGGAGGAGATAGGTCACCATCACGCTCATGCGCGTGGTGCCGGCGTTGCGGGCCTGGTACACCTCGCCCGGCCCCTCCACAAAGCTGTCGCCGGCTTTGTAGACCTTCGCGACGCCGTTCACGCTGAGCGTGTTCTCGCCCTCCAGCACCGTAATAAGCACCTGACCGAGGTGCCGATGGAAGGGCGTGGCCGCGCCGGGATCGAAGTGCAGGAGGTTGTGGACGAGGTTAAACCGCGTGGGCTGCGGCTGGCCCTGCGTGCGGAACTGGTACTTGACCACCGGGCCGGGTGGTTGCGCCTGGCCGAACGCTAGGCTGCTCGACAGACAGAATGCCAGGACGACGACCAGTGCGAGCCAACCGTGATGGCGTTTCCCGCTGTGCTGTTGGGTGTGCCATTCGTGCGTGTGGGTGCGTAATGGGGTTGCCATGAGCTGATCTCCTTTCTGAAGGTAACGTGGTAACGTGCCATTGCTACTGCGGGCGCACCTGCCAACGCGACAAGCCAGGGCCATGGCAACGTCCCGGTGCAACCGGCCGTTCAGCCAAGCGCTGGCGCGGCGCCGGCGACAAGGCCGGCGCCGCACCTACCACTCCTGGTCAGCTTTCCGGCAGGAAGTAGCGCTGGAGCGTCCAGTGCGCGACCTTGCGTCCCAGGTCGACCCCCTTGACCACCGACTCGCGATAGTGGATGCCGCCCCAGACCCGCGCATTGACAATCTCTCCCACGAGGTCCGTGACGCGCTCGTAGTGGCGCGTCGGGTGCGCGAGGTTCGGCACCGTGCTCATCAGGTCGATGTCGATCCGATTGGTGTCAAGGAAGGCGGTGAACACTTCGGCCTCGGCCGAGGTCAAGCAGCCGGCGCCGACCAGGTTGCCGATTGCGAACAGTCGAGCTGCCTGAACCGCATTGAGCCCGCGATCCAGCGTGAACTGCTTGAACGCGGTGTTATACTGCGGAATCGGGTTCGTGGACCAGAAGCGAGCGACATCGGTCTGCTCGGCGGTGCGATAGGGACTGTCACTTCTGCCGATCGTCTTGACCTCGTTGTACTCGGCTGCCCATTCCTGGCTGGTGAGATCAGGCGGCGGACCGGGCCGGAACTGATCCGGGCGCTCAAGCATGAAGGGCCGCAGTTTGGAGACCCAGGGGGTCTGCGGGGCCACGCCCGCGGGCAGCTGCCAGACGCCCGGTGCAGGAGCCGGCATCGTGAACCCGATGTTGGCTTCGAGGCCGTCGCCTTGCCGGAGATCGATGATCCCGGCGGCGGCTTCCTGCCCGACCGCGATGCCGTCAGTCTTCGCCGCGCCGTCGGGGATCGCGGCAAGCGCATAGGCGTAGTCAGTGTCCAATGCGGCTTGTTGTGCGGGGAAATAATGGATCAGCACGTCGTGAGCCGCCGTCGCGACCGCTGCGTCCACCGACGCAGTGGGGCGCGGCGTCAGATTCAGTTTGTACGGCTGGTAACCGCCCGCGATGGCGACGACCGCGTCGTAGACGGCGGCTTGCGCGAAGGCGATAGCGATCAGGGACTGGGCCCCGGCCTGCTTTGCAACCGTAATGGCCGCCCGCTGTGCAATCCCATTCCAGACAATGACGGCCACAGGGCTTGCAGGCACCGCGGCCCGTGCGGTGGTCGGATGGCGGGTGAAGGTGGGCGTCACCAGCACGACGAGCATGACGAGCACTGTGAAGAAACGATTGATCGGCATTGGAACCTCCTTGATAGATTGCCTATGGTTAATGTGGTCAGTAGCATCTGATCGACGCTGCGGTGCGTTAGTGCTTTGGCAGCAGCGCCGAAACCAGTACCCAGTTGGCCTGTGGGGGACAGCGCACAATAAAGGGATTTTGTGTACGCTCAGGATGCGGCATGGCTTCCTGACGCCATGAATTCTACTGCAGTCACCGCCGCGCGGTGCTGCGATTGAGTCGACTGCACATCTGCAACCAGCTGCAACCGGCTGATGTGCTTGACACCGGGATTACAATAGAGCCGTAGGGGCGCTGCTCCGCCACCTTCCCACTGTCCACCCCTGCGATCACGGGCAGATCATGCGGTTCAGGATGGACATGCCTCCAGCTGCGTGCTTGCCCGATCGATCCGGCCGAGTCGTTAAACCCGTATGCCCTGTCGAACCGGTCCGTGCGTGATTGCGGTTACCGCTTCGATCACGTCGAACTGCTTCACAGTCCAAGCACTCAGGGCCGGGTGCCGCTTCAGCTCGTCCACGACCGCGCTGGCCAGGTAGGCGTGCGCGGACGCCTCGTCGTCAAACAGATAGATCCCGCCCGCCTCACTCTGTACGGCGTTGATAAGCCAGATCTTCCAGCGCAGCCCGACGACATCCGCGATGGTCTGGGCCAGGGGCGACGCGACCTGCTCGTACTCGGACGTTGAGACATTCAACGTGAAATTGATTTGCAGAATCGTTTCGGACATGGTTGCTCCTGTTCCGAGACATCAGCCGGCCTGTTCGTCAGACCGCTTGCGCACAGTCTAGCCGGCCACCGTTCCAGAATCGTCGCAGAACGCGATCCAGACCGCGTTCCAACACGTTCATTTTGGCGATTCTTCGTGCTGCGTTCGGCGCCAGCAGTGAGGAACACGCGCATGGCACGGCTCAAGCTGTTCTTGCTTGGTGCGCCCCGGATCGAGCGCGACGGCGCGCTCGTCGCGGTGGAACGCCACAAAGTCATCGCCCTGATCACCTACCTGGCCGTGACCGGGCAGCCGCAGCGCCGCGATACCCTGGCGACATTACTCTGGCCCGATGCGGATCAGGTTCACGCGCGTGGCGCGTTGCGTCGCGATATTTCGGTGCTCAACAAAACACTCGGCATGGAAGGGCTGGATGTCGCGGGGCAGGCGGTAGGCCTCCGGCGCAGCGCGGGATTCTGGGTGGATGTGGAGCAGTTCCATACCCGCCTGGCGGACTGCCAGACGCACGGCCATCCCGAAGCCGAGGTATGCCCGGCCTGTATCGCGCCACTGACCGAGGCGGTCACCCTCTATCGTGACGACTTCCTGGCCGGCTTCACGCTGCGCGATAGCCCGGCCTTCGACGAGTGGCAGTTCTTCCAAACTGAGCACCTGCGCCGCGCGCTGGCCGGCGCGCTTGAGCGGTTGGCGCGCGGCCATAGCGCCCAGGGTGAGTTCGAACCGGCGATCGGCTCCGCCCGGCGCTGGCTGGCGCTTGATCCCTTGCACGAGCCGGCCCAGCGCTACCTGATGCAGGTGTACGCCTGGTCTGGCCAGCGCAGTGCGGCCTTGCGCCAATACGGCGAATGTGTGCGCGTGCTGGAGCGCGAATTGGGCGCGCCCCCCGAAATAGCGACGGCCCAACTGTATGAAGCGATCAAACAAAACCGGGCGTCGCCATCGGGAGCCGCCCCGTCCTTTGGGCGGGAAGCGCAACCGGCGCGCCAGCATAACCTGCCGGCTCACACGCAACCTACGTCCTCCGCCGGAAGCGCGCTAGAACGAGAGCGGGTTCCTACAAATCTTGAGCCAGCGATCGCCCCGCTCGATCGCATTGTGCGCGGCCAGCTGGTGGGCCGGGCGCCGGAACTGGCGGCGGCAGAGACCCTCTGGCGCCGGGCGGTCGCCGGTGAAAGCCAGGCTTTACTGGTCAGCGGTGAGCCGGGCATCGGCAAGACCCGGCTGGTGCGCGAAATCACCACCCTGGCCGAAGCCGCCGGCGCCAGCGCATTGGTCGGCACGTGCTACGCCGAGGGCGGCGCGCCATACGCCCCGATCGCACAGATCATTCGCGCGATCCTGGGCGACTCACCAGGGGCTGGCCGCGACTTCGGCCTGCCTGGCTTCGTCGTGGCCGACCTGATCGCGCTGGCGCCCGATCTGCGCCTTCGTTATCCAGATCTGCCGGCCAATCCGCGGCTCGATCCGCAATCCGAGCAGCAGCGGCTGTTCGACAGCGTCATCGCGTTGTGGACGGGGTTGGCCGCCGCGACGCCCCTGCTGTTGGTCGTGGAAGATATCCACTGGGCGGATGGCGGCACACTGATGCTACTCCGCCATCTCGTCCGCCGGGCACGCAAATTACGGCTGTTGCTGGTGCTGACCTATCGGGATACCGAAGCGGAGTTGGACGACGCCCAGATTCTCAACGCCGTGCTGCTCGACCTCAACCGCGAACGTTTGGCCGAACAGCTCAAACTGCCGCGCCTCAGTCGTGCGCAGACCCACGACCTGCTGGCCGCCATGCTGGCCACCGGTGGGGAGATCTCGCCTGAATTTCTCGACGGCATCTACCGTGAGACCGAGGGCAACCCGTTTTTCGTCGAAGAGGTGTGCAAAGCCCTGATTGACGAGGGGAAACTCTACTACGCCGGCGGACACTGGCGCCGGTCGCACATGGCGACGATTGCGCTTCCCCAGAGCATCAAGGGGGCGATCCTCGCGCGTGTGGAGAAGCTCTCGGCGCCGACTCAGGAGACCTTGCGCCTGGCGGCCGTGCTCGGTCGCGAGTTCGACTTCGACACATTACGCGGCGCGAGCGACCTGGACGAAGAGGCGCTGATCGCTGCGCTGGAGCGCGCCGGGCGGGCGCACCTGATCGGCGAAGCGCGCCAGGCCGGGCGGATGACGTTTGGCTTTGCCCACGCGCTCATCCCCTTTACGCTGCGCGCGAGCGTGAGCGGGCTGCGCCTCCAGCGCCTGCACCGCCGCGCGGCGATGGCTATTGAGCGCCTGCGCCCGGACGATGTTGAAGCGCTGGCATATCACTTCATCGCGGCCGGCGAGCGTGCGCAAGGGATCGTGTACTCCCGCCGCGCCGCGCAGCGCGCCGAGGCCGTGTATGCCTATGATGCGGCCATCCAGCACCTGCACACGACGCTCGATCTGCTGCATACCGAGGCACAGATCGAGTTGCGCCTGGCGGTACTGGAACAGCTGGCCGACGTGTATTGTCTGCGCGGTGAACGGACGCAGGCGATACCGATCTACCAGGAAGCGCTCGACCGGTGGCGTAGCCTGGCCGGCGCGGACATGATGATCGCAGTGCGGCTCCAGCGCAAGATCGTCCAGACCGTCGCCGACATGAAATTCCGCGCCGACTTTGCGCAGTTCGCGGCGGTGGCCCAGACCGGCGTGCCGGCGCGCGCCAGTCTGGAGGCCATGCTGTCACTCCTCGAAGGCACACCGCCGCAGCCGGAGACGGTGCGGGTGTTGGCCACCCTGTCCCACGACGCCTGGTTCACCCCCGTGACTCCGGATTGGGATGCAGCAGAGCGGTACGCGCGGAGCGCGGTGGCGGTAGCCGAGCAATTGGATATGCCGGCCGAACTGTCGGCCGCGCTGGGCACGCTCGCCAACGTCGAGTACGCGCGCGGACGGTTACGCGAGCGTCTGCAGGTTGCGCTGCGGCGGCTGGCCCTCAGCCGCGATCCGCGCTTCGGCGACCTGCGCCAACGGCTCAGCATCCTGTGGGAGACCGGGGCGGCACTCGCGGACGTGGGCGACTATGCTCAAGCGCTGCCCTACCTGCGTGAGGCGGAACGCCTCGCCGGCCAGATCCATGCCGTCGGCCAGCAGGTCTATGCCTTGCGACTGCAGAGCCGGTGTTGGTTACAATTGGATCGCTGGGACGACACGCTGACGGCTGAGGAAGCGTCACGAACCCTCGCGCAACGCTCTCCCCGCGAACAAATCGGGCCGACCTGCCTGGAGATCGCGTTGAGCGCGACCGTCCATGCGCTGCGCGGCCAGTTTGAGCGCGCCACCGCGCTGCGCGAAGAAGCCTACGCGATCATGACTGCTGCCGCTGGGCCGCCGGAATATTGGCGGCGCATGCAGCACTATTGAATGAGTCTGCCGCTGATGGCGGAGGGCGAGTTCGCTCTCGTGAGGCAACATCTGGAGCTGGCGTTCAAGATGACGGCCACCGCGCCGGTCGGCTCTGGCGTGGTGGTCAACGAATACGACCTCTGCACCTTGCTGGCCGACACCGCAGCACAGCAGCGCGACGCGGAAGCGCTGCGGCGCTACGCGCCGCTCGCTGAAGCCATGGCGCAGCGCATCGACCATCCGTTGTACCAGGCCATCGCGCAGCGCGCCTGGGGGGTGGCGCACCGCCTGGCGGGCGAATACGCCGACGCCGAAGCGCGGTTGAATCGCGCGCTGGAGGTATTCGCGGGACTGGAAACCCGCTGGCAAATCGGACGCACCCGCTTCGAGCTAGGTGAGTTGGCCCAGGCGCGCAACGACACCGCCGCGGCGCGCGACCATTTTTCCCGTGCCCTGGCCCCGTTTGAAGCGCTGCAGGCGGCGCCGGATGCAGCGCGCGCACGCGCGGCGTTGGAGTCATTCGCCTGATGCGCGCCCGATCGGGTCGCGGAACGGAACCAGCGACCAAAGCAACGTTCCCCGTGGCTTGGGCATCGTTCGTGTTTCCAGCGTGTGGTGTGCCAATGGATACAGGCGAGCGCTGATCACCGCCCTCCACATCCACACACACAAGAAAAAATCAGGAATCCCAGCGGGGTGTCGCCGACCAGGATTGAGGACACCACGCTCACCACGGCAATCATGGCGATCCCGGCGGTGCCCACCCGAGCCAGCGCGGGCGGCAGGGCTTGGCCGCACGCCCATGATGCGCTTCATCAACAGCGCGGCGCTGACCTAGCTCAGCCCCGCGTCGCGTGCGCGGATGATCGCCTCGGCGCGATCGGCCACCTGCAGCTTGCTGTAGATGTTGGAGACGTAATTGCCGACTGTCTTTGCGCTCAGCGCCAGTTCCCTGGCGATATCGGCGTTCGTGTGGCCCTGGGCGATCAAATGGAGAATCTCGCGCTCGCGCTCGGTGAGCGTCGGGAAGACCTCCTTATGTACCGCAGGGCGCGTGGCCGCGAAGAAGTCGAGCACCCGCGTCGCGATCGACGGGCTGAAGATCGCCTCGCCGTGGCCCACCGCCTGAATCGCCCGCAGCATCTCCGCCTCGTCCACATCCTTCAGCACGTAGCCACGTGCGCCGGCGCGCAAGGCCGTGAAGACCGAGTCGTCATCCTCGAAGAGCGTGACCACGAGGACGCGGATGTGTGGGCTGGTCTGCACGATCTGCCGGGTGGCGGCCAGGCCACCACTGCCGGGCATCTGCAGGTCCATCAGGATCACATCCGGCTGGAGCGTCGCAGCTAACTGGATGGCCTGGTCGCCCGTCGCTGCCTCGCCGACGACCTCGATGTCCGGTAGCGATGCCAGCAACGCACGCATCCCCTTGCGGAACAGCGGATGGTCATCGGCGATCAGAATCCGTAGTGGATCCATGGCCCGCTCCCTCCGTGAGTGGCAGTGGCAGGCGAACGAGCACATGCGTGCCACCGTGCGGCTTGGTTTCGATGAGACACGTGCCGCCCAGCTCCGCTGCGCGCTCGTGCATCGAGCGCAGGCCCACGCCGGCGCCGCCTTCGGCCAGTAGGCCGATCCCGTCGTCGGCGATCTCCAGGCGCAGCCCCTCGCTCACGTCCAGCCGAATGACACAGGTGCGCGCACGCGCATGGCGCGCGACGTTCGTAAGCGCTTCCTGAACAATGCGATACGTCGCGACTTCGACAGCGGCGGGCAGCGCCGGCAGCTGCTCCGGCGCATCCACGAGCACCTGGAGGATCTCGCCTGGCATAGGAAGTGCGCCATCTTCGGCGGATCCGCCAGCGGACGTATGGTACTGCGCGGCGCGCGCCCGAATGGCGCCCACCAGGCCGAGCTCGTCGAGCGCGGGCGGGCGCAGATCGTAGGCCAGGCGGCGGATGTCGGCGATGGCGGCGCGGATCTCCGTGCGTAGTTCGACCACGAGCGCGTCGGCGGCGGCGGGGTCGCGCACCATCAGACTGCGAA
>WNGB01030961.1_pt1 | contig 12722 bp, 12 predicted proteins | sample 5400681 | NCBI WGS metagenome assembly WNGB01 (sample SAMN13153367, study PRJNA577476) | soil metagenome | isolation source: 115 cm soil or saprolite under grassland replicate 2 | place: USA:California | collected 2016-06-15 | reverse complement strand
TCGAATGGGCTGCCTTACCACCAAGACATCAAGATCTCGTGTTTGATTCGACTCGTCAGGCGAACGCCGATCCCCGCGAAGTTGCGTAACCACCAAGACACCAAGACACCAAGATTTAGAGATTGATTCGACTCGTCAGGCGAACGCCGATCTCAGTCGTCGCGAAGCTACGTAACCACCAAGACACCAAGATTTAGAGAATGATCCGCCTGATGCCGCGTTTGATCAAAGGGACGTTGAAATTAATCAAGAAACCGAGCCGTTTGCCGGTAAGCTTAAGCTGTGACATAAGCTGAGCCTCATATACTGGATTCATCAGCTCTACGGACTTTAGCTCACAGATAATCAGATTTTCTACAAGCACGTCAAGACGTAGCCCTTCTTCAAGTACGAGCCCGTCGTATAGGATTGGTACACGAACTTGTCGCCAAAAAGAAAGGTTGCGTTTACTCAACTCATGACACAAGCACGTCTCGTAGATGCTTTCCAATAAGCCTGGACCAAGCGTTTTGTGAACCGTAAAGGCGGCATCAACGATTCCTTTTGCGATTCGATCTTCGGTCTCAGATATGGAGTTGTCATTCATCTCAAGATCCTTGGTATCTTGGTGTCTTGGTGCCTTGGTGGTGAGCGGAACTATTTCGGGCATGCGATTGAGGGTTGTCATTCATTTTCAGGTTCTTGGAGTCTTGGTGTCTTGGTATCTTGGTGGTGAGCGAATCTGTTTCCGTCATACGACCAATTGTAGCAAAGCGCAGGCACCAGTTCATGACCACAGCAAAACCGCGCGGCGATGGACCACCATGGCCGCGCAGTTGTTGTCTGGCAATCACCTATGGGTAAATGCCGCGGGTCACGGTGGAGCGTGCGACGCGGTCGACGGCCAGCAGGTAGGCGGCGGTGCGCATATGCACCCGGCGCTCCTGAGCCAGGCGCAGCACGCTCTGGAACGCGCCGACCATCACGCGCTCGAGCTGCGCATTAACCTCGCGCTCGCTCCAGAAGAACTCCTGAAGCCCCTGGACCCACTCGAAGTAGCTAACCGTCACGCCGCCGGCGTTGGCCAGGATGTCGGGGATGACGAAGACGCCGCGGTTGTACAGGATCGCGTCGGCGTCCGGCGTGGTCGGGCCGTTGGCCGCCTCGCCGACGATCCGGGCCTTGATTCGCTCGGCGTTGCGAGCAGTGATCTGGCTCTCCAGCGCAGCCGGGATGAGAATATCGCAGGGCAGCTGGAGCAGATCCTCGTTCGTCAGCCGGTCGGCGCCCGGGAAATCGGACAGCGAGCCGGTGCGGGCCTTGTGCGCCAGCACATCGGCGACCGGCAGGCCCGTGCGGCTGTAGATCCCGCCGCCGCTGTCGCTGACGGCGATCACCGTGGCGCCCATCTCGTCGAGCAGGCGCGCGCTGGTGGCGCCCACGTTGCCGAACCCCTGGATCGCGACCGTAGCGCCGGTGATGTCGAAGCTCAGGTGGCGCGACGCCTCACGCAGAACATAGACCAGGCCATGCGCGGTCGCCTCGTTGCGCCCCTGCGAGCCGCCGATGTTGAGCGGCTTGCCGGTGACGACGGCGGGGACCGTGTGGCCGCTGTGCATCGAGAAGGTGTCCATGATCCAGGCCATCACCTGGGGCGTGGTGCCAACGTCGGGCGCGGGGATGTCTTTGTCGGGGCCGATCAGCAGGCCGATCTCGCTGGTGTAGCGGCGGGTCAGCCGCTCCAGCTCGCTCAACGAGAGCTGCTTCGGGTCGACGACGACTGCGCCCTTCGCGCCGCCGTAGGGAATGTTGACCACCGCGCACTTCCAGGTCATCCACATCGCCAGCGCGCGCACCTCGTCGATGCCGACATCCAGGTGATAGCGAATGCCGCCCTTGGCGGGGCCGCGGGTGATATTGTGCTGGATGCGATAGCCCGTGTAGACCTCGATCCGCCCGTCGTCCATCTTGACGGGGAAGTTGACCGTCAGCTCGCGCTGCGGCACCCGCAGAATTTTGCGAAGGCCGCTCGCGAGTTCGAGCATATCGGCGGCGATATCGAACTGCCGCTGAGCGTTGACCAGTGGATTCTCTTGCCCAGGTGCCATCAGGTTCCTCCTCGTCGAGTCGTGTCGATCAGCATGATCACATTTGGACGGCGCTGTCCGCAAGTCGCAGGTCGCAGGCTACGATGCGCACTGATAGCGTCAATCGCCCGCCCGCTCGGCAATCGGCGCGGCGCGGCGCGCGGCGCGACGCCTGGCCCAAGCGGCATAGCGGGCGTGCAGGCGCCGGCTCTGTCGCGAGCTCTCGATCTGGGCGCGCAGCGCCATCCGGCCGGCCGGGCCGAGCACGGGCGCCCGGACGTCGGCCCAGCGGCGCAGCGCGCGCTTGGTCATCACCCGCGCGCGCCGGATCAGCCAGTTGCGCCGGCCGATCAGGATCACGCCGATCACCAGGAACAGCACACCCTGGAGCACCGGCAGGACCAGCCCGACCAGGCCGAGCAAGATGAAGATCCAGCCCAGCACCTGGCGCGCGATCGGCCAGAAGGCTCGCCACGCGGCAGACAGGTATCGCCGGGCATGTTCGACGCGCATCCATCCCATAGCCTCAGTATAGCATAGCCCAGGCCGTCGTAACGTTAAGGGTTGGTATGAAAAGGTTATGTACGGCCGAACACTCGCCGCACCAGCGCGCGCTCCTCGGCCCCGAAGGCGCCGAGCGCCCACAGCGCCGCGCCGTAGGCCAGCGGCGCGACCGCGGCCGCCGCCAGCGGGCCGAGCGGGTAGATCGCCCACATCGCCGCGCCCATCAGCAGAGCCGCGACAGCCGGCCGCCAGGAGAGCGCCGCAAGCGGAGGCTCGGCGTCCTCCTGGCGCAGCAGCGGCAGAAACGTCGCGTAGAGCACCACCTCCGAGAGAACGGTCAGCACGCTGGCGATGTAGATGCCGTAGGCCGGAAAGAGCGCGATCAAGATCAGGTTCGCCACGAAATTGAACGCGGCCATCACGGCGAACGAGCGCGTGATCGCGGCCTGTCGGTCGAGCGCGATCATGATGTACTGGGTCAGCCCATTCACATACGAGAGCGGCAGGAACCAGATCAGAATCGCGAGCGCCCAATCGGAGACCCCGAGATACTGCGCGGCCCCGCGCCGCCCGACAAACAGGATGACCATGTCCGACGCCAGCATGGTCGTCACCACCGCGATCGGGAACGCGGCGAGCAGCAGCACCTGTAATGTGCGGCGGTAGGCGCGGTTGAGTGCTTCACGATCGTTCTCGGCGTGGCGCGAGATAATCGGGAAGATCGCGTTGATCAGCAGCGGCGGCAAGATCAGGGCCACGTTGATCACGCGATATGGCATGCGGTACTGAGCCACCACCTCGTCGTTCGTAAACGCGCGCAGGATGAACGAGTCGAAGGAGAACGCCGCGTTGGCCAGCAGGCTGTTGAGAAATAGCGGAAACGCCGGCCGCAGCAGCGCCCGCGCGAACTCGCCATCCCAGGCGAGGCGCGGTGGAAACAGCAGCCGCAGCTGCAGCACGAGCAGCACCAGCGCCGTCAGCGTCGTCGTGCCGACGGCGGCCCAGGCCAGGCCGATCACACCCCAGCCCAGCAGCAGCACGCCCACCCGCGCGAAGACGCTGATGACCTGGGTGATCAGCTCGACGGCGGCCGGGATCTCCATCCGCTCGCGGGCGTTGAACAGCGCGGTGACGACATTGTTGTAGGCGGCCGGAAAGAGCGTCAGGCAAAGGATCAGGATCGCAGCCGCGCCGTCGCGCGTGAGCGCCGTGGCGCCGGGGATGAACGCCGCCAGGCCGCTGTAGACGCCGATGATCCCCAGGGCGAGCGGCAGCGCGGCCAGCGACAGCGCCCAGCGCAGACACAGAGTCACGCCGAAGTAGCGCGGCGCCTGCTCGGGCCGGCGGGCCACCTCGCGCGTCAGCAGCGTCCCCAGGCCAAAATCGCTAAACGTTCCCAGATAGAGCACCACGAGCAGCGCCGCAAGATCGTACTGGCCGACCGACTCGGCCGCGAGCAGGCGATAGAGCACCAGCGCGAAGGCCATATCGATCGCGCGGACCACCAGACGGATCACGGTGGGGATGGCGCTGTTCTTCACCACGCGGCGCGCGGCGTTCGAGGCGTCGTCGCGGTAGTAGCGCCGCCAGAGCAGCACGGCCAGCCCAAGCAGCGGCAGCAGCGCGGCGGTGCCCAGCAGGAAGAGTTTGATACGATCAGTCAGCATATGGGCGGATTATAACAAATGTTTGCGTAGCGGGCGTGGATCACGAAATAGAACATATTTTCGACAATTTCGTCGGCATGTTTCTAAACAAACAAGGGCAGAAGAGGGGGAGTTGGAAGGGGGCTACCCCCCTCCAAACCACCCCCCACTCCGAATTGTTGAGAAGATACCATTCAAACAAGGGCAGAAGAGGGGGAGTTGGAGGGGGGCTACCCCCTCCAAACCACCCCCCACTCCAAATTGTTGAGAAGATATCGTTTTTGGTTAAAATTGCATGTAAAGATAATGTCACGTCGCCCGAGCATTCGCAGAAGAACAATGAGAACGAATGTGGCCAACAGCTGTGGAGGGAGCGGTTTTGCGGCGGGCAGCCCGCTCAAGCGCTTTCTCTTCTCGCGAAAAATGGTCACACTCAATTAAAACTATTGACAAGCACGAACATCTATGATACATGAGTAATCAATCACGATATCACAATGGCGGTATTTAGGCGCTAGATCATAGCTGCCCACACACTGCGCTCCCACACAACATCGGCGCCCGCCGTGAGTGGTGCGAATCTCCTCGCGACGACACATATTGCGTGCCGGTACCGATACCGATGGATCCGCGATATAGCACAGGAGAAGACCACTATGTGGCTCCGGCGAATCGTCGTGGCGCTGCTCACTGCCACCCTACTGAGCAGCGTGAGTGTGGGATCAGCGCAAGCTCAAACTTCAACCACGCAGGCGTTTACCCTTCCCGCGGGCGGCCGGGCGGTCATCACGTTCGAGGCGTACTGCCTTGATTTCGGCGACACCTTCCCAACCGCTATTCAGGCGCCGAACGCGAAGGCCGGCCTCGCGCCCAGCACCGTGCGCGCGGCCCTGGCCTACATCCAGACCAACAACCTGAGCAGCCAGACGTCGACAGCACTCCAGGCGCAGTATGCGATCTGGCGGCTGGCGGGCGCGCAGGGGACGCCCAAGGGCAACGCGACCGCCGACGCGGTTGTGGCCGCCGCCAAGACGACGCCGGGCGATCCGGCCAACGCCACGTCGATCATCGTCGCCGCCAACAACGGCAGCGTCGACCTGGACGCGATCTCCTGGGACCCGATCGGCAACGCGGTCGAGATCGTGCCGGGGGCGGTCGACCATTTCTACGGCCGCGGCCTGCTGGTCGTCAAGAATCTGACCAACCAGTCGCTCACGCTGTTCATGCCGATCGGCACCATTATCCCGCCGGCGGGATATCGCTTCCACCAGCGGACGGTGGCCTACGCCACGAACGTGCAGATCAACCCGAAGAATCTGCCCGACACGGCGGCGGGCGACGTGCTGCCGCTGCTGGCGCTGCTGCTGGCCGGCGGCGCGCTGCCGGTGCACCTGTGGCGGAAGCGCCGCGAGCAATTGATCTGGCGCCGCGCGGCATAGCATTGTCCTAGCGCGCACCCGTATGGATTAGTAGACCCCGGCGGACGCTCGTATCGGGTTCGCTGGACGGAGGACCGACGACGGGAGACGAATCACGCGACCGTCCGTCTTCCGTCCAGCTCTTGGCATTTCGGCCGAGTTGTACTGGCCTACAGGCGATCGTAGATCCAGGCGTCCGGTGCATTTGACGAAGGCACCGGACGCCTCTATTATTCTCGATCAAGGCTTCGGAAGTACTGTCTTCGCTTTACAGCCGATCAGTGGCGGGTGGGGATGAGGGGCGGGCACCCAGAGGATACTCGGCGGCGCCCCCACACCCCGGCCCCACCGCAACCTTACGACTGACCGGCGCTAGAAGGAGTCCATCGTGAACGCTCGATTCCGCCGCCTGATCGCAGGGATGCTGGCCCTGAGCGCCCTGCTCGCTCCACAGCTCGCACCACTCGTGCAAGCCCAGAGCGACCAGCGCTGTTTCGCCGAGACCGGCTACTGCATCGCCGGGCCGATCCGCGCGTTCTGGGAGCGCAACGGCGGGCTGATGGTGTTTGGCTTCCCGATCACGCCCCAGCAGGAGGAGCGTGTCGAAGGCTTGCCGGCCGGATGGGCGCGGAGCGCCTGCGCCAGCGCCGGATCGACTGGAAGACGCTGCCGAGCGCCGCGCCGGAGCCCGACTGCCGCGTGTTCGCCGAGACCGGCCACGCCGTCTGCGGCGACATCCTGACGGCCTGGCAGGCCAGTGGGCTGAACATTGACGACGACCCGAGCATCAGCGAGGTGCAGTGGTTCGAGCGTGCGCGCTTCGAGCTGCACCCCGAGAACGCGCCGCCGTTCAACGTGCTGCTCGGGCTGCTGGGCCGCGAGCTGGGGCCCAGAGCCTCCCTGCCACCGATGGTCGTCAGGGCCAGCGCGCCGACGCGCCTGGTGATCGATTCGATCGGGCTGGACTACCAGGTCGTAGGGGTCGGAACCGACGCGAATGGCGATCTCGCCGTGCCGGACCACGACATCGGCTGGTACACCGCGAGCGCGGCGCCCGGCGGCGGCGACAACGTGGTCTTCTGGGCGCACGTACTGCGCTTCATGAACGCGCCCGGCATCCCCGCGCCATTCGAGCGTCTCAAGGAGCTGCCGATCGGCGCGCGGGTGACGGTGTACGACGATCTCGGCCAGGCGCACGCCTACGCCGTCACGCAGCAGCTGACGGTCACGCCCGACCAGGTCGACGTGATCATGCCGGTCGGCCGCGAGCGCGTCACGATGGTCTCGTGCTACGGCGCCAATGTGATCGTAAACGGCGCGGTGGTCGACATGACCCACCGGCTGATCACGATTGCCGAGCCGGTGTAGCGCTGGAACGTTCGAACATTCCGATTCTCTGTTGCTGGCGTTGCGTTTCGCCGGGCGGGGCGAAACGCAACGCCAGCAACATAATGAAGATAAAGTATCGCGCTGCCCGCCGAAGAAAGTTACAGCGCTTCGGCGTCGCCCTCACGATAGATCCGCACAGCCTCGGCCAGCCTGTCGACCGCCTCCGGGGTGGTGCGGTCGAGCGAGCAGATCACGTGGGCCACGCCCTGCTCGGCATAGCGCCGCAGGCCGGCGGCGACATCCTCGGCCGACCCGAAGAGCAGCTTGTCCGGCGCGGGCGGCGGGCCGGCAGCCGCACCGGGCTGCGGGTAGGCGACGTTCACGCCGACTGTGACCGCGACGGACGCGGGGTCGCGCCCCTCGGCGGCGCAGGCTGCCTCCAGCGCCGCGCGGCGCTCCGGCAGCAGTGTGGGCTGGCCAAGCCAGCAGGTGTTCCAGAAGTGCCGGGCTATCACGCTGTCCTGATAACGAGATTGTCATTGACGTTGGCTTTCTGGTGCGCTATAATGACGTTAGAACACCTGTTTGGACGCTTGCACAACGGAGCCAGCTTCGGCTGGATTCCTCTCCGCACGGTTCGCCGTGCTGGTGCGTCCTTTCGGTCAAAAGGTGCGCAGGGTGTTCATACGAGCGGTGGCAAGGTGGGGAGCGATCTCCCCGGTCCGCAACCCGCGTTTGGGCCGTCCGCTGCTCGTGGGCTGTTGTCCGGTAACGCGCCGGCGTCATCCAGCCAATCGCGTCCGCTCCTGTATCGTGTGTCGCCGAGTATCCTGTGTCGAAAGAGCGAGATGCAAGCTTCCCGATTTATCGGGGAGTAGATGACTGAAGTCGACCCGCCTCTCGCGCAGCAGCGGGACGATGATCCGCAGCGCCTCCTCGAAGCGCTCGACCCGGTGGTCGAACGGCGCGCCGAAGGCGTCGAACTCGGGCTTGTGCCAGCCGGCGCCCAGCCCGAGGATGAGCCGCCCGCCGCTGACCTCGTCCAGCGTGCCGGCCATTTTGGCTAACAGGGCAGGGTTGCGAAACGGCACGCACATCACCAGCGTGCCGAGCTGAACGCGCGCGGTCGCCTCGGACAGCGCCGACAGGATGGTCCAGATCTCCCAGATGCCGGCAGTAGGCTGGTCGGGGAAGCGGAACAGCAGGTGGTCGAACACCCAGATCGAGTCGAAGGCGGCCGCCTCGCACTGCAGCGCGATCCCGCGGATCTCGGCGTAGCCCGGCGTCGCGCGCCGCTCGTCGTCCTCGGCGATGGGCATGACCACGCCGATCTTCATCTGGCCCTGCGGCCGGCCGGCAGATTCGGTTGGCATGATCTCCCCCTTCCAGATTGCAGATTGCAGATTGCAGATTGCAGATTGCGGAGCACGATTCGGGCCGCCGCGAGCGGCAAGTTTAGTGTCGCTACCGCTCGATGTGCAGCGCCGGCTTGACGCGAGCGGTGGTGGTGACCCGTTCAGGGGCGCTGCGAAAACCCGTCGCCGTCCTGGATGAACTCGATCCGATTGCCAAACGGGTCGGCGGCGTAGAAGCGCGGCACGTCCGGCAGGCTGTCCTCCGACACGATCGACACCCCGGCGGCGGCCAGCGCCCGCCTACTGGCCTCGAGATCGTCGACGATCAGCGCCGGATGGGCCTTGTGGGCCGGCGCGAAGTCCTGCTCGACGCCAAGGTGGATGGCGAGCTGGACGTGATCGAGGCCGAGAATTCGCATGGCTGTCTCTTCAGTGGTAGGGTGGGTGTGTGGGCGGGCTGTGCCCGCCCACACACCCACCCTACGTACGCATCGACACATCTATGCGCCGCATCCTCCAGCCGCTGCGCCGCGTATTCTGGCATGACTCTTGCGTTCGGAGAGATCACCATGGCTTCGCAGCCGCTAAAGGAGCGCGCAGGCGCTCGCGCCGCCGCCGCGTTCGGCGGCGATGTTCGGACGACCAACCTGGACCTCCTGCTCGCCACGACGATCGCGCTCGGGCTACCATTCGCATGCGCCTGGCTGTGGGAGAGGACCGGCGGGGCGACGGCCAGTCTCGCGCTGTACTACCTGGTCTGCTGCGTGCTGGTGGTGCGCTGGCGCAAAGGCACGCTCGACTACGGCCGGCCGGCGCGCTCGCCGCGATCAACTGGAGCACGCTGCCGAACTATGGCGCGCCGCCAGCCGGGCTGCTGCTCACCGCGCTGGTCTGGGCGCCGCTCAATGCGGCTATGGAGCAGCTGTGATGGCGTCCACGCCGACCTGCGCCACCTCGATATCCTCCAGCTCCGGCAGACCGCTCACGGCCACCGCGCCGACGACCGCGCCGTGGTGGCGCACCAGCAGCCCGCCGCCCCAGCCGATGTAGCGCGGGGCGCCGAAGTAGGCCATGTCGTAGCCGTCCTGCGGATGGCGCGCCGCCTGGCCCAGATCGCGGCTTGGCTTGCGCTCGCGCGCGGCGGTCCAGGCCTTGTTGCCGGCGATCAGGATGGAGGCGAGCGGCGCGCCGTCGATGCGCAGCAGCGCGATCAGCTCGCCATGCGCGTCGGCCACCGCGATCACCGCGGCCTTGCCGCGGCGCTGTAGCTCGGCCTGGATCGCCTGGATGGCCTGCTGGGCCTCGGCGTGCCCGGGGCTGACGCTGTCAGTTACCCAAGGCTCAAGCCCTTGGGCTTGTCTCTGGCTCAGCCACCGATGACGCAGACTCGTGGCGACTGCCGAGACGTATGGCCTACTGACGAAGGCCCTGCTGAACCGAAGTCCAGCAGCGATCACATATCCCGAAGGATACGACCTTGAACCTTTTACCCAGTCGAGGTTTCCCGACTGGAACCGGCAAAGTTCAGTTGTTTAGGTGCGTGCAACCGTCTCCACCGGCGAGCCGGCTTCGTGCCTTTGCACCACAGAGACAGCGGGGCTGCCGTGGAGCACAATTGTACCACAAAGCGGCGTTTAGCGCCATCTAATGGGCTAAAGCCGCTGAAGCGGGTCGCTTCCTCCCACCGCTGAAGCAGGTGGGCTTCCGCCCCTGAAAGGGAGCATCTGTGAAACGTGAAGAACGCGTGCGGCGCGCGTTTGACGTATCTCTTTGTCTGGCTCTGGCTACCGTCCTACACCAGCTTCAGCGCGCCCGTCAGCGGATCGAGCGCGTCCTCGCCGGCCGGCCCCAGCCCGACGCAGGTGACGGTCCCCGCCGCTACAACCGTCCGGCCGGCGTCGTGGACCACGCAGGACGGAACATCGCGCGCGCGGGCCGCCGCATCCAGCTGGAGCAGGAAATCGGCATCCGCGCCGTAGACCACGATCTTGGGCATGCCTTCCCGCAGCCAGGTCGCCTGCACGCGGCCGTCGGCCGCCAGAAACGCGCCCACCGCCGCGTGCGCGACCTGGGCGGCCAGCTTGCCCACCGACAGCCTGAGCGACTGGTTGACGACGATGACCTGCTTCATAGCTAGGCGGCCGACACGGCGCCGCTCCATGCGCTGATGGTCGAGGAGCTGACAGCCGAGCGCCAGGGCTGAAACCCGATGTCGGCTGAGGTTACTTACAAGGACTCGCAGACGATTCGCTGGCCTGCGCGGCCTGAGTTTGCGAAGCTACGTGAAGATTTATCAGAGACCTGGGGTGAAATGTCAAGAGGCAATTTGTGCGCATCGGGACGAACAAGGTGAACCTCTTCTCGGCAACACAAACTACGTGGGCGCACGCTCGTACGCCACGCACGTTTGTGCTGTTCACTTCCGGGAACCGGCGATTCTTTCGCTGCGGCAGGGGGTGGTGGTCGCCGGCCGGCGACCACCACCCCCTGCCGCAGCATCCTGCGCGCCTCCTTTCGGCCCGCATGCACGGCGCCCGTCTCCGGGCGATTGCGCCTGGGCAGCAGACCAGGACGCATCCCCCGGTCGGGGCAGGTGATTCGAACCGTGGGGTGCCCACCGTGGGCAGCGACAGCGGCTCCCGCGCCTTAGTCGACAGCTGGCGCCAAGCTACTCCGCCGCTGGCGCGCCGGCCGGGCATGGTGCGGCGGACGCGCATCCTCGCGCAGCTGCCGCTCCTCCGGCGTCATGTAGCGTTTGCCCTCCCGCAGCAGGACATCGATCAGGCGCACCAACTTGCGGGCGGTCAAGACCAGCGCGCGCTGGTGGGGGTGTTTGGGCGTCTCCGCATATTTGGCGGCATAGTAGCGCCCGTATTCGGGACAGTGCTGCCGCAGGCTGTTGGCGGCCTCGACCAGATAGTAGCGCAGATAACAGTTGCCGTGCTTGGTCAGGTCGGTATCCTCGGCCTGGAAGCGGCCCGACTCCCGGGTTTCCCAGGTCAGCCCGGCATATTGGGCAATGGCCGCCTCGTCGTCGAAGCGGGTGATATCGCCCAGTTCGGCGATCAGCCCAGCGGTCCAGACCGGTCCCAAGCCGGGCACCGAGGCCAGCGTCTGCGGGATCGCCGCCAATTCCTGGGCGATCGTCTTATCCAAGGTCTTGAGCTGCGTCTGGAGGCTGCGAATGGTGGCCAGCGTGGTGCCCAGCACCAGCCGCAGTGGCTCTTGCAACACCTTATCCAGGCGGTAGGAGTCGCGCGCGGCACGCTGCAACGTTGCGGCCAGGGTGGCGGGGGACGCGAAGTGGCCCCGCCCCTTGCTCTGGAGATAGGCGGCCAGCTCCTCCAGCGCCTGCTGGGCCAGTTCTTCGGTCGTGAACTCGTCCAGCACCGCACTACTCGTGGCGCCGAACGGGTCGCCAAACGGCGCGATCTGGCCATAGGTCGAGAACGTCAGGAACAGGAAGCTCAGAAAGTAGCTCTTCTCGCGGGCCAGGTTCTGCGCCAGGTGGCAGCGAAAGCGCGTGAGGCGTTGGAGTGGGGCGTAGCGGGCATCGAGCTGGAACGGCGAGGGCAGTTGGCGTCCGAAGCGGATGCGCTCGGCGATCAGGAAGGCGTCGGCGCGATCGGTCTTGGGCAGCGCCCCATAGTTGGCGCGAAAGGTTTTGATCAGATGTGGGTTGAGGGCGTAAATCCGCGGCGCGAACGGGGCCAGAACGGGCGTGTCCTTGAGATGGCAGGCCAGATGCCACCAGAGCAAGCCCGTGGCTTCCATCCCGATGCGCAGTTGATCGATCTGGTGCATCTGTGCCAACTGCGCCAGGGTGATGCTGAGGGTGTCAGCGCCAGGCTGGGTGTTGGGGACCGTCCAGCGGGGCACTGGCTCGGCTCCATCCGCCAGCAGAAAGCAGACGCTAGCATCGTCCTGACTGACATCCAAACCGACATCGGCGAGTGTGGACATGGACAACCTCCTCTCGGTGCCGGTCGGGCAGGTCCAGGCGTGGCCGACGCCACAACATCCTCGCGCGTGATCAGAACTCACGAACGTGGGTGGGCGCGTCGAACCCGCTGCTGCTCGTGTCCGACCCCACGTCCGGGGAACAACCTGGGGGTCAGAAGTCCGCGTCGCACCCGGAGCATACCGTCTGTGGAGAGCGATCAGCGTCGCATGGAGGTGCAGAATTCGTTCCGACCGGCCATACAGCAGAAGGATCGCCCAAACCTGCCCAACCGTCAAGCGATGGGCGGGCAGCAGACCCGCCCACGGATCTAGTATACGAGGGAGGTGGCATATGGGCAAATCGGTGCTTGGACTGCTGTGTGGTCTTCTGCTGGCGCTGGCGACCTGCGGCGGCGCGCTTGCGTCCGGCGCGGCGCGGCCCACCATGGCGGCGACGACCTG
>WNGB01012032.1_pt1 | contig 12722 bp, 15 predicted proteins | sample 5400681 | NCBI WGS metagenome assembly WNGB01 (sample SAMN13153367, study PRJNA577476) | soil metagenome | isolation source: 115 cm soil or saprolite under grassland replicate 2 | place: USA:California | collected 2016-06-15 | reverse complement strand
GTCGCGAAGTCGATGGTCGTCGCCGACGACACGGATGCGGGCAGCCGGTACCGGCTGCTCGAGACGATGCGGGAGTACGCGCGTGAGCGCCTCGCAGAGCTCGACGATCCCGAGCGCGTGGAGGCGCTTCACGCGGCGCAGGTGCTCGCGCTCGTCGAAGGCGCGGCACCGCTGCTGAAGGGTGCCGACGACCGGATCGGCGCCGCGCAGCTCACCGCCGAGCAGGACAACCTCCGCGCGGCACTCGGGTGGTCGCGGGACCACGACCCCGTCGTCTTCGTGCGGCTCGTCCAGGAGGTGGCGGTGTACTGGAACTTCACGGCTAACTTCCGGGAGCTGAGCCAGTGGACACGGGCTGCGCTCGAGCACGCCGCCGGTCTTCCCGCCGCGGCACGCGCCGAGCTCCTCGCATTCGCGGGCGTGGGGGCGAACTACGCCAACCGGTTCGAAGATGCGATCGGTCTGTACGAGCAGAGCATCCAGTGCTCCCGCGACGCCGGCCTCGCGCCGGTGCCGAACGCGCTCACGAGCCTTGGGATCGCGGCCCTCGAGACGAACCGACCCGAGGATGCCGCCACCCACTGCGAGGCCGCTCTCGAGGCGGCCCGCGCCGCCGGTGACCTGTTCTGGGAGCTGTTCACCATGGGCAACCTGGCCCTCGCCTGCTCGCTCGGCGGCGATCACGAGCGCGGCCGGGCGCTCTCGGACGAGATGCTGACCCGGTCGCGGCGGCTCGGGAACCAGTCGCTGACGGGAATGGCGCTGCTGGCGGCCGGGATCAACCGCGTGCTGGACGAGCCCGAGATGGCGATCGAGCTGCTGGAGGAGTCGGCGCGCCTGCTCCCGACCAGTAGCAACGTGGGCCAGGCCTGTTTCTTCCGCGCGATCTCGTTGCTCCGGCTCGGACAGCCCGGCGATGCGGCGGGTGGCACCGCTCGTCGCGGCGGAGCTGCTCGGTGCGATCGCACGGTTCCGGGAAGACTCCGGCATGGCCGGCGCGCCGAGGGATGTCGACACTCAGCAGCGCACGCGCGCGCGGCTCGAGCGGTCGCTGGATCCGGTGGAGCTCGCCGATGCGCTGACGCGCGGCGCCGAGCTGACGATCCCCGAGGCGGCGGACCTCGCGCACGCCGAGCTCGGGAAGCTCGAATGAGCTCGCTCCCGACCGGCACCGTGACGTTCCTGTTCACCGACCTCGAGGGCTCCACCCGGCTGTGGGAGGAGCACCCCGAGGCCATGCGAGCCGCACTCGCGCGGCACAACGAGATCCTGCACGACGCGGTCGAGCAACGCGACGGCCACGTTGTGAGACCACCGGCGACGGTCTGCACGCGGCGTTCGCCCTCGCTCCCGATGCGCTTCACCACCTCACCCCCGCTTGACACCACGCGGCCCGGAGGTCGCCGAGCCGACGCGTCCAGGGTCTCGCGATGGCGTGCCGTCCGTCTATCTGGTGATGCGCAGTGCCGTAGACCGTGCCCGGTTCAGCGCCGCGTCCACCGCGCCATGCTCAGTCGCAGCGTGTGACGCGGAGTTCGTTGGCAAGTTGGTCGCGCGTTCTACAGAGGGCTGATTCGAAAACGTGCTCTGACCAGGAGAAACTTGGAGGCGGCGGCGGGAATCGAACCCGCGTCCAGGGTTTTGCAGGCGGAACGCCCGTGTCCAGGGTGTGGACTTGAGGAGCGTTCTGGCTGATCAGCTTGCCGATCTGTCCGCCCAGTATGCCTCAGCGCGCCTGAGCGTCGGCGTCTTCGTTGGCAAACCGTTGGCAAATTCCGACACCTCGCCCGTCCACGTACAGAGGACGTTTGACGGCTGCGAACGCTTACATCCAAGGCACGGTGGTCGTTCCCGCCTGTGCCAGCCGGCATGAGCCGGCGCCGATGCTGGAATCTCGGATCGGCACACCGGTCTGCTCGCGGCTCGTCTGTCGACGAGCGTGCCTCACGAGAGCAGCTTGACGGCCTTCTTCGCGATCAAGGCGGGCGCGGGCTTGCTCCCCGGCCATCCAACGAACACCAGCAGCACCAGGTGCGAACCCTTGACCGCGCAGATCGATGTGGCCGTGACCTTCTGGCCGTTCACCGTCACCTTCGCCGCGAAGGTGTAACGCCGGGACCCAACGCCCTTCGGCGTCTTCTTCAGCGACGCGTTCGTGCGGAACTCGGTGTCGCCGCAGCCCACCGTCGCCTGATCGTCAGCCTGGAAGTCGTCGAACGCCGCTCCCGCCTCCGCTGGGGAGGCGAAGTCGAGCACGTTCTCGTTGAGGCTCGCGCCGCTGCTCGAGTCGGAGCCCTTGGCGGCGAAGGAGACCAGCCGGCCGTTGTACTCGCGGCTCTCGGGCTCCTCGCACGTTCCCGGTGCGGCTTGCGACGCACGGAGCAACGTCGTCTCGTGCGGTGCCTTGGCCTGGTCGAGGCCGACATCCTGCTTGCGGAGCATGCCATCGCCGACCGACCCCGCCGCAGCGGAAGTCACGAGCGCAAGCACCAACGTGAGCGCCGTGCCTCCGACGATGGACGGCCGTACTGCCGCGCGCCGCATGCACCGAATCCTACGACCGGTCGGTAGCAACGCCCAGGGTGCGATTGCCGCGCCAGGGCGTTGCTCCGAGACCTGGAGGCGGCGGCGGGAATCGCACGTGCGTCGAGGCGTCCAAGTACCATCCCTCGATCGCGCGGCAAGGGGGTGGGAGATGCGCGCAGCCTTCGTGAGTGGGGTGATCCTCGCCGTCGGGGTGCTTTGGAGCGATCACGCGCAGGCCAAGGCCGTCATCCTCCGCGCCGCGCGTCGCGATATCGAAGAGGCCGTGATCGAACACCACGACCGACGGCAGTCAAACCCTGGTCCCGCCGCCTGGAGGCTGACCGTCGGCCCTTGGGTCATCCTCTACGACCATCCCGACCGGGGTGACCCATCGGTTGCGCGCGTGGTCACCCTGTGGCGGCACCGGTAGCCTGAAGGCGATGAAGATCGAGGGCCACTACGACCCGGAGGCCGACATCGCGTGGCTGCGGTTCGAGGGCTACGACGCCACCACTGTGGTGGCCGAAGAGATCGAGACCGGCTTGCGCGAGCTCGAACCCGCCACCGGACGAGTCGTCGGGCTTGAGTACTGGCAGGCCAGTCGGACCCTGCCTGGCGAGTTTCTCGCCATGCTTCCGCCGCCGACCGTCGCCACCGCCGCCTGAAGCCCCACGAGCAGAACCGCCGATAGCCAGGCGCACAGGAACATCTCGGCCGAACCGCGGTTTAGTTGTTGGCGTGCCATCGACTCCGACTTGAAAGCGACGGATTGGGTAACAGAACGCGGTCGCTTCCTCGCCGGGAGGTCGGAAGATGATGGGCGGATTCGGTTGGCTAGCGCTCGCCATGGTCGTGATGATGCTGCTGATGTGCGCGCTCATGATGGGCGGGATCGGTTTCCTTGGCCGTCGACGCAGCCGTGCAGGCCCGTCAGAGCCATCACATCCGAGGGAATAGGTTCCTTCTCTTTGCCGCGCGACGTCGGGTGGCGGTCGGGCCACATCACCATCCAGGGTTAGTGCTTGGTGGCGCGGCCTTCGAACGTGTAGCCGAACGGCTTCGGCTCGCCCTTGATGTAATAGCTATCGAGTTGGTCGATCGCGAAGCCGGCGCGTGTGATGGCGTCGGGGATGCGGCGAGTGATGTGGCAGCCCCCAGCGATCGGCTTCCACAGCGGCTCGATTCGCTCCTGCCAGCGCGCGACCTTCGCATCGGGGGCATGACCGTGCTCCACGAAGTGAAACGTGCCGCCGGGCTTCAGCACCCGCCGCAGCTCCTCGAGTGCGAGGTCCATATCGGGGATGGTGCAGAGCGTCCAGGTGGAGAGCACCGCATCGAAGGCTTCCGAGGGGAGATCGAGGTGCTCACCGTTGAGACCCGCAAACTCGACGGTCGCGGGTGTCGCCGTGATGCGCGGTTGGGCCAGACGCATGCACACGCGGGACGGTTCCACCGCCAAGACCTTTTGCACATCAGACGGGTAGTACGGCGCGTTCAGCCCCGTGCCGAATCCGACCTCGACGACCTCACCGGTTAGGCCCTGGCAGACGCGTGCTCGAATCTCTTGGTTGGGCTTGCGGGCCATGACGATGTTCTGGCCCCGGGGAAGCACCTGTTCCCGGTAGAACCCCATGCCTCGTCCTTTCCGTGTTGCTCGGGTTGGCAGCAGGTATGTGATCTTGATGTCGCGGCCTCCGGGTCGGCGGGAGCTGCGGAGGCCGTGCCGCACCCACACTCCGCTCCCGATTCCTATCGTCGCCGACGACTGCCCCTACGAGGAAGAGTCATTTTGCGCCCGGGAGGATTGAGCCTGCTGGGCCGGTCAACCAAAGCGCGAGCCGCTGTCACGAAGGTGCTCGCGTGTGTGCGTGGGCGGCGGGTGCCATGCTCGCCTGGTGCCTGAGGCCATGGCACTCAAGGAGCTTGAGCGTCGCAGCCGCGTGCCCGCACCCGAACTAGAGCATTGGGTTGAGCTCGGGCTGCTGCACCGGGACGCCGACGGATCGTTGCACCCGGATTCCTTGGCGCGGGTCCGCCTGGTTCGGTTCGCGCAGCGCCGCGGTGTCACACCGGAGATGATCGCGGGCAGCTCGGCGCACGAAGGTGACGTGCTCGGTTGGTACGTGGACCAACTCGGTGGCAGCGACCCGGGGTTGGGGATGTCTGTCGAGGAGGCGGCCCGGGAAGCCGGCTTGGACACGGACCTGTTCCAGCGGCTCTGGATGGCGTCCGGTCTTGTCGAGCAGTCCGAGGTCTACGGCGAGGATCTCAACGCGATGCGCGCCGTCGCAATGGTCCGGTCGCTCGGGTTCCCCGAAGACGCGTTGCTTCAACTCATTCGCGTGTTCGCCGATTCCACCAGCCGCATTGCCGACGCCGCGATCCGAACCTTTCACCTCTACGTGCATGAGCAGCTGCGCAAGCAGGGCCTCAGCGGCGCGGAACTCATCGAAGCTACGAGCGCACGCGGTGATCCGATGCAGCCGCTTGTCGAGCCGACCCTGCTCTACTTTCACCGCAAGGCATGGGAACGGGCGGTCCTCGACGACATGCTCCTGCATCTTGCCGAGGACGTCACACCGCCGGGCCAGCAGGTCGGCGAGATGTCGGCCACGATCCTGTTCGTCGACCTCGCCGGGTTCACGCCCCTCACCGAGGCGATGGGCGACGAGGCGGCCGCCGCGGTCCTGGACCAGTTCTCCGAACTCGTCCGGCTGGCCGCGAGCCACCATGCCGGCCGCATCGTCAAACAGATTGGTGACGAGTTCATGCTGGTGTTCACCGATGGGGATCCAGCGGTGCAGTGCGGGCTCGAAATCTGTGGTCTCGTCGCGGCAGAGCCACAGTTCCCCGCGGTCCGCCTCGGCGCACACGCCGGACCGGTCCTCTATCGCGAGGGCGACTACGCCGGTACGAACGTGAACATCGCCGCCCGCGTGGCCGGCGAAGCACGACGCGGGCAGTTCCTCGTCACCGACACGGTGCGAACCACGGCACGAGTGACGACTTCTTTCGTCGAACTCGGCCCTCGTCAACTGAAAGGGCTCACCGATCACGTCCAGCTCTACGAGGTACGAATCGAGGACCGCAACGCCGAACGCGTGACGGACCCCGTGTGCGGCATGGAACTCGATCCCCGGAGCACCGACACGCGCCTTTCGTGGAACGGTGCTGACATCCACTTCTGCTCAGATGAGTGCCTGAAACGTTTCGTCGACACTCCGGAACGCTACGCGACCGCATGAGCGGCCGCCTCGCAGCACCACACACCAGTCATTCCGTCGGGTTGGAGTAGATCCGTTCCGGCCGAACCAGGACCGCGCTGTGACCCTCCTCGGCCATCTGCTGATCCATTCCCGCCCAGTCGTCTGCGGTCCCGCCGACCGCAGCGGCGTAGATCTGGCGCAGGAGTCGCGGCAGCTCGGCCGGATCGAGTCCCGCGATCGCGTCGTCGGGACCGGCGAGCTCGGCCGTGCCTTCGACGGCGATCCAGTCCCAGGCCGATCGAAAAACGATCGTGGTGCGTGGCCGCGCGCGCAAGTTGGTGAGCTTGCGGCGTCGGCCGCGGACTGCGAAGCCGATGACTTGCTCGCCAGTGAGTGGATGCGCAAGCACGCCAGCGTTCACTACGGAGGCTTGTGCCGATCCGTCCTCTCGGAGCGTGGCGACGAATGCGAGCCCACTCTCTTTGGCCGCTAACTCGCGCACTCGATCGAGTTGCGCTGCGGTCATGTTCCACGCCTTGCGATCGCCGGGCAACTGGTCATCGAGGCACGCGCCACATGAGCCACATGTGCGGCCCATCCCCGGGGATGTCGACCTCGTCGGTGACCGCGAAGCCGTGGCGCGCGTAGAAGGGCACGTTGTCGGGATTCTGGGTGGTGAGGTAGGCGGGCAATTGCTCCGCGTCGCACCTTTTCGAGCACCACCTGGATGAGCGCGGAACCGACACCCGTACGCTGGAAGTCGGGATCGGTCGCAAGACCTTCGAGATAGGCATGCGGTTCTCGTCGGTGCTTCGACTCGAGGAAGGTGTGCGCGCGTCCGATTCGCATCAGCCCGCCGGGGCCGATGGCGCGCAACATGCCGGGGACGCCGGGGAGCATCTGGCGCGCCGGGAGCTTCCACTCTCCCGGTTGGGCCCACGTCGCGGCGCCGGCCACTTCGGTAGTGGTGTAGACGTCGCGGACATTGCGAGCGACCATGCGGCCGAGGCCGTGGGCGAAGAACCGCCGTAGTCGCTCCAGCCGTCCGGCTTCCTCCGGCACAACCCAGGTCATCAGCGGATCGTCGAGAAACGCCCGGGCGAACGCCGACGCGAGGCGTGGAACATCGGCTGGCACCGCGCGGCGGACCGAGATCGTTTTCGCGTCCGGCTGCGGGTCACTCACGCATCCGCCTCCAGACCGGCGAAGACTGCGCTCAGCGCAACCACCGAACGTTGCACGGCTGCACCCTCGCGCGAGCACATGAATGCCGCCAGCATGCCCGGGCGGCAGGCGTGAGGTCTCCGGCGCTTCGCCACCGGACCAGCCGGGTACAGCCTCGGGATAACGCTCCGGACGCGACGTCGGGGAGCGCAGACCTTCGGAGGACTCGATCGGCGACCTACTGGAATCGATCGTCGACGCGCTGAGCTTCGCGTTCGCGATGACCTGGGAGATCCTCTGGGCCCTCATTCTCGGGTTCGCGCTTTCTGCCGTCATCCAGGCGGTGGTGTCGCGCCGCCAGGTCACCCGACTGCTGCCCGACGACTCCCCCAGGGCGCTGGCGATCGCGACTGGCTTGGGGGCGGCGTCGTCGTCGTGCTCGTACGCGGCGGTGGCGATCGCCCGCTCCATCTTCCGCAAGGGCGCGAATTTCACTGCGGCGATGGCGTTCGAGTTCGCGTCGACCAACCTCGTGATCGAGCTCGGCATCATCCTGGCGCTGCTGATCGGCTGGCAGTTCACGCTGGCGGAGTTCATCGGCGGCCCGCTCATGATCATCTTCTTGGCCGTGGTGTTCCGGCTGTTCCTGCGTAGCCGCCTGATCGACGCGGCGCGCGAACAGGCCGACAAGGGATTGGCTGGCCGCATGGAGGGTCACGCCGAGATGGACATGACCATCCACGAGCGCGGCTCGATCGTGAGCCGGCTGCGCTCTCGAGAGGGGTTCACCGCGGTGAGCCACTCCTTCGTCATGGACTGGGCCTCGATCTGGACCGACGTCACGATCGGACTCCTCGTTGCCGGCGCGCTCGCCGCCTGGGTGCCCGAGAGCTTCTGGCGCGACTTCTTCCTGGTGTCGCACCCGACGTTGGCCAAGGTCTGGGGGCCGCTGATCGCGCCGATCGTCTCGATCGTGAGCTTCGTCTGCTCGATCGGCAACGTTCCGCTCGCCGCGGTGCTCTGGAACGGCGGCATCACCTTTGGTGGCGTCGTTGCCTTCATCTTCGCCGACCTCATCGTGTTGCCGATCCTGAACATCTACCGGAAGTACTACGGCATCAAGATGAGCCTGTTCCTGCTCGCCAGCTTCTACGCGACGATGGTCGCCGCCGGCTACGTGATCGAGCTGCTCTTCGGTGCGCTCGGACTCGTGCCCTCAGAACGCAACGCCAAGGTCGTCGAGGCATCGGTCACCCTGAATTACACGACGTTCCTCAACGTCATCTTCCTCATCCTCGCGGGCGTGCTCGTCGTGCGGTTCCTCCGTACGGGCGGCCCGGCGATGCTGCGAATGATGCACGAGCCCGCCGCTCACGGCCACGATCAGCATCCTGGTCACGCCTGAGGCGTGCCGCACGTGGATCAGGACTGGGCTGCGATCGCGTCCCAGGTGGCGGCGTCGACGTCGAAGTGCTCGATCCGGGGGTGTGGAAGCCCGAGCTCGCCGATCACGGATCGCATGAAACGGCCGAATGGCTCGTGCCCTGGGTTTGCCGGCCAGACGAGCACGGCCGCGACGCCGTGTTCGTGTCGAAGGAGGTGCGCGGCAACCGGCTTCGGTCCGTCCGCGTCTGTGTAGCGCGTGGCGGCTGCCCGGAAGCGCGAGCCATCTCATCGGGATCGCCGTCGAAGTACGCGATCAGCGCTTCATCCGACATGCGGGCCTCCAGTTCGCGTCCTAGGCGACGTCGCGGCGAGCGGTTGCGAGTGCACCGACGAGGGCCGCGGCGGCGGCGTAGGCCGTGAGCAGGACGAGGCCGAGGGCCGGCGCGAGCAGCGCGGCCGGATCGCGTCCGGTGATCGCGGCTGCGGCCGCGCCGGGTGCGAACTGGCCGACGTCGCCCACGCCGGTGACGTCGCCGACCAGGAGGCCCTCGACGAACAGAAGCCACGCGGAGATGCCGATGAGCGTCGCGACCTGGTTGCGAACGATCGCGCCGATTCCGACGCCGATTGTCGCCCACAGTGCGGCCGCGGCCGCGCCGCCGGCCACCAGTAGCGCGTAGTCGCCGCCGTCGAGTTGAACCGCGATCCCGCGCGCGCCGAGCGCCGCGGTGCCCACACCCGCTGCGACGGTCCCGGCCGCGAGGCCGAACCCGGCCCCGACCAGCGTGCTCACCAAGACCTTCGCCGCCACGACGCGACCGCGCCAGGGCGTCACGAGGAACGTGGGGCGGATCGTGCCGTGGCGGATCTCGGCCGTGATCGACAGTGCGCCGAGAAGGGCTGCGAACAGTGAGCCGAGCTTCTCGCCTGCCTCGAAGATCCTCATTTGCTGTGACTTGCCGCCGAGATCTCCGACCGGGAGGCCGAAGCCGTGCAGCAGCACCGCGAGCAACACCAGGCCGAGCATCGCGGCGAACAGGCCGAGGACGGTCCGGGTCGAGCGCTGCTTCAGCGACTCCGCGCGCAGTTGCGCCTTCACGATGCCCCTCCCGTCACCTCGAGGTACACGTCCTCGAGCGTTCGTCCGCGCTCGGTGAGCTCATCGAGGCGTGCGGTCGCGACGAGACGGCCACCATTGATGATCAGGACGTGGTCGACCGTCTGTGCGACTTCGGCGAGGAGGTGGCTCGAGACCAGGACCGTCCCGCCCCGCTCGGCGAACCGGCGCAAGAAGGTGCGCAACCAGTGGACACCCGCGGGATCGAGGCCATTCGCGGGCTCATCCAGGATGAGCAAATCGGGGTCGCCGAGCAGTGCCGCGGCGAGCCCGAGCCGCTGGCGCATGCCCAGCGAGTAGGTCTTGACCTGGCGGCCGGCGACCGTCTCGATCTCGACCAGCGTCAATACCTCCTCGACGCGGCTCGCCGGGATCTCGGCCGCCAGCGCGAGCGCCCGCAGGTGGTCGCGCCCGGAGCGGCCCGGGTGAAAGTCGTTCGACTCGAGCACCGCCCCGACCCGGCGTGCCGGCTGGTCGAGCGCGCGGTAACGACGTCCGAAGACGAGCGCCTCCCCCGCGTCCGGCTGAGCGAGCCCGAGCAGCAGCCGCAGGGTGGTCGTCTTTCCCGCGCCATTCGGACCGAGAAAGCCGGTGACATGATCGACGATCTGCTGGCTAGGGGTTAGAACGCGTGCCAGTTCCTCCTGCACCCGTGTTCCTGCTCAACCAAACGCTCCACGGGCGGCCGCTGCTCGCTCCTGTGGGCACAGCACGCGAGGCAGCTGGCGAGCGCGCGCCAGGGCTGGTGCTGTCGTGGGATCACGTGCATGCCGACGGCGTACAGGAGGGGGCCGCGGCGCAGGGCCCATTGGCGCCCATGCTCGCCGACCCCGGCGTCACGAGGTTTCGGCGCCGCATTTTCCGCCATGACGCGGCACCGTGGGTCGCACGCGGTGCACCTGAGTCCCATGCCGCGTGGGACGCGCTAATGAACGACGCACTAGCGTGGCAACGCGATCTCGGCACCGAGCTGCACATCCTGCCGAGCATGCCGCTTTCGGTCAGCGACTGGCCCGATGGGTTGCACACCCTCGTAGACGCTACTCGTCGGGCTCACCGCGCCCGCGAACGCGACGACCCCGATTCGCTGTTGAGACTATCCGTGAGCGATGCGCTTCTGCACGATGAGCGTCACCGCCGAACGCTTCTCGATCAGATCACTGATCTGCCCGAACGCATCGGCATCGCGCTTCATGTGCGCTGGGCGAGGGCGTCGCGCGGTGGCGGCCTCGCCGATGACGCTCAACTGTCGAGCATGGCCCTCGTGGTGCGTGCACTCGCCGGCGACGATCGCCGTGTCCTCATGATTGAGAGTGGGCTGTTGGGCTGGCTGTCCTTAGCGTGGGGAGCGTGGGGCTGCACGGCCGGGCTAGCCCAGGCAACCTGGCACCGCTCAACGGAGACAGTACGGCGGCGGGCAGGCCAGCCCGCACCACAGGTCGCGTGGTACTTCGAGAGCCAGCTTCTCCACTTCGTGCGTCGCGCGGCCCACAACCGGATGAGCCAACAAGCTGGCTACGCAGAGTGCGACTGTGCGTTCTGCATTGAACTTCGCCCGACAAGCGCAGCCGCATGGGATCAAAATCTCGCGAAGCAGCATGCCCTCTACCGCCTCGCAGAACTCACAGACCGAGTTGCCGCTCCCCAGTTATCGGATCGGCGCGAACGAGTGCGCGCAGCGGTCGAGCGTGCGCGTGACTTCACTGTGGGGTGGTCGCTTCGTGGTGAGGATCGTCCAAGTCACGTCGACGTGTGGTTGCGGCACCTCTGAGGTAGTGCCGTCATCGTCACCTCCGGATGATCCCCTGAACGAGCGACGAGCTGTTCTCCAACCCAGGTCGATACCCAAGATCGCGCTGTCCGGAGTGCAGGTGGGGGGCGCGACCAGACGCGTAATGATCCCGCGCAGCAGAGAGTCGCCAAACCGAGCCCGCCGAGGCGCGCGATATCCACGGTCGACTCAGAGGGCCGATTGGCGACTACCGCCCACGTCACATCTGCCCAAAGCTTGTACGCGCTTGCCTGCCGTAGGGCACCCATTGAATCGCGAAGCTTCAACTCGACCGCTACGGTCCGGGAGACGATCGGACGCCAATCCGGATGTGCTCGGTACGTTCCTCGGGCGCGCGAGATTAGTGCGCCGCTGTCGAGAGCACGACGAACCGCCTTTCTGATTCCTGACGTGCCGACGCGGCAGAGCTCCGAGAGCTCGATGGACGACTTCGCGATCCGTCTCGTGGCGAGCACAACGCGCAGCGCCAGTTGGTCCGTCAAGGGTGCGATGCCAGCGCTACGGCGCTGCTCGAGAGCAGCGCCGTCGAATCGAGCGGCTACAAGATCGGCGATCGCGTCTGGGCCAACGATCTCAGGAATGATGACACTCGGTGGGTCAGTCGATCGCCACCACGTTGACTGCGCTGCCAACGCAGGCGCGACCATGTCTGCTTCACAATCGAATGGGACGACCATCAGCTCCGCACGACCTGAGCGACGACGGCGTCGATACGCGCGCCGAGGAGAAAACATACCCGCTTCCACGTCGAAGCCGGAACCACCGGACCGGCAACCGGCTGCGGCGGGGTCCTGGGCTGCGATCCTCGAGCCCGTCGCGACCCCGCCCCCCTTCCGCTCATCAGTTCCCCTTCGTCGCTTGGCGGTCACGGAGCTCCTCGAGCTTCGAGTGCGCCTTCACCTCGGCGAGCCCGAGGCGAGATCGCGCGGCCGGGTCGAAGCCGAGGCGAGATAGGAGCTCGATCACCTGCTTGTCGAGCTCCCGCAGCTGCCGGCGGTCGCCGATGCCGGCCAGCACCGCGTCGCGCAGGCCCTCGCGTTCCTCAAGTTGCTCCTCGAAGAGCTTGAGGGCGGGGGCATCGCTGTCAGCGAGCCACGTGATCCCCTGATCGAGCACCCGCGCGAGCACCTCGTGCATCGGATGCTCAAGGAGCCCGCGATCGACCTCCGGAACCACGGCGAGCGTGCCGCCCCGAGGGAGCCGGCGCTTGCCGGGGTTCCCGAGACGCCGCTTCTGCTCGATCGGCTTCGGAGGCCTGCCGCGAATCACTCAGCCACTCCCGAATTTCGCGGGTATGCACGCCGGAGTGGCGGAGTCGTCGCAGAATCGTGCAGATTTACGTCGTCGGGCCACCCCCTAGGCCCTGGGGGAGCGTGCTCGCGCGGGCCATGACAGTCATGTTTCCGACCGCGCGGCGCGATGCAGATGTCAAAGCCACCAGCGACGGGCCGCGCTCGGCCGCAGATGGACGGGCCATGTAGCTCGATCGCTTGACGCAGGGCCGGGCCGGGGAGGTGGTCGCCCTGCTGGT
>WNGB01012565.1_pt1 | contig 12723 bp, 13 predicted proteins | sample 5400681 | NCBI WGS metagenome assembly WNGB01 (sample SAMN13153367, study PRJNA577476) | soil metagenome | isolation source: 115 cm soil or saprolite under grassland replicate 2 | place: USA:California | collected 2016-06-15 | reverse complement strand
ATTGGCATTTAAGAACGTCTTTACCTACAAGCAATGGAAACGCCTGGCCCGCAAGCTCGATTTTCCATTAAATGCCACGCCCACGGAATTGAGTTTCGAACAATGGCTGGGTTTGTATCACGGTTTCAGGCACCATGATTCTTAAATTCTATTTGAATTTTCTTTACGGACTCTGTGCAAGCAGTTTCACGCAGAACTCGCGAAGTCCACAGAGATCGAGAACCACAAACGCGCCTATAGACAAGAGTCGACTCGAGAATACAAGATGGTTCCACCAACCTAATGCTCATTCTGAGTTCACTGGTCGATGCGCTGTCCGGAATTGCCGGGCCGGTGGTCGAGTGGAGCGCAAGACAGAATGGAGTTTAATGAGTTAAGTGATGTCGTCCGATGATTGAAAAAGTATCCGCTCAATAGTGTCGCTGACGCTTACGCACAAATGCACAGCGGCAAGGTACGTTTCCGAGTCGTCCTGACATTGGGACTGAGAAATTATAAGTCAAGGCAGATCCGTGGCCCTGGCCCACGCCTACAAACCTACTCCGCTCGCAGTGCGGTAATCGGATCGACTGACGCAGCTCGCCGTGCCGGAAGGAAGCTGGCCAATAATGCTGAGGCTCCTAAGACACCGGCCACACAAAGAAGCGTGGTGATATCCCATGGCGGGGTGCCGAAGAGTATTTTGCGCATCAGCGAGGCGGCGATGATCGCACATACGATTCCGATCACAATGCCTGCAAGGGCCAGCGCACTTGCCTCCTTTAGAATGAGTCGATAGACCGTACCACGTTGTGCGCCGAGTGCGATGCGGACTCCAATCTCGCGAGTGCGTTGACTCACCGAGTAAGCGATTACCCCGTAAAGTCCAACAACACCGAGCAGTAACGCAACGGCCGCAAACCCTGCAACAAGCCACGTCGCGGATCGACGCAAGTAAACTGTCGCAGCGTTGTTAACTCTCTCTGTCATCGTTGTCTGACTTGAAATCGTGATTCTTGAGTCGATGCCACGGATTGCATCGCTAACCCCTGGTATGAGCGATTGCTCGTCCTGCGCAGTTCGGACCACCACTGCATAACCGATGTCAGGATCTTGATTGAACGGATAATAATAGGCTTGCCAAATCTCCAAATCCAGTGGCCCTTCTCTGATGTCGTCGACGACGCCGATGATCTCCTTTATTGATTTGGAATTCAGCTCAGTGTCGCCAAACCGTTGGCCAATCGGATCCTCACCGGGAAAATATTTCTTCGCGAATGTTTGATTGATGACGACAACCTTAGGCTTTGTCGCATCCTCCGAGTCTGTGAATGTTCGACCTCGCAAGAGTTTCGCTTGCAAGGTTGCGAAATAATCTGAGCTTACTCCTCGTTGATTTACTTCGTTGTGCTCCCCGTTGTAAGCCCGGCCCACAAACCTGATCCAATCTGTGTTGCCATTGAAGCTCAATGGCAGAGTACTGGCTAACGCAACCGATTTCACGCCGGGCAGGCGCTTAACCTCCTCCACCACTTTTCGCCCGAGCGCCACCGCTTGCTCATCTTCTCCATAAGCCGAAAGTGGTGCTCTAACTCTCATTGTGATCAGGTGCTTTGTTTCAAAACCCGCACGTACTTGCAGCAAGCGATAAAAACTCTTGCCGAGAAGTCCTGCTCCAACCAACAACACCATCGCTGTTGTTAATTCCAGGATCACAAGCTTGGATCCGATTCGTGTCCAGACTTTACCTGCACTACCGCGAGCGCCTTCCGCCATTCCTTCTCTCACGTCTAAAGTCGATAGACGAAATGCCGGAGTGAGTGAGAAGAGTGCGGCTGCAAATCCAGCGACGGCCAGTGCAAACATGAGCACACGAGAATTCAATCCAAGATCGGTGAGGTATGGCATCCCAGCCATCATGTCTGTGGGAATGAGTCCTTTTAAGATCTGCATAGCCCAATGAGAACTAACTAGACCAGCGATACTTCCCACAACGACGATCACCAAACCCTCAATCACAAACTGACGAATTAAGCGCGCTCTGGTTGCGCCAAGGGCACGTCGAACAGCCAACTCGCGTCGACGCGTTTCTGAGCGTACAAGCAAAAGACTGGCCACGTTGATGCAGGCGATTAGAAGCAACAACCCGGCGCCGCCGAGTAAGAGCAGCAGAATCGGCTTAACGTCTCCGACAATTATTTCAGACAGTGGCGCGCCCGTTGCGCCCTGGTTCCGATTTGAGTCTGGGTATTGAGCCTCCAGGTCTTTAGCGATGCGCGTGACATCAGCCAGCGCCGCCTCAATCGATACGCCGTCTTTCAGACGAGCAACTCCGTTTAGACTGTGGCAACTCCGTCTCGTAAAGCAGCCGCCGCCCGGGTTAAGGGTGGCCCAAAACTCCGCATTCTCGACGGGAGCGAAATGAAAGTTCTGAGGAAGTACTCCGATGATGACGTATGGAGTTTCATCCAAGGTGATCGGCTGGCCGATGATCTCTTGTTTACCGCCAAAACGCTTTTGCCATGAGGCATAGCTGAGGATCAAAGTGCGAGGTGCTTCGGGCAAGTCTTCGCCTGTGTAAAAATCGCGACCGAGAAGAGGACCAACACCAAGGGTGCGGAAAAAACCAGCACTTACGCGGGCGCCGTCAACCATTTCCATTCCTGCGGACGTGCTTACCACATACCCACGTTGATTGTAGACCTCCATCGAGTCAAAAACTCTGTTGAGCTTCTTCCAGTCGAGATAGTCAGGATATGAAAGCGCGGCGCGGGGAATGTCTGGCGTTGTTTCCGTGACAAAGAGGAGCCGCGTAGGATTTTGATATGGCAAGGGTTTGATGAGCGCAGCATCGACGAAAGCAAAGATCGCAACGCTTGCGCCGAGGCCAAGCGCTACCATCGCGGTGGCGGTAATGGTAAAGGCTGGGTTCTTCCGGAACTGTCTGAGCGTGAAGCGCAAGTCCCGCACTACGCTTTCGACAAACGGAATCGTAGCGCGGTCGCGGTAAGCTTCTCTTGCTTGATCGACGCCACCCAACTTCATCACCGCGACTCGTTTGGCTTCTTGCGGCGACATGCCGGCGCGGATGTTGTCGTCGATATGCATTTGCAGATGGCTCTCGAGCTCGTCGGCGAATTCGCGTTCACGAGCGTCTTTTAGAAACAGTCCTCTAAATCTCAACAGCCAGGCGCGAAGTTGTCTCATGATTGGTCCTCCGCTGGTGCGAGAAACCGGGCGACGATCGCGGTAGTTTGATTCCACTCTTTGGCTTCTTTTGCCAGTTGTTTGCGGCCCGCGCGTGTGAGTTTGTAGTACTTGGCCTTGCGGTTATTTTCAGAGACACCCCATTCAGAAACGATCCAGCCTTCCTGCTCTAATTTCAGCAGCGATGGATAGAGCGTTCCGTAATTCAGCGAAAGGCGATCCCCACTTATCTGCTCGATACGACGCGCAATTCCATATCCATGAAGCGGCCCGAGAGTATCGAGCGTTTTTAAGATCATCAGGGCAAGTGTCCCTTGCCAGATTTCAGTTTTGCTTGACATGGTTTTCTTGAGTCTTGGGTGACATGAGTTTGCGATACGTGGTCAGCCCGAGCGTTCTCCTATGGCTTGGCCATAGGACTATACCTCGACTCATATGGGAAGACAAGAGGAGTGGTTGCGCGGTACTGTAGCTGTAGGTGCGGCCCTCCGTGACCGCCCCCGTATCGGGATTACTAAAGCCCCTCAAAGTTCTGATCGAACTCGAGGTTGTGCTCAACGAATCGATATTCTCTCTTCTCTAATCATCTTGCTCGAAATACCAACCGTCCATCTTCTAGTCACGCATCGCGGATTATCAAAGACTCTTTTTGGTGTCTGTTTGGTGTCTATTATGAGAGAGCACTAGAGGTAGAGGTGAGGGAATCAGAGAGACCAAAGAGAAAATTTCCTAACCCACTCCGGATAATGACTTGCTGACTAATCATGTGTTAACAGTAACTTAGAAGAAGCGATCAGTTCGGGTCCCCCCTTCGGCAATCCCATTTAAGTCCAATCGTTTCAATTATTTAGGGATGCCGGGCAGTTGGTTTGATGACTTGGTTGTATGGTCAAAACCTCTCGTTTCCTTACGTTTTCAAGGGTTAAGAGGGAGTCGAGTCTTTCTTCGGAACCCTCCCGTGTAATCTCTTTAAGAGAGAACCCATTTACATCGCGAAGGGCAAAAACTTAATTAAAACGAGTCGCCGTTTAAGGCCGCTTTGAATAGAAAGCCGTGGGGATGAGGAAGCGAAGTTCAACACCCAATCCCTGAGGAGTCTCTGGTCCAAGTCACCACGTTGCAACCACCTCTTCATAAGCTAGAGGCGCGTCGATAGTGCCTTACCCCAGAACTGACTCTTTGATGCGGTTTAGACACTCCCCCAACACATAGCAATGAGCTTGGTGGGCTAAGCCAACGCAGTCGCCCTTCAAGATTCGACAGTGTTCCGTCACTGAATTTTGACTATTTGGGTCGGTACTCGTGGGAAATTCCGGAGATTTAAGCGAAACATTCACCGATGTTCATGGTTAAGGGCGTTACGACTCCGACCCTGATCCAGCACGACGAGGCCGATATTCGTGTCCCGATCTCGCAGGGCTACGAATTTTACAACGCGCTCAAGCCGCAAGGTGTCCCGGTCAGGATGATCGTCCTGCCGCGCCAGCCGCACAATCCGAACGAGCCGAAAATGCAGCTCGCGTTGATGCAGAGCAATCTCGACTGGTTCGAGAAATATCTCGGCGGTAATAAATCGGCGCAAAAGTAGAAGACTTTTGAATCCAACCGCGGTAGCCACGATGAAATCTGTGGGACGAACGCCGACGGCCTGACCGGCAAAATTGATACAAATCGGCCAGGTTTTCGGAAATTGAAACAGTAGATGTTGCGGACGTTAATAAAATGTTCGGGCAAAGAATTTACGCGTCATTGTTATTAAAAAGTAGGAGGTTTTATGAAAATAGTAAAGGTTTTTCTGATTACCGTTTTATTTGCTTCTTCTCTTTGCGCGCAAACGGTGTGGACGCCGGAGCAGCAGGTTAAAACCAAAACGGTCGCGTCGGTGCAAGTTTCGCCCGACGGCCGGGCGTTGTTTACACCATCAACGAGGCGGTGATGACCGCCGACAGATCGGAATTCGTGACGCAAATCTGGATGGCAAACGCCGACGGCATGAATGCCACACAAATTACTTTTGGCGATAGACCTTCGACCAACCCGAGATGGTCGCCCGACGGCAGTATGATCGCCTTCGCTTCGAGTCGAAAAGACAACCGCAGTAATCTTTATCTTTTGAGGCTTGAGGGCGGCGAAGCCGAGCCCCTGACCGATTTAAGGGGCAGCGTTTCAATTTTCGAATGGTCACCCGACGGCAAGTTAATTGCGTACGCGATGAACGACACGAAAACCGACGAGGAAGAGAAAAACGATAAAGGCAGAAACGATTTTCGATGGATTGACGAGAATACTAAAATGCTGCGCCTTTACGTGATTCCCGTTGAAAAGGATGCAAGCGGCAAACGCGAATCGCGGAAACTCATAAATGAAAACTACGTCTCTTCGCTAGATTTGACTGGTCGCCCGACGGCAAAACCATCGCGTTCAGCCGCGTAAAGAGTTCGAGCCCGGACAACTGGCAGACCGCCGACGCTGCAATAGTTGACGTGGCAAGCGGTCGAGTTACGCTGCTGGCAAACTCACCCGCTGCCGAGGTATCTCCGCTATTTGCGCCTGATGGAAAATCAGTCGCGGTTCTGGTGAGTGATAATCCCCCGACCTGGAGTTTTGACGGACGAATTTATCTTTTCCCGGTGGCGGGCGGCGCTCCGAAAATTCTTTCGCCGGTGCTAAACGGACAAGCAATGCGCTTTTTCGGCTGGTCGCCAAACGGTCAATTGCTCTATTTTCACGAGGCGAAAGGAACCGTCACACGAATCTATGCGCTCAACATCGCCGACAACACGCTCGGTGAAGTCAACAACGGGAACTAGGTTTTGCAGGACATTTCGGTCAATCGAACGGGAAAGGTTTTTGGCTTTGTCCGACAAACTTCCGACACGCCGCCCGAAGCTTTTATTTCGCCGGCTGAGAGATTCGCTCCCGTCCAGATCAGCCGCGCCAACGCTGAATCACGCAAAACTAATCTTGGCAAAACGGAAGTCATACGCTGGAAAAGCACGCATGGTCGTTAGATCGAAGGGCTGCTGACCTACCCGGTCGGCTATCAGGCGGGAAGAAAAGTGCCTTTGATTTTATATATTCACGGCGGTCCGAACGGCGCTGCTCAACAATCGTTTATCGGCGCTCAGGGCACCGGCACTTATCCGTTTGCCGCTTTTGCCGAGCGCGGCTACGCCATTTTTAAACCGAATTTTCGCGTTTCGGCTGGTTACGGGAATGAATTTCGGCGCGCTTTGATCAAAGACTGGGGCGGTGTTGATTATCGGGACGTAATGTCGGGCGTCATAAAGTCGTCGAAATGGGCGTCGCCGACGAGAATCGTTTGGGCGTCATGGGCAGCAGTTACGGCGGTTACCTGGCAGCGTGGATTGTCACGCAGACAAAGCGATTCAAAGTCGCCTTGCTGCGAGCGCCGATAACGAATATGACGAGCATGGTTGCCACGACCGATATTCCGAGTTATATCAGCGATTACTTCGGAGGACAGTTCTGGGAAGTTCCCGAACTTTACGCTAAGCGTTCGCCAATCTCGTTCGTCAAGGGAGTTTCGACGCCCACCTTGATCCAGCACGGCGAAGCCGATATGCGCGTGCCGATCTCGCAGGGCTACGAATTTTACAACGCGCTCAAGCAGCAGGGCGTCCCCGTCAGGATGATGGTTCTGCCTCGGCAACCACACAGTCCGAACGAGCCGAAAATGCAGATCGCGGTGATGCAGAGCAATCTCGACTGGTTTGAGAAATACCTCGGGGCGCCGGCGACGCAAGACTAAAGCCAGAGAGCTTCTGAACGCGATTCAGAACATTATCGCTCTTCGATGTCTGCTCTAGAAAGGTACCCGACCGAAAGCCTAAATGAATTTGACGGAAACTCATTTCAATGCAACTCCGGAAAAAGGCGAAGTCTCCGCGCTTCTTATGCGGCCGGAAGACGCGACGCATCTTCTTGTACTGGGTCACGGTGCGAGCACGAACATGCGGCGCGCGACGCTTCAGAAAATCGCGAACGCACTTGCTAAGCAGAACATCGCGGCCTTTGTCTTGGATGTAAAATGCGCTCTGATCCTATTTTTACGGCAAAGTTATTTTGGTTTAACTCCCTTCTTCAATGAATAACTTGTCCGAAGGAGGACCTCGTATGTCCCATCTTTCGCAAAGCGCGCTTTCGAGAAGGGATTTTCTGGCTTTGACCGGCGCATCTGTTGCCGCGGCCGCTTTCCCGCAAACGGCCAGTGCACAGGCACAGCTTCCCGCCGCCGAACTTACCAGCCTTACTCTCAAACAGGCGTCCGATCTGATCAAATCGAAGAAAGTCACAAGCCTCGACCTCACACGCGCCTGCCTTGACCGCATCGACAAATACGAACCGGTTCTAAATGCATTCATCACTGTAACTGCTGAAAAGGCCTTAGCACAGGCACGCGAGATGGACGCGGAGACGGCGAAAGGTAAACGGCGCGGGCCGCTTCATGGCATCCCGATAGCACTAAAAGACAACATCGACACGGCTGGTATTCGCACGACAGCTGCGAGCCTTTTATTCGCCGAACGAATTCCGATCGAAGATGCCGAAGTGCTACGCAAGCTTAAATCGGCCGGTGCAGTCATTCTCGGAAAACTGAACATGGCGATCTTTGCGGGCAGTACGTTGAGCACTTATTACAAACCGGCGATAAATCCATGGGCGCCAGATCGTACTACGGCGGGATCCTCCACCGGCAGTGCAGTAGCGGTCATCTCAGAGATGTGCTTCGGCGCCCTAGGTACCGATACGCGCGGTTCGATACGCGGGCCGGCAGGAGTTTGCGGCTTGGTAGGTTTGAAACCGACGTACGGCCGGGTAAGCAACCGTGGCGTTATTCCATACATTTGGTCGCTCGATACTGTTGGTCCTATGACGAGGACGGTCGAAGACGCTGCGATAATGTTGCAAGCGATCGCGGGTTACGATGTCGCCGACCCAAGCACGGTCAATCAGCCGGTGCCGGACTACGTTTCTGGGATGAAAAGAGCGGTAAAGAGCTTGCGGATCGGGACACCGAGCGTTCCGTATTTTAACGACCTGTCAGAGGAATTCCGCCCCGCGGTCCATGAAGCCTTAAACGTCGTGAACAAGCTCACAGCCAGCTCACAGGACGTTACAAATTCCCCCGACCTTTGGACTCGACGTCATGCTGAACGTCGAGATCTGCGCATATCATTCGCAATGGTACCCGAAATACAAGGGCGGCTATCCTGCGATCTATGAGGCATTGTTTAAAGAAGTGGCCGCGATGCCGGCAACGGACTATGCGAATGCGCGGCAGAAATGAACCGTCTACGGCGAGAGGTCGTCAAGGTTTTCGATCATGTTGATCTGATCGTATTACCCGCGCGACGCTCCTACACCGGTAAGCTCGAAGACTTTCTGAAAGCTCAGGCCGCCATAACCGCGGAATCGCCGCTGCCGCGCGGTTTTGGTGATCATTCGACACCGTTCAGTGTCTTCGGCCTGCCGGCCATGTGTGTTCCGTGCGGATTTACAAAGGAAGGTCTACCGGTCGGTATTCAAATCGTCGGCCCGCATTGGGGTGAGGCACGTGTTTTCGCGCTCGGGCGCGCGTTCGAGCAGGCAACCGAGTGGCACAAACGGCGGCCGCCGCTAGCGAACACCGTTGCTGTTAATAGTATTTAACCTGTCCCATCTTGAGGGAGAGGTCGAGGGCTTTATGACACATAATGCTGAAAGTAACAGAATCACTCGGCTGCCAAAGCTGATTCTCATTTGTCTCCTACTTTCCTTCCAGCTTACGCCGCCCGTCTGCGTACCCGTTATGAGTCAGTCGCCGGCATATTCGCCGGTCCGGGCTCGGCAAGGAGTCGTTGCTTCGTCCGATGAGATCGCATCGCAAGTCGGGGTTGAGATCTTGAAACGGGGCGGTAATGCCGTTGACGCCGCTGTCGCTGTCGGTTTGGCGCTCGCCGTCACTTGGCCCGGTTCCGGTAACATTGGCGGCGGCGGTTTCATGTTGATCAGAATGGCTGACGGCAAAACCACTGCAATTGATTACCGCGAACGGGCGCCAGCTAAAGCGCGGCGAGACATTTTTCTTGATCAGAGGGGTGAAGTTATTCCGGACATTACGCGCAAAGGTCATCGCGCCGTCGGCGTGCCGGGGACCGTCGCGGGTTTTGCGTTAGCGCTCGAGAAGTACGGCACGATGAAGTGGCGCGATGTTATTGAGCCCGCTCGCAGGTTGGCTTCCGAAGGTTTCGTCTTTTCGGATTTCAATAAGGTCGGCAGGGTAGATAGCGTTATAAAGCACCTTGAGCAATTTCCGGAAACCCGCCGCATTTTCCTTCGGGACGGTAACCACTACCAAGTCGGAGATACCTTTAAGCAGCCCGATCTGGCGGAGACGCTCAAACGGTTGCAGAAGGATGGACCTCGTGAATTTTATGAAGGACGCACGGCGCAGCTGATCGGTCAGGAGATGGACGCCAACGGCGGTCTAATCACGCTTGAAGATCTGAAGGCATACGAGGCCAAAGAACGCCCGCCGGTACGAGGGACGTACAGGGGTTACGAGATCATCTCGATGTCGCCTCCCAGCACGGGCGGAACTTTGCTGATCGAGATGCTGAATGTTTTAGAGCAATACGATCTTGCCGCCATGGGTCATAACTCGTCAGCGAAGTACCACCTTATGATCGAGGTCATGCGGCGGGGGTTTGCGGATCGGGCACGGCATTTCGGCGACCCTGATTTCGTGAAGGTTCCGGTCGCAGAGCTCACGTCAAAGAGTTATGCGGCAGGGTTGGCGAAGACCATAAATCTCGATCGTGCAACTCCCAGCACCGCGATCCGAAACGGTCGTGCAAACGTTAATGAGCCGACCGAAACGACGCATTTCAGCGTCGTTGACGCTATGGGGAATGCGGTTTCAAATACTTATACGCTCGAGAATGCCTACGGCAGTGGCGTGACGGTTCGCGGCGCGGGGTTTCTTCTCAATAACGAGATGAATGACTTTACAGTTAAAGCCGGGATCCCGACTCAAGACGGGTTGATCCAGAGCGAAGCCAATATCATCGCAGCCGGCAAACGCCCCGTCTCATCAACGACGCCGACTATTGTCTTGAAAGACGGTAAGCTCTTTGCGGTTCTCGGCAGTGAAGGCGGGCCGACGATCATCACCCAAGTTTTGCAGGTTCTTACCAACGTCATCGATCACGGGATGAACCTGCAGCATGCCGTCAACGCGCCGCGCATCCATCATCAATGGCTGCCCGATGTTGTCAGGTATGAGCCGTATGGAATAGCAAAGGATGTCATGGACGCACTAACAAAGAAGGGACACAGGTTTGGGCTAAATGCGCGCTACTGGGGTGATGTCGAGGGGATAATGATCGAGCCTGCGACGGGAATGCGCCTTGGCGCTTCAGACCCGCGTAATCCGAACGCACGAGCTGTTGGCTACTGATAAAAAAACTGCTCATAGCGTTCACGGTCCGGACCGTGCGCGGGGGCATCTCGGTCAACGCGATCGCAGGGGGAGGCGCGAATGACCATCGATATGCGCTCGAACAGCATGGAGGAGCTCCTCAAGCTCGAGCAAAGGGTGATGGCCTCGATCAAAGAAGCGGTCGTCGAGGAAAACAGGCGCTGGCGATCCGAGGCACTAACAGTCGAGATGAAGCTCATCGGTGATCGCCCAGCGGGTGAGATTCCCGACGAGGCAAAGGTCGTCCAGGCGGCCCGCCGCTCCCTTGGCGTGCTGGGCCAACAGGTCAAGGCGGTGACCGCGGCCAGGGGTCAGGCTCGGTCTCGGGGTTGCCGTGCGTGTCGCCCGTGCGATTCGAGGTCGCCGGGCGCGGCTGTGAAAGTCGTCCTGCCGAAAACAAGCAGGACGAGAAACGTCAAAATGGAAATCGAGGTTTGGGCCGCAACTTTAGTTCTCATAATTTTTCACCTTATCTTCACTTATTGCTTATTAGCCTCAACGAACAGTCGGGCCCCGGCCATTCGAATTTAAGACGATGCCGGCCGCTAGGACGCGCTTCCGATCGGCGCGTCCCAAAAGGCTCAAGGTTGTTTCTATCGAAGTGATCGAAAGGCGCGCCTGAGATCGTACTCCGCGACGTTTCGTCCAAGGACCACGCCGGCGACGCTGGAAAAGTGGTAGTGCAGGCCTGCCCAGAGACGCGCATAGATGATCTCGTTGCGAAGATCGTTTGGCATGTCGAAGTGATTCACGGCGTTCAGGTTGCCAGCCGGGCCGGCGGCGTCGAAGCCGTGGATGTCGAGGTTGAATTGCTGTGAGCCGAGGAACCTGCTGAGAACCTCAGCCATCGCGGATGTGATGGCTCCGTGCGCGGCGGGATATTCCGGATGGTTCGGCGTCGCCAAAAGCGGCCTCCATCCCAACTGCTCGAGCGTCGCCGCGTTGTCATCGTCATATCCAGGAACCGGACCGAAACCATCGGCAGTAACCGCCGTCGGGTCGATGGCCGTGACGGGCCGCCAAAACAGATAGTGGTACTTCGCAAACAAGCACGAGATCAGCGCGTCGGCGCCGACGATATTTACCATCGCCGCGAGCCGAGCACTTTGGAGCAGTCCAAGACCGCGGTCTTCAGCCACTTCGCGGGCGAGGCGGTTGTACTGTCGTACTATGTTCGCCGACCAGAACTGTGCGATCGCGGTCTGCTCAGCGGTTCGCGCACTGGAGGTCACTTGGCCGAACGTCTTGATCTGGTTGAAGCCTTCGACCCACTCGCTGCTCTGAAGCGACGGCGGCGGATCGGGGAGAAACTGAGCAGCGTCCTGCAGGATGAAAGGCCGCACGTTCCCTACCCACGGAGTCTGCGGCGCCGCGAACGCAGCCGGAGTCCGGCGCCACACGCCCGGGCCAGGCGACAGTGTCAGGAACGAGGAAGTCACGCCGATCGGCGTCAGGCGTCCATCGCCGGCGCGCAGATTGATGATATTCGTCGCCGTCGCCAGACCGACAGCCTGTCCGGCAGTTTTTGCCGCGCCGTCAGGAATCACCGCGAGCGCCTCAGCGTAAAAAGAGCCCAGCGTCGCTCCCTGCGCCGGAAAGTAGTTGACGAGCGTCCGGTATGCAGCCTCGATCACCGCGGCGTCCGTGGACGCTCCGGGTGCGGCCGCGACGCCCGAGGCGTACGGCTCGTACCCACCTTCGATTGAGACGGCCGCGTCGTACACCGCCGCTGAGACGTAGGCCATATAGATCAGGCCCTCGGCCTGGAACGCGCCCGAGCCCACGACGGTGTTCTCGGCGATTGTGTTCCACTGCTCGACGGTATTTCCCGGCGGCAGCGTAGGCGCCGCCTCAAACAGGTTCCGATTCCAGTCTGTGACTTCATCGGCCCTGGCCGTCGTCATGAATAGGACGGAAAGAACGGCTAAGACTAGTAAAACCTTTGCTATTTTCATTGGATTCTCCTTTGGATGAATTCTCCTTTTGAGGTTCATCAAGTCGTTCAAGCCGTGATAAGCTCGCGTTCGCATCTGTGCCTTGCAAACATCACTCAA
>WNGB01010637.1_pt1 | contig 12723 bp, 6 predicted proteins | sample 5400681 | NCBI WGS metagenome assembly WNGB01 (sample SAMN13153367, study PRJNA577476) | soil metagenome | isolation source: 115 cm soil or saprolite under grassland replicate 2 | place: USA:California | collected 2016-06-15 | reverse complement strand
GGCCCCTCCCAACCTGCTCATCGTGTTCGGCAACTCCCAGACGACCGAGCAGCCGATCCTGGGCAGTTCGAGCGCCTGGGACGGCGATGCCGATTCCCCGGCGAGCAAGATGGCGGCAGCCAAGGCCGTGCTCAAACAGTTCATCAGCGAGAGGCACACGACCCTCAACATCGGGATGACGGCGTTTTCCCATGGCTCGAGTTCTTCGAACGTCGCTGTGACCAGCAAGAGTTGGCTCTACTCTCCGTTGACGGTGGATTTCCCCAGCCAGAGCTGGAGGGAGCCGGCCGGAACGATCGAGCGATGGGGACTGCAAGGCGAAGGGCCGTGCACGAACCTCACCAAACTCAATGTGAACGATCCTCCAGGCTCCTGCACAGACCGCTCGCCCAACTTCGTGTCGCTGCCCGCCGGTGTCGCAGGTGCCGTTGGGCCCTTCTTCGGAGTCCCGACTGCCCCGGCGTTCATCTATCTCGATGGAACAGTAGGCAACAACGGACTGCCGAAAAACGCCACGAAGAGAATCCAAGTGACTCTCTTCGAGGGCAACTACGGAGACGCCTACACGGACGGCACGCTTTCGACCTATAAGCTCGGCGACCATTCCGTGAAAGTGCACAAGGAATACCAGATACTGAGCGGCGGCAACTGGGTGACCGGCAGCGATCTTTCAGGCGGAGACTCGCCAACCGTGACCGTCAACTACGTCCCTACCGCAACGCTCACACCCGATCTCTTCTACACGACCAGCCCGGACGCCGGAAAGGAGATCGGTTTCCTGAACGATGACTCGCTGATACCGATACAAAAAAGAGACCTCAACGTCAACGCGAGCTGTGCGGGCTGGGAGTTCCAATCCAACAGCGCGACCAATCCTCTCATCAAGATCCCCAGGGACTACCTGTGGGGCCCAAGCTGCGCGCCGCCCCAGGACTCCCTCCCCTGCGTCAACAGGCTCATGCGGCCTCAGGCCAGGCTCGTCAGTTACAACCAGGGGACGGGCGTATTCACGCCCAACGACTACGACAATCCGGGTTACGTCACAGGGGTGGATGCAGACAAGTACGCCGACGGATGCGACAAGACCCTGCTCGGGGCCGTGGATGCCACTTTGAACGACATCGGCAGGCAGGCCATCCTGATCACCCAGAACGGCAACCAGGCGCCCATCAAGAACGTGCTTCAGAACATCTACGATTACTTCAACAAACCCGCGATAGACGGCTTCCAGACCGGGACGCGCTCGGACGACCCGAACGCGACCTGCCGGAAGTCGGCGGTCATTCTGATCTACGACAACTTCAACGGCTGCCAGGGAGATCCTTGCGATCGCAGTTTTGTCCAGCAAGTCGAAACGCCACTGAAGCAGATTGGCGTGCCGGTCTACGTGATCGGCTTCGGGGCGAGCGCCGACGTGACCGCTGGTGCGGGTTACTGCATCGCTCAGAATACCGGCGCCACGATCGGGAAGGATGGCCCCGTCGGCTATTTCCCCGTCACGAAACCGGAAGGCCTGTACCAGGCCTTGAACGATATCGCTTCTATCCTCAACGAGTCCCCGGAGACCTTCTCGGCCGCAGCCGTGTCCACCAGCCAGGCGTTGGGAGACCAGATGGCGTTTTTCGCCAGTTTCGCCCCCACCGCTGAACGCTCGATCTGGAACGGGCGCTTGAACGGCTACAGGCTGGACCCGACGACCGGGGCGGTTCAGACTTGTCAGTCTCTACTGAATTCTCCGCCAACGAAATGCGCGGACGGCCTCGGCCAGTTCACGATCATCGATCCCAACGATCCCCACAAGGGCGCCACGATTCCGGTCCCCTCGAACGCATCCTTGACTTCGAACCCCTCGAACCCCTCCTTGATCTGGAACGCCGGACAGAACCTGCATGACACGCCCGGAACCGGCGCGACGGATCCGAACGCCATCCTGACGCCCGGAGCCGCGATGAAGCCCCACGGGAGCTTTAGCGACACCTCGAATGACGCCGTCACAGCGGTCCCGACCAATTTCTATCCCGGGCGCAAAATCGTCTTCTCGCTCCCGCAGAGCGTTCCGGATCCCCTCACCACTCTTCCGATTCCAGCCGCAAACGGCGTCCCTGAAAACCGGTACGACATGACCTTCACAACAGGCGTGAACTGGTGGCCCACCCTCAAGGCCCTTCTCGGACCGCAGACGGCTCCACCGTTGGTCCGCGACCCGCCGCTCGACGACACCGACGCGGCTTCCTCAACGCCAAACCCTGCAAACTCCGATGCGGCCAAGACGTTGCGTTTCATCTGGGGGGACCGCGACGCGGTCACGGGCGCGACGGACAAAAACAGACAATACCTCGGGCTGAAGCTCGGGGACATTCTCCATTCCGGTCCCCTCCTGGTCGGAAATCCGAACGACTTCGCCCTGTTCAAGACCAACGCTTGCGCGCGCGAAACGGACGGGACCTGTCGGCCAGGGTCGGACTATCAGACTTTCTTGAACACCTACAAGAACAGGCGCCGCGTCATCTATGTCGGGGCAAACGACGGCCTCGTGCACGCTTTTGACGCGGGCGTCGTGGGCCGGGGCAACAGCCCGCCGACCGCATACGACCTCGGAACGGGGGCGGAGCTCTTTGCCTTCGCGCCGCGAGCGATCATGCAGATCTACAAGCCGCTCAAGGACGCTGTGGGGCCGCAGACCAAGCAGGACGAGTGGACGGTGGACCTCTCGACGTCGGCCGCCGACGTGCTCATTGACGCAAGCCACTCCGGGACGCCGGTCCAGGCCAACCGCGCCTGGCACACGGTCCTCGTGGGCGGAGTGCGCGAGGGCTCGCCGTTCGAAGGCACCGACGGGGCCGCGCCGAGGCATTCGCAAGGCAGCTACTTCGCGCTCGACATTACTCAGCCGGACGAGCTTGTCGGCGGCGCCGAAAGTCCCGGCACGCTCGCGGCCCCCAAGTGCCTGAACAAAGCCGGCGACGGGAGCTGCGCGCGCGACTGGCCGACGGTCCTCTGGGAGATCCAGGACACGACTGACGCCGATTCCAATGGCGTTCCCGACATGGGCGAAACCTGGTCCAAGGCGGCGATGGGACGGGTGAAGGTCTGCACAGCCAACTGCGGTAACACAAGCCCGCCTCTACCGACCTTCGAGGACCACTACGTCGCGATCTTCGGCGGTGGATTCGACCGCGAGCGGCTGAATACCGCATGCGCCCCGACATGTAACCGGCGAGGCAACTGGCTCTATATGGTGGACGTGGAAACGGGCTTCGCCCTGTACAAGGTCAATTCGGGCGCCGCCGATCTCGGTTCGGGCGTCGTCACCGTGAACTTCGGCTCCATCCCGTCCGGGCCCGCGGCGCTGGACTTCGACGCCGACGGCTACCTCGACCTGATTTACGTCGGGGATCTGAAAGGGCAGCTCTGGCGAATTGATCTGACGGACTTGCGCAAGCCCTCGCCGTCGCTGGCCGGCCGCTTCGATAACAAGCTCGACTTGGTCTCCGGCTCCGGGAAGCCATTCCTCTTCTTCCAGGCGCCGCAGCCGACGTCGCCCGTCACAACTCCCTTCTTCGCCATATACCACCGGCCGGAGGCAATCAACCTCGGCTACAACGCGGGAGGTAAGCCGGCCCTGGGCATCGCATTTGGCACGGGGGACCGCGACGATATTCTCGCGACGGTGGATTCCTCCAGCCTCTCCTACCCGCAACGCTTCTACTACGTCGTTGACGCGGCGAACGCCACGACCAGGAAGGAGAGCGACTTGTTTCCCATCGCCTCCCCGACCGCTAGCGCGATCTCTTCCGCGCCGGCCAATGGATGGTTCCTTGACTTGATAAATGGCGAGCGCGTGGTCGCCGACTCCCTTACGGTCGGCGGAATCATTCGCTTTCCGACATTTAATCCCCCTGTCCAGACAGTGGGCGGCACGATCCCCCCCTGCGCGAACACCAACAAGTGCGGCGCCCTCACGTCAGGCGTGTCCCGGCTGTACCAGGTCTTCTATTCCACCGGAAACGCATACCCCCTCGGCTCGTCCGACCGGGGACAAACGCAGGAGAACGCCACCTTTATCACAGGGGTGACTGGCTACATCGCGGGTGGCGGAGGGGCATCCGGTATCTTCTGGGCGGGCGGGGTTCAGAACCCACCGCTTGGAGTCGGAAGGAAAATCACGGTCAGGAGCTGGAAGGAGAAGACGAGTTCCCCCTGAGCAAGATCCGGCCCCTGCAGGCAGCCGCCGTGACCGGGACGAGCTCATGATCGCCTAAAGGCCGGGCGCCCGCACGGCGGCGCCGCTGTCGGACGCCTCGGCTGTCCCTCGCCCGGGTTTCCAGCCGGCGCCGAAGAGGCGAGCGACGAACGTCTGCGCCATCTTGCCTTCGAGAGGCTTGCCCGAGATAACGGCGTTTCCGGATGGTCGGCCGGGACCTCAAGTTCTCTTGTAGGTAGCATGTCCGTAAGGAGGTTCACCCGATGAAACACTTAGCGCGAACAGCTGCCGTCCTGGTCGGTATGGCGTCCCTTGCCGGAGCGGCGACAAACCTGAATTCGTCCAGAAGCAATATCTATCGGCTGACCTATTCCACCACCCTCGTGACTCCAGCGCAGGCGGCCGCGATCCTGGCCGACCTGGACAAGACGCCGGGGATGGACGAGGCCGCCCTCAAGCGGGCACTGCCTCAGATACTCAAGAAGAACGGCGTCGATCCGGCCCGGGTCAAGAAGACACTCGTCAGGCCCGGGGACAAGGAGCGCAAGAGCATGTCGGTCATCATCCTGGACAGGCCGGAGGATGAGCCTGCCGCGATCGCCGTCTCCGACGAAGGCGTGCCGGCCGACAAGCCGACAAAGAAGGGCGGCACAACCAAGAAGTAGGCGGCGACTAACTCGCCTCGAGAGTGGCAGCAGCGCCGCTGATGCCTTACCCGGTCCCTCTCCGAGCGGGCCGCCTCCAGTTCCTCACGACTACGGCCCTTCCCCTACGCTGTCATCCTGAGCGCAGCGAAGGATCTGCTTTCGTTCTTTCCGGCGCGTGAAGGCGGATTCTTCGGGTCTGAATGACAAGAGGTGGGGGACAAAGGCATACAATCCGTTACGCAATTCATGGCCCTGCAGCCGGGCACTCGTCTGGGCAGCTTCGAGGTCCTCGGTCCACTCGGAGCGGGCGGCATGGGAGAGGTCTATCGGGCTCGCGACACGCGCCTGGGCCGGGACGTCGCGATCAAAGTGCTGCCCGAGTCGTTCGCCAGGGATCCGGCGCGCGCCGTGAGGTTCGAGCGGGAGGCGCGCCTGCTCGCCGCGATCAATCACCCCGCGATCGGCGCGATCTACGGCGCGGAGGAGTTCGACTCGCTGCGGTGCATCATCATGGAGCTCGTTCCCGGCGAGACCCTGACCGAGAGAATTGCCCGCGGCCCGATGCCTCTCGAGGAGGCCTGCGATCTCGGGCGGCAGATCGCCGACGCGCTCGAGGCGGCGCACGAAAAGGGCGTCATCCACCGGGACTTGAAGCCCTCCAACATCAAGATCACGCCCGAAGGCAAGATCAAGGTCCTCGATCTCGGCCTCGCCAAGGCGATGGAAGTTCCCTCGGGGGAGGATCTCTCGCAATCTCCCACGCAGGTCGATGATCAGACGCGGCCCGGCGTCATCCTGGGCACCGTCGAGTTCATGAGCCCCGAGCAGGCGCGCGGCAAACCGGTGGACAAGCGCACGGACATCTGGGCCTTCGGCTGCGTTCTCTTCGAGATGCTCTCGGGACGGCGCGCCTTTACCGGCGAGACCACCACCGACGTCTTCGCGGCGATCCTGTCGGCGCAGCCGGACTGGAGCCTGCTTCCGGCGGCGACTCCTCCGCGCCTGCGCGAGCTGCTTTCCCGCTGCCTTCAAAAGGACGCGCGCGTTCGCCTTCGCGACATCGGCGACGCGTGCATGGAGATCGACCTCATCCTCCAGGAAAGCCTGGAGCCGGCGGCGCCGGCGCTCCGGGCGGTCGGAATACCGTGGCGGGCGGCGGCCGCCGCGCTCGCCGTCCTCGCCGTGGCCGCCGGGATTTGGCTCGTCCTCCGCTCGCTGCCGTCGAGGCCACCCGATCTGCCCGAGCACAAGCAGCTCGCGGTTCTCCCCTTTCGCAACCTGACCGGCGGCGAAAACGCCCGCCTCATAGGGGTCGGCCTCGTCGAAACCGTCAGCACGCGTCTCTCGGGCCTGCCGGGCCTCCAGGTCGTCACACCGAGCACTGTCGTGGCCGCCGCTGAACAGAGCGACGATGTGCTACACGTCGCGCGCAAAGTGGGCGCTAACCTGGTCGTGACCGGCACCTTCCAGCGCCAAGGAGACCAGGTGCGCTTGACGTATCGTGTCGTGAACGTGGCCGACGGGATCGAGATAGCCGCCGACATGCTCGAAGGCCTCGCCTCCGACCTCTTCGGGCTCCAGGACACACTGGCCGACGTCGTCGCGAAGGACCTGCGCTTTCCCAGTGCCCAGCGCCGTTCAACGGCGCCGCCCGGGCTCGACGGCGACCAGCAGGGGCGGTATCTCGAGGCCGTCGGACTGCTGCAGCGTTACGACCGGCGCGACGCGGTAGGAAAAGCGCTCGAGATTTTGCGCGGCCTCGCAACGGAACGGCCCAATTCCGCCCCCGTCCAGGCAGCGCTCGGCCGAGCGAGCCTCGCCATGTTCGACTTCACGAAGGACCGGGCCTGGGCGGACCGTGCGATCGCCTCAGCCGGAGCGGCCCGCACCCTCGATCCGGCGCTGCCCGAGGTGGACCTGGCCTGGGGAGAAATCCTTCTTGCGACGGGACGGGCCAAAGAGGCCGAATCGGTGTTTCGTCGCGCGCTCGCGCGCAACGCCGACGACTTCCAGGCCCTCCTCGGACTCGGGGAGGCAAGCGAGAGAGCCGGCGACGATGCCGCTGCGGAGGCCTCCTACCGCCGAGCCATCGAGCTGCAGCCTTCGTCGTTCGCTGCCTACAATCAGCTCGGCACCTTCTTCGCCGCCCGGGGACGCTGGAAAGATTCGGCGCAGATGTTCCGCCGGGCAGCGTCTCTGGCGCCCGACAGTTATCGAGCCTGGAGCAACCTCGGTGGTGTTTTGACGCTGAGTTGCGACTTCCTGGCGGGGCTTGAAGCCTACGACAAGGCCCTCGCGTTGCAGCCGGACAACCCGATTGCGGCGTCGAATCTCGGTGTCACCCAGCTCTGGATGGGCCGTTACGCCGAGGCTGTCGCGTCGCTCCAGCGGGCCGCAAGACACGCTCCGAAGAACTACCAGGTCCGAGCCAATCTCGGCGACGCGTACCGGGCCCTCCAGGGAAAAGAAGCGAACTCGGCACAGGCGTACGAGGAATCGATCGCTTTGGCGCGCGAGCAGCTTCGCCTGAACCCGAATGACGCGACTGCCCATTCCTGGCTCGCCACGGGGCTTGCAAAGACACTCCGCTCCGCTGAAGCCGCGTCGAAGATGGAGCGGGCGCTCGAACTCGACCCGAAGGATCCCGGCATTCTTTTTGACGCCGCGACCGTTGCCGTTCTCGCGGACCGGAAGCTCGAGGCGCTCGGCTGGCTACGCAAGGCCGTGGAGCGAGGCTACTGCCGGGACATCATCGGTCGACAACCGCATTTTGAGCGGTTTAGCCACGATCCGGCGTTCCAGGCGATCGTCGCCGCGCCGGCCCGGGCGGCCGCCTCTTAAGGAGGAGACCATGGCAAATGGGACCCGCACCCTGACCCTCGTCATTGTTCTCATTGTCGGTGTCGCTGTCGGGTGGTTCCTCGGCCGCGGGGCGCCCACCCTGGCAACGACCTGCCCCACGCCCGGAGATCACATCATCGAGGTCGGTCCGAAAGCCGCGGATGTGAGCGACCCCAAGGCCGCGATTTCCATGATGAAGGGCCACAAGGTCTTCTGGACCTCCAAGGACGAGACGAGGGCGCTGAGAATCACTTTCAAGGCATCCGACTTCCCGGCGGGGGGCGAGCCCCCCTTCGAAGGAGGCCAGCCCGGCCGCGATCAGGTGATCACGTGCAATCCCGGCGGCGTCTGCAAATCCGGTCGCATCAACCCGAATCTAAAGCCCCCTGAGTGCCCAAGGAGTCTCTACTACAAGTACTGGCAGACGCTCATCGATAAGGACGGGAAAGAAGAAACGGCGGACGCCGGCATCATCATCGAGAAATAGGTCGTCCCGCAGAGCATAGAATCGCTGGCGCGTATCCATGGCCCTGCAGCCGGGCACACGACTGGGCAACTTCGAGATCCTCGATCCGCTCGGGAAGGGCGGCATGGGTGAGGTCTACCGCGCCCGCGACACGCGTCTCGGCAGGGATGTCGCAATCAAGGTGCTCCCCGAGTCCTTCGCCAGGGACCCGGCGCGCGCCGCGAGGTTCGAGCGGGAGGCGCGCCTGCTGGCCGCCGTCAACCACCCCGGCATCGCCGCGATCTACGGCGCGGAGGAATTCGAGTCCATCCCGTGCATCGTCATGGAGCTCGTGCCGGGAGAGACCCTCTCCGAGAGGATGGCGAACGGAGCGCTGTCTCTGGCCGAATCCCTCACGCTGGGCCGGCAGATCGCAGAAGCGCTCGAAGCGGCGCACGAGAAAGGAGTCATCCATCGCGACCTGAAGCCTTCGAACATCAAGGTCACGCCCGGCGGAAAGATCAAGGTCCTGGACCTGGGTCTGGCCAAGTTCACGGAAGTCCCCCCACTCGGGGACGTCTCGAGCTTTCCGACCCAGGCCGAAGAAACGCGCCCGGGCATCATCCTGGGAACTCTGGAATTCATGAGCCCCGAGCAGGCCCGGGGCAAGCCGGTGGACAAACGGACGGACATCTGGGCCTTCGGGTGCGTCCTCTTCGAGATGCTCTCGGGACATCGGCCCTTCGGAGGCGAGACGACTTCCGACGTCATCGCGTCGGTGCTCTCCGCCGAGCCCGATTGGGCCGCGCTGCCGAAGGCGACGCCCCCGCGCGTCCGTGAGTTGCTCGGCAGCTGCCTGCAGAAGGACCTCGGCCGTCGGTTGCGGGACATCGGGGATGCGCGAATCGACATCGACCAGTCTCTCGCCGAAATCGGATCCGGGGTGCCCGCGCAAGTCACGACAGGACGGCGAGGCCGCAAGCCGATGTTCACCTGGGTGACCGCTGCCATACTGGCCGTCGCGATCGTCGCGGCATGGCTCGCCCTCCGGCCGCGATTCTCCGGCGCGCCGCCGGCTCCGGCCAGCCGGATCTCCATCGTGGTCTTGCCGTTCAAGGATCTGACCGGACAGCCGAACGGACAGCTTCTCGGCGACGGCCTCGCCGAGACGGTCAGCGCGCGTCTGTCCAGAACGTCGGGAGTCCAGGTGGCAGCTCCATCCGTAGCGGCCAGCGCGGCCGAGAAGCTCAGCGATCCCTATCGCGTAGCCGCCAACGTGGGCGCCAACGAGATCGTGGTGGGGACGCTCCAGCGCGAGCACGACCGGGTGCGAATCACATTCGCGCTCTTGGACGTCAGGCAGAAGCGGCAGCTCGCGCTGGAACAGGTCGCCGGCCCGGCCTCCGATCTCTTCGGCATGCAGGACGAGGTCGCCGACCGGGTGGCGAAGAGACTGAAACTGCCCCTGCCTTCCGGAAGGAAGACCGCCGCCTCGTCCGGTCTCGAAACCGCCAGCCAGCAGGAGCGGTATGTCGAGGCGCTCGGTTCCCTGCAGCGATACGACAAACAGGCTTCCGTGGACCATGCGATCGGCCTTCTCCGGGTGGTGGCGACAGAAGCTCCGGGCGCCGCCCTCGTGCACGCGGCGCTCGGCCGCGCCTATCTTTTCAACTTCAATCTGACACGGGAGAAGACCTGGGCGGAGCAAGCCCGAGCCGCATCGACGCGCGCACAGCAGTTGGACGCGAGCCTGCCCGAAGTGGACGTCACCCTTGGCGAGCTGCGCTTGCGGACCGGGCAGGCGGCGGAAGCCGTTTCCGCTTTTCAGCGCGCCCTCTCCCTTCGGCCCAACGATTACGAGGCCATTCTCGGCCTGGCGAGGGCCCATGACGCCTCCGGGGACGTCGCCAACGCCGAGAGGATGTACAGGAGGGCGATTGAGCTTCAACCCTCCTACTGGTTCGGCTACAGCAAGTTCGCCGGCTTCTATTTCAACCGCGGGCAGTACGCGCAGGCGGCCGAGATGTTCCGCCGTGTGACCGAGCTCGCCCCCGACAGCGCGCGAGCGTTCAGCAACCTGGGGGCCACCTACCACCAGATGGACCGCCTGGAGGACGCGCTCACGGCCTACCGGAAGTCCCTCGGGATCGAACACACCAGCATGGCCTACTCGAACCTGGGCACGACGGAGTTCTTTCTCGGGCAGTACGCGGAAGCCTCGCGGGATTTCGAGAAGGCCGTGGCTCTGACGCCGGAACGCTACGATGGCTGGGCCGACCTCGCCGATGCCTGCTACTGGAGCGGGCAGCGAGGGAGGGCGCGCGTCGCCTACGAACGCGCGATCCGCCTCGCGCGTTCCGATCTGGAGATCAATGCCCGTAACCCTTCGGCCCGCGCCCGGCTCGCCGTGTGTCTCGCGCGCATCGAGGACCGTGCGGGCGCTCGGGAACAGATCGGCCAGGCGCTCGCGCTGTCTCAGCAGGACCCTCGCGTGTTCTATGATGCCGCGATCGTGGCGAGCATGGCGGGCGACGCGGAACAGACCTGGAATTGGATTGAGCGCGCGGTTGACGCCGGCGGTCCGATCGTACAGATCCGGCATGAACCGCAGTTTGCGAGTCTACGAAAAGATCCGAAGTTCGAGCAGACTCTTCAACGGAAACCGGTGAAGAAGTGAAGGATTGAAAAGGAGGACGACGAGATGTCACACCACGGAAGACGATTCCTGTCCCGGGAGGTTCCTCTTCTCTTGCTGGTCTTTTTCTGCCTGACGGCCGCGAGCAACGCGCAGACCCCCGCGGCGACCCCCGCTCCGGGCAACAAGGTCTCTGTCAAGCTCACCATCGATGCCAAGACCTACAAGGTCACGGCGAGCCCCGACCCGGTCGCTCTGCATCACAAGAACAGGGAGTATGCGGAGTGGGAGATCGACCCTGCGGGCGCGGTTCTCGACTTCACCATCGGCATCGAGGATCAGAAGGACGCGAAGAAGAGAAAGCCCGCCACGAAGCTCCCGACACCGGAATGCTCAGGGACCGGCGCCGCAAAGCACTGCAAAACGATCATTCCCACGTCGGCTCACGAGGGGGACCAGAAGTACAGCGTCACGGTCAAGGGAGTGAAGACGGACCCGGAAGTGACGATCGACCCGTAGTCAGCCTGCGTTTCTCCTACTTCTTCTTCGAGGAAGAGGACTTCTTCCGCGGCACCTTGCCGCCTGCGCGGCGGGCCTCGGAAAGCCCGATGGCGATCGCCTGTTTGCGGCTCGTCACCTTCCCGAGCGCCCGGACTTCAGTTTTCCCTGTTTGCGTTCGCGCATGGCCCTTTCAACCTTCTCCTGCGCCTTCTTTCCGTATTTGGCCATCAAACCTCCTTCATGCAGGGAAGACCCCTGCAAGAATCGGTCTTACGGACGGAGGCCTACTCCTCGCCTTCATGGTTTTCGTCTTGAGGCTCGGGGCTCCAGCACGGCGCCTGCCTTTCTTGCGGCCTCGCCGGTGAAAAGCACGGTTCGGGCGCGCCGCTCTCGCGGCGCGCCGAAGGCCGTGAACTCGTGAGGACTTAAGTCGTCAGCCGATTCGCCGCGCTCAGACCCAAGACGAGAAAGAGCAGAAACAGCACTCCGAAGATCAGAGCGAAGACCTTGGCGATGGCGAACGAAGCGCCGGCGATGCCCGTGAAGCCCAGCAGGGCCGCGAGGAGCCCGATGAGGAAAAAGGTCAGGGCCAATCTCAGCATTTCTTCACCTCCGGTGGATACAGTTTGCGAAAGTCGTGCCCGCTCGCCGAAAGTCCTGGCGTGAAAGGCCAACATGGCGCGGGATTGGCATTGACGACCGGCATGAGACGCTCTTCCATCCTGAGAATCCCGAAACGCCGGCTCGACAAGCTACTGCTCTTGCTCATCCGGGAGAGCTTCCGATTCTTGAGTCTCTTCCCTCACTTCCTTTCGGCGCGCTGGGCGGAGCTCCTGTTCCTCACTCCTCCGCGTCAGGCCCGGACCCGCGAGGAGCGTGCAATCCTTTCGCGCGGCCGCTTCCGCAACATTCTCTTTCGCAACTGCCGGCTCGCGACGTGGCGCTGGGGAGAGGGTCCCGCGGTGCTCCTCGTCCACGGATGGGGAGGACATGCCGGACGGCTGAGTCGTTTCGTGGCTCCCTTGACGGAGGCGGGCTTCTCCGTGATCGCGTTCGACGCTCCGGGTCACGGCGCGTCGGAGGGCCGGCGCTGTTCCGTCTCCGATTTCATCGGCGCGGTGCTCGCGGTAGCGGAAGACTCCGGGAACGTCGTGGGTCTCATCGGCCACTCCCTCGGCGCGGCGGCCTGCGTGCTGGCGATGCGTGAGGGTCTTCGCGTCCGCGCCCTGGTTCTGCTTGCCCCCCTCTCCGATCCCGAGAAATATGCGGGCCGTTTCGCGAGCATCTGCCGGATGCCGGGACCGGTCTGCGATTCGATGAAGATCCGGCTCGCGGCGCGGCACGGAGTCGCGTGGGAAAAGCTGCGTGTGGTCGAGCCCGCTCCCTCCACTCCAGGTCCACTGCTGATCTTCCATGATCGTCGAGACGCGAAGGTTCCCCTGGGGGACGG
>WNGB01010636.1_pt1 | contig 12723 bp, 9 predicted proteins | sample 5400681 | NCBI WGS metagenome assembly WNGB01 (sample SAMN13153367, study PRJNA577476) | soil metagenome | isolation source: 115 cm soil or saprolite under grassland replicate 2 | place: USA:California | collected 2016-06-15 | reverse complement strand
CGCTGAGCTTGTCTGTGGCGAAGGTCACGCTTCCATTGTGCACGGCAACCACCGGATCGAACGCGAGGGCCGGGAGCCTAGCCCTGGGCCTTCTTGCGGGCAGCGACCACTGCCGCGGCCCGCGCCCGCCCTTCGGCTACCCGCCGGTCGACGCCCCGGTCCAGCTGCTCCTTGAGGACGCGGTCGAAGGTCTCCTGGTCCATCTCGCCGCCGCCCGAGCGCGAGACGGCCGGCTGTGCCGTAGCCGCGGGCTGTGGCGCCGGAGCGGGCGCTTCCGACGGCGCTTGGGTCTGGGCTGCAGCAGACCCCACCTCCTCAGCGGTCTTGACGGTCGGTCGCTCCTCGGGGGCCTCGGTCTCGGCTTGACCCACCACGTCAGCCTGGACGGCTGGCTCGCCGGACGGAGGGGCGGTCGTCCGCTCGGTTCCCGCGTCTGCGGGTGCGGCAGTCGCCGCTGGAGCAGCCGCAGGACGCTCGGCCACAGCGGTGGCGGTCCGGGCCCGGGCCTGGGCGGGCGCGGCAGCTGACTCGGCGGCGGGAGGCGGCGCGTAGCGCATCTGGGCGGCCTGGCGAGCGAGTGTAGGGGGACGGGTACCGGGCGGCACGGGCCGCGCGCTCTCCTCACGGCCGAAGAACTTCGGGGCGAACCGCATGTAGCCGGCGGCCACCACGAGAAGGATCAGGACCACGATGACACCCGCACCGATGGCCATCCAATAGACCCATTGGGTCCCGGGCGCCAACTTGGACGAGGGACTTTCAGTGGGCGGCGGGGTGATCTCCACCACCTGCGCATAGGCGTGACCCGCGATCATCGCGAGCGCCATCACGGACGTTGCGATGATCGCGGCGATCCTTGCGATGCGGTGCGGGACGCGCACGAGGCCAGATTCTATCAGCAGGGTACTGCCGCCCTGATCGTGACAAGGTCGGCAATGCCGGTCGGCTACCATGCCGCAAATGGCCTGGAGGACGTTCGGTCAGTCGTTCGTCAGCCTCCTCGTGATCCTGGACCCCCTCGGAAACATCCCCTTGTTCCTGGCCCTCACCCACGAGGACGAGCCCAGGGCCCGGAAGCGCGCCGCGTATGTTTCTGTCCTGGTCGCCCGGCGCCGTGCTGGCCGCCTTCGCCGCGTTCGGTGACGCGCTGATCCGCTATCTCTCGATCAGCCTGGCGAGCCTCATGGTGGCCGGCGGGGTACTGCTCTTCCTGGTGGCGCTGGACATGATGAGGGGCGCCGACTCCCTCGTTCGGGTCCCCGAGGATGCGAGCGTCGCCTTGGTTCCACTGGGAACACCGTTCCTGGCGGGACCCGGCGCGATCGTGGCGAGCATCGTCCTCACGCGCCAGCATCCGGCCTTTACCCAGCGCCTCGCCGTGGTGGCCGGTGCTGTTGTTGCGCTCCTGGTGGTTTTGGCGTCGCTCCGGTTCGCGTCTGAGCTGGCCCGACTGCTCCGACCTAACGCCATCCACTTCCTCACCCGGATCATGGGGCTCCTGCTGACCCGCCATCGCGGTGCGGCTCGTCGCCGACGCCGTTCAGCGGTGGGTCCGATCGGCTCTGGGCTGAGCGCCATAGGCGCGTTTGACGCACCCACACGGAAGTGCATGAATGCCGCTGACAGTGGTCAAGTGTCGGCCACCATCCGGCGGCCTGCTCGCAGAGAAAAAGGGGGTCTCGGCATGAGGAAAACGCATTCGCGGGCGCTCACCTTGCTCGTGGTCGGAGCCATCGCGCTTGCTGCGGCCCCGGCGCTTGCCGCAACCGTCTTCTTCCGGTTCGGCCCGTCGAGTCCGTTTGGGGGCACTCGGTTCGACGGTGAACTGTACGCGGCCACTCGACGCGTCTATTTCCTTGGGTTCCGCACGTTCGCCAACGCCACGGATGGTTCCGTCTGGTACTACGACATCGCCTCACAGACGTATGTGGACACGGGCGTCGACATGCCGGTCCCGATCTCCAACTACGGGATCGCCGCTCTGACTGATCCCAACGGACTTGGTTTCTATGTCTTTGGCGGCCGAGACGCAAACGGAAACATAGTCACGACCGTCCAGGCCTACTACCCGGCCACGAACTCGACCGCGGTCATCAGCAGCGACCCCTGGCCGGGCAAGAGTCCCTCCGGCTGCGTCACCCTTCCGGCGAGCGGAGTGGCGGCGATGGGGAACAAGGCTTTCATCTTGGGGGGCGCCTCTTTCTCGGCGAACGGATGCCTCGACGAGAACTCAGCGCAGACCTGGATCTTCGACCCCATGGCCCCGGCTGGCACCCGCTGGACGCAGGGAGGAAACTTGGCCGTTGCAAGGGGCTATATCACGCCTGCGGTGCTCGCGGGCAAGGTGTACGCCATCGGAGGTGACCTGAACATCGCAGGAAGCCTCTTCGCCCAGCAGACGGTCGAAGCCTCGACAAACGGCAGCTCGTGGGACGATGCGGGGGTCGCCGACCTCTTCGAGCCGTGCGACGAGTCCCAGGCCTTCGGGTTCACCTCTGGACAGCTGGCGAATACCATCATCCTGGCCGGATGCGGGCAATGGCCAAATGCCGTTCCTGATGTCTTGCAGTACGACTCGGCTGCCAATACCTGGTCGCCGGCTGGGACGCTCAACGAGAACCGTCGCAACCACGCTGGGGCCTGGCTCGGAACCTCTGGCCAGTCGCCCATGTACATCCTCGGCGGGTACAGCCAGGCATCCGGTTTCATCGATCCGACCGTGACAAGCGAGTTGGGCCCGGCCACCACCCGGCCCGTCTCCGGCGGGGGCTCGTCCGCGCCTCACGGTTCGGCCGGTAACGTCACGACGACATAAGGGATCCGTCAAAGAGAGGAGCGGTGCGCGTCCAACGCGCGCCGCTCATGATCGTCTCTGGCCTGGAAGGAGATCCGGCGGTAGGCGACGCCAGACGACAACCAGGCCGGCGCGCCTGGGACCCACGCATCTACGGGTTTGCGGAGCCGGAGCGGGGAGTCGAACCCCGGACCTACGCATTACGAGTGCGTCGCTCTGCCGACTGAGCTACTCCGGCACGCAGGCCATTGTATCGACCGGCTCGGTTGCTTCGACCTCGGGCGGTCCACCGGGCTAGAGTCCCGGTGATGCACCGAGATGACTCCGGCGACGCGCTGAGCGAAGCGATCCAGGCGAACGTGCAGCGGAAGATCCGCGAGAAGCTGGGCGGACCGCACCTTCCCGAGGGCGCGGTGACGATCATGTTCACCGACGTGGTGGGATCCAGCGAGCTGGTACGGGAGCTCGGCGACCGGCGGGCTAGGCAAGTCCTGCGGCGCCACGACGACATCATCAGAAAGGCGATTCAGCCCACGAGGGCACCGAGGTGGAGCAGGCCGGCGACAGCTTCATGGCTGCCTTCTCGACTGCCCGCCGGGCCGTCGCCTGCGCACCGGACATCCAGCGCACCCTGGCCGCAGACCGACAAGAGCAAGGGGACGATGCCGTGCAGGTTCGCATCGGCATGGACACCGGCGAGGTCCTCGGGGAGGAGCAGCGTTACTTCGGCTCGACCGTCTTCAGGGCTGCCCGGATCGCGGATCTGGCACCGGCGGCCCGGATCCTCGTCTCCGAGGCGACCAAGGCGCTGGCGTCACAAGCAGGTTGCGAGTTCGACGACCTGGGCGAGCACGAGCTGAAAGGGCTGGGCTCGGGACACCAGCCCTACGAAGTCACGGCAGGACCCGCGAGTCCCGACTGACGACGCTCAGGCAAAAGCGGGCGAAGCTCTGCGATGCGGAGGAACAACCGCTCCAGAACCAGCCGCGCGTTCAAGTTCGTCTCATCGGCCAGATCCGCTCGGGCTTCCTCCACCGCGCCCCATGCTCGCCCAGCCTTCGCCACCGCCTGATCAGGTGGGCTGGTCGAATCGGGGAGGTCGAGGTCGAGGTTGATTAGCAGATCGACCTGGCCTCCGGTGCCGGCAACCACGACGTCGCGCCAGTACGCGGCGAGGAACAGCAGCGACCAATCCAGAAACTCTCGCTCGGACCGCCGAAGGCGCCGCTCGTGCTGCTCCTCCAGCCTCCTCACCACACCTCGGAATGGCTCCTCCGGGCGTCCTCGCTCATCCAGAAAGGGCTGGAGCTCCGACTCCAGCTCCTCGGCGAGGCCGGCTCGAAACTCCTTCGCGGCGGCGGTCACCCCCTCGGCGGCAGTCAGCGCTCCCGCCGAACCGCGGGTAGCCAACCGAGCCGCCTCCAGGGCGGCCCGGCGAAAGGCTAGCTGTCGCTCATCCCGGGCCAGCCGCCTGGCCCGACCCAGATTTCCTCCAGCCAATCGGCAGGCGAGACGGGCCCGTTCCGGGTCCATACCCTCGTCGCGCAGGGTGGCCACCACGAACTCTTCGGAGAGAGGAGGGAACCCAATCTCCTGACAACGGGATCGGATGGTGTCGGGCAGATCGTCGGGGCGCGCCGACAACAGGATGAACACCGTGTCGAGAGGAGGCTCCTCCACCACCTTCAACAGGACATCGGCCGCCTCCACCCGCAGGCGGTCGGCCTGCAGCACGACCATCACCTTGCGACCGGGCTCGGGTGGAGTGAGGTAGGCGCGGGAAGCGAACCACCGAGCCGTGTTCTGGTCCGATGCGTCCTTGCCCACCAGGATGTCCGGCCCGGCCGGCTCCAGGATCAGCATGTTCGGATGGCTCTCGGCGAGGGCCAGGCGGCACGCACGGCACTTCCCGCACCCTCCCTGGGGGCACAGAAGGGCTGCTGCAAAGGCCCGCATGCCGAGGCGCTTCCCCGATCCCTCCGGGCCCGAGTACAGATAGGCGTGGTGAGGGCGCCGGATGGCCCTGGCCAGGAAGTTGACCGCCTGTTCCTGTCCAGGAACGTCCCGGATGACCGGTGGCAACTCGCCCGGCTGATCGCTCACGTTCGTCCTCCTCGATCTCGCGTCCCCAGGCCGGCCTCGGGGTCCAACACCCGGTCGAGCCCGACCCGAACCCGCTCATGGACGGCCTCCGGCGTGCCGCTGGCGTCGACCACGTGGAAGCGGTCCGGATGCTCCTCGGCGATCTTGAGGTAGGCGTCGGCGACCTTGGCATGGAATGCCAGCTCCTCGGCCTCGATGCGGTCCGGATTCTCGCCCGACCGGCGCAGCCCCTCCTCGGGTTCGAGGTGGAGCAGGACGACGAGGTCCGGAAAGAGGCCCTCGGTGGCCCAGGCGTTCAGGGTCAGGATGTCCTGCTCTCCGACGCCCCGGGCGACCCCCTGATAGGCGACCGAGGAGTCCACGAACCTGTCGCACAACACGACCTTGCCTTCTTCCAGGGCCGGCCGGATCACCGTCGAAACGAGCTGGGTGCGCGCCGCGGCGAAGACGAGCGATTCGGCACGAGGGTGCACCTTCCCAGTGGTCGGGTCCAAGATGAGATCTCGAAGGCGGTCTCCGAATCCGGTCCCCCCCGGTTCCCGCGTCACGATCACGTCCCGGCCCTTCGATTGGATGAAGCTCCGGGCCAGCTCGATCTGGGTCCCTTTGCCGGCTCCTTCCACACCTTCGAACGCGATGAGGACGCCGGAGCCAGTCGGCCGCCGGACGTGTGGGACCAGCGAGAGCGCCCGCGGGCGGGCCAGACGGCTGCGCCTCAATCCGCCTCGCGAGAAAAGTCCGGCCAACACCACCACGACCCCTCCCAACCACATAGCGATACGCGTCCCACCCACGTGCAGCGTATCCGGCCCGATGGCGGCGGCCAGAGCCGGAAAGGCCACCAGGGCAGCGAACAAAGTGATGCGCGCCGATATCGTCAGCGTCGCGAACGTCCTTCCACGGTACTCGTCCGTCACGTTCTCCTGGAGCAGCGTATAGCCGCTCACCCACGCCAGCCCAACGCCGATCCCCATCGGCACCGTGAACAGCCCGGCGAGGGCGATCGACGGCATGGCCGCCAGGACGAACAGGCACGCAGAGGCCCCGATCATCGAGATGACCATCAACTTGTCCTTCTCGATGAGCCGGGTGAGGACGTTCATCAGCCCCATGCCTGCGCCCATCCCGATCCCGAAAGCGGTGATTAAGATGCCGAAGCCCGTCGACCGGGCGTGGACCGAATACTGGGCGAACACCGGACCCAGCGAGATCACCGCCCCCACACCAGCAAAGGCAGTGACGATGGCGATGGTCATCGACTTGACCACCGGGTGCTCGGCGAGGAACCGGTATCCCTCCCGGGCCTCATGCACGGCACTCCGGAAGGTGAGCTTGGGCGTCGTCGTGGCCCGGACACGGGTGACGCTGTTCGGCCGGAGGTCCAGTCCCCACACCATCCGGGCGGAGAATAGGAACGTCACGGCATCCAGCCACAGGGGCATGAACTGTGGGTGGGAGCCGAAGTAATGGACCCCCGCGCCGAGCCCCGCGGACAATCCCGCCAGCGCGGTGTACAGGGAAGCTCCCAGCGGCAGCGTCCCATAGGTCGTGATCAGGCCGACCGAGTTGGCGTTCGAGAGCTGCCGCCGAGGGACCAGGTTGGGGAGGCTGGCGTCCTTGGCCGGCGTCCACAGCAGCGAGAAACACTCGATGAAGAAGGACAGGAGGAATATCCACAGCAGCCCCGGGACGAAGGGCATCGAGGCATACATCGCGCCACGAGCGACGTCTGCCGAGACCATCAGCTTCTTGCGGTCGAACCGGTCGGCGAAGACGCCGGCAAAGGGGCCGAAGACCACGGACGGCAACAGGCGGGCCAGCATCACCCCGGCCACAGCCAGAGCGCCGAGTCGCTTTCCGCCCAGGTCCGCCACAAGCGAGGCCACGGCCACGAACCCGACCCAGTCGCCCAGCGAGGACACCAGCATGGCCCGCCACAGGCGAGAGAAGGAGGGGTCGGTGAGGAGGTCCTTGAGGGTGGCGGGGCGGGTGCCGCGAAGGGCCGCGATCTCTTGGGCAGTCTGCGCGGCCCCGCTGGCCATCAGGCCGTTCGCTTGGCCTTCGCCCGGGAGCTCGCGGGGGACCCCGAGCCTCTCGTCCCACTTCTGTTCGACTTCGCGGATCGACCGGAGGAACTTCCCTTGCCCCGACCTTTGGGCACCAGCGCCTTGGCCTCTTCCTCCGAGAGCTCGTTCCCATCGGCGTCCCACGCCCGACCGCAATTGATGCACCGGCGGGCACCGCCACGAGCTTCCACCACCAGACCCTGGCACGCTGGGCACGGGTCCGCCAGCGGCCTCTGGTTCAGGGAGAAGTCGCAGTCCGGGTACCGGCTGCACGAGTAGAAGGTGCCGAACCGCCCCCTGCGCTCCACCAGCTCACCCTGCTTGCATTGCGGACAGTTCACCCCGGTGCCCTTTGGCGCTTCCTTCTTTATGTACTTGCAGTCGGGGTACCCGGAACAACCCACGAATGGCCCGAAGCGCCCGGTCCGCTCGACCAGCGGCCGGCCGCATTCCGGGCACATCTCACCAGTCGGCTTGGGCGCCTCCGGCGGCTGGCCGTTGCCATCGATCGGACGTGTGTACTTGCATTCGGGATAGTTCCCGCAACCGATGAAATAGCCGTATCGGCCGAGCTTCTTCTCCAGATGTGCCGGCTCCTGTCCCTCCTCCGGGCAGAGGGGGCAAAGCTCGGGCAGCACCACCACGGGCGGCTGGATCTTGCCCTTGGCACGCTCGATGTCCTCGTGGAAGGGCTGGTAGAACTCCCGGATGACCGCGGCCCACCCCGCCTTGCCCTCGGCGATGTCGTCGAGCTCCTCCTCCATGCGGGCGGTGAAACCCACCTGCACGATGTCGCCGAAGTGTTCCACGAGGATGCCGGTGACGACCATCCCGATCTCCTCCGGGTAGAACCGTCTGTCCTCCAGCCTCACGTAGCCGCGGTCCAGGAGCGTGGCGATCGTGGGAGCGTAGGTGGACGGTCGCCCGATCCCGTACTCCTCGAGCGTCTTGACCAAGCTGGCCTCGGTGTACCGAGCCGGGGGCTGGGTGAAGTGCTGCTCGGGGATGAGCTCGAGCAGCCGCAGCGCCTGCTCCGCCGTGAGCCGGGGAAGCTGGGCCTCGGCGTCCTCGTCGGCCGCGTCGTCGCGCCCCTCGAAATAGACGCGGCGGAACCCGTCGAATTTCAACGTCTGGCCGGTGGCCCTGAGCAGGTAGATCGTGCCCTCGGCCGGCCTGGCCTGGATGTCCACCGAGACCTGGTCGAAGCGCGCCTCGGCCATCTGCGATGCCACGGTCCGCTGCCAGATCAACCGGTACAGACGGGCCTGGTTCGGGTCGAGGACGCTCTCGAGCTGGTCCGGGTGCCGTGCGGCGCCGGTCGGCCGGATGGCCTCGTGGGCCTCCTGGGCTCCCCGTTGCTTCTTCTTGTAGCGGCGCGGCTGCGGCAAGGCATACTCGGAACCGTAAAGCTGCTTTACCACTCCGGTCAGCTCGCGCAGCGCCTGGTCCGCGATGTTGACCGAGTCCGTCCTCATATAGGTGATGAGGCCGACCTGGCCCTCGCCTGGAACGTTCACGCCCTCGTACAGTCGCTGCGCGACCTGCATGGTCTTCTTGGCCGAAAAGCCGAGCTTCCGGGCGGCCTCCTGTTGCAACGTCGACGTGGTGAAGGGCGCGGCCGGGGTGCGCTTGACTTCGCGCTGGCGGACCTCGAGCACCTTGTAGGCGGCCCCTCGGAGTCTGGCGACATGCTGCTCGGCCTCCTCCTGCGTGGACAGGACCAGGCCCTTCTTGTCGGGTGAAGCGGCCAGCTTCTCCTCGCCGATCTGGTTCAGCCGGGCCAGGAATGCCTGATCGTCACCATTCGGGGAGAGGCGGGCGTCGACGCTCCAGTACTCCTGAGGCGTGAAGGCGTCGATCTCGCCCTCTCGGTCGACGATGAGGCGCAGCGCCACCGACTGGACCCGGCCCGCTGAGAGCTCCCATCGCTTCAGGCCCCTCTGAAGGAGAGGGGACAGCTCGTAGCCGACGAGACGGTCCATGATCCGGCGAGCTTGCTGAGCGTCCACCAGGTCGAAGTCGATCCGCCGGGGCTGCTGGAAGGCGTTCTGCACCGCGTCCCTGGTGATCTCGGTGAACGTGACGCGGTTGGCGGCCCGGGGATCGGCCCCGATGGCCTCGGCCACGTGCCACGCGATGGCCTCGCCCTCCCGGTCGAAGTCGGTGGCGAGCCACAGGCCCGCCGCCCGGCTGTACGCCCGCTTGAGCTGGCCGACGGTGTCCTTCTTCTCTTCGGGCACGACGTACTCGGGGCGGAACCCGTCGTCCACTTCCACGCCCATGCCCTTCTCGGGGAGATCGCGCACGTGGCCCTTGCTGGCCGTGACGGAGTAGTCGGAGCCCAGGTACCGCTCCAGGGTCTTCGCCTTCGTGGGCGACTCCACGATCACCAGTTGTTTCGCCATGTTCAGTTCTTCTCGTTTGTCAAAGGGGGAAACCCTGGCGAACGCGTGCCACTGTACGCCATGCCGGGGACGATCCCGGTCGCGCTCAACACGAGCCGCTGTGTGCCCTTCAGGCCAAGTATCTCGGCCGGGAACGTCAAGAGTTGAACGCAGCTCGGGCTCGAGATGTTCCCGCCGGGCCTGAGAACGGTAGGCTCGCCGCCGACGCAAGGGCCGGAGATCCTGAAGGAACGAGGGCTTGGAGCACCTGATAAGGGTGACCATCGAGGACTACGGCTACCTGGCCGTGTTCGTCCTCATGGTGCTCGAATCGGCGTGCATACCCATTCCCAGCGAGGTGACCATGCTCTTCGGCGGGGCCGCGGCCAACGCCACTTTCGCCGCCAGCCTCCCCGGAAGCCCTCCGCATCTGAACTTCCTCCTGATCGGGCTCATGGGGACCCTCGGGAACCTGGTGGGATCGTGGATCGCCTACTGGGTGGGGCGGGCGGGAGGGCGTCCGCTCGTCGAGCGATGGGGCCGGTTCGTGTTCCTACGGCCGCACGAGCTGGACCGCGCCGAGGCGTGGTTCGCCGACCACGGACAGACCGCCGTGTTCGTCTCCCGGCTCCTCCCGGTCGTGCGCACGTTCATCAGCCTGCCCGCCGGGGTGGCCGAGATGCCCTTCGGCACGTTCAGCGTCTACACGTTCGCGGGCTGCCTGCCCTGGACGTTCGCCCTGGCCGGGGTGGGCTACGCGCTGGGAAGCCGGTGGACGCTCGTGGAGCGGTACTTCCGCCCCATCAGCATCGTCGTCGCCACCGTGATCGTCCTTGCGCTGGGTTGGTGGCTGATCCGGAGGTCGCGCCAGAAGCGGCTGGACGACGCCGAGCGACGATAGGCGTGGGGTCGTCTACAGGCCGATCTCGGGAGCCACTTCCTGGAGGCCCTCGATGCCCAGACCGATGAACTCGTCCAGGGAGAGGCCGAGGTTCGGCTCCGCTTGAGCGATCTCGTCGCGGTTGACCCCAGGCGCGAACGATTTCTCCTTGAGCTTCTTCTTCACCGAGGAGACCTTCATCCCGGCTGAGCGCTCCGGCCTGACCAGGGCAGCGGCCACGAGCAGCCCGGCCACGGCGTCCGCGGCCACGATCCCCCGAGACATCCGGTCGCGCTGATACTCCGCGTGCCCGTGGGCCAGGACGGCGTTCACAACGTCCTCGTCGACGCCCGCTTCTCTCAGCCACTCCGCGGCCAGGTAGGCGTGCCGTTCGGGATCTTCCGCGGTCTGGTCCTGGTCGAGGTCGTGGAACAGGCCGGTCAGGGCCCATTTCTCTTCGTCCTCGCCGAAGTGTCCGCCGAGCCGGCGCATCACCCCCTCGACGCTCACAAGGTGCCGGAAGGTGGTGTCCTTGTCGGTCTTCTCGCGAGCCAGCGCCCGCGCCTGTTCGATGTCCAATCGCTCACACCTCGCTTCCAGAACTGAGCGCTACTTGAGTTTGTAGGGCACGCTCGAGAGGATCACCCGGGGCTCGAACAACAGCAGACGCTTGATGAACAGGGCCCGCTGGTTGTGCAGGAAGTTGTGCCACCATTTCTTCACCACCAGCTCGGGCACGATCACCGCGCAGACGGCGTCGGGATGTTGGGTCACCCGACGGACCTCGTTCAGGATGGGGGCGGTGAGGTCGCGGAAAGGCGCCTCGACGATGTCGAGGGCGATCGGCATCCTTCGCTCCTCCCATTGGCGCTGGATGTCGTCGACCTCGCTGGGGTCGAGCGCAAAGAACACTGCTCGAACCTCGGTGGCGCGCAGGGACCGCGCGTAGTTCACCGCTCGCACAGTCGGATCGTGCGCGGCGGAGACGAAGACCAGCGCCACCGTCCATTCGGGGATGAGCGGGGCCGGCGGCCCTCCCTGTTCCTTCAAGACCGGGACGTCGGAGATAACCACCTGTGGTTGGGAGAGGAGCCGCACTTTCAACAGGAATGAAGTCCCTCGGCGAACGGCCGACAGGAGGGAGCGCTTGGCCAGCAGCTCCGGGATCACCACCGTCACGAAATCCCCTTCCTCCCTCGGGATCGACCGGACGTACTCGAGCACGGTGGTGGTGGGATGCCGCCCACCGGGGAGAACCTCGAGCTCGACCGTCGTCCGGCAGAAGGACTTCCATCTCTGTGACAAGTCAGGTGGCGAGTCAGGAGCCTGCACATGGATCGCCCTGAAGTCGCCACCGGTGAACGACCGGACGTATCCGACTGCCTCCGCAGTGGCGGGGTTCAGCTCATCCACATACAGAACCACGATGTTGCGAGGGCTCTCAGCCAGGGCAGCTCCTCCCCGATGCAGTTGGCGGAAGATCCCCTCGTAGTGTCGGTGGATCCCGTAGAAACCCGCGATGATCAGTGGCATCGCGGCGATCACGATCCAAGCCCCGTGGATGAACTTGGTCTCGACGACGATGACCAATACGACACCGGTTGCCACCGCTCCCACCGCGTTGATCACGATGCTCCGCTTCCAACCTCGAGACGCATCGGGATCGAGGCCCTGCCGGACCTTGAGCCAGTGGCGAACCATGCCACTCTGGGACAGGGTGAAGGACGTGAACACTCCCACCACGTAGAGCTGGATCAGCCGAGAGAGATCGGCATCGAACACGTAGATCAAGAGCGAGGCCAGGACGGCCAGGACGATGACGCCGTTGGAGAAAACCAGGCGGTCTCCGCGGTTCTCGAACTGCCGGGGCAAGAACTTGTCGCGGGCGAGGATCGAAGACAATCGAGGGAAGTCCTGGTAGGAGGTGTTGGCCGCCAGGATCAGGATGGCTGCGGTGAATACCTGCACCCCGTAATAGAAGAAACCGCCGTGGAAGACGCCATCGGCGATCTGGGCCACGACGGACTTCGTGTCGCTCGGTATCGCCTTACCGTTCTGGGCCAGGAAGCTGATCCCGAGAAACATCGTGATCGAGATCACGCCCATGATGCCGAGCGTCGCAGCGGCGTTTCGGGACTGTGGGCGCCTGAACGCCGGGACCCCATTCGAGATCGCCTCCACGCCGGTCAGGGCGGTCGAGCCGGACGAAAAGGCGTGCAGGATAACGAACAGCGACACGCCCCCCGCCGCCGGCCCCAGGCCGATCACGTCATGGGGAATGACCGCATGGGGACAGCCGCTCAAGAGGCAGCGGGAGAGCCCGACGGCCAGCAGGACATAGATCGAAGCGACGAACCCGTAGGTGGGGATGGCGAAGACGGTTCCCGACTCGCGCACGCCGCGAAGGTTGGCCAACGTGATGAGGAGGATGAACCCGATGGAGAGCGCGACTTTGTGCTCGTTGAGCGACGGCACGGCGGACGTGATCGCGAACAC
>WNGB01010635.1_pt1 | contig 12723 bp, 7 predicted proteins | sample 5400681 | NCBI WGS metagenome assembly WNGB01 (sample SAMN13153367, study PRJNA577476) | soil metagenome | isolation source: 115 cm soil or saprolite under grassland replicate 2 | place: USA:California | collected 2016-06-15 | reverse complement strand
CCAGGAGGTCGGCCTCGGCCGAGCCTGCCTCGTACCACTCGTACGGCTGCGCGGTGCGCGTGAGGAAATCGCGAAGACGGTAGTGCTCCGGGTCCATCCGCCGACCCACGACCTGCACCCTTGCGCGTACGGGGCTCACATCGTCGATGGTAATGCGGCGCTGGGGTCTTGAATCTCGCGCGGCCGGCCTGGACAATCTCTTGTCGAGGGTGAGCCAGCCGAGGTCCGCACCGACGGCGCAAGCAGTCGCTGCCATGGAGGGGGTCTAAACGATGCAGAAGCACGGCCACCAGCACCACAGCGCGGTCGACGAGCAGTTCACGGCCGACACCACGGGCCTTCCCGAGGCCGTCGGGACGCAGGTGATCGACCTCGCCGACGGCGACACGGTCGAGCTACGGATCGCGCCGGTCACGAAACAGATCGGCGACGCAACGGTGCGCATGCTCGCCTACAACCAGTCGGTCCCAGGTCCGACCCTTCGCGTACGCGAAGGGTCCGAGCTCGTCGTCAACGTCGCGAACGAGGGTGATCTGGAGGCGACGGTGCACTGGCACGGACTGCGGCTCGACAACCGCTACGACGGGACACACGAGACGCAGGCGCCCATTCCGGTCGGTGGGACGTTCTCTTACCGGCTCGAGTTCCCCGACCCCGGCGTCTACTGGTACCACCCGCACATCCGCGAGGACTACGGACAGGAGATGGGCCTGTACGGGAACATCCTCGTCATCCCAGCGGACGCGGATTACTGGCCGCCCGCACACCGAGAGCTGCTGCTGACGCTCGACGACGTTCTGATCGAGGACGGCAAGATCGCCTCCTTCAGCCGCTCCGAGACGACCTACGCGGCGATGGGTCGCTTCGGCAACGTTCTGCTGGTCGCCGGCGAGACCGACCACGCGCTGAGCGCACGATTCGGCGAAGTCGTTCGGCTGTACCTGACCAACACTGCCAGCACCCGCGTCTTCAACGTCGCGCTCCCCGGCGCGCGGATCAAGCTCGTCGGGGGCGACAGCGGTCGCTACGAGCGCGAGGAGATCGTGGACTCCGTGGTCATCGCCCCGTCCGAGCGGGTGGTGATCGACGTCCTGTTCGAGCAACCCGGTCAACTCACGCTCGAGCACCGCACGCCCGAACGAATGTATTCGCTGGCCACGATTGACGTGAGCAGCGAGCCGGCCACGACCCCGCTCGCCGGGCCGTTCGAGACCTTGCGAAGTAACGCGGAGTGGTCGGACGAGCGCGACCGGCTCGCGTCATTCTTCGACGCGCCGCCCGACAAGACGCTCGCCTTCGTCGCTGAGATGGACATGGGCGTTCCCGACGGGCCGGTCGTCTACGCCTGTCCGATGCATCCGGAGGTCGTCAGCGACGAGCCCGGCAAGTGCCCCAAGTGCGGGATGAAGCTGCTGCCGGCCGAGCTCGTCGCGGAGGCGTCAGGGCACGCCACACCGCACGAGGGCCACGGGCACGCTCACGAACATACCGAGCACGAGCACGCGCACCACGGTCACGATCATGAGCACGGGGAAGCCGGCGGCATCGAGTGGGAAGACGACATGGTCGACATCAACCGGATCACGACGCCGGCGAACACGCGCTGGAACCTGGTCGACCGCGCGACCGGCGCCGTCAACCGCGCGATCGACTGGCAATTCCGCGTCGGTGACAAGGTCAAGCTGCGGCTGGTGAACGAGATGGACTCCGACCACCCGATGCACCACCCGTTCCACATCCACGGCGCGGGCCGCTTCGTGGTGCTGGCACGAGACGGCCTACCGCAGGAGAACTTCGTCTGGAAAGACACCGTGCTGGTGCGCACCGGCGAGACCGTCGACGTCCTCCTTGACGTCACCAACCCTGGCCGCTGGATGGCGCACTGTCACATCGCCGAACACCACGAAAGCGGAATGATGTTCAGCTTCGACGTCGCTCCTGCAGGCCGCTCGTAGACTGCTGTCTTGCCCCCGTTCCGGCGACGCGAAGAGACGCTCAACGACAAGCTCCTCCGGGAGGCGGGCTACGGACCCGACGGGACCAAGCCCCCGGAGGCACCTCATCTCGCAATCACGAGCGAGCCGCCGCCCCCGGACGCGGTCAGGCCGCTTCTCCCGCGGGCGGAAGCCCTGCCCGCCGCCGCATCTGCCGAGCAGCGACTCGGCAGTTGGGACGCCGTCGCGATTGCCGTCGAGCCCAGGCTTCGCGACGACGAATACGAGTTCGCCACGGTGCCGGACGGTTCGCTCATCGTCGACGAGACCTGTGACGAGGATCTCTCGCCCCTCGCCGATGCGATCGAGGCGCAGGTGCAGCCCCCCTATCGCGCCCGGGCGGTCCGGCAGGACGCCACGCAGTGGCTGGTCTCGGGTCGGCGGATCCAGGTGGTGCAGCTCGTAGCCGACGGTGACGAGCTCGAGCTGTCGTGCTTCGAGGGACAACTCACCTTCTCGATCGAAGGCCGGCAGGTCGATCCGACAACCGCTCCGGCCGAGCTCGCCGCGCTGGGAGAGAGGCGCGGCCCCGACTATGCGGTGCACGCGTCGCGGATCGACGGCGATCTCTGGGAGATCGGCGCGGATCCCCTGTAGCCGAACCACGACCTCTGTCGAGGAAATTCAACGCAAGGTCCAGTGGAAAGGCGACGCTGGACGTGCGATCGTGAAGCGATATGAGACGTGAACGGGGGGCCGAGGGGGCGGGCCGCCGGAAGCACGAGTCGGCAGCGTTGCTCCTTTGCGTTGAGTGTGGGACCGTGAGCAGCCCGGAGGCGTGGGGCTGGCGCGGTTACCGAATGGACGATCCGGAGACGGACGAGTCGCCAGCGCTCGCCTTCTACTGCCCGAACTGCGCCGAGCGCGAGTTCGAAGGGCCGTAGGCAGACCTACGAGAGGGTCGTAGTCGCGAGCACCGTCTGGCCGGCGAGCGCGCCAAGCGTCAGCGTGCGCGACGGGTAACCGGTGAGGCTGACGGCAACCGTGTACGTTCCGGACGTCAGATTCGAGAACTTCCAGACGCCGCTCGAGTTCGTCTTCGTGCTTTTCTGTGAGCCGTTCGGCAACGTCGCCTTGACGACGGCGTTCGCCAGCGGCCGGCCAGTGGCGTCGTAGACCGCTCCGGCGAGCGTGCCGGTCGAGCTCGTCGAGAGCGTCATGGTTTTCGCGCCGAGGTTGCTCGAGGGATTCGACCGATTGCCGGCCGCGTCCACTGCGCGGACTGCGTAGGTGAAGGTCGTTCCGCCGGCGAGCCCGGAGTCGAGGTACTGCGAGACGTTCGTCGTTCCGACCAGGATGCCGCCGCGGTAGATCTCGTAGCCGCTCACGCCGACGTCGTCGGTGGACGGCGCCCAGTCGAGCGCGAGCTGGTGCGTGCCGGCCACGAGGAGCTTCAGGCTCGTCGGCTGCGACGGAGCCGTAGCATCCGGTGCGCGGGGTGTGGCCGACCGCTCGTTCGAATGCGCACCCTCGCCAAGTGCATTGGCGGCGCCGACCTCATAGGTGTAGGTCGTGCCGTTGAGCGCATTGCCGTCGACGAAGCCCGTGGTGGTTCCGAGGGTCGCGAGAAGCGTCTTCGTGCCGCTACCGATGCCGCGGTACACCTTGTACCCGCTGACGGCAGAGGCAGGCGCACGCCAGACGAGGCTGACGCTGCCGTTCGCCGCAACGGCCGCAGTCAGGTTCGGCGCGCCCGGCGCCGCCGCCGGCTGCGTGAGATTCCGGAGCACGACGAGGCCGTTGTTGTAGTCCGCGACGGCGAGATCCGGCGAGCCGTTGCCGTCCAGGTCGCCGACCGCGAGTCCGTGCGCGTTGTAGTGACTCGCGTAGGGGATCGTGTACCGCTCCTCGGCCGCAAGCGTTCCGTCCGTCTGCTCCCGATAGACCCCCGCCGCATTCCAGCCGCCGTGCAGGGTCACGACGTCGGCCCGGCCGTCGAGATCGAAGTCGGCCGTGCCGATCGGCTCGGGAATGTCGTAGCTCGGGTAGCTGACGGCCGTGCCGAGCGTGCCGAAGAGGGTCTGCGGAACGACGGAGATGAACGAGTTGCGGCGGTTCCCGCCGTAGCTTGCGACGACGTCGTTGCGACCGTCCCCGGTCACGTCGCCCGATCCGAGGCCGTAGACGCCGTTCGAACCCGCCGAGTACGTCGCCGCTCCGCCGAAGCCTCCGGCGGCGAGCTGAGGCAGCACCTTGATCTGCGTCGACCTGACGACGATGTCGTCCCGGCCGTCGGCCGTGACGTCTGCGACTACGACGTCGTACCCGTCGGTGGGGTACGTCACCGGCGCCCGCACGCCGCCGTTGCCGTCGTTCAGAAAGACACTGGTGCTGGGGCCGATGCCAACGACGTCCAGCCGACCGTCGCCGTCGAGCTGGCCGAGCGCGATCACGGCGCTGTCGTACGTCGGCGTCAGCGCGGGGCTGCCGAGCGATCCGGATGCGAGCTGAGGGAAGATCTGAATGCCGAGCGAGTAGAGGCCCAAGACGACGTCGGCCCGTCCGTCGCCGGTGACGTCACCGATCGCGATCGACTTCGGCCGGTTGTTGTACGTCGCCGCGGTCGCGTACGAGATCGGCGGGGCGAGCGCCCCGTTCGCGGTCTGCGCGAAGACGAACAGGTGGTAGTCGTTCGCCGCATCGAAGTAGTAGCTCGTCGCGACGACGACGTCGTTCCTCCCATCGCCCGTGACGTCACCGATCGCGACCGCCTCCGGCCATGATCCGATCCACGTCGCCTGGTGGGCCTGGACAAGCGGCCGATTCGCCGTGGCGAAGCCTTCATTCGAACGCGCGCCCTCCCCGACAGAGTTCACGGCGCTCACCTCGTAGTAGTACGTCGTGCCACCTACTGCGCCGGTGTCGGTGTACGCGTTCACTTTCGAGACAGCGGTCAACAGCGTCTCGCCGCCGCTCGTCGTGCCGCGGTAGATCTTGTAGCTCGTGATCGAGGCGCCGCCGTTCGAGGCGGGCGCGCTCCAGGCGAGGCTCACGCTCGAGACGCCGCCCGCGGCAGAGGTCAACGCGGGTGCACCGGGAACGGTCGGGGCCGAAGGTGTGGCCGACCGCTCGTTCGAGGAGGCGCCCTCGCCCATGGCGTTGACGGCGCTGACGCGGTAGTAGTACGTCGTGCCGTTCACGGCCGAGCTGTCCTTGAACGCGTGCACGATGCCGAGCGTCGTGAGGAACGTCTCTGCGCCACTCGCCGTGCCCCGGTAGACCTTGTAGCCGGTGATCACCGAGCCGTAGTTCAGCTCGGGCGGGGTCCAGGAGAGACTGACGCTGGCATTGCCCGCGGTGGCGGAATCGAGCGTCGGCGTACCCGGAACGTCCGCCGTGGGCGGCGGGGGAGACGGGACGGCGTTCGTATTTCGGAGGACGACGAGGCCGTGGTTGTAGTCGGCGAGCGCGAGATCGCGTGATCCGTCGCTGTTGACGTCTCCGACGGCAAGCCCGTGCGGCTCGTAGCTCGACGCGTACGGGATCGAGTACCGCTCCTCGGATCCGAGCGTACCGTTGTTCTGTTGCCGGTAGACGCCGGCGGCATTCCAGCCCCCGTGGAGCGTGACAACGTCGGCGAGACCGTCGAGATCGAGATCGGCGGCGTCGATCGGCTCGGGGATGTCGTAGCTCGGGTAGCTCGTCGGTGCCGCGAGCGTTCCACCGGCCGTCTGCGCGAGGACCGAGATGAAAGAGCTGGGCTGGTTGCCGCCGTAGCTCGCGACCACGTCGTTGCGCCCATCGCCGGTCGCGTCGCCGACGCCGATGCCGGCGAGCGACGTCGAGCCGCCCGAGTAGACGGCTGCGGGGCCGAATCCTCCGCCGTCGAGCTGCGCGAGCACGCTGATCTGGCTCGACTTCACGACGATGTCCTCGCGACGTCTCCCGTCACGTCTCCGACCTCGAGATCACCGCCGCTCGCTGGGTAGACGACCGGAGCTTGCAGCCCGCCGTTTCCGTCGTTGAGCATGACGCCGGTGCTCGAGCCGACTCCGACCACGTCGAGGAGGCCGTCTCCGTTCAGCCGGCCGAGCCGGATCACGCTGCTGTTCGCCGACGCCGTCAGCACCGGCGTTCCGAGCGTTCCCGAGGCCAGTTGCGGAAAGATCTTCACGCCCTGGCCGGGCACGCCCACGACGACGTCTGGTCTTCCGTCGCCGGTGATGTTGCCGATCGCCACCGATTTGCTCGTGCCTCCGACCGCATACGAGACCGGGGCTTTGAGCGTCCCGTCCGAAGCCTGCGCGAAGACGAACAGGCGGTAGTCGTTGATCGGATCGAAGTAGTAGCCGGTCGTCATCACGACGTCGTTCTGGCCGTCGCCCGTCACGTCCCCGATCGCGACTGCCTCCGGCCACGAGCCGACGGCAACGGCTTCGTATGGACGGAACAACGCGCGCATGGCCGTGGCCGAGAGCTCCTCCAAGCGAGGGCCCTCGCCGGTCGAGTTCACCGCGCTGACCTGGTAGAAGTAGGTCGTGCCGCCGATCGCGGTTGTGTCGGTGTAGGTCAGCATGTTGGTGACGGTTGCCAACAACGTGCCGCCACCGCTCGACACGCCGCGATAGATCCTGTACGAGACCGACGATCCACCGTCGCTGGCAGGTGCGTTCCAGGCAAGAGTGACGCGATTGACGCCCGGCGTTGCCGACGTCAGCGTCGGCGCGCTGGGCAGGCTCAGCACGATCGCAGTGGCCGAAAGCTCGTTCGAGCGATCGCCTTCGCCGACCGAGTTGACCGCACTCACCTGATAGAAGTACGTCGTGCCGGCGACGGCGCTCGTATCGACGTAGCCGTCGGTGTACCTGAGCTCCACAAGCAGGCTTTCGCTCCCGCTCGACGTGCCGCGGTAGAGCCTGTAGGCGGTGACCGCCGCGTTTCCGCTGTCGGTCGGTGCGCTCCAGTTGACGCGAATGCCGTCACTCGACCCAGTGACCGCTCTCAGAGTCGGCGGGCCGGGAACGGTGGCGGGCGGCAGCGTCACCGAGACCTCGTTCGAACGGGCGCCCTCACCCGCTGCGTTGAACGCGCTCACTTGGTAGTAGTACGTGCTGCCTGCGGCGGCTTTCTCGTCGGTGTACGTGGTCGTCCACGCATTGATCGTGACGAGAGGGGTCTCGCCGCCGCCGGCGTCGCCGCGCCACACCCGGTAGCCGGTGATTTCCCCTTCCGAGGCGGGGACGTCCCACGAGCGAATGACCCCTACGGTGCCGGCGACCGCGGAGCCGAGGGTCGGCGGGTCGGGCACGGTGCTGGGAATCGTCGTCGTCGTCTCGGCAACCGTCGACGCGGAGCCGCCGCGGGCCCCAGAGCTACGCCCGCCGCAACGAGCAGCACCGCAGCGAGCACGGCAAGACTCTTGCCGACCCGGGTCACGAATCCACGCTATGACCTTTGCTGCCCCGAGTCAACGCGCGCGACTGCGACTACGCTCACCGCGCGATGAAGGTCCTCTCCGTCGTCGGGAACCGGCCGCAGTTCATCAAGTCGGCGCCGCTCTCGCTAGCGCTTCGCGACGCCGGCATCGCCGAGGTCGTCCTGCACACGGGACAGCACTACGACCCGGAGCTGTCGCAGGTCTTCTTCGACGAGCTCGGGCTCGGCGAGCCTGCCTACCGGCTCGACCTCCACACGGCGGACCCGGAAGCGATGCAGCCCGGCATCCGTGACGCGCTCGAGCGCGAACGGCCTGACTGGACGCTTGTCTACGGCGACACCAACTCGACGCTCGCCGGCGCTCACGCCGGTGTCGCCGCAGGCGTTCCGGTGGCACACGTCGAGGCGGGACTGCGTAGCGGCGACCTGTCGATGCCGGAGGAGCGAAACCGCATCGAGGTCGACGGCGTCGCGCAACTGCTCTTCGCACCGGACGAGCGCTCGCGCGCGACGCTCGAGGCGGAACGTGCGACCGGCCGCGTCGAAGTCGTCGGCGACGTCATGCGCGACGCGCTCGAGCTGTTCGCGCCGATCGCTAGCACGCGTTCGACCGCCCTCGAGCGCTTCTCGGTCCTGCCGCAGCGTTATCTCGTTTGCACGATCCACCGCGAGGCGAACGTCCGCTCGGAGCGGCTGCGCCGGATCGTCGAAGGACTGAACCGGCTCGACGAGCCGATCGTCTTTCCCGCGCATCCACGCACCGCCTCCGTCGTCTCGGGCCTCGGCCCGCACGTTCAGCTCGTCGCCCCGCTCGGCTATCTCGATCTCTCGGCGCTCGCTGCGCAGGCACGCGTGATCCTCACCGACTCGGGCGGCCTGCAAAAGGAGGCGTACTGGTACGGCGTGCCGTGCGTCACGCTGCGGCCGTCGACCGAATGGGTCGACACCGTCGCAGCCGGCGCGAACGTCCTCGTCGACGACGATCCGTCGGCGCTCGAGCGCGCCGTCGCCGAAGCGCGCATGCCCGACGACCCGCCCCAGCTCTACGGCGACGGCGAGGCGGCAAGGCGAATCGCGGCGGCTCTGTACCCTTCGCGCCCGTGAACTGGGACGTTGCCGTTCTTGGTGCGGGCTATGTGGGCCTGCCGCTCGCGCAGACCTTTGCCGAGGCTGGGCAGAAGGTCGTGCTCGTGGACGTCGTCGAGTCGCTCGTCGCCGCGCTCAACCGCGGCGAGAGCCACATCGACGACGTGCCGTCCGAAAAGCTGAAACCGCTCGTCGAAGCGGGCGCGATTACGGCGACGACGGACGTCTCGCTGACACGGGACGTCGACGCAATCCTCATCGCCGTTCCGACGCCGCTCTCCCGGCAGCGCGAGCCGGACCTCTCCTACATCGAGCGCGCCGCAACCGACGTCGCGCCCTTCATCCACAAAGGGCAGGTCGTCATTCTCGAGTCCACGACGTATCCGGGCACGACGCGCGAGATTTTGCAGCCCCTGCTCGAGCTGGGCAGCGGCCTGAAGGCGGGCACCGACTTCCACGTCGCGTTCTCACCCGAGCGGGTCGACCCGGGCAACCGGGAATTCACCACAAAGACCACGCCCAAGATCGTCGGCGGCGTCAACGATGCTTCCGCAGAGGCCGCGGCGGCGCTCTACCGGAAGGCGGTCGACGACGTGCACGTCGTGTCGACGCCCGAGGCGGCGGAGCTGACGAAGCTGCTCGAGAACATCTTCCGCTCGGTGAACATCGCACTCGTCAACGAGCTCGCACAGCTCTGCGACCGCATGGACATCGACGTGTGGGAGGTCGTCGACGCGGCCGCGACGAAGCCGTTCGGCTTCATGTCGTTCAAGCCCGGTCCCGGTCTCGGCGGCCACTGCATTCCGATCGACCCCTTCTACCTGACGTGGAAGGCGCACGAATTCGACTTCTCGACGCGTTTCGTCGAGCTCGCCGGCGAGGTGAACAACAACATGCCCTACTTCTGCCGCTCCGTCGTCTCGCAGGCGCTGAACCACGGCGCGCAGAAGTCCGTCAGCGGATCGAAGATCCTCGTGCTCGGCGTCGCCTACAAGGCGGACATCAACGACGTGCGCGAGTCGCCCGCGGAGAAGCTAATGGAGCTGCTGCGCACTGCGGGCGCGGAGATCGCGTACCACGACCCGCACGTACCGGAGTTCGACGGACTGCACTCCGTGCCGCTCGAGCCGGAGAAGTACGACTGCGTGGCGATCGTGACCGCTCACTCGACGATCGACTACGCGGAGGTCGTGCGGCGCGGGAAGGTGATCGTCGACTTCCGGAACGCCACGAGGGGCTTCGAGGCGGACGGCAAGGTCTGGAAGCTGTGAAATCGCCGCGCGATTTCACACGGACCAGGTCCGTGGATGCCAGCTTCCTTCCGCCAACGGGTGCGCGGACCTGGTCCGTTCATGACATTCGCCGCAGGCGAACGTCATGAAGCGCGTCGCCGTCGTCGGTCTCGGTTACTGGGGCCCGAACCTCGCCCGCAACTTCGACGAGCTCGGCTCCCTCGCGGCGCTCTGCGACCTCGACGAAGGCCTGCGCGAGCGCTACGGCGCGCGGTACCCCAACGTGCGCGTGTACTCGGACTACGACGAGCTCCTCGCGGACGAGTCGATCGACGGCGTCGTGATCGCGACGCCGGTGCCGACGCACTACGCGCTCGCGAAGCGCGCGCTCGATGCCGGCAAACATGCGCTCGTCGAGAAGCCTCCCGCGATGCGCGGCGCCGAGATGGAAGAGCTCGTCGCGCTCGCTGAGGAGAAGTCCCTCGTGCTGATGCCGGGACATCTCCTCCTCTATCACCCCGGTGTCCGGAAGCTGAAGGAGCTGATCGAGGCGGGCGAGCTCGGCGACGTGCTCTGCGTGTACGGAAACCGCCAGAACCTCGGGAAGATCCGCAAGGACGAGAACGCGCTCTGGTCGCTCGGCGTCCACGATCTGTCAGTCGTCCTGCACCTGCTCGACGAGGAGCCGTCGGAGGCGACCGCACACGGACGCGACTTCCTGAACAAGGGCGTCGAGGACGTCGTCTTCTGCTACCTGCGCTTTCCGTCGGGGCGGATCGCGCACATGCATCTGTCCTGGCTCGACCCGCACAAGATGCGCCGCATCACCGTCGTCGGCCGCGAGAAGATGGTCGTCTTCGACGACATGGAGCTCGAGCAGAAGGTGACGATCTACGACAAGGCACCCGAGTCCGCGCCGACGACGTACGGCGAGTGGCTGACGCGGTCGGGCGACGTCTTCAGTCCGAAGATCCCGAACGACGAGCCGCTGAAGCTCGAATGCCAGGCGTTCCTCGGCCTGATGGAGGGCGACGGCGACGGGCGCAAGGTCGCGCACGACGGAATGGCGGTCGTGCGCACGCTCGAGCGCCTGCAGGCGTCGCTCGATGGCTGAAATCCATCCGTCGGCGATCGTCTACCCGGGCACGGTGCTCGGCGAGGGCGTGAAGGTGCTGGAGGGCGCGGTCGTCGGCAAGCAGCCGACGCTCTCGCCGCGCTCCACCGCGAAGCGTGAGGAACTGCCGCCCGCCACGCTCGGCGAGGGGACCGTCGTCTCCACCGGCGCGATCGTCTTCGCGGGGACGACGATCGGCGCACGCGTGATCCTCGGCGACCAGTCGTGCGTGCGCGAGCGCGTGAAGATCGGCGACGACGTGGTCGTCGGACGCGGTTCCCTGGTCGAGAACGACACGACGATCGGCGACCTGACGAAGATCCAGGCTGACGCGTACATCACCGCGTACTCGAGTCTCGAGGACAACGTCTTCATCGCTCCGTGCGTCGTGACGGCCAACGACAACTTCATGGGCCGCACCGAGCGGCGCCACGAGCTCGTCAAGGGGCCGACGATCCGGCGCGGCGCACGCGTCGGCGGCGGCGCCGTGCTCTGCCCCGGCGTCGAGATCGGCGAGGAGGCGTTCGTCGGCGCGGGCGCGGTCGTGACGAAGGACGTTCCCGCGCGGAAGATCGTCGTGGGCAATCCGGCGCGCGTGCTGCGCGACGTGCCCGAGGACGAGCTGCTTTAACGCTTGGTCCAGCTCAAGGCGTACGCGCCCGAGCCTGGCCGGCTCATCGTGACCTGGACGTAGTACCGGCCGCCCTCTCCTGCGCGCGCGAGATACGTAAGGCGCTGCTTTGCGCCGACCTGCTTCGAGCGTGCGACCTCGAGCCTGCTCGAGCCGCCGGAGACGCTGCGCGTCTGCGGGCTCCAGAGGCGAAGGCGCGACCCGGAACCGACCGTGCCGGCGAGCGAGAGCGAGAGGCGCCGGCGCGCGCCGAGGTCGACCGGATAGACGTCGGTCTGGTCGTCCCAGTAGTCGACCGTCGCGCTGCGCTTCCCGCGGGCGCCCGCCAGGCGAGGCGCGTGTGCGCCGACGTCGTCATTCGTCTCGAATCGATCCGCCGGCGGCAGCGAGCTCTTCGTGGCGTCGGTGAGCGCCGAGACGACGTCGAGCCTGCCCCAACCGGACAAGGCGTCGCGGAGCGGCGGGCAGCCGGAGCAGCCGGTGGAGGCGTTCAGGTCGACCGCGGCCCGTTCGAGAATCGTGCTCGTCTGGCTCGCAGTCAGCGTCGGACGCTGCGCGAGCAGAACCGCTGCAGCGGCGGCAACCTGCGGCGCCGCGAACGACGTTCCCTGAGGGTGCCGGTAGTCGCCCGGGCCGCAGTCGGAGTAGCCCTGGTCGACGCACGTCGGATTGTCGCGGGTGAGCGCACGCGGCAAGGTCGAGAGAACGTCCTCGCCCGGCGCGGCGACGTCGTTGTAGACGACGTCGCGATCGGAGAAGCTCGAAACCGACCCGTCGCGCCCGAGCGAGCTGACTCCGATGACGTGGGGCAGCGCGGCGGGGTAGCTGGCGAACGGCCAGGGCGACACAGGTGCCTGATCGCTGTTCCCGACGGCGGCCACGAGGACGGCGCCCTTCGAAGCCGCGTAGTCGACGGCCGCCGCCTCGACGGGCGAGTACGTGTCGCGCGACGGATTGCGTAGGTCGCGCAGGCCGCCGAGGCTGAGGTTGATCACGCGCGCACCTTCGTCGGCGGCCCAGCGGATCGCCTTCGCCTCGGCCTCGAGGGAGATCGTGCCGTCGGCGCGGACGACCTTCGCCACGAGGAGCTGCGCGTGGAAGGCGATCCCGGCGATGCCCTCCCCGTTGTTCACGCCTGCCGCGATCTCGCCCGCTACGAACGTCCCGTGGCCCTGCGTGTCGGCGATCGAGCCGCCGATGAAGCTGCGCGACGCGACGATCCGGCCCGCCAGCTCGGGATGCGTGACGTCGATGCCGGAGTCGACGATCGCGACTTTCACCGGCGGCAGA
>WNGB01010633.1_pt1 | contig 12725 bp, 11 predicted proteins | sample 5400681 | NCBI WGS metagenome assembly WNGB01 (sample SAMN13153367, study PRJNA577476) | soil metagenome | isolation source: 115 cm soil or saprolite under grassland replicate 2 | place: USA:California | collected 2016-06-15 | reverse complement strand
CGAAAAACATGTCGAATAACGAATCTAAAAACATTGTTTCTGCAAATGAAGGAAGGTTAGAGCTAACGAAGCCTCTTGCATAAATTACTCCCAATAAGCCGGTCAAAAAGCTAATTACGCCAAAAATCGCAAGACCACTTACGATAGTCGATTTTTTCATCTTTGCTTGAGAATTATTCTCTTTTTGAGGAGCTTCTGCTGCAGTTATATTTTGTGATTTGCTAGCGAGTAGGTCAATGAGCTTGTAAAACTTTTTTTTGTAAACCATTCCAGGTCCAACTGCAAATCCCTTTGGTAATGCGATTTTCTGACCTGTCCAGAAATTGGCTGAAAAATCTGGACCTACGCCTCTGGGTGAAAGCCATGCTTCTATCTTGGCATTTTTTTCATTATTTTCAATGGACAGCCATGCTTTGACGGCGAGAATATTCTTGGAATAGAGGGTACGACGATTGTTTTTCTCATAAATGGAAAATTTTGATTCCAGTGCCCAATTTTGAACAATTCCATAAAGGTCGGCAGGTTCAATGGTTAGTTCGACAACTGTTGTTCTATGTATCATGCTTTCTTACTCCTTTAATGGTCAGTTTTTGTCAATTTCTTTTGCGTTTGTATCCTAACGCTCTCATAATTGGGCGTAGTTTAATGCGAAATTATATTTCTCAAGTTTGCATTTACTATACAGCTACCCAACTCTTCAGTAATGACCCAGATATCCATTGCCCCAACTTTATCTCGCTCAAGTTCAAGCCCAATTCATAGCGATTCTAATATTCTTCCAACATCGAGCCCACAGGGATGCTGCACGAAGACGTTGGACTCCTCTTCGCAATTGCGCTTTTTCATTATTAAGGTAAAATAGGCGTCTGTGGGATACAGAATAGTGAGCGCGTTTCCTTTGACGCACCCCTCTCTCACTGGCCTGAACCTGCAATAACCTAAACTAACATGTGTCATTCTGAGGAGCCGCGTAGCGGCGACGAAGAATCTGCTCTTGTGAATGGAGATTCTTCGCTCCTTGCAGTCGCTCAGAATGACAAGCAATACATAAGGAGAACGTTCTCGATGGTTCGTATTCGTTTACGCCGTGTCGGTTTGAAGGGCCAGCCCTCGTATCGTGTCGTTGCCGCGGATAAAGAGTCCCCGCGCGATGGTCGCTTCCTCGAAATTTTAGGCTTCTATAACCCTCGAACTAATCCCGCTACTATTAGTCTCAAGGAAGATCGCGTCTATCACTGGATGAAGAATGGCGCCCTGCCAACCGAATCTGTGGAACAGATCTTCAAATCAGCTGGTGTGCTGGATCGCTTCGAACGCTTCAAGAAGGGTGAGGCTGTTGAAACTCTTGTCAGTGAAGCGACTGAAGCTGAAACCAAGCGCGCCGCGCCGAAGAAGACGCGTAAGGATTAATTTTTATGTCATTGCGAGGAGGCCAAAGGCCGACGAAGCAATCTCCTCGCAATGACAGCAGCTGAAATCTATGAAAGCACTGATTGAATTTATAGCCAAATCATTGGTGGAACGCTCTGAGGATGTGCAGGTGACCGAAGTCGGAAATGGCTCGCGGGTGCGCATCGAATTGAGCGTTTCAAAAGATGATATGGGCCGTGTCATTGGGAAGAGCGGTAAAGTGGCGAACGCCATCCGCACCCTGCTCCGAGTGGCCGCCGAGCGCGAAGGTAAGCAAGCCACACTCGACGTTGTCGAACCCTAATGCCCGCCAAGAAGCAAAGCCCAGCCCAGGCTGGTATCGGCTCGCCTGCTGGCGAGCCTTTCTATTTGGTGGTCGGATTTTTACGCCGTCCACATGGTGTGCAAGGCGAGATCATCATGGATTTGCACACTGATTTTCCTGAGCGCCTCAAAGCAAACCGTAAGCTATTCATTGGTGAAAAACACAAGGCACTTACTCTTGAAGGTGCGCGTTCGCATGGAAATAGCATACTAGTTAAATTTCGCGGCATCAATACGCCTGAGGATGCGGGACAGTATCGCAATCAATGGGTTTACGTTAAAACTAGTGATGTGCCTGCTCTTCCCGAAGGACATATCTACCAACACCAACTCCTAGGCATGACTGTAGTGGATGAAAGCGATAAAACCCTCGGCAAATTGACCGAGATCATCGAGACGGGCGCAAATGACGTGTATATTGTGAAGGATGACTCTGGCAATGAATTGTTATTGCCTGTCATTCCCTCGGTCATTCTGGACATTGATCCTGAGCGCCGTTTAATTCGCGTTCACCTGCTCGAAGGGTTGTAGCTAGACGGAGTCAAACGTCTTCGCGGAGCATCCCTGTGGGACCCGACGTTTGCGCCGCCGAGACGGCGGCTAGAGCTTTTTGTTATGGACGACAGAAAATACTGGATTGGCTTCAACCTCATCAAAGGTATCGGCGCGGTGCGAATGCAGGCACTGGTCGCATATTTTGGAAATCTCGAGTCCGCGTGGTATGCTAATGCTGTCAACTTGGCGGAAGCCGGTTTAGGCCGGAGATTGATCGAGCGAGTCGTCCAAGCTCGCGACACAGTGAACCTGGATCAAGTATGGGATAAGATCGAGTCGCAGGGAATCACAGTCCTGACATGGCAGGATGAATCATATCCTTCGCATCTAAAAGAGATTGACCAGCCGCCACCAGTGTTATATATTCGGGGCGAATATTTACCCGATGATATTTTTGCAGTGGCGATTGTTGGAACACGCAGAATTACTCCCTATGGCAGACAGATCACGGAAGAGATTGCAGCGTTCCTGGCCGCCAACGGCATAACCGTAATCAGCGGCCTTGCACGCGGTGTGGATAGTGTTGCACATCAAACTGCATTGAAAGCAGGTGGGCGTACAATTGCTGTGCTGGGTTCTGGCGTGGATAAAATCTATCCACCTGAGCATCGCGGCCTTGCGGAACAAATGATGCAGCGCGGTGCGATCGTCAGTGATTATGCTCCCGGTACGCCACCCGATGCTTCGAACTTTCCACCACGCAACCGGATCATTTCAGGATTGTCTTTGGCGGTTGTAGTCGTAGAAGCCGGCGAGACAAGCGGTGCATTGATTACCGCCGAGTTTGCCGCAGAACAGGGACGCGAAGTGTTCGCCGTGCCAGGGAGTATCCTTGCACCGCATAGCAAAGGTACGAATAAACTGATCCAACGCGGGGCTCTGCCCTTGTTGAGCGCGAGTGATCTGATGCAAGCCCTGGATCTAACCCGCATGGGCGAACAAAAAGCTGCACGCAAAATTTTGCCTGCCGATGAAACCGAAGCACGACTGCTGAATGTATTGGGGAGCGAGCCATTGCATGTAGATGAAATTCGTAATCAGGCGGACTTGCCCATAGAGAAAGTGTCTGCAGCATTAGTGCTCATGGAATTGAAAGGCATGGTCAGGCAAGTCGGCGGTATGAATTACGTGGCAGTTCGCGAAGAACAATCAGACTACCTGGCCTGAATTCCGGATAACGGATTTCGGTACACTTTGTGAAATTTTGACGGGTGTAAAAAGCGAGTCATGTTTATTAGGAACTTACCGCTTGTACCGGAATCCCGCCTGATATTGGCGGGGCAGCCTCCATGCAGTTTATATAGAAGCTGCGGCACTCGGTAAATTCCTAAATATAGGATACCATTGTATTATGGCTATAGATTTTTCTCATACGTATGCAGTGATCATGGCAGGTGGAGGTGGAACACGTCTTTGGCCCATCTCACGAAAAGAACGACCCAAGCAATTGCTTCCTTTAATTGGACAGCAAACCTTATTTCAAAGCACGGCAAAACGATTAGAGGATTTGTTTCCGCCTGAGCGAATTTTTGTGGTGACTGTTGAAGAGCAGGCCAATGAGATGCAAGAGCAGTCGCCTGAAATCCCGGCAGGTAATTATTTGATCGAGCCCACGCCGCGTGGCACGGCTTCTGTCGTTGGTTTGGCCGCCTTGGCCTTGCAAAAACGCGACCCGCACGCTTCCATGGCCATCTTACCTTCCGATCATTTTATTCGGAATGTGGATTTATTCCATTATTTGCTTAAGACGGCGTTTGAAGTAGCGAATGATGGCTATCTCGTTACATTGGGTATTACGCCCACTCAACCGTCCATTGCATATGGTTATATCCAGCGCGGGCAGCCAATGACGGGCAATTACGGTTATCCTACTTATAAGGTATTGCGCTTTACAGAAAAACCTGATGAACAGACCGCACATCAGTTGCTGCGGGCCGGTGATCATTCGTGGAACAGCGGCATGTTTGTCTGGCACGTCGATACGATCATGAGCGAGATAGATAGGCAGATGCCACAACTTGCTGAAACGCTCAAACTTATTGGTGAAGCATGGGGAACGGATCAGCAGAACGATGTGCTCGAAAAGAATTGGCGGGAATTGAAGAATGAAACCGTGGATTACGCGATTATGGAAAAAGCAGAACGTGTAGCGGTTTTGCCAGCGGGTGGCTTGGGTTGGAGTGACGTCGGTTCCTGGGAATCATTGTTTGAAGTGCTGCTCCCTGATATGAATGGTAATATTGTGACCAATAGCGGCATGCATCTTGCTCATGAGACCCATAATACAATGGTCTATGGAGGCGGAGGCGAGCGCCTTGTAGTGACTATCGGTGTGGATGACATGGTCATTGTAGATACAAATGATGTGTTACTGGTTTGCAAAACCGATCAAGCTCAAAAAGTTCGTGATGTAGTGGAGCATTTAAAGAAACACAGGCAGGAAAATTTTCTATAGCTGCCTTGCTCATAACCTGTGTAGATATAGATTTAGGGCTTTCAAGCGGGATGGACAGGATATAAGGATTATTGAAGCGATTCCGAAAAATTTTCCATCCTTTTATATTTGAATCATGTTAATTCTGGGATATTGTGAATTTTGCAATTGAAAAATTCAGAAAAATTGCGTAGAATGCGCTTTTCCGAATATTTCGGGTAAGATTTGGGTCTCTTGAGGTTTCCTTTGTAAGCGGATAAGCCAAGAACTTTAACTTTTGAGATTTAGCAGAGGAACCGACATCTTAAGGAAATTGCGGCACAAATAAGCTATTTGTGAAAACTTTTGGGGATTGCTGTTGAGATTGAAAAAAATAGCGCATGATGCGCTGGAGGATTGATGGAAGCCTATTGTATGAAATGTAAGACTAAAAGAGAAATTCAAAACCCTGTCCCGGGATTCAACGCCAGAGGCTCGGCGGTGACGACAGGGACTTGCCCCGTTTGTGGAACGAAACTCTTCCGTATGGGCAAGACTCCCGCTCATGAAGGATTAACCCCTCCTGCCAAGCAGGAAAAAGTAGAAGTACGGCAGGGCAAGTTGGTGATTGTCGAATCGCCTGCAAAAGCAAAGACCGTAGGACGATTCCTTGGTAAAGGTTATACAGTGCGTGCATCCATTGGGCACGTGCGTGATCTGCTTCGTTCGCAATTATCGGTTGATATTGAAAATAATTTTGAGCCGAAATATCGTGTGCCGAATGAAAAGAAGGAAGTTGTTAAGGAAATCAAACAACTTGCGAAAAAAGCGGATGAGATCTATCTCGCGACCGACCCTGACCGCGAGGGTGAGTCGATTTCTTGGCATTTAATGGAAGCTGCAGAGATCGAACCACAGCGTGCCAAGCGCGTGGTCTTCCATGAAATCACCGAACCTGCAGTTAACGAAGCTTTTTCACACCCGCGGCATATCAACATGGATCTGGTCAATGCACAACAAGCGCGGCGAGTGTTAGATCGGCTCGTCGGTTATAGTATTAGTCCAATCCTGTGGGATAAGGTGCGCAGCCGTCTATCGGCTGGGCGTGTTCAATCGGTGGCTCTCAGGCTGATCGTCGAACGTGAACGGGAAATTGAAGAGTTTGTGCCTGTCGAATATTGGACCATCCATGGGGAGTTCATGCCAGAAGGATTGAAATCCAGTTTTATCGCGAAGCTGGTTCGCAAGGATGATAAAGAGCTGGATCTGCCGAACGAAGAAGCAGTCAAGCCAATTCTGGCTGATATGGAAACAGCCGTATATTCAGTTACAAAGGTCAAGCGCGGTGAGCGTAAACGCAGACCACCCGCGCCTTTCACAACTTCCACTTTGCAACAAGAAGCCTCGCGTAAACTTGGTTTTACAGCCAAGCGTACCATGGCACTTGCCCAGGCATTGTATGAAGGCCAGGATGTAGGAAATGGCGGTTCAACCGGCTTGATTACCTACATGCGCACTGACTCAACCAACGTATCAACGTCTTCGCAAAAGGAAGCGCGCCAGTATATAACAAGTAAATATGGAAATGACTTTTTGCCGCCTGAACCGCCTATATATAAAACGAAATCTGCAGGTGCGCAGGAAGCACATGAAGCCATTCGTCCTACGTCTGTGATGCGCGATCCAGAAAAGCTTAAGCCATTTCTTGAATCCCCGATGTATAAACTTTATACTTTAATCTGGCAGAGATTTGTGGCTTCGCAAATGGAAGCCGCGGTTTATGACACATTACAGGTTGAAGTGACTGGCAAAACAAACGAGCATGTTTATCTCTTGCGCGCCTCAGGTTCATCAGTAAAATTCCCCGGTTTCCTCGTTGTCTATGAAGAAGCAAGGAATGAAGATATTAAAACGGACGAGGATGAAGATGTTCGTATCCCCGGTGAGGTCGCTGAAGGACAGAAAGTAGCCCTTGTGCGTCTTATTCCCGAACAACATTTCACACAGCCGCCACCGCGTTTTACCGAAGCGTCTTTGGTGCAAACACTCGAAGAGAATGGCATCGGCCGGCCATCCACGTATGCGCCGACGATTTCAACCGTTCAACAGCGCGGTTACGTTGAGCGTGTGGAGAAACGACTCATTCCTACAGAAACGGGGATGAAGGTCAACGATTTGATGGTGCAATATTTCTCCGACGTGGTTGATCTGGGCTTTACTGCGCGTATGGAAGAAGACCTGGATATGATCGCAGAAGGCCAGGCTGAGTGGGTTGAAGTAATGCACGAATTCTATCGCCCATTTTCACAGGATGTTCAGAAAGCACAGGCTGAGATGCCGATGCTCAAGAGTGAGCCGGAACCGATTGGCCGAATATGTCCGTTAGATGGCGGTGAATTGGTCATTCGCTACGGGCGTTATGGCAAATTTATTTCATGCTCCAATTTTCCGACATGTCGTTACACCGAACCCTGGCTCGAAAAGATTGGTGTCACTTGTCCGAAAGATGGTGGCGAAATTGTCGAACGCAAGACGCGCAAAGGCCGCACATTTTACGGTTGTATCAATTATCCAAACTGCGATTTCACTTCGTGGAAAAAACCAATCAAACAACCATGTCCAAAATGCGGTGGCTTGCTCGTCATCGCGAACAAACGTGAAGCCCAGTGCACCAATTGCTCGGAAACTTTTCTTCTTGAAGAGATCGTCCCTGAGGCAACAGAATAGAAGGCTACCATGCATTTCTCACCACATCCGTATCTCGATCCCAGTTCCGGGAGTTTCATCATTCAGATTGTGATCGCCGCTTTGCTTGGTCTTGGAATTGCAATCCGCGCCTCCTGGGGTAGGATCAAGAAACTCTTTGATGGCAAGACAAAACCTGAGGATGAAGACGACGATGCGGATGATGCCCAGAGCTGAACAACACACCGCTTCATTCCGGGACCCCAGCGGGTTCCTGTTTTCTCAGAGTGGGATCCTGTATCGACAGATCAACCGTTCGTACGCAGATGATTATTCTCGTTTAATGGAATCCGGCCTTTACGACAAATTAGTAAAGGCCGGATTGTTGATTCCACATGTTGAGGTTGATTCTCTTCGCGCTGAGCGGAGTGACGAGCGTAGTAAGGAACGTAGTCGAAGCGCGGATGCATTCAAAATTATCCAGCCTGAGCGCGTACCGTTCATTTCTTATCCATATGAGTGGTCATTTAGCCAATTGAAAGATGCTGCTCTCACGACTCTGGCTATTCACAGGCGAGCATTGAAATACGACATGGCATTGAAGGATGCCAGCGCATACAATATTCAGTTTGTGAATGGCAAGGCAATATTGATTGATACGCTCTCGTTCGAGAAATATAAAGAGGGACAGCCATGGATTGCATATCGCCAGTTCTGCCAGCATTTTCTTGCGCCGCTAGCCTTGATGTCTTACTGCGATGTACGTTTGAGCCAATTGATGCGTGTTTACATTGATGGTGTACCACTTGATTTGGCGAGCAAATTATTGCCTGCTCAGACACGTTTGAATTTTGGTTTGCTTACGCATATCCATTTACATGCAAGTGCTGAGAAACGATTCGCAGGGGAATCTGTCGGGCAGGCTAAGATGAGTCGGAATGCCCTCATTGGCTTGGTAGAAAGCCTGGAAGCGACGGTGCGGAAACTCACATGGAAACCTACTGGTACTCGCTGGTCGAATTATTACGACATCACAAACTATTCTGATCTTGCATTCGAACACAAGAAACAGCTTGTCGGCGAATGGGTGGCGCGCGTAAAGCCGAACCTTGTTTGGGATTTAGGTGCGAATACGGGTATGTTCAGCCGCCTGGCATGTAGTGCGGGAGTATTCACGGTCGCGTTTGATATTGACCCCGCGGCGGTGGAGCAGAATTACCTGCAAGCGAAAAACGATAAAGAAAAAAATCTTTTACCCCTTCAACTCGACCTGACGAACCCCAGCCCTGCGCTCGGATGGGCCAACCGCGAACGCGAGTCATTTCGTGAACGCGGCCCTGCCGATATGGTCCTCGCTCTTGCAGTGATTCACCATCTCGCAATTACAAATAATGTACCTTTACCACAACTCGCCGATTTCCTTGCCGAGATGGGAAAATGGCAAGTTATTGAGTTCGTGCCAAAGTCGGATTCACAAGTACAGAAGATGATGGCTGCACGCGAGGACATTTTCCCAAATTATACGCAGGAGGGTTTTGAGGCTGCTTTTAGCGAACAATTCACAATCCATGAGTCGGTGGCAGTTCGCGAGTCGCAGCGACAGCTGTATTTGATGGAAACCAAGTGATCCGCGCTGAGCGGAGTGAAACCCATGCTTGTCGGGTTGAACGAAGTCGAAGGACGTAGTAGCCGGCAATATATCTGCTCTACAAGTCGTTAAGATTACGATGTATAATCAAGACATCGAAATCATGGAAGGAAGGAGTCTCACATGGATTTTGTCATAGCTTACCTCAAAAAGCTCCCTCTTTTGGCCATTGGCCTCTTTGTAGTCGGTATCTTTCTTGGGGTATTGATAGGCTGGTCAACTGCGACGTTTAAAGATGCTACGCCAGCTTATTTGCGCGCGGACTTACAAGAAGACTATTTACGTATGGCAATTGATTCGTTCCGCGTCAACCAGAATCAAAATCTTGCTGTCGAAAGATGGAAGAGTCTGGGCCCGGGAGCGCAGGTCGCTTTTGAAAAAATCCAACTAGATCCGCGCGGCCAAGATCCTGCTGTGATAAACGCTTATGGGCAGGTGATCACGAGCGTGCTTCAACAAGAGGCCGCACAACCGACTCCATCGGAAGGCGGTGGACCTTCTATCTTCCGCACTGTAATTACCATTGGCGGTATTCTTGCATTAATGGCGATCATAATCGCCGTGGTTATCTTCTTGCGACAATTGCTTGGAAGACGCGGCAGCGGCGAGCCGACGCCTGTTATGCAAGCATCGGAAATCAATAAAAATACTGAAAAAACCAATTACGAAAGCCTTGGCCTTGCGCCTCCCATCACACAGACGATGACCACATACGTTCTGGGTGATGACCTGTATGATGAGTCATTCAGCATTGATACTCAAGGCGGTGAATTCCTTGGCGAGTATGGCGTTGGAATCTCTGAAGCCATAGGTGTGGGTGAGCCGAAGAAGGTCACCGCATTAGAAATCTGGCTGTTTGATAAAAACGACATCAAAACAGCTACAAAAGTTCTAATGTCTGATCATGCATACAATGACCCGGAAATTCGCTCTCGTTTGGAGCCAAAGGGTGAGCTGATTTTAGTTGAACCTCAAGGACAAGTTCTCCTTGAAACAGCTACGCTTCAACTGCTTGCTACAGTTGTCGATCTTGAATATGGGCACGGTGCAATGCCACAGAACAGCTACTTCGAGCGGATTACGCTTGAATTGGCGATATGGCCAAGAGGCGGATAACACGAAAATGCAATCAGCCCGACCTGAAAACGGCCGAGCTGATTTTTTATTGTTACTAAACTTCGCGGTGAGCGGAAGGACTGTGTTCGTCAGTCCCGCAGTCGAAACGCGGGTGACCGAAAAAATTGATATTTGCTGGTAAACCTGTCCTTCGACTGCACTCGTCGCTTAGGACGCTCCTCCCTCCGCTCAGGACGAAATTACTCTATCTTCAATATCTTGAACTTCATCTTCCCTCCTGGAGTATCTGCCTCGATCACATCGCCGACTTTCTTGTCCATGATCGCGCGGCCAATCGGGGATTCATTTGAGATCCTGCCTTTGACTGGATCCGCTTCTTTTGCGCCCACGATGTGGTAGCGCTCAGGTGGAGAGCCTTCTTCCTGAATGGTAACGTGATCTCCCATGGAGACCACACTTGTATTTTCGGATTTTTCAATAATTACTGCATCACGCAAAGCAGCTTCAATTTCCTTAATGCGGCCTTCTAGGAAACCTTGATCTTCCTTGGCTTTATGATAGTCGGCGTTTTCGGAGAGGTCGCCCATTTGAATCGCGGAGCGAAGTCTCTGGGAGAGTTCTTCACGGCGCGGGCCTTTTAGTTCCTCAAGTTCTGCTTTTAATTTTTCAGCGCCTTCGGCGGTCAGGTAAGTGGGTTGATTCATAATACTAACTCCTAATAGCATTTATACAATGGAAGTGGGTTATTTCAATTATGGTTTTTCGATGGGATTAAACAGTTTCTGGTGCTCTTCAATTGCAAAACGATCGGTCATACCGGCGATGTAATCGCAGATCGTCCGCTCGAGGCCGCGCTTGTCGATGAAGCGTTGGACATGTTCGGGAAGCATCGATGCCTCGGCGCGGTAGCCATCAAACAGGTCCGAAATGATGCGCTCTGCTTTGACCTGCATCCTCACCACGCGGTGATGCCGGTAAAGTTTGTTATAGAGAAAATCCTTCAACTCACGGTTGCGTCTTTGCATGTCTTCGCTATAGCCAATAACGTTATACTTTAGCTTTTGAATATCCAGCGGCGATTTGACTCTGCTCTCTTTCAGGCGGGCATCGGTTGCCTCTAGCATATCAGTAACCATCAAGCCTACAAGGTGCCGGATCATACGATGACGTTCAATATCATCGAGGTTGGGGCCGTGCCAGTTAAACGTCTCGAGCAGAATCTCCCATAAGACAATGCTATCTAACATTTGGGGAGTTATCATGCCGGAGCGCAGACCATCGTCGAGATCGTGTGTGGTGTAAGCGAGTTCGTCGGCGACGTTACAGATTTGTGTTTCAAGGTTGCCGCGTAGGTCCGGGCTGAAATCCCGCGCGTCGGAGATATCATATTCCGATTCGTGTTTGACCATGCCTTCGCGCACTTCCCAGGTGAGATTAAGGCCGGGGAATTCTGGGTAACGTTGTTCGAGTTCAGTGACAATGCGTAGAGATTGCTTGTTGTGGTCGAATCCACCGAAGTCCTTCATGAGGCGGGCGAGAGCCACTTCACCAGAATGACCGAAGGGCGAATGTCCAAGATCATGCGCCAGGCAAATCGCCTCAACGAGGTCTTCATTCGCTCCAAGAGCGCGAGCAAGTGTCCGGCCGATCTGGGCAACTTCGAGCGTATGGGTGAGGCGGGTGCGGAAGTAGTCGCCTTCGTAGTTGATGAAGACCTGAGTCTTGTATTCGAGTCTACGAAAGGCTGTGGTGTGCAGGACGCGGTCGCGATCACGCTGGAAGGAAGTGCGGTAATCCGGTTCGCTATCGAGATAGGCACGTCCCTTGGTATCCTTGCTTCTCATTCCATAGGAAGCAAGGCTCTTATCCTCAATCTCCTCGAGTTCTTGACGCGTGAAGAACATACAAACTCTCTTTCACAAACAACATGTCATTGCGAGCGTAAGTTCCTGACGACGAACATCAGGACAGTGTGCGAAGCAATCTCCTCAGTAAGCGGGTAGGTCTTATCGAGTGGTTTCCGCCGTTTAATCGGAGATTGCTTCGACGGAAGTACACCGTCTCGCAATGACATAAGGAAGAAGTGGGGCGAGAGGGGGTCGAACCCTCACGGTGTTGCCACCGACAGATTTTAAGTCTGTTGCGTCTGCCGATTCCGCCATCGCCCCGGCAGGCTAGATTTTACCTTAATTTGAAATTCTTTCCAGCCTCCCTGCATCCCCTTCTATATCTCCACAGCAGGGGTGTAGTGATTTTATGCTGTTGAGTGGTGATTGAATTTGACCTGTGATTGTGCTACATTCTATGCAAGCACCTTGCTTTACATCACCACAGCAAGATCTTCCGGCAATCCAAATATTTTAGAATTAGAAGAATGAAAAGGAGTATGTCATGAAACAGTACAGAGGTTTTCTTTTAGGCATGCTTGTGACCGTGCTGGCTGCCACGCTGTTTTGGGCTGGGACAGCCTATGCTGCAACCGGCTGCTTCCCGGATACGAACGGGTATTGGGCTGAAAGCTTTATCTGCTGGCTGAAGGACCATGGCATAACAGCTGGCTATGGGGATGGCACTTTCAAACCTAACAATGCCATCACTCGCGGTGAGATGGCC
>WNGB01097589.1_pt1 | contig 12726 bp, 12 predicted proteins | sample 5400681 | NCBI WGS metagenome assembly WNGB01 (sample SAMN13153367, study PRJNA577476) | soil metagenome | isolation source: 115 cm soil or saprolite under grassland replicate 2 | place: USA:California | collected 2016-06-15 | reverse complement strand
AGGCACGGGCAACTCCGAGAAATCCTGAAGTTGGACGGCATGCACCGCCAGGCCGGCCTTCTCGCCGACGGCAATCAAGTCAGCCGCCGTAAAGCCGTTCACCGACGATTCCGTCTCCAGCACATCGGCCGGCCGGTATGTGTCGGGTAGGAAATCCTACCCCCTCCGTTGGAAGAAAAACTGTCCGGGTGGTATGAACGCTGCTCCAAATGCCAAACGGCCACAGATAAAACTGTTTTTCTGCGCGATTTTTTTTGGAGCGCGCGTTTTCATCCTCCCCCCGGCGACGCAGGAGCGGGGAGAATTCGGCGCGCCCGCCAGCGGCGTGCCGTCCGCGGCCTCCGGATATTCAAAGAGCTTCCCTTCGAAATTGCGGATGACGACACGGTCGGCATTGCGGCTGAGCACGTATTCGGGATTAACCGGCACCTTGCCGCCGCCCCCGGGCGCATCAATGACGTATTGCGGCACGGCGTAGCCAGTGGTGTGACCGCGCAGCCCTTCCATGATTTCGAGTCCCTTGCGGACGCTCGCGCGCAGGTGGGCCGAACCGGAAATCAGGTCGCACTGGTAGAGGTAGTACGGTTTCACCCGGCACATCAGCAACTTCTGCACGTGGGCTTTCATCACGGTCACGTCGTCGTTGACGTGACGGAGCAGCACCGACTGGTTGCCCAGCGGGATGCCGGCATCGGCGAGACGGCCGAGAGCGTCGCGCACTTCGGTGGTCAGCTCGCGCGGATGGTTGGAGTGAACGCTGACGAACAGCGGATGAAACTGTCTCAGCATCGCGCACAGTTCGGGCGTGACGCGTTGCGGGAGGAAAATCGGAATGCGCGTGCCGATGCGAAGGAACTCGATGTGCTTGATCGCCCGCAACCGGCTCAGCAGATGTTCGAGTTTCTCGTCACTGAACAGCAGCGGATCGCCTCCGCTGAGCAGCACGTCGCGCACTTCCGGATGTTCGCGGATGTATTGGATCTGCCGGTCGAACTCCGGATGGAAGTCGTAGCCGGCCGCATTGCTCACCAGCCGCGAGCGGGTGCAATAACGACAGTAAGCGGCGCAACGGTCGGTGACCAGAAAGAGCACGCGGTCGGGGTAGCGATGCACGAGCCCGGGCACGGGCGAATGGGAATCTTCGCCGCACGGATCGCTCATTTCCCACGGCGCCGTGTGCGTCTCTTCGAGACGCGGGATGACCTGGCGGCGGATCGGACAGTTCTCATCCGCCGGATCGATCAGGTTGAAGAAGTAGGGCGTGATGGCCAGGGCCAGTTTTGTGTTGGCCAGTTGAGTGCCGGCGTATTCCTCCGGCGTGAGCGAGGGCATCAGTCGCTGGAGTTGATCCAGCGAAGTGATCCGGTGTTTGAGCTGCCAGCGCCAGTTGTTCCAGTCGGCGTCCGTCACGTCCGACCAGAAGCCGCGTCCGGCCGATTTGAATTCTTTCAGAGAACCGGGCTTGCTACACGATGGCGGCTCGTCGCCGCTTGCCGATGAAGTTTCGTTCATGGTGCGGGAACTATATTTTGGGTCGTCAACCTGTCAAGCGGCGGGCCAAAAAAGGATCTTACCCCCGGGCCGGATCGATCTATTTCGCCGGTCTGGCTAACGTGTTGGCGGGCGGCGCGTTGGTGGCTTGCAGCGAGGCTCGTTTCCCGTCCAGTTCGTTCAACCTCTTGACGGCCTCGCGCACCACCTGATCGGCGCGCATGGGTGGCAGGCCGGACAACGACCGCGCGAGGCCGACCTGATCGCGCCGGGCGAGATAATTCTCCATCGCCGCGCGATAGTCGTCCACCAAAGAAAGCAGTTCCGGGGGCGTTTTGAGGCGCACGCCGAGCAACTGGGAGGTTACTTCCTTCAGCACGATCCTTTGCCGCAGGTAATCCCAATCGGTGATGATCTGTTGAACGCTAAGCCGGGCGCGGCGCGGCAAGTCTTTGCGATCGGTGCTGACCAGCGCCGGCGGATGCAGCGTGTCCTCCAGTTTCTGCAGCAGGACCGGGATGGACCAGGCTTGTGTGGGGTCCTGCCCGGTGAATTGGATCAGGATGACCGCCCACCATTTTTCTACGTCGAGCAGGCGCGGGAACTGCGCGCGATACGCGCTCAGGAACGCCGACTGCCAGTTCAGGTAGGAAGGCAGTTCGTACAGCATCCTGACCAGCGTCGGCCGGCCGGCCGGCAACCGCAAGAGTTGACTGACAAACAACTGCGCGGAAGCCCGGAAGGTCTTCCAGGTTTCCTCCGGAAGCGGGTCGGGAAACGTGTCGCCAAGTTTGGCGAACGTGAGCGCCGCGTGCGTCTGCAAACGCTCGCGCCCAGGTCTGCGGCGGCGGAATTGATCAAATGTTGCGCCAGTCCCTCCGAGAGCCAGAGCGGGATTTCCGCCGAGCGCAAACCGGCGTTGCGATTGGCGATTTCCATCAGCAGAACCTGAATCAATCCCCGCACCAGCTTTGGTTTCTCAATCCAGCACGGCAGTTCCACCTGATACTGCCAGCCGTCGAGATAAGGCTTGGCCACGATGACCGGCGCCTGGTTGGTGGACAGGCCCGAGCTGATCTCCAGGTAGATGCGCCCGCGCCAAAGATCGAGCATCGCCAATTCGCTCAAGAGCGCCTGTTTGAGGCGCTCGCAGGTGATGGCGAGAATATTCGGGTCCAACTGAATCAGAGTTGAGCCGTTCTGCGAAGAATTGGTCGCCACCGCCACCGCGGAGAGCGTCGGACCGCGAACGATGAATTGGCCGGTGCTGCTGCGCACGGTGCGCACGGTCGCGGGCGGGGTCGCTGCAAAGGCGGCGCAGGCCACCAACCAACCGGCAATGATCGCGCCGGTGCTCACAGATGGGGAGCGTCGATCGGCGGCCGCCGGGCGATTGGCTTCAAGCTGACGAAGCGGGTCACGGTGCGCTGATACAGCACATTACTTGCCGGTTGATTTCGATTTGGCCGCTTTGGATTCGGGTTTTGTCGGGGTATCGGTTTTGGCGGCCGCTTTGCCCTCGCCGCCGGTTGACGGCGCAGACGACGAGGATTCCTTTTTTGCGGCTTCTTTGTAACTCTCGCTGCGGTAATCGGTGGTGTAAAATCCGCTGCCCTTGAAAAGGATGCCCGCGCCGGAGACGATGGCGATTAAATACCTAATCTGCCGAACTCGGGTCAAGATTCGTCCACTGCGCAACGATTGTTTCAACGATCCAACAGCCTGCCGACGGTGTCCGGGAAAGCGATTCGGCCCAGCGTGGCTTCCTTTGGCCCTTGCGCTGGAAGCGCCCTATCGCGCAGTCGCGCAAAACGTTCGACGTCACCGCGCACGAGAACGACGGCCAGGTCGTCGAAGTAAACCGCCCTCCAGTCCGGCCTCCGCGCCAGGGCCAGCGCCCCGGCCAGCTTCGACGGCAACAGCGCAAGGTCGGCGCTTTGCAGGTCGAGAATCTTTTCATCGACGGGCTCGCCATTGTAGAGGTGCCAGTGTGCGGCAATCAGCGGACGCGGGTAACAGGCATCCAGACGCCCGTCAAGCGACGGCGCGCAGCCGGGTAATGCGAAGATCGTCAAATCGCCCCAGTCAAAAAAAACCAGCGCATTGCCGCGCAGTTCGTGTTCGCGCATGAAGTTGACGGCGGCCGCCGGATACTGCGCGCGCGGCGCTTCCATCGTCAACGGATGCTCCTTGTGCAGCGTGAAGGCCGCGAACAAAACGGCCATCGAACTGGCGCCCAGCAGCGCCAGCAATAACTTCTGCACCGGCCGGCGGCGAAACCGTTCTGTCCACGGGGCAAAAAAACCTTCCCATCTCCCGGCCGCATCAGCCAGATGGCGCGGCGCCAGCGCCAGCGCGACGATGCAGAACAGCGGCGTGTTCCGGACCGAACGCAATGCCAGCACGGCAAACGCGGCGCACGCAGCCGCTTCCCATAGCGCTTTCGGCCGGCGCGAAAATACCCACGCGATAAGGGTGAAGGCGATCAAAGCGAACAGGGCTGCATGGTCCCAGCCAAAGGGTGTCGGGTTCCATTCTTCGATTTCGGGCCGCAGCCAGAGCACGCTGCCGACGAGCCAACGCAGCATTGTTGCGCCCCAGGGATTGGCGAACAATGCGCCGCCGGCGCCCAGCGTTGCGATCCAGAGCCAGGCCGCGAGACGACGGTCCGGCGGGTTTTTTCCCAAAAGTTCAAGCGACGTCGCGCCGGCGGACAGCAGCAGCAAACCGAATCCCGCCAGGGCGCCGCCGTGGGTGTTGATCCAGAACAAAAACAAAAACGGCAATGCCAGCGCCCGCCGCCAGGAACCGCCGTGAATCCGGCGCAGCAGCCACAACTCTAGAACAAGAAACAGGGCGGTGAAAATTTGCGGCCGCGCGGCAAAGCCGTAGGAAATCTCCACCACTGCCAGCGCGCCAAAGGCCCAGGCCACCGCGCGGCGCGGCCACGCCATTGCTTCGCCGCCGACCTTGAGGCAGAGAGCCAACGTCGAGAGGCCGACCAGCATTTTCAGCAGCAGGATCCCGGGGCCGCCCAGCAGCCGATGCGTTGCGCCAAAGATGAGGTCGGCCCCGAATTCGTGGTTGACGAACGGCCGGCCGCGCGCGGTCCAGGAGTAAATCTCCGATTTTTCCACGACCCCGCTCTGCAGCATGTGCCGACCGAAGACCACGTGACCCCACAGATCCGGATCAACGGTGTTTTCGGAAAATTGAAAAAAGGCCAGCGCGAATACCCAGATGCCCAGCGCGATGGGCAGAAGCCTTGCCGAAAAACCGGCTCCCGCCCCGCTTCGCGTCGGCGCCGCCTGCGCGTTTTCGAGGGAAGTTCGGTTCACGACGGAAAGGCGGCGCGGCGACGTCGCGCTTCATCCTCCAATACAACTCATCGTCCGTTCCGGCTGGACAAAATCAGGCTCGCCGATGTGATGGCGTTCCTCCTTGAGCCAGACGATCTCCTGGAGGCGTCGCTGGACGGCCTCGTCGGATGCGCCGCCGCGCAGCAGCGGTTTGAGGTCAGGCTCCGTCAGGCTGAAGAGGCAGGTGCGTATCCGGCCGTCGGCGGTCAGGCGAATGCGATTGCAATAGCCGCAGAACGGTTCGCTTACCGGCGCGATGATGCCGATTTCGCCGCGCCCGTCTGCGAACGACCAGCGCTTCGCGGTTTCAGAGACATTCAACGATCTGACCGGCCGCAACTCGAAGCGCGCCTGCAGCCGTTGCAGAATTTCGCGGCCCGGAACCACGAGTTCCTTCTGCCAGGCGCGGCCCGAATCGAGCGGCATGAACTCGATGAAACGGAAGCTCAGGTTTTTCCCGCGCGCGAAATGCGCGAGCGGTTCGATTTCATGGTCGTTGAGTCCGCGAATGACGACCGCATTGACTTTGAGCCAGGTCGATGCTGGCCAGCACGGAACGCAGGCCGTCGCGCCCGGTGATTTTTTTGAAATTGGCGGGATCGAGGGAATCGAGGCTGAAGCTGACGCGTCGCAGTCCGGCCTGGCGCAGCGCATGCGCTTTTTGCGGAAAGAGGAACCCGTTGGTGGTCATGGCCAGGTCGCTCACCCCGGCAATGCAGGCGAGCCTGGCGACGAGTGTTTCCACGCCTTGCCGCAGCAACGGTTCTCCTCCGGTCACGCGCACTTTCCGGATGCCGAGTTGGACGGCCAGCCGGACCACGCGTTCGATTTCCTCGAAGGTGAGGATTTGCGAACGCGGCTTCCACTCGCGCGTGATCGGCGTGGGCGGCGCGGGATTTTTCAGCGCGTCGAATTTGACGCGGTAAAAATCGGCGGCCTCCTCGGTTTCCGGCAGGCAGTAAAGGCAGCGGAAGTTGCAGCGGTCGGTCACACTGACCCGCAGGTCGCGCATGAGGCGGCCATGCGAGTCCGCCAGCAGGTTCGAGCGAATCATTTGGGCGGCGGGGGCGCCGTGGCCGGAGGCGCATTCGCCGGAGGCGCGTTGGTGGACGGCGCGTTGGTGGAGGGCGAAAGGATTTCCAATCCCTTCTGCAATTTTTCCGCGCCTTTTTCCGAACCGTAGAGCCCGCGGCGAATCCATTCGAGCCTGCGGGCGATGGAAAGTTCGTCGCGCAGCTTGCGGACCTGGTCGCGCAACACAGCCAGATCGTTAAACTTCCGCTCCAGCTCCGCCTTCTCCGTTTGCAGACGCTTCAACTCCTTGAGCAAAAATTCGCGGTCGCCCTCAGACGCGGCGAGTCTCTTTTTGGTGTCATCAATCTGCGACTCCAGGCCGGTGATCGACGTGTTCAGGTCGGTCATTTTCCGGGTCAGATCGTCGTTGCGGCCTTCGAGATCGGCAATTTTCGCGTCGCGTTGAGCGATTTCGTCCTTGGCCTGTTCGGCGGCGGCTTTGGCCTGTTGTTCGGTCTTCTCCAGGGTGACCGTCACGGTTTCCAGTCGGTTCGAGAGGCCCTGTGCTTCCGCGGTCTTGGCCTCCAAAGTCTTTTCCATCGTGTCATTGACCTTTTTCTGCTCATTGAGTTGGTCCTGCGTGTGCACGACGTCATCGGAGAGTTGTTTGATCCGCGCCTCGGCCTTGCGCTGCTCATCAACCGCCCTGGCATGGCGGACCAACAGACCGACTCCGAGAGCGACGCAGAGCACCACCAACACGACAATTCCAGTTTTGCCTTTCATAATCTTCAACCATGCGGTCAGCGGGAAAATTTGGCAAGTCCGCATCTCTGGCTTGAATTACGGACGCCCTCGACTAGATTCCAGGCATGGAATTGCCGCGTGAGGTGCCGGTCATGACGCTTCCCAACGCCATCCTTTTTCCGCAGGCGATGCTGCCGCTCTATATTTTCGAGCCGCGCTACCAACGGATGCTGTCCGACGCGCTGGGGTCGCACCGGATGTTTTCGGTGGCGCTGCAAAAGCCGGGCCGCACGCGCGAATCGCCGTGCAACATCGCGGGCCTCGGCCTGATCCGCGCCTCGGTGGCGCGCAAGGACGGCACATCCAACCTCGTCCTGCAAGGCATCGCGCGCGTGGAATTGACCGAAACGGTGCGCTACAAGCCGTATCGCGTGCATCGGATCCGGACGCTGCAATCCACCACGACCGACAGCGTGGCGGTGGACGCGCTCACCGTGAAGGTGCTGGAACTGGTTTCCGAACGGCTGGAACAAGGCTTCGAACTCCCCTCTCATCTCTTGAAGAAACTCGGCCAACTGGACGAACTCGACCCGGACGAGCTCAACAATCCGGAACAAATTGCCGACCTGGTGTCCGGCACGCTGCTCTCCTCGCCGCTCGAGCGACAACTCCTGTTGGAGACGGTTGATCTGGAAGTGCGGCTCAAACATCTCATCCATTTTTTGATGGCCGAGATACGGCGCCAGGGAAAGAATAAGAACCCATGAACCGCACGCCGTTTTCCCAGGACGCGCCGGCCCCTGCCGGCCGCGAAGAAATCATCTCCTCGCTGTTCGCCGGCATGGTGGTTCAGCAAACGAACATGGCCCTGATGCTGCTCGGCAGAACGCCCCACCCGGAAACCGGCCAGACCCTGCGGGACCTGGAAAGCGCCCGGATGTTCATCGACCAATTGGAAATGCTCGAAGTCAAGACCAGGGGCAACCTGGATCAACAGGAGGAAAAACTTCTGAAGCAAAGTTTAATGGCGCTGCGAATGGCCTTCGTGGAGGCCGTTGAGAGTCCCGCCGGCCAGCCTTCAGCAGCCCCCTCGCCGGCCGCGAACGATCCCGCAAAATCCCCGGGTCCCGCCCAGCCTTCTGAGTTCAGCAGCCCCCTCGCCGGCCGCGAACGATCCCGCAAAATCCCCGGGTCCCGCCCAGCCTTCTGAGGTGCCGGGACAGCCGGCCGCGGCGTCGCCCGAAGATGAGTCGCGGAAAAAATTCTCCAAGAAGTATTGAGTCGAGGAGTGGCGGATTACTCCGTTAGAACCGAATCTATTTCTTGTCGGGCGCGGCAGGTTTGGCCGCAGGTTTTTCTGCCGGTGGTTCCGCGGCGGCGTCCGGCGGCGGTTTCGCGCCGTGGAGGTATTCCAGGTTGGCGTCCACCTTCAGTTTTTTCAGATAGTCGGGCAGTTTCTTTTCCTGGACCTCGGACCGCGCGAGTTGATCTTTGAGGTCATCTTTCACCTTGGCCAGCTCGAGCTTCTGCGCCGGCGTTTTCTCATACAATTTGATGATGTGGTAGCCGTAGGGCGTGGTGACGATGTCACTGACCTGGTTTGTTTTGAGCGAGAACGCCGCCGTTTCAAAGGCCGGCACCATTTGGCCGCGGGCGAAAGTGTACTCGCCGCCTTTGCTTTTCGACCCGGGATCTTCCGAAAACTCTTTGGCCAGCGCGGCAAAATCCTCGTCTTTGCGCGCGCGTTCGAGGAGTTTTTCCATCTGCTGTTTTTTCTCCTTCTTTTTCTCCTCGCTCAATTCCTGGTTGGTGCCGGGATCGCGGGTCGAAAACAGGATGTGCGCGGCGCGGATTGTTTCCGGGCGCTCGAATTGCTGGCCATTGTCTTCGTAATATTTTTTGATCTGCTCGTCGGTGACGTTGACTTTGCTTTTCAGCTCGCGGTCCACGACCTCCTCGCAAACCGCGCGTTCCAGCACCTGCGCGTCAAACTGCGCGGGCGTGAAATTCATCGCGCCGAGCTGGCGGTTGAACGAGTCCTCGGAGCCGGCCTGCTCCTTGGTGCTGGCAATGAATTTGTCGGCGGCGGTCCGGGCCTTCTTTTTGTCCTCCTCGGTCGCCCGGCCCGTCAGCAACCGGGTGATGACCAGCCGGTCGAGCAACTGCGATTCGACCTGTTCGCGCCGGTCCTCCGGCAGCATTTGCCCGCGCGCGTTCAGGTTGGCCTTGAATTGCAAAAACGCCTCGTCCAGGTGGCTGCGTTTGACTTCAATCTCCTTGCCTTTGCAAAGCACGTCGTCGGGAAAAAGCTGCCTGGCATCCGCCGCGGGTTTGGGCGTGTTTTCTTTGGTGGCCTCGGCCGCGTCCACACCGATGGCGGTGATTGCCAATCCGCCCATCAGGGCCATCATAATTCTGGTTTTCATTTGATCTTTCTGTTCTGGCGCTTTTCGGCCGCCAAACGTCCGGCAGTCTGGCACGTTGCCAAAAGGATTACAACTTCACAACCCGCACGTTGCTGATGTCCGGGTCTTTCTGGATTTCTTCGAGCAATTCGGCCGGCGGCACGCTGTCCAGGTTCAGGACCGTCAACGCGTGGCCGCCTTTGTTGTCCCGGCTCAGACTCATGTTGGCGATGTTGACCTTGTATTTGCCCATCAAGGTGCCGATGTAACCAACGATACCGGGCCGGTCTTTGTTCGTCATCAGGAACAGCACGCCGGCGGGCACGATTTCCACCGGCAGACCGTTGATCCGCACGATGCGCGGATGGCTCTGTTTGCCAAAGAACGTGCCCCCGGCGGACACTTTGTGTCCCTTGGAATAGACAGTCACGTCCAGCGATTCGTTGAAATCCGTCTCTTCGTTCGATTTGATTTCTTCGACCAGCAGGCCCAGCGAAGCGGCCAGCGCCCGAACGTTCACCTGGTTGACGTCCTTGCCGCCCGCCGATTCCAAAAAGCCCTTGAGGATCGAACGGCTGATGGGATCGCCGGGCATCTCGGTTGCCTTGCCGCCGTAGGCGATGACCAGCCGCTCGTTGCGTTTTGGCGCCAGTTGCGCCAACAGACGGCCGAGCCTTTCGCCCAGGTTCAAATACGGTTTGACCAGCGCGTAGGTCTTGGCGTCGAGGTTGGGGAGATTCACCGCGTTGCGCACGGCGCCGTGCAATAAATATTCGGTGATGGCCTCGGCCAATTCGATGCCGACGTTCTCCTGCGCCTCCTCGGTGCTGGCCCCGAGGTGCGGCGTCATGATGACCTGCGGCAGGTCCCGCAGCGAATATTCCTTCGGCGGCGGTTCGACTTCGTAAACGTCGAGCGCGGCGCCGGCCACCTGGCCGCTCTGGATCGCTTCGAAAAGGTCTCTCTCGCTGATGATGCCGCCGCGGGCGCAATTCAACACCCGCACGCCTTTCTTCATCCTGGCAAATGCGGCGGCGTTGACCATGCCGCGGGTCTCGTCGCTCAGCGGCATGTGGACGGTGATGAAATCCGAGCGCGCGTACAACTCATCGAGTTCGACCAACTCGACCTGCAACGCCTTGGCGCGTGAAAGGGCCAGGTAAGGATCATAAGCCAGCACGCACATGCCGAAGGCGATGGCGCGCCGGGCCACTTCGCTGCCGATGCGGCCCATGCCAAGAATGCCCAGCGTCTTGTTGTAGAGTTCAACGCCTTGAAATTCCTTGCGGTTCCACTGACCGGCTTTCATCGAACCGTGCGCCTGCGGAATTTTTCGCGCCAGCGCCATGAGCATCGAAAAGGTCAATTCGGCCGTGGAGATCGTATTGCCGCCGGGGGCATTCATCACCACGATGCCACGCTGCGTGGCGGCCTCGACATCGACGTTGTCCACCCCGACTCCGGCGCGGCCCACCACACGAAGTTTGGCGCGGCTTCGATGACCTTTTTGGTCACTTTGGTTTCTGAGCGAACCACCATTGCGAGGACGTCCGCCACCAGCGGCAGCAGTTCAACTTCGGGCAATCGCTTCTCGAGGACCGTCACTTTGAACTCGGGCCTTTGTTGCAACAGGGCGACCCCTTTTGGCGAAACGGGATCGCAAATCAACACGTTCATAAACAGGGGGCGCACTGTAGGGGAAGGCAGCAGGCAGGTCAAATACTCAAAACCCGCGCGAGGTCCGGTTTCCATTCCCCGCCCGGGTTCCGCACGCAACGGTTCGGGCGCCTCTTCCGGATGGATCGCCCGCTGTTGCGGCGCGCGCCTCGAACTCCCCCAAACCGGCTGAAAAATCAGATTCGACCGTTCCGCCCTGAATTCAAATTCGCTCCGCCCGATTACTGGTCCAGACAACGACGGACTGCCTCGGCCAATTTGGCGGGCGGACACGGCTTTTGCAGAAAATTGGAACCCTCGCGAAAAACAAAGGTTGTTTCCCCCGAGTCCGGGCTGTAACCGCTGGTGTAAATGACTTTGAGGCCGGACGCCTCGGCCTGCATTTTCTTCGCCAAATCCCTCCCGGTCAGACCATCGGGCATCACCAGGTCCGTCAATAAGAGGTCCACCTTTTTTCCCTGCTGCTCCCAAACTTGAATCGCTTCGACGCCCGAACCGGCTTCCAGAACTTCGTAGCCCAGGTTGCGCAAGACCCGCGCGGCGAGCCGGCGCAGCGCCGGTTCATCTTCGGCGATCAGGATCGTCTCTCCCCGGCCACGCGCCGCTGCGGAAGAGCCTCCGCCGATCGCCGAGATCCGGGCCGTGGAACTGGCCGGCAAAAAAACGTTGAACGTCGTTCCCTGGCCGACCGCGCTCTCGACTTCAATCCAGCCCTGGTGCTGCTTCACGATTCCGTAAACCGTTGCCAGACCGAGGCCGGTCCCTTTGCCCGCTTCTTTGGTGGTAAAAAACGGTTCGAAAATCCGTAGCAGTATCTCCGGAGGAATGCCGCAGCCGGTGTCGCGGACGCTCAGACAGGCAAATAAACCCCCGCGCGCCTCCGGATTTCGCTGGGCCTCCGTTTCGCTGAATGTCCGGGCGGCGGTGCGGACGGTCAATTGTCCGCCGCGCGGCATGGCGTCACGGGCGTTGACGGCGAGGTTCAAAAGGATCTGTTCCATCATGCTGACGTCGCCGTAGATGACCGGCAGGTCTGGCGTGGGGACGAACTCCAACGCGATATGGGCGCCCAGCAAGCGTCCGACCATCCCGGCCATTCCATTGATCACCTCGTTCAGGTTCAGGTTTTGCGGCTGCAGTTCCTGTTTCCGGCTGAAGGTCAGCAGTTGGCGGGTCAGGCCGGCCGCGCGTTTCGTTGCGGCGCCGATTTGTTTGAGCGATTCTTCCGCGTCCTTGCCTTCCACCACGCCGCCCAGCAGCAGGTAAGCATGTCCCTGGATGACCGCCAGGATGTTATTGAAATCGTGGGCCACGCCGGCGGCCAATTGGCCGATCGATTCCATCTTCTGCAACTGGCGAAGTTGCTCCTCCAGTTGCCGGCGCTCCGTGATGTCCATGAGAATCCCGATTGACCCGGTGATCTGGCCCTGATCGTCGGCGATTTCAATCGAACTGTCGGCCACCCATCGCTTCCTGCCCTCGCGCGTGGTGATCAGGCAGTCGCTGTGCCAGTTTTTGATCTTGCCGGACCGCGTGAGACGAACGGCGTCCTGCAACGTCAATCCCTTCGCTTCCCCGCGCATGATGGTTTCCTGCACCAGGCTCTCCCAAAGCTGCGGCGTCATTTGCCGGGCCGGGTAACCGGTCAATTTCTGTATTCCTTCGCCAATAAAGGCGAACGACTCCGTTTTGTAATCACGCATATAGGGCACGGCATCCGCCGCCGTGATCGCCCGGCGGTACAGTTCCTCGGTCTGGCGCAGCGCTTCCTCAGCGCGCTTGCGTTCGGTTATGTCGCGGACGAAACCCGTAAAAATCGGCGGGCCTTCGACCGGCACGCGCGTGATGGTCAATTCCACGGGAAATTCCGTGCCGTCCGCGCGGAGCGCGGTCGTCTCCATCCGCTTGCCCAGAACGGCGTTTTGCTCGGTGGTCGGGTAGCGCGACAGACCGCGGCGCCAGGAGTCGCGCAACGCCGGGGGAACAATGAGTTGGGCCATCTCCTTTCCCAACACCTCCGCGCGGCGGTAACC
>WNGB01018080.1_pt2 | contig 12727 bp, 10 predicted proteins | sample 5400681 | NCBI WGS metagenome assembly WNGB01 (sample SAMN13153367, study PRJNA577476) | soil metagenome | isolation source: 115 cm soil or saprolite under grassland replicate 2 | place: USA:California | collected 2016-06-15 | reverse complement strand
CGGGCCCGTCACCGTGCCCGTGCCCGTGCCCGTCCTGCCGGCCATCGCCCGGCGCGCCCGCAACGCGCGCGCCGTGGCCGGGCCATCCGACGCCCCGCACGACCTCTCCGCTGTGCACGCGCACCGTCATCCACTCCGGGTCCGCCCACGCGACCGGTTCGCGCCGCGGGAAGTCGACCCGCGCGGAGCGCGCGATCTTCGCGAAGTAGCCCTCCCCCGACAGGAGGCCGACCTCGACGACCGCGTCGGACCCAGGCTTTCCGATGTCGAAGAAGTACTGGCGGTCCCCGCGCTCGACGCGGTGATCGAAATAGCTGTGCGCGTTGGTGCCGTCGAAGAGGCGCCCGCTGGTGTCGTAGACGCGCAGGTTCAGCCAGGCATCCGGCCCGCCCGGCCCGAGCCGCTCGCGCGCGCGAGCGATCGCGCCGTCGGAGACTTCCCAGTAGACGAAGAGCCGGGCCGGGTCCAGCGCCATGGCGGTGACGCGATCGTCACCGTAGCTCCACGGGATGGTGCGCAGCTCCTCGAGCGGCACCACTTCCTCGCCGAGGCCGAGCTTGCCGGTGCGAAACGCGTGCTCCGCCTCGCCTCGGCGTGTGTCCAGCGGCGCGCGTTCCGCCGCGCCGATCCCCGCATCCGTCTCCGCAGACAATCTGATGTCGCGATCCATGGCCCCCCCAGGCTGCGCCGCAGGGACATCTTGGCAGGGGTGGCGCCGGGCGGCAAGCCACAGCTCCATGTCGTGGCGGTGAGCCGCCGGGACCGTCAAGCCAGGATGACCATTCCCGCGGCCGGCAGGTCGAGGCGGACGACCGATCGGCCTCCGTCGTCGGTCACCTGGGCCGTCTGGTTTCCGGGCGGTGTCGCGAGCTCACCGTCGGACCAGTCGCTTCTGTAGCGGACCGACAGCTGACTCCCGGGCGGGTGGAGCGCGCGATCCACGGTCACCCACCCGCCGCGCGCGTCGACGCCGTTCGTGTTGAGGGCGACCAGGACCTCCTGGTCGAACAGGACCCGGGACCAGGCGACGAGCTCCCCGCGCCGGGGAGGGACGTAGGGCGAGGTCGAGGAGACCTTCGTCTCGCGCGCGTACTGGCGACCTCGCCGCAGCGCCACGCCGATGCGGTCATCGCGCGTCACGACGCGCGCGATCGCCGCGATGCGCAGATAGGTCGGGTGGTCGGGATCGAAGAAGTGGCAGCCGCTCGTGGCGAACGCGCCGAAGCTCGCCCCGAACATCGCCTCGCGGACGTAGCGGTCGCGGAACGGAATCTTCCCGTCGTCGCCCAGGCCCTCGACCGCGAGGTCGTGATAGGCCTCCGAGCCGTCGAGCGCCTGCTCGGTCCCGTAGTAGATGCAGGGAATGCCGAGGGTGGTGAGCTGCAAGCCGACGGCGTGAGCGACCTGGAGGTACCTCGTCTCGGCGCCGTTCCCGGCGCTGAAGCGCGCCTTCGGATCTCGCTCGATGAGGTCGTGGTCGTCGATCATCGAGACGTGATACCGGCCGACCTCTCGGTGGCTGCCCAGCGCGTCGTGCCCGCCGAACTGGGCGAAGAAGAGCTGTGGGTCCTCGAGCCCCTTCACGGTGCGCGAGAGGATGTCCATCGGCCTGCCCAGGTCGAGCGCGGCGTCGAGGTTGCGCCCGAAGACGTCCAGGTAGTCGCGCGCCATGGCCGCGCCGCCGGCCACCTCCCCGAGGAGGAGGAAGTTCTGCTTGCCGATCGCCTCGGCGTATTCGTGGATGGCGCCGCAGAAGTTGCGCGATGCCTCGAACGAGACGTGCTTCACCGTGTCGACCCGGAAGCCGTCGCAGTCGGTCAGCGCGATCCAGTACTCGTACACCCGGATGAGGGCATCGAGCACCGCCTTGGCCCGCGGATCGGGCGCGAACGGCGCGGCCTCCTGGACGCGCAGGTCCTTGAGGTCGAAGAAGTCGCCGCGCCGGAACTCGTTGCGCGGGTCGAGCGGAGCCTCCCAGCTCTCCGGATCGAAATGACCGGGCCGGATACTGCCGGACCGCGTGTAGAACTCAGGGTCCTGGAACTCTCGCGGCCACACGCCGTCGCCGCGGCCGGCGATCGTGCCGACCGGCTGTCCCGCCGACGAGCGCCAGCGGATGTCGTCGCCGTACGGCTGGTAGCGGTAGGTCCGCGTCTCGGCGACGCCGCCGTTTCCGTCGCTGTAGAACCAGTTGTTCCCGGTGTGGTTGTAGATGATGTCGAGGATGACGTACATGCCCCTGCCATGGGCCGCGTCGACGAGATCGCGGAGGTCCTGGCGCGTCCCGAAGCGGGGATCGACGTCGAGGAAGTCCTGGATCCCGTAGCCGTGATAGGTCTGGAGGTCCGGGCGCTGCTTCCAGACCGGACCGATCCAGAGCGCGGTGGCGCCCAGACGGCGGAGATAGTCGAGCTTGCTGCGGATGCCGGCGATGGTCCCGCCCTGGAAGGACTTCCCCGCCCCCATCCACTCGGACCGCGACGGCGCTGCGTGGGCGGCCGGCCGGTCCCGGTCGAAGCGGGGCCGTCCGCCTTCGCCGCCGTCGCTGAAGCGGTCGGGAAGCAGGAAGTACAGGATCTGATCCCGCCAGTCGACCGGGCTCGGGAAGACGGCACTGGCCCGCGGCCGGATGTTCGCGCCGACGAGATCGGCGGGCGCTTCGGGTTCGATGGTGACGGTGGGCATGCGCTGTCCTCGTCGAGCGGGCAGGCCTCCGGAGCGCGTCAGCGGATGGTCCTGCGCTTCATCGCCATGAGCGCGGACACGCAGGCGCTCGATGCCTCGGAGAACGGGCTCGAAGCTCCGAGCGCGATCTCCTCCGATTCGAAGGTGCCGGCCTCGATGTGTTGCAGCACCACGGCCGCGGCTCTGTGGAACCTGGTGTGCTGTTCCTTCAGCGTGGCGAACTCGGGCAGCATGGAATGGCGAGCCAGGCCCTCGCCGTGGATCCACCGTCCGAGCTCGCACCGATCGTCCGCCTGGACCTCGGCGATGTTCAATGAACCATCCCGCTTCACCGAATAGGCGACCAGCCTCCGCTTCCAGCTCGAGTGGGCGCGTGCGGCCTCGTCGAAATCCATGATGCCCCCCCATCGATGAATGCCCCCAGGTCGGTCAGCCTACCACCCGCTCGCCCGCAGGCGCTCGCCATCGTCGCCATCGTCGTCGGAGCCGCCTCACCCCGCCGGTGCGCGGCGCCGGGCCGACGTGCTTTCGCGATCCTGACCCGAAGAGATGCGGGGAGCCCTCTCTACCCGGCGGACTTCTCCAACCCGCCAGAGGAGGGCGACCATGCTACGCAGGCTCGTGATCGGTCTCGTCGTCGTCGTTGCGGCTGGCAGCGCCTACGCGGATGCCAATCGCCCATCCGGATACGCGACCATCTGTTCGGTCGGTGACACCTGTTCCGTGCCGGCCGGAACCAAAGTGGCATTCGGCGCTTCTGGTCAGTTCGTGTACAAAGTCCTGACTGGTAGGTTCACCTGCACCCGGGAGACATTCGGAGCGGACCCGATTCCGAGCAAGACGGTCAAGGAGTGCTCCGCTCCCGCCGCCGCGGGTTCTCCCATCGAGATCGCGGCGGCCGGCATCACGCTGGTCGCGACTCCCGGCAACGGGCAGGCGTCGCTGAGCTGGTCGTACACCGACCTCGTGCCGGTGGTGCAGGAGATCTACCGGGACACCGACCCGAATCCGAGCGGCCGCCAGCGCATCGCGAGCGTCAGCAGCAGCACGCGCAGCTTCACCGCGACCGGCCTCGCCAACGGCACGACCTACTGGTTCTGGATCAAGAACACGAACCCGAACACTGGCGTGATCATCAACTCGAACGCAGCGTCGGCCACGCCGAACGGCACGAACTCCATCACCGGATCGTCGTGCGGCACGTCGGGCCCGGAGATCATCGTGCACGAGACGATCCGGGTCACGAGCGGCACGTTCGATGGAGGCTGCAACCGCTACACCGCCGGCCCCGAGCTCGGGGACGGCAGCCAGGACGAGGGGCAGGATCCGGTGTTCCGGGTGGAGAACGGCGCGACCCTGCGCAACGTCGTCATCGGCACCAACGGGGCGGACGGCATCCACGTCTACAACGGCGGCACGCTCGACAACATCCACTGGATGGATGTCGGCGAGGACGCGATGACCATCAAGAGCTCGGGAACGGTCTTCGTGCGCAACATCGAGGGCTACGACGCGGACGACAAGTTCTTCCAGGTGAACGCCGCGTCGACGCTGAACGTCACGAACTGCATCATTCACCGCGCCGGCAAGACGCTGCGGCAGAACGGCGGCACCACGTTCCAGATCAACGTGAACTTCGACCGCTGCGACATCAACACGATGGACGAGGGAATCTTCCGCACCGACAGCTCGGTCAGCCGGGCCAGCATCACGAACAGCCGCTTCCACGACGCCGGCACCGTCTGCATCGGGCCGTGGAGTGCATGTGCCCAGTCGGGCAACACGAACTACTGATCCCCACGGGCGCCCCGGGCGAGCGGGCGAACGTCGCCCCCGGTCGAGGTCGGTCTGGCTCCTCGGGGTCGTGACGGCGGCCGCGGCGGCCGCCGTGCTCGTGTCGAGCTTGCGCGGCGAGCCGCGCGCAGGGGCCGAGCGCTGGCGACGCGGCGGGTCGTCCCCGCCGATCTTCACTCGCCGGCCTCTCGCGCGGGCGGTCGACTGTCAGTCGACGGATGCGGTCCAGGCCGCGTCCCGGCCCGAGGATCGCGAGTTCCTCTCGTGGGTCGAGTGGAAATACCGGTACCTCCTGGCCGACGCGCAGCTGTCCGGATGCGCTCGCGAGCGACTGGAGCGCCTCCTGGCCGCTCGCGAGCGGGCGGCTCGCGACGTCGAGTCGGGCGACTCGCGCGCCGAGCTCGACGACATCGACCGACTAGTGGGCACGTCGATTCCGGCCGCCGATCGCGCGCAGTACGAAGCGCTGCGCGACTCGGACGCCGAGCAGCGCCGGCTGGCCGACTACGTCGAGGGGATCCGCAACCTGGCGCCGCTCGGCGACGAGCAGGAGCGCGCGGTCCTCCGGGCCAAGCTCGAGCGGAAGCGAGAGTTCGAGAGCGAGATACGAGAGGCCGGCCTGGAGCGCGCGCGCTTGTCGGACGGCGAACGGATGCGCGCCCTCGCGATCGTCCAGCAGGCCCTCGACCGCTACCGCGACGAGTTCCTGGACGATGCGAGCCAGTTCCTGGACGAGGAACAGCTCTCGCTCCTGCGCAACTACGAGAGGACCGAATTCCAGCGCGAGAGCGAGCGGCTGCAGATCGCGATCAACGCCAGGTGAAGCGCCACGCCCGGGTCACGTCCCGCTGGCCGACCAGAGCGCCGCGAGGTCGGCGAGGCCGCGGTGGAGCGCGGCGACGAGGTCCGGGGCGACGACCTCGCCGCTGGCATCGAGTCGCGCGCGGACGAGGACGTGGGCGCCGCCGTCGACCAGGCCGAGGTTCATCGTGCGCAGGACCTCGGCGAGCTGCGCGTGCGCGTGCCGGGCGCCGCCCGGCGAGGCGCTGACGAGCAGGACCGGCTTACCGATCACCTCGAGCGACGAGACCAGCCAGTCGAGCGCATTCTTGAGCGAGCCGGGAACGCCGTGGGCGTACTCGGGGCTCGAGATCATGAGCGCGTCGGCCGACGCGATCCGGGCGCGCAGCTCGCGCACCGCGGCGGGGAGCGGGTCGACGTCGAGGTCGGGGCTGAAATGCGGCAAGGTCCCCAGACCGTCGTAGAGCTCGAGCTCAGTGCCGTCAGGAGCGATGCGAGCAGCCGCGCGGATGAGGGCCGCGTTCGACGATGTGGCGCGCAGGCTGCCGGAGATGGCCAGGACCTTCATGCCCCGGCAGCGTAGCAGCCGGCCTCTCATTCTGGATCGTGCCCGAGCCCGTGCCCGAGCCCGTGCCCGGCACGCAGGGGCCGTGAACGTGTCGGATCACGAAGAGCTCGAAGAGCTCAATCTATACCAACGCTCATACGTTCGATGAACAGGTGAATCGGGCACGGGCTCGGGCACGGGCTCGGGCACGAATGAGGGGCGCGGCGCTCGCGGCGATGTGGCCCAGGAGACCTACCGCCTCCACCAGTCTCCACGGCGTCACCTGCTTTCGCGCCGGCACCTGGACGCATCATCTGCGGGCGGTGGTGAGCAAGAAGTGTTCACCTGGACCCGTCATCGTCGCTGCGTGAAGGCTCGCGGCGCGCGAGCGTCCATTGACCAGCGATTCGTCTCAATGATAGGGTTCGAACACCGTCTGGATATTTGGTGCGATGTAATACAGTGAGACGGTTGTTAGACCAGACCGGAAGGGCCGTGGAGGGGACACAGGGGCCAACTTCGGATCCGATGATCGGACGGATCATCGCCGACCGCTACCGCATCAAGTCGCTCGTCGCGGTCGGCGGACAGGGGCGGATCTACAAGGCGGAACAGCCCGCTCTGGGCCGCACCGTGGCGATCAAGGTCCTCTCGATCGACCCGGCCCGGCCGTCGCATGATCCGCAGTTCCGCGAGCGCTTCGTGCTCGAGGCGGCGGCGGCCAGCCGGCTCACCTGCCCGAACACGATAACCGTGTTCGATTACGGCCGGACCGACGACGACATCTATTACGTCGTCACGGAGTACGTCGAGGGGGTGACGCTGGCCGACTACCTCAAGCGCGAGGGGCGCGTGTCGATCCCGCGCGCCGTCACCATCCTCGGTCAGGTCTGCGTGTCCCTGCGCGAGGCGCACGCGCGCCGCGTCGTCCACCGCGACATCAAGCCGAGCAACATCATGCTCGTCAACGGGCACTGGGATCAGATCAAGGTCCTCGACTTCGGCATCGTCAAGCAGATCGCCCGCGACACGGAGGACATGGATCGAGAGCGGACCTCGAGCCGCGGCTACCTCGGGACGCCCGAATACATGGCGCCGGAATCGCTCGACGGGCGTGCCGACCATCGCTCCGACATCTATTCGCTCGGCGTTGTCCTCTATCGCGCGCTGACCGGGCGGCTTCCGTTCAAGGGCAACACGGCCAGCCAGACCCTCCTCATGGCGACCCGCGATCCGGTCCCGGCGATCGATCCGCAGCTCGGCCTGCCCCGCGCGCTCGAGGACATCCTCATGGCCTGCTTGCAGAAAGACCCCGGTCGCCGGCCCGCGTCGATCGACGAGGTCGTTCGCGGGCTGCAGACCCGCGCCGTCGAGCCCGCGAGCGCGCCCCCGCCCGGTCCGCTGCCTCTGCCGCTTCCGGCGCCCCCCAGGCACACCGATCGGCCGACGATGCCGGCAGTGATGGAACCGATGCCGTCGGTCGAGCTGCTCGTCGCCCGCGCGTCGGCGCCCGCGCCGTTCCGGTCCGCCAGGGCGATCGTGAGGGCGCTCGTCGCCGGCGCCGCCCTCTTCTCGATCGGCGCCGCGGCCAGCTTGATGCTTCGCTACTGGCTGAGCGACGGAGACGTGGTCGCGTCGACGGAAGCGCCGGCTGCGCCGCCCGCGATCACCGCTCCGGCGCCCGCGGCGGCGCCTGCGCCGCCCCCACCCGCTCCGGCCGCGGTCCCCGCGGCGGTGCCCGACGCCCGACCGGCGGCGGTCGGGGCGGCCACACCGGAGCCGGTGGCGCACACCGAGACGCCGGGTCCCGCCGCGCGCGGGCAGACCGCCGGTCGGCGCCCCCAGCGAGGCGCGGCGCGCGATCGATCCGCGAGCGATGCACCCGCACCGGCCAGAGGCGAGCGCGCTGTCTCGCCGGACCGGCGGGCGGGGTCGGAGGAACGGGTCCCGCGGGGCTACAAGGACTCCCCCTACTGATCTCCCGGAACGCGGTCAGTCGTCGGCCGCGAGGAGGATCTGAATGGCGAAAGCGTACGGTCCGCAGAGGTTCGCGCTCGTGCTGGTAGTCCTGCTCATGTTGCCGGCCGCGCGCGCCCTCGCCGACCCGCGCGCCGAAGCGCGGCGCCATTTTCAGGAGGGCATGAGCCTCGTCGCCGAGGGCAAGTACGAGGAGGGCACGCGCGAGCTGTACGAGGCCTATCGCATCCTTCCCCATCCGGCGGTGCTCTACAACATCGGCCGTGCCTTCTTCGACGGCGGCAGCTACGGCCGCGCCATCGAGGAGCTCGAGCGCTACGTCGCCACCGATCCGCCCGACAAGGACGAGGCCGAGCGACTCCTCGAGGTGGCGCGCGAGCGGCTGCGCCAGCGCGCGGCCGACCCGGGCGATCCGGCCGCATCGCCGCGCTCGCCCGCCGATCACACCGCTGCGGCCGGCGGGTCGTCCGGCGGCAGGGGCGGCACGGTGGGCCAGGAGCTCGCCCTCCTCCGCCAGGAGCTCAAGGAGACACTCGAACGGGTGGACACGCTGCAGGGCGCGATCCGGTCCTCGCCCGGGACGGCCCGCGCACAGCGGACGAGCGCCTCGGGCCGGCTCGCGCCGGCCGCCCGGGCGCGCGCGCAGGCGGACGCGGACGCGCCGGCCTCGCCGGAGCCGGCCGCCGGCGGCGCGGCGACCGACCGCATCGTTCGCGCCGGCGCGCCGGCGGACGACCCGTATGCCCCGATCGTCATCACCTCGTCTCGCTACGGGCAGAGCACGCTCGACGCGCCGAACTCGATCACCGTCGTGACCGGCGAGGAGCTCCGCGCCTCCGGCGTCACCTCGATCCCCGACTTCCTCCGCCGCGTCCCCGGCGTGGACGTGATGGCCAACAGCCCGGGCGACTACAACGTCGGCCTGCGCGGCTTCAACGACCGCCTGTCCAACAAGGTCCTGGTCCTGGTCGACGGCCGCTCCGTCTTCTTCGATCTCATCGGCGCCACCTTCTGGCCGCTCCTGACCGTGTCCGCGGCCGACGTCGAGCGGATCGAGGTCGTCCGCGGACCGGGCGCCTCTCTCTACGGCGCCAATGCCTTCTCCGGCGTCATCAACATCATCACGCGCACCCCGGCGCAGGGCGGCGACGAACCGCAGATGGATGTGTGGGGCGGCTTCCCCGACAAACTACGTGGTGGAGGCTCCGTACCCGGACTACGCGGTCCGCGTCGGGCGGGTCGACGTCCGTCTCGACCGCCGGGTCCGCCGCGATGTATCCGTGTCCGTGTCGGGCGGCGTCGTCGGCGGTCAGATCGAGTTCCTTCTCCCGAGCGCCCTGCCCGCCGCTCCGGGCTCGGGGGTGACCGATCTCTTCGCCAACGGCTTCCAGGCCCACCTCCGCGGCGACCTCACCCTCCCGCACGGACTGTCCCTGCGCACCTACTGGCAGCACACCAACTTCGACATCAACCAGTGGGCCCGGCCGGTCGGTGGGCTCGCCAGCGAGTCGCGCCCGATCAGCGATGTGGTCGACGTCGAGGCCCAGTCCTTCCACGAGGTCGACTTCGGCGTTGTCCAGCGCCTCAACGTCGGCGCCGGCTACCGCTTCAAGTCCGCGCAGTGGGAGTTCCTCGGCAGCGAGCCGGACGAACACCACCTGTCCCTCTTCTTCTCGGATGAGGCGACCCTCTCCGACAGCCTGCACGCGATCTTCTCGCTTCGCCTGGACCGCCACCCGCTCCTGGTCGACATCGACGACGCCGCCTTCACCGACCGCTACGCGTTCTCCCCGCGCGGCGCGCTGGTCTGGCGCGTCATGCCGGGCCACTCCATCCACGCCACCGTCGGGACCGCGTTCCGGACGCCGACCTTCTTCGAGAGCTACACCGACATCCCGCTCCCCACCACGACCGACGCCGTGGTGGTCCGCAACTCGGGGAACCAGGACCTGCTTCCCGAGCGCGTCCTCGCGACCGAGCTGGGCTGGCGCAGCGAGCCGGTCTCCAGCCGCTACCGGCTCGAGGCGACCGCGTATTACAACCGGGTCTCATCGCTCATCCGGCTCTCGGACTTCCGCCCGTGGCCGCCGGGCGAGCCGAACTACGACCCGGCGCTGGGCGTCTGGTACGCCGGCGAGACGTCCTACGTCAACGGCGACGAGAAGTACGACGCCTTCGGCTTCGAGATCGGCACCAAGCTGTTCCCGGTCGACGGTCTCGATGTGTACGCCAGCGGGACCTACGAGAGGATCGAGCAGGACGGCACGAGGCTCGAGAGCACCTCCCCGCTCAAGCTGTCGGCCGGCGCGCAGGCGCGCGTGGACGCCTTCAACCTGTCCGGCGATCTCCACTTCGTCTCGTCGCAGGCGTGGCCGCTCCTGAGCTTCGACGAGGCCGGCCAGGTCATGATCGTCGACGTCGACCTGCCGGCCTACGTGTGGGCCGGCGCCCGCCTCTCGTACCTCGTGCCCGAGAGCCGGATGGAGCTGGCCATCGCCGGGCAGAACCTCCTCGCCGAGCTCCAGAGCGGCGTCGCTCCGGGCGGCGACACGAGCCAGGTCACGACGCCGCGGGGAACCCACCGCGAACATCCCCTCGGCCAACCCATCCCGCTCAGCGTGCACGCGACGCTGACCTACCGCTTCTGGTGACCGCCGTGAAGACGCTGCCCCTCGCTCTCCTCCTCTCCGTCGTCGTCCTCCTCGGCCCCGGCGCAGGCTGCGCCGGCGATGTGGACCTCGACCCGGGGCTGGCCCCGACCTTGACCGGCGTCATCGCCGGCGACGCGGTGGTCGCCGTACCGCTCGCGGACGCACACCCGGTCGTGGTCTTCCTCCTGAAGATCGCCGACGCCGACGGCTTGCTGCTGCCCCAGCAGGTCACCGCCGACGTCAGCGTCATCCCGGAGTTCAGGTTCGCCGAGGGCGCCAGCGGGGTTCGCACCGGACCGTTCGCGTTCGGGCTCGTCCCGCCGGGGACGTACGTCGTCGCCGGCATCGTCGACGTGGACGAGAACTTCAACCTCCTCGTCCCCGCGCTGGCCGTGCCCACGGCCGCCGACCTGCTCGGCGGCTACGTCGACCTCGCCACCGGCGCGCTCATCCCGGTCCCGATCGAGCCGGGCCAGCTCGAGGGAGAGGTGACCGTCCTGTTCGCCACCGCGCCGTGATCGGCGGCGACGGCCCCGGCTCTCGCGGCCGGTTTCATTCCGGCCGGGCTTGCGATAGCGTCCCGATCGTCGCGGACGACTGTCATCGAGGAGGAAGCCATGGGGAAAGCCGCTCGGCGCACTCGCACGATCACGGCCTGCATCGGCCTTTGCCTGGCGGCGGGGGCCGCCTCACCGGCCGGGGCGGCCGGCCCGTCGCGGTGGATCGGCACGTGGAGCGCCAGCCCGCAGCCGGTCTGGGATACCGATTTCTTCGCGCCGATCAAGTATCCCCGCACGCTGTGGAACCAGACCATCCGCCAGGTCGCGCGCGTGAGCATCGGCGGACGCCGCGTTCGCGTGGTCCTGTCGAACGAGTACGGAGCCCGGCCGGTGACGATCGGCGCCGCGCATGTGGCGCTGGCCGGCAAGGGCTCGGCGATCGCCTCCGGCTCCGATCGCGTCCTCACCTTCGGCGGCAGCAAGATGGCCGTGATCCCGCCGGGCGCGCCGCTCATGAGCGATCCGATCGATCTGCCGCTGGCGCCGCTGGCCAGCGTCACGGTGAGCATCTTCCTTCCTGACGCCACCCCGTTCACGACCTGGCACAACGACGCGCGCCAGACCGCCTATCTCGTGAGCGGCGACAAGACCGGCGAGCTCGATTTCAAGCCGGACGACCGCCCGGTTGCGCGGGCGTTCCTGAGCGACATCCTCGTCGAGGCGCCGGCCGCGGCCCGCGCCATCGTGGCGTTCGGCGACTCCATCACCGACGGAGACTGCTCGACGGTCGACGGCAACCGGCGCTGGCCGGACGTGCTCGCCGAGCGCCTGGTCAAGGCCGGCGGGCCGCCGGTCGCGGTGCTGAACCAGGGCATCTCGGGCGCGAAGGTGCTGCTGGACAGGATGGGGGTCAACGCGCTCGCGCGCTTCGACCGCGACGTCATCGGCAAGCCGCACGTCGATACGGTCATCGTGATGATCGGCATCAACGACATCGGATGGGCGGGGGCCAAGCTGCTGTCGCCGAACGACCCGCCCGCCTCCGCCGGCCGCATCATCGCCGGTTACCGGCAGCTGATCGATCGGGCGCACCTGCACGGCATCAAGGTCATCGGTGCGACGCTGACCCCGTTCGAGGACTCCTTCAAGGGCGCATTCGACGCGCTCGCCGATTTCTACAGCCCCGAGAAGGAGAAGGCGCGGCAGGCGGTCAACAGGTGGATCCGCGAGAGCCGCGCCTTCGACGCCGTCATCGACTTCGACGCGCTGGTGCGCGAGGCGAAGCGGCCCGCGCGGATGCAGGAGGCGTTCGCCTGCGCCGATCACCTTCACCCGAGCGACGGCGGCTACAAGGCGATGGCCGAGTCGATCGACCTCCGGCTGCTCGGCGTCCCGCGCTGAAGGCGGACCGCCCGCCCGCGTTCCGGCGATCATCGCGGGCGATCTGATCGGCGGCGAGCGACTCTTTTTATCGTTGACTTCGGTCCGGTGAGACCGTAGGTAAGAGGCCGCGGAGAATTTCTCCGCTCTTGAGCAATCTCACGCTGCATCTGATCCAGAAAGGAGCGACCCGCCAGTGAGAATGAAAGTTACGGCTCTGCTGCGCGGGTTCCGCCTCCGAGATATTGCCGAGGGGATCACGCGCCCGTAGCGCGATCGTCGTCGATCGCGTTCGCGCGAAGAGCCGGTGAACCGAGAGGTCTCCGGCTCTTCGGCATTTCGGGCCGGGAGATCGCGCGATCTCCCGCGTGGCGGACAGGATGCGTGCGTGG
>WNGB01024505.1_pt1 | contig 12728 bp, 11 predicted proteins | sample 5400681 | NCBI WGS metagenome assembly WNGB01 (sample SAMN13153367, study PRJNA577476) | soil metagenome | isolation source: 115 cm soil or saprolite under grassland replicate 2 | place: USA:California | collected 2016-06-15 | reverse complement strand
TTCGGAAACACGCTGGTGATCTGGTAGGAGCGCGCCAGTCCAAGCCGAACCCGCCGGTGCATGGCCAGCCCGGTGATGTCGCGGCCGTCGAGCACGACCGTGCCGGCGCTGGGCTTCAGCGCGCCCGACAGAAGATGGATCAGCGTTGTCTTGCCGGCGCCGTTCGGGCCGATGACCGCGTGCAGCTCGCCCTCGGCGAGGTCCAGGCTGACGTCGTCGACCGCCAGTACGCCGCTGAAGCGCCTCTGCAAGCCTCTGACGCGCAACACAGACGAGGTCATGGCGGGGCGCGCCATCGCCGCGCCAGGCCCGAGAGTCCCTCGGGTGCGAACAGCACCACGATGAGCAGCATTGCGCCGATGCCGAGCGGCCAATGGATCGTGTGCTCGGCGATCGCCTCTTCGGCGCAGAGCAGCACGGCGGCGCCGACCACACCGCCGAGCAAGCGGCCGGCGCCGCCCAGGATCACCATGATCATCAGCAGTCCGGACTCGGTCCAATGCAGCAGGTTGGGCCCGACCAGCCCGTTGAGGCTGACCAAAAGCCCGCCGCCCAGGCCGGCCGCCGCGCCGGCGATGACGAAGACGAGCAGCTTCAGGCGATAGGTCGGAAAGCCGATCGCCTCCATGCGCGTCTCGTTGTCGCGAATGCCCTGCAGCGCCCGGCCAAGCGGCGCGTTGAGCAACGCGCGCATTGCCGCCAGCGTCGCCAGCAGGACCGCCAGCGCCACGTAGTAGAAGGTCGCGTCGCGGCCGAGATCGAGAAAGCCAAGGGATGGCCGCACGCTTAGTGTAAGGCCGTCGTCGCTGCCCAGAACGTGCAGCGACAGCACGAGGTAGTAGGTCATCTGGGCGAGGGCGAGCGTGATCATGATGAAGCCCACACCGCGCGTGCGCAGGCTGACCGCGCCGATCGGCAACGCCAGCAGCGCGCCGGCGAGCAGCGACGCCGGCCACAGCAGCCAGGCCGAGGCGATGCCAGCCGGCATCAGCACCGCGACCGTATAGGCGCCGGCGCCGACGAAAGCGGCGTGCCCGAAGCTCACCATGCCGCCATAGCCGATCAGCAGGTTGAGGCTGGTGGCAATCAGGGCGTAGATGAGCACCCGCGTGGCAAACACCACGTAGAACGCCTGGCCGATTGCCAGTGCTGCGAGCGGCAACAGCGCCAGCGCCGCGACGGCGCCGAGCGTCGGCCAAAGTCGCAGTGGGATGTGGAGCGTGTCCCGCAACAGCCGCGCGCTGGGAACAGGCCGGAGGGCCGGAAATAGAGCACCGCGGCCATCAGCATGTAGATCAGCACCGAAGCCACGGCCGGGCCCGCCTCGGCCGCGATCACCGCAGGAAACATCTTGCGGAACAGTAACGGCAGGAAGGCGCGGCCGGCGGCGTCGACCAATCCCACCAGCAGCGACCCGACAAGCGCGCCGCGGATCGAGCCGATGCCGCCGATGCCGATGACGACGAAGGCAAGGATGAGGATGTTCTCGCCCATGCCGACCTGCACGGCGAGCAGGGGCCCGAGCAGCGCGCCCGCCACCGCGCAGAGTGCCGCCCCGATCGCGAAGACGAGCGTGAACAGCGTGCGGATGTCGACGCCCATGACTTCCGCCATCTCGCGGTCCGAAGCGCCGGCGCGCACCCACATGCCGGCGCGCGTGCGCGACACCAGCAGCCAGAGGCAGAGAGCCATCGCCAGGCCGACGCCGATCACCACCAGGCGATAGGCGGGATAGCGAAAGCCCAAGAGCTCGGCTGGACCCGACAATGCCGGCGGCATGCTGAGCAGGATCGGCTGGCTGCCCCAGATCATGCGCACGATCTCGTTGGCTATGAGAATCACGGCGAAGGTCGCGAGGACCTGCGACAGGTGCGAGCGCCGATAGAGCCGGCGCAGCAGCGCCATCTCGAGAGCCACGCCGAACAGCGCCGTGCCGGCGATTGCACCCGCGATCCCGAGAAGGAACGAGCCTGATGCCTCGATCACCGTCGCGGCAATGTAGGCGCCGATCATGTAGAGCGAGCCATGCGCCAAGTTGATCATGTCCATGATGCCGAAGACGAGAGTCAAGCCAGCGGCCAGCAGGAACAGCATCAACCCGAGCTGCAGCCCGTTCAGCAGCTGCTCGGCGATCAGGGAGAGAGGCATTCCGTCGTCCTGAGCGAAGCGAAGGACCTCATGGCATCTCAACGAGCATGTCGGTCGGAATCGGCATGAGATCCTTCGCTGCGCTCAGGATGACAGGACGATTCCACCCCTACTTCATCTTGCACTTGGCAGCGTGGACGTCCTGGAAATCACTGAAAACCTTGCCGACCGTCTTGTTGGTGATGCGACCGCTCGCATCCCGGTACACCTCGCGCAGATAGTAGTCCTGGATCGGAAAATTGTTCTTGTTGAAGCGGAACTTGCCGCGGGTGGCGTCGAACTTTGCCTCGCTGAGCGCCTTGCGCAGAGCCTCCTTGTCCTCGACCTTGCCGCCGATCTGCTTCACCGCGGCGTCGATCAGCAGCGCCACGTCGTAGGCCTGCGAGGCGTACATGGTCGGCAGGCGGCCGTACTCCTTCTGGAATTCCTGGACAAACTTCTTGTTGGCCGCGTTGTCGAGGTCAGCCGACCACTGCGAGGCGTTGAGGATACCGATCATCGGCTCGCCGACCGCCTTGATCGTGTCTTCGTCGGCAGAGAAGCCGGGCGTGTAGAGCTTGGCGTCCTTGTCGGCGCCGGCAGCGACATACTGTTTGACGAAGTTGATGCCCATGCCGCCCGGCAGGAAGAAGAACACGGCGTCTGGCTTGGCGGCGCGGATGTTGGCGATCTCCGCCGCATAGTCGAGCTGGCCGAGCTTGACGTAGACTTCGTCGGCGATCTTGCCCTTGTAGAACCGCTTGAAGCCGTTGAGCGTCTCGCGCCCACCCGGGTAGTTGGGCGCGATCAGGTAGACGTTCTTCAAGCCCCTCTGGTTCATCACCTCGCCCATGGCGCCGGGGATGTCCTCGTTCTGCCAGGCCACGGCAAAAAAGTTCGGGTTGCACTTTTCACCCGCGTAGTCTTCGGGACCGGTGTTGGTGCTGAGATAGATCGCCCCGGACTCGAGGATCGCCGGCATGACCGGCAGCAGCACATTGGAAAACACCATGCCGGTGATGAGGTCGACATTGTCGCGCTTGGTGAAGCGCTCGACCGCCTGGCGGGCGATATCCGGCTTTTGCTGGTCGTCGACCACGTTGACCTCGGCGGGAAGGCCGCCGAGCTTGCCGTCGCCCAGCTTCACCGCCAGCAGGAAGGCGTCGCGCATGTCGACGCCGAGCGCCCCGCCAGGACCCGACAATGTGCTCAGGAACCCGACCTTGACCTTGTCGGCCGCCCGGGCCGTAGCCAGCGCCGGCAGAACCGCCATCGCCGACAGCAGCAGCGCCGATATCAGTCTCCTCATGACGACCTCCCTGACTCTTCATATTCCTCTCCCCCGATAGGGGGAGAGGTTAGGTGAGGGGGTTGCACGAGCTTTCGAAGCCCCCTCACCCAGCCTCTCCCCCCTAGCGGGGGAGAGGAGGAAAGACGGAAAAGCTCAAACCCAAGCCTGCAGCACGTATTCGTAAAGCCCCTGCCCATTCACCATGTCGACGCGCTGGAGCTTGATGCGATGGCCGTGCTTCGTCTTCTTGAGATGATGCACGTACGAGCCGGCGAAATGACGGGTCGCGTCGTTGCGGAATTCCATCATATGGAAGCGCGAGCGGACGACGAGATCGCCGCTTCTTGCATCCTCCTTCTCGATGGTCACGTTGCCGATGACGTGATTGGTGCCCCACGCCGTCTTCTGCGACCAGGCACGCGGGTGGGTGAGCCGCTTCAGTCGCACGGCCATCAGGTCGCGGTCTTCCCAGAAGATCGACGGCACGCCGTCACCGGTGGTCTGCTCGGGTGCCGCCGGCATCCAGTAAGTGCCATCCTCGGTGAACAGATCGATGAAATCCTGCCAGTGCTTGCCGTCGAGGCATTCGGCCTGGCGGTAGAGGAGCTGCTCGACGTCACGCAGCGTATCGTGCCCATTCGGCTCCCTTGGTTTCGGCTGCCTCACAGTGGCTCTTGTCCTGGCTGCCATGCTCTTCCTGGCCACCTTCTTTCTGGCCACGCTCCTGGCGATCGGCTTGGTCTTCTTTGCCATCAGTTCGCCCCGCTCGTCACGTCGTTGGCCTCGATGTCCTGCCCGGCGTTGCGGTGGAAGCTGACCCAATCGCCGCCCTGCGATTCGAGGCCCTTGTGGGACTTCCAGAAGTTCCACAGATCGTCGGCATTGACCAGCGTCGACGGCGAGTTGACGAGGTTGTAGTAGCCGAGCGCGCGGCGGTAGATCGCCTCAGGTGCGCCCTTGAGACGGAAATGCCAGATCTCGGTCAGCGTCTTGTCGACACCGAGCGGCCGCACGGCGCGCAGCTGCTGCAGCGGCGACTGCACCGAGAGGCCGGGATAGAGCAGCACATGGTGGATATTGACGCCGAGAATCTCCTCCATGCGCTGCTTGCCATAGGCCTTCTGCATCACCTTCTCGTAAGCCAGCGTGTCGGGGTCGCGCGGTCTCAGCCCCATGTAGCCGGTGAGGATGCAATGGCCGTGGGGATAGCCGATGGTCTGGAACTGATCCCATTTGCTGATCGGCGTCGCAAAGGCCGAGAGGAAGTGATAGCTGAGCGGAGCGCTGCCGCCTTTCTTCTTGATCGCCTCCTCGACCTCGCCGGCCGCGCGGCCGGTCGATTCGTGCGTCACCGCCGGGTGCAGCGCATCGAGCTGGTTCTCCAGGAAGATCTTCCAGTTGGATTGCTGGACCACACGGAAGCAGGTGGGCACCACCTCGACCTCGCCCTCCGGCGCGCGATCGCACATGTCGTCGAAGGCGATCTTGGCCGGCCCGAGCCACTCGACCAGCGACGGCCCATCGGCTGCCAGGCTCGCAAACACGAAGCCGCGGTAGGAATCGACGCGCGCTGCCGTCTTCACGTTGCAGCTGGCGTCGCCCGGCGTGAGGCGCGTGCCTTGATAGCCCTTGTCGAGAGGGATCGCCTTGCACTTGCCGTCGGTGTCGAACTGCCAGGAATGGTAGGAGCAGATGATGCTCTTGCCGACATTGCCGCAGCGGTCGCCGCAGAGCATGGTGCCGCGATGCGGGCAGCGGTTGTAGAGGACGCGCACCGAGCGGTCGGAATGGCGGACCATGATCATCGGCTGGCGGCCGATCTGCACCGTCCAGTAGTCGCCGACAGTCGGCACCTGGCTTTCGTGTCCGACGTAGGTCCAAACCTTGTTGAAGATGCGCTCCATCTCGAGCTCGAAAATCGCAGGCTCGGAATAGACGCTGCGGTGAACGCGATCGGGCTCCACCGCCTTGGCGACATCCAGGCCGATATCTGCTCGCATCGGGACCTCCTCTAAGCCATCCCTCTAAGCAATCTCGCGCGGCGCCACGCTGCCGGCACTCGCGTCGAAACTACTCGCGTCGAAATTCCAGCACAATGTTTCGCGGCCTATCGCCGCAAATTGTTTATGCGCTGTCCTGCTGCCGTCCCGCTCCATCGCCGCGCGCCAAGCGGGCGATCGGCAGTGGGCAATTTCCCACCGATACGCGGCTGCACGGCTGCGCCTCCATGGTAGCCTCGGGGCCGGTCGGCGAGAGTCCTTCGCATGCCCTTTCAAGATTTTCGCGAATTTCTCGGCGCACTGCGTAAGCACGGTGAACTGATCGATATCGACCGGCCCGTGGCTCTCGAGCTGGAGGTCGCCAAGGCATTGCCCAAGAGCGCTTCGGTGAGCGGGCCGGCCTGCGTCTTCAAGAACAACGGCACGCGCTTCCCCTTGGTGGCGGGCGTCTACAACACGCGCGCCAAGGCGTTGATTGCGCTCGAGGCCACCGAGGACACGATCTTCGACCGCATCCTGTCGGGACTGGCCAAACGGATCCCGCCGGTGATCGTGAAAGACGCGCCCGTCCCTGAGCTGCGCAAGCGCGGCACGACATGAACGGTCTGCGCTGAACCGCCGTTTGCTAGCATTTTGCTGGCATCGGCCCAGGTCGACCCCCAACGGGTTGTGTAATGCGCTGCGTTTTTGCGCCCTACGGCACGCAAAAATTAGGCAAGCGCCAACCGCGTGGCGGCACTTGCCATCGTAGATAACTTAAGTTATATTCGAGTTATGAGTGACCTGCGGTATCGCCCATCCGACTACCGCAGGTCACGATCGCCAGGCGTCGACGCCTCAGCCGAGCTGGATCCAGGTCGTCTTGACCTGGGTGAACTTGTCGAAGGCGTGGAGCGACTTGTCGCGGCCGATGCCCGACTGCTTATAACCGCCGAACGGCGTGGTGATGTCGCCGCCGTCGTAGGTGTTGACCCACACCGAGCCGGCGCGCAGGCCCTTGGCGAACTTGAAGGCCTTGTTGATGTCGGCCGTGAAGATCGCCGAGGCGAGCCCGTAGATCGTGTCGTTGGCCACGGTCAGCGCCTGCTCGGCGTCCTTGACCGGGATGACCGACAGCACCGGTCCGAAGATTTCCTCCTGGGCGATCTTCATCTTGTTGTCGACCTGGTCGAACAGCGTGGGCTCGATGAACGAGCCGGCATTGTCGATGTGGACCTGCTTGCCGCCCATCTTGAGCTTGGCGCCTTCCTTCTGGCCGGCCTCGATGTAGCCCATGACGCGCTTGGTCTGGACGTCGTCGACCATGGCGCCCATCTGGGTCTTGGGGTCGAGCGGGTCGCCCGGCATCATCTTCTGGCCGATCGCCATGACCTTTTCGAGGAACTGGTCCTTGATCTTGTCCTCGACGATGAGGCGCGAACCGGCGGTGCAGACCTCGCCCTGGTTGAACCAGATGCCGAAGGCGGTGCGCTGGGCCGCGATATCGAGGTTGGGCGCGTCGCCCAGCACGATGTTGGGCGACTTGCCGCCGCACTCCAGCCAGACCTGCTTCATATTGCTCTCGCCGGAGTACTTGAGGAAGTACTTGCCGACCTCGGTAGAGCCCGTGAAGGCCAGCACGTCGACATCCATGTGGCGGCCGAGCGCCTGGCCCGCGGTCTCGCCGAAGCCCGGCAGCACGTTGAACACGCCCTCGGGGATGCCAGCTTCGGCGGCGAGCTCGGCCAACCGGATGGCGGTGAGGGGAGACTGCTCGGCCGGCTTCAGGATCACCGAGTTGCCGGCGGCGAGCGCCGGCGAGATCTTCCAGCAGGCCATCAGGAGCGGGAAGTTCCACGGCACGACGGCGGCCACGACGCCTGCCGGCTCGCGGGTGATCATGGCGACGACGTTGCCCGGCGTGGGGGCGACCTCGTCATAGATCTTGTCGATCGCCTCGCCGAACCACTGCACGGTGTTGGCCGAGCCCGGGATGTCGACGCGGGTCGAGTAGGCGATGGGCTTGCCCATGTCGAGCGTCTCGAGCAGCGCCAGCTCATCGCGGTTCTTCATCATGAGCTCGGCGAGCTTCAGCATGATGCGCTTGCGGTTGGCCGGCGGCATGTTGGCCCAGGTGCCCTTGTCGAAGGCGGCGCGCGCCGCCTTCACGGCGGCATCAACGTCGGCCTGCTCGCAGGCGGCGACCTTGGTCAGCACCTGGCCGGTCGCCGGGTTCACGCAGTCGAAGGTCTTGCCGGTGAGGGAGGGCGTGAACTTGCCGCCGATGAAGGCCTGGTTGCGGTAGCTCAAGCCGCCGACGCGGCCCTTCCAGTCGTCGCGCGAAAGCTGGGCGCTCATGTCGTTCTCCTTGTCATTCGAGGGCCGGAGACTAGAGCGGTTTGGGCTCGGATGGAACCGCTTGCGGTTCCATCCGAGCCCAAACGCGCGCACCAGAGTTCTCGGTTCACGGAGCGCATTCTGTCCGGCCGGTTCCGGCCGGACAGAATGCGCTTTAACCCACGAAAAAGCCGCCCGAAAGGGCGGCTGTCCCGTTCGAACATTCCTGTCGGAATGTCACTTCATCTTCGATTCCTTGAAGACGACGTGCTTGCGCACGACGGGGTCGTACTTCTTCAGCTCCATCTTCTCGGTCTTGGTGCGCGGGTTCTTGCGCGTCACGTAATAGAAGCCGGTGTCGGCGCTGGACACCATCTTGATCAGGATCGAGGTCGGCTTGGCCATGGTCTTGTCCCTATGCCCGGAAGGGCGAATTCGCGGAAGGCCGGCAAAGTAGTCGCCAACCGCCTTATGTCAAGTCTACGCGTTTCAAGCCTATTGGCGGACGGATGCCTGCTGGGTCGCCGCCTGCACGGCATGGGCATAAAGGCTGCGGTCGCGCAGCAGCCGGGTGGCGATCTCGACGTCGCGCTCGGGGCTGGCCTCGCCGGGCGGGCAGATCTTGCGCAGGTCGGAGACTTCCTGCTGGGTCGGGTTGCGCATCGCATGCCAGCGCATCAGCGTGCCCTGGCTGGAATCGACCGAGTTGGCGTTGAGCTGGCCGATATCGGCGATCTTGGAGGTGCAGATGTTGGGCAGCACGCCGAGCTCGTTCCAGGTGTAGCCGGACGGCGCGTTCAGCCGCGACCAGGTGAGGATCAGCTCGCCCTCGTTGGCCAGCCGGACCACGGTCTGGACGGTGCCCTTGCCGTAGCTGGTGCTGCCGACGACGACGGCGCGGCCGCGATCCTGCAGGGCGGCGGCAACGATCTCGGCCGCCGAGGCCGAGCCGCCGTTCATCAGCACGACGATCGGCATGTCGGGCGCCTTGCCGTTGCCGACGCTCTTGTAGGTGCGCCGGCTGTCGGGGTGGCGGCCGCTGGTGGAGAAGATGGTGCCGTTGTTGATGAACAGCTCCGACACGGTCTGCGCCTGGTCGAGCAGGCCGCCGCGGTTGGAGCGCATGTCGATGATGACGCCGGCCATGTCCCTGCCGAGCTCGGCCTTGGCCTTGTCGATGGCGGCCTTGAGGTTGTCGGTGGTGGCGCTGTTGAAGCCCGTCAGGTGGATCAGCGCGACATCGCCGCGGCGCTCGTAGGTGACGGTGGTCGGGATGATGCGGGCACGCTTCATGCTGAGCACGTATTCGCCGCCCTGCGAGGTGCGCAGCACGGTGATGGCGACCGGCGCGCCGACCGAGCCGCGCAGCTTGTGCACGACGTCGCCCAGCGGACGTTCGATCATCGATTCGCCGTCGATCGACAGGATCTGGTCGCCGACCTGGATGCCGGCCTTGGCTGCAGGCGAGCCGTCCTGCACGGCGCGGATCATGATCCGCTTGTCGTCGGTGCGCTCGACGGTGATGCCGACACCGCCGCCGCCGTCGCGCTGGAAGCGGTTGTCGCGCGCCTCGTCGGGATCGGCGTAGCGGCTGTTGCGGTCGAGCTGCTTGGTGGTGGCCGTCATCGCCTCGCGGATGAGCTGCTGGCGGTCGGTGCCTTGCAGCGCCGGCGAGGCGTCGAGCGAGCCGGCCATCAGCTCGGCCAGCATGGCGCCCCAGGCCCGGCCGTCGGCCGGGTCGGCCGGCGCCGGCCGGCTGAGCACTTCGCGGCCGTCGCGCTTGACGGTGAAGGCGCCGTCCGAGGTCTCCAGCACCATGGCCGGATCGGTGCTGGCGAAGCCGCGGTAGGTCTCGGTCGAGAGCGACCGGAAGTTGGGCTCGAACAGATGGCGGTCGCCGATGGCGCGGTAGGCCTGCAGGACGACCCGTTCGAGGTTGACGTCGGCGGCTACCGAGGGATTGCGGCCAGAGGTGGTGGCCTGCGGCGCTTCGGTCGAGGTCGCACAGGAGACGACCAGTGATGCAGCAACAAGGGCGGCCGCCGCACGCGGCACCGCCTTACGTAGAAAAGGGATCAGCGACACTTCCATACCCAGCAACGGCGCAACATAGCACAGGCCGTCGGCGGGCGGCCACGTTTTCAGGCTGAGGGGTCGTAGCTCCCGGTCGTCGAAGGCTTGGGAGCAGCTATCCGATGCGCCCACAGGAGCGCAATGACGGCGCCTTTTATGCGAGGCAGCAGGGCAAGTGCAAGGACAACCGAAAGCGGAAGCCACAATGCCGCATGAACCCACAGTGGCGGCTGGCCGCCGTAGCGTTCGAGCACCAGGACGAGAGGCACGACGATGTGGCCGACTGCAAAAATCGTGAAGTACGCCGGTGCGTCGTCGGCGCGGTATGGCTCCAGCGCCAGGTCGCAGGCCGGGCAGTGGCTCCGCATCTTGAGGAAGCTCGAGAACAACCCGCCGTTGCCGCAGCGCGGGCACCTGCCGCGCCAGCCGCGCCACAGGCAGGTCCAGATGTCCGTGCGTTCCTCATTCATGCCACCAAGATGGGGCCTTACCTTATCGGCGTCGTCGCGACCGTTTGTCCTGACGTGGCCCGCGCTGCGCGACCGGACGCCGCGGCGCTTGGCGCCCGTGACGCTGACCGCGCGGCAGGGCATGGCGTTCGACGCGTTCGATCACGTCGACGATCTCGAACAGCAGCCCGCCCGTGGCGATGTCGGCCTCGACCAGTTTCAGCCGCAATCGGTCGCCCAGGCCGAACGTCTCGCCGGTCCGCTCGCCGACAAGCATCTGGCGGCCCTCGTCGTGGCGGAAGAACTCCTGGCCGAGCGACCGGATGGGGATCAGCCCGTCGGCGCCGCTGGCGTCGAGTGCGGCGAACAGGCCGAAGCGGGTGACGCTGGTGACGCGGCCGGGGAAGGTGGCGCCGACATGCTCGGCCATGAAGGCCGCGACGTAGCGGTCCATGGCGGAGCGCTCGGCCGCCACGGCGCGGCGCTCGCACATCGACAGGTGCTCGCCGAACTCGGCGAAACGGCCCTTGTCGGCCTCCGCCAGCCCGCCTTCGCCCAGGCCGTAGGCCGCGATCAGGGCGCGGTGGACGATCAGGTCGGGAAAGCGGCGGATCGGCGACGTGAAATGGGCGTAGCGCGCCAGCGCCAGCCCGAAATGGCCGAGATTGTCGGGGCTGTAGACCGCCTGGCTCTGGCTGCGCAGCATGGTCTCGTTGACCAGCCGCGCCACCGGCTTGTCGGCCACCTGGTGCAGCACGCGGTTGAGGTCGGCGGGCCGCAGCCGCGGTCCGGCGGGCAGGGCGACGCCCAGGGTGCCCAGGAACTCGCGCAGGCCCTCGATCTTGGCGGCGTCCGGCTGGTCGTGGACGCGGTACAGGCAGGAGGTATGGCGCTGCTCCAGCGCCTGGGCGGCGGCCACGTTGGCCAGCACCATGAACTCCTCGATCAGCTTGTGGCTGTCGAGCCGCTCGCGCACGCCGATCTCGGCGATGCGGCCGTCCTCGCCCAGCGTGACCTGGCGCTCGGGCAGGTCGAGATCGAGCGCGCCGCGCTTCTCGCGCGCCGCCAGCAGCACCTTGAAGGCGCCGTAGAGCGGGCGGATCACGTTGCCCATCAGGGGCGCGATCTCGGCGTCGGGCGTGCCGTCCTGGGCGCGCTGGACTCGGGTGTAGGTGAGCCGCGCGGCCGAGCGGATCATGGCGCGGTGGAAGCGGTGGCGCTTGAGATGCCCGCCGGCATCGATCCACATTTCCGCCACCAGGACCGGCCGCCGCACGTACCAGGCGACGTCGGCGATGGCGACCAGGATGCGCCAGCCGCCGGGATGGTCCGGGTCGGGCTCGGCGAACACCGCGTCGTCGAAGTCGCGGGCATCCTCGCCGTCGATCGTGACCAGAGGCGTGTCGCGCAGGTCGAGCCGCTGGCCCAGAGGGGCGGCGCGGGCACGCTCGGCTTCCTCGAAGGCGGCCGGCGGGAACTCGACCGGGATGTCGTTGGCCGCGATCGAGATCAGGCTCACGGTGCGCGGGTCGCTCATCGGACCGACGCGTTCGATCACGCTGGCGCGCCGGGCGAGCGCGCCGCCGGCCGGCTCGACCCAGACGATGTCGCCCGGCTCGGCGCCGTTCTTGTCGGCCGGCCGGATGTCGAAGCTCAGCTTCAGCTTGCGGTCGGTCGGAGTTACCAGGCCGATGCCGTTACGGCCGTCGGGCTCCTCGTAGAGCCCGAGGACCTTGCGCGGGGCGCTGCCGAGCAGGCGGATGACGCGGGCGTCGTAGGCGTTCTTGCCGCGGCGCTTCAGCGAAGCGAGCACGCGGTCGCCGACGGCCGGGGCCACGCCGCCGCGGGCCGCCTGGGGGACGATCTCGATGCGGGGTGGGGGGCCGTCTTGTTCTTCGTCGTGGCGGCGCGGCACGGCCAGCAGATGGCCGTCGTCGTCGACCCGCACGATCTCCAGTACGGTGATATCAGTCAGTGCTTTTGGATCCTTGAATGTCTTGGCGCGGTCGGCGGCGATGTCGCCTGAATCGCGCAGGTCGCGCAGCAGCTCCTTGAGCTCGATGCGCTGGTCGCCCTTCAGCCCGAAGGCGCGCGCGATCTCGCGCTTGCCGACCGGGGTGGCGCTCTCCTTGATGAAAGCCAGCAGTTCGTCGCGGGTCGGGACTTGGCCCTTAGCCATCGGTCCCGGTGCGCGGCGGGGTCTCGGTTCCCTTGGCCTTGACGGCCTTGGCGGCCTTGCGCTTGGGGGCCGCCTTCTTCTTGGCGGCCTTCGGCGTGCTGGGTGGCGTCTCGCCGGCGTCGTTGGCCGGCACGGGTGCCGCCTTCTTGGCCCGCGTCGCCTTGGGTTTCTTGGCCGGAGCCTTGGCCGCCCGCTCGGCCAGCAGCGACACCGCCTGGTCAAGCGTCAACTCATCCGGCTTGAGGTCGCGCGGCACGGTGGCGTTGATGCCGGCGTGCTTCACGTAGGGGCCG
>WNGB01010627.1_pt1 | contig 12728 bp, 13 predicted proteins | sample 5400681 | NCBI WGS metagenome assembly WNGB01 (sample SAMN13153367, study PRJNA577476) | soil metagenome | isolation source: 115 cm soil or saprolite under grassland replicate 2 | place: USA:California | collected 2016-06-15 | reverse complement strand
CTTATAACTGCTCAATGTTGGCGCTCTTGCCGTCGCACAACACCTGGCCGACGATCCGGCCATCACGATCGCGCTTCGCGCTGGTCACCGTCACCGTCTTGCCAAATACTAAATCCGAAGGACTCTGCTTCGCGCGGGCACCGAAATCCTGGTTGCTCTCCGGCGCGTCTATCCCATCGTGCCTGATCTTGTGCTGGCGCTTGTGTTCATCCAACACCGTGATCGTATCGCCGTCGCTCACGCCGACCACTTTGCCGGTGATGGTTTGCTGCTGCGCAGTGGCCGATAGGCACAGCGCGAACAGAATGAATGTTGCTTTGATGGTTGCCCTGCTCATTTATCCTCGGACGCGCCGCATTTACGGCAGAAGACTCGGCTTAGCGTGCAATCTTGCCCGCAATCGCTCCGATCGCTGCACCGAGGGCACCGGGGATTTTTGTGTTCGGTCGCCGCCGACTCGTGGCATTTGACACAGGCCCAGTGCCCGGCGCTGCGTTTGCGATAGCGGTCAATGGCGCTCGGCTCCACGAAGTAAAACTGCTTAGCTGCCGCGCTCATAGTTGCTCAGTCCCTCCGGTTCGATCCGTTGCGGTCAATCAACAGCCGTATCTGTTCGTCGGTCGCCTCCTGCGCTTCGGCTAGCCGCGCGAACGTCCGCAACGTCCATCGCCAACGCTTCAAGCCGAGACTCGATTCTGTCCAGCCTCATCACTACGTCTCTGGTATCTTCGTTCATGTCGGACAACTCGGCGAGTATCCGGTCGAGCTTCTCATTCATCGTCAGGTCTGCGGTGTCGGCGTTTTCGTCGGTCATTTTGATGAGCCTTTCTTCGACGTTTTGCGGCCCTTCTTTGGGCCGGGCTTGCTCTCGTAGATGAGGCTGTAGTCGGGATCGACCGCGAGCTTGATGTATGTGGACACCTCTAGCAATTGTTTGTGGGACTTCGCCACATCCGGCTCTGAGTCGGACGCCATTGCAACCATAAGATCGGCGATCACTTTTCCCATATTGCTGTGAGCCAAAAGAAGTTTTTTAAGGTATTCCACCTCTCCCTGAGTCAACTGCCTCATCATCTCGCGCCTCCCTTCTTCGATGCCTTCTTCGCGGCGGGCTTCGTCTTTGTGACCTTCGGCTTGCAGTTGCGCTCGAGCAGATGGCGGATTTGCTTATCTGTGCGCGCTTGCGACAGGGTCAGCGCCTTGATTTGCTCGTCGGTCTTCTCCTGCGCGCTGGCAAGTTCGGCCAAGCGCTTGTCAGTCTCCGCGAAATGGTCGTAGGTCTCGTTCCAGAAGTCCCTGACGAATTGGTCAAACATTTCATAGGACGACTCAAGTAGCGCCATCCTAGCCTCATGCCGGTCCCTCGCGCGGACGAGTTCCGCGAAGAACTCTTCGTTCTTAAGCTGCTTGTCGGCCAGGTCGTGCATTATCTCGCTCGTGAGCGCGAGCCGCTCATCATACCGGTTCTGTGACCGCAGGCTTGCCGCGAACATCCGGTCGATCTCGGCGATTTCCGCCGAATGTCTGGCCTGGTTCTCGGCCACTGTCTGTAGGGTTCGGGTGATCTCTTCGATGGTCATTTCGCCTCGCTTTCTTTCCAAAATTACATCGGATACATGAACCAGATCTCGGCGATGGCTTCTTGCGCGCCCATCAAAAATCCGTCAATGCTCTGTCCAACTCGTGGCCACCCCCGATCTTCGAGGCTGCTTATCCGTCACAGGCAGTAGGAGCGTGTAGCGGTCAACCCAGCGCCAGACTCCCGCCCGGCGTTCCGCCTCGATGTCGGCAAGAGCGGCGAACCTATCCATAAAGACAGCCATCTCGGTATCCGTCGCCTTAAAACCGCCGGTCTGTTTCTCCTGCGTGATCACCAGAGTCAGGACAAGTAAAAGGTCTAAGCTGTGCTTGTCCGCTTCCCGCTCCTTCGCGTCAATTTTGAACTCATGCAGCGCAAGCGCCAGCCGTTCGAGCAGATCATCCGGCAACGAGCGGAGATAGTCCTCATGGGAAAACTCCCACCCGGATACACCCGGCAATAGCGCCCCTTCCCGTCCTGGCAGCGCTCGAACCTGTATGACTGCCCGAGGCCGTAGCCTTCCAGCCCGTTCGCCCCGCGCGGCTCAGCGACGCGGCGGGCGATGCCGGACTCGATTATTTTGAGCGTCGGTGTGTGCATTGCGTCAGCCCCCTCAATCAACCTCGATACCGCGCTCTAATAGCCACGTCTCGATAAGGTCCCATTCAACTTCGCCCTCGTTCCTATCAACCGCGGTCAGAAACTCAAACTTGAAATCCTGATGCAGCGCCCACGCCTGGCGCGACACCTTCCCGTCAAAACACTGCTCGAAGCTTCCGCCCTCATAAGGAAACAAGGTCGCCATTATGTTGAGCGCCAAGTCTGCCGGTCCTGGGCCTTGGTCGCCGATCTCGAAACCGTCGGGCGTGTGATGACGGACAGTCCATCGAACATTCGTTTTCAGTCCAGCCAGCGTCCGACGCCAGCGCAACGGCATGCCCCAGTCAAACGCGGGCTATAGCGCGGTCTCATTGAATCCTTCTGGCCGTTCCATTCATGTTCTCGCCGGTCACTGAGCGCCTCTCTTACGCATCTTCTTCCCTGACTTATTCAATGCCGGTCCCCGTTGCTCTTGCCTTCGGTTCCCCTCCTTTGTTGCCGGTCGGGTTCTCTCCAGTCATGGATCACACCTGAGAAAACAATTTTTATTAAACGGCAGAACAGCAGGATTCCAAGTGGAACTCAGCCTAAGTTGTATATGATTTTGTACCTACGCAGTTTTCTATATCGGTCTTGTATCTTTTTATGAGATCGATTACCTCACCACTAAGTTTATCGAACCTGAGCTTGCCTCAACGTTGGAGAATGCCCCTTCCGGAAAACCTACGCGTGATGATTGATTCATGCCAGAATGCGACGCGACAAAGTATAACTCCTATGTGAGCTTGCGCACATATAGAATCCTAGGGCAGGCGCTCACGGCCATTGGCGTTCTGGCAAGCCACTCTCGGTGACTATCCCCATTCGGAGGGGCCCACGAAAGTCTCCGACCCCCCATCAAAAATAGTTAAGCTATAAGCGCGTTGACGCACATACAGAGACATTGGCGCGCACTATACTTTTTCTTGTAACTCAAGACTGTGGTCAAATAATAGAAGAGTGTGCATAATTCCGAAAACGAAAAGCCTCGAAATTCTGGGCTTTTTTGAGATTTTTACCAGACACGTAAAAATTAAGCGTCACGAAATCGCTATCAGGCGACAAAACCCCTATAAATAAAGGCCAGGAATTACGCACAGGCATCAAATAATAAACCCACCTTTTTAGACACAAGCCTAGCTGCCGCGTAGAGATTTCAAGGAGGAGGAGGACCGAGAGGTTTTTCAACCGATTCTTTCCGTTCAATTGTGTCTATCACTTTCCCTGGGAGGTAAAACATATGTGCGATTACTCTTTGTATGGCATCAAGAACCGGCTCGCCAATGAAGGTGAGCAGTTGTTCATTCACAGGTTTCACACCGGCTCGAAAGGGCTGGCTTCAGTAACCGATCTGAGGAATCTCGAAAAACCGGCGCCGGCCCCGGCGGGCGCGGGAATCTGGGCGAGATTCAAATGCTGGTTTGAAAATCAAAGGAGATGGATAAACGACGATATGAAGAGAGCGCTTCCGGCGGTCTGCATTCCTCCGGGCGCGCGTTTGCATGTGGATGGGATTCCGGCGCCCATGCAGATGCAGTTCGGAGTAGGCCCGCGCGAGGACGTGACGTTCGTCCAATTGACGGCCGAACCATTCAGATACCGTGACGCTATCCGCTTCCACAACGGCCAGGAAGTCCTTCTGCAGAAGCTCTCTGACGGGCTGAGAATGGATGTGCTATGCCTCTCGCTCGCCGAAGAGGCGCCGGAGCCGAAGCCTGCTGCCAGGTCTTCGATACTAGAACAGATCAGCGTCGGATAAGCGTCTCCCTGCACGTGTTTTGTCTCCTCCCCTGCGGTAAAAAAATGGAATGCAGAATTTGCAATCAACGGATCAGCTTCGTTAAAGGCCGCCACCCGGGCCGGAAGAGAACATCGACCCGGGCGGTTCACGAAAGCGAATTGTCAGAAGCGTTGACACAGGCGAATGGTGAGGTAGTGACGCCGCATCCCGGGGCTCAACGCAAACTGCGGCAGGAGTTTGAGGGGAAACACCGTCGCGAACAGCAGGCGATGGCGGAGGCGCAGCAAGGCGCCGCTCCTCCCGAATCTGCTGATCAAGCCGAGAACGCCGAAAGGTATTCGAAGGCAACGGCCTGAGGTCAGACTGGTCATAACAAAGCCGGAAGCGCGAGCCATCGAGCGCCTGCGACAAGAGTTCTTGTCGCAGGCGCTCAATGGCTTCGTTCAATCGGAGTAGCCGTTCATGTCGTCATTGACAACGCAATGACAGATTGCCCTACATTTTCGGAAGAGTCGCTCACGTCGCGTTGCGACGCCCTGAAAGAATGAAAGCACACCACGTAGTGACGACTTTGGTCGTTACGTGTCGTTATGGCTAAAGTCGTCTTGTATAGTCAACTACATGTACACGCCGGTACGCTCCTACGTTATCTCACTCAATCCGGGCGCCACGCTTTTTACCATGCGGAGGCGCATTCAAAAGGCGATGAACCGCTTGCGCGAGCATTCGAACACTCCCATCATTTTTTGCTCGGCCGATGCCTCCCCGGCCGACCGTCGGCGAGGAATGAGCGCCGGCGCGCAAGCCTATCTAGCCAAGCCGTGCGAATTGCAGGAGTTGAGGCAAACCATCAGATGTTTGATCGCCGGGGCCAGGGGGAGTCGGCGCCGGCGCGGACTGAGCGCGCGTGTGAATGGAGGCGCGCAAAACAACGTCGTGGGAGGAAGCAAGCCGCCGCTTTCATCACCATGGGCATCGAAAGGAAACACGAGCATGATTCAAGAACGCCCTCAAGCTGACCTGTTCAAACAACAAATGCGTGAGTCGCTGCGGCTGGAGACCCTCAATTCGCGCGCCATCACGATTGCGAAACACGATAACGTTTACACGTGTGGAGACCGTGATGAGATGGTCTACTTCATCGAGAGCGGGCAGGTCAAACTACTCATGCTCTCGCCCGAAGGGAGAGAGTGCCTCTTGGCCATCCACGCCGCGGGAGATATTTTCGGCGAGTTGTGCCTGTCCGGGTTAGGTTCACGGCCAGAAACAGCGACCGCCATGGAAGAGACGACCTTAAAACAAATCCCTTGTCCCAAGTTCTTTGCGCGTTTAGGCAGCGACGCGCTGTTTGCGGGCTTCGTGCAGTACCTGGCCGTGCGGATCGCCGACCAACAGCAGGTCATCGCCAACCTGGTGACGGTCGACAGCGAACAGCGGCTGGGCAAGACGCTGTTGCAACTGGCGCGTAAACTCGGCAAGAAAGACCCGCGGAGCATACGCATCGAACTGAAGATTTCGCATGAAGAATTATCGGAGATGGTCGGTACCACAAGGCCCAGGATCAGCATGTTTATGCAGCGGTTTCGGAACCTTGGGCTGATTGAGACGAACGAAAATCACTTCCTCGTTATCAAGGAAAAGAAGCTCACTGATTACCTGGCTCAGATCGCCTAACGCGGCCACGCATGTTTGTGGGCCTCGCGATAATTCCCTGCTCTACGCCCCCTTTTCGTAGCTGGTCTCTTCTGTCAGCTCACTTATTTCGTCTTCTCCTGAAAAATCGAACCCACACGCCGGCCTACGCCGCCGCAGCCTATTCAACATTGGCCATCATCGATCCATCATTGGCACAGGACCGTGAAAAAATGAGGGAGCAAAAATGAGCAAAAAGCAGAGCGCGCCACATGCGAGGCGCGCTGCGACTACGGCCCCGCGAGGAGGGGCGCGTGCTGCGCCATCCGATAGACGCTTTCCTGCAGACTTTGGCGGAAGACCAGGGCACACGCGCCATCGGCGTCATCCTCTCGGGCGCGGCCACCGACGGCACGCTGGGGCTGGAAGCGGTTAAGGCCGAGGGCGGGATCACCTTAGCGCAGGAACCGAAATCCGCCAAGTATGACAGCATGCCTCGCAGCGCCGTCGCCGCCGGGTGCGTGGACTTCACGCTCACGCCCGAAGGGATCGCCGAAGAACTCGCGCGCATCAGCCGCCATCCTTACGTCGCCCCCGCCGAAATCGCCGAACCCGGCGCGGAAGAGACGGCGCAACTCGCGGACAAGAACGGCTTCAATAAAATCCTGGCGCTGCTGCGACGGGCGACGGGCGTCGACTTCAGTCTGTACAAGACCAACACGCTGCGGCGCCGCATCAGGCGATGCATGATTCTGAACAAGCTGGACGGGCTGGATGAGTACGCGAAGTATTTGCGCGATAACCCGGCGGAAGTGGAGAACCTGTATCAGGACATCCTGATCAACGTGACCAGTTTCTTCCGCGACCCCGAAACCTTCGAGGTCTTGAAGGAGAAAATCTTTCCCCGGATCGTCGAGCATTGCGCGCCCGACGAGCCGGTGAGAACCTGGGTGGTGGGCTGCTCGACGGGCGAGGAAGCCTACTCCGTCGCCATGGCCTTCACGGAATTCGCGGGCGAACGCTCCGACCACATACCCGTCCAGGTTTTCGCCACCGACCTCAACCAGAAGGGCATCGAGAAGGCGCGCGCCGGCCTCTATTCGAAGAACATCGCGGAGGATGTCTCGCCGGATCGTTTGCGCCGTTTCTTCACGGAGGCGGAAGGGGGCTATCGCGTCGGCAAGCCGCTCCGCGACATGTGCGTCTTCGCGCGACAAAACGTCGTCGCCGACCCGCCTTTCTCGCGGATGGACCTGATCAGTTGCCGCAACTTGCTGATCTACCTCGAGCCGGTCTTACAGAAACAGATCCTGCCGCTGCTGCATTATGCCCTCAAGCCGGCGGGCGTTCTCTGGCTGGGTTCTTCGGAGACGACCGGCGCGGCCTCCGACCTGTTCGAGCCGGAGGACAAGAAGCATCGTTTCTACACGAAGAGACCGGCGACGGGACGGCCGCGCATCAACTATCCGACCGGCGATCAAAGGTGGGAAAAGAGCGCCAGCCGGCGGCGGCCGCCGGCCGCGCGCGCGGAGCGTCCCCTCACGAGCGACGAGACGGAGGCGCAGCGCGAAGCCGACCGGATCATCGCTGCGCGCTACGCCCCGGCGAGCGCGCTCATCAACGAAGAGATGAACGTCCTGCAATTGCGCGGCGACACCTCTCCCTATATCGAACAGTCGCCCCGCAAGGCGACGCGCAATCTGCTGAAGCTGGCGCGCGAAGGGCTGCTGATCGCGCTACGGCAGGCCGTCGACACGGCGCGCCAGGATGAGAGCCCCGTCAGGAAAGAAAATTTGCGCGTCAAATATGACGGCGGGACCGGCGACGTGAATCTCGAAGTGATCCCGCTCAAGCATTCCCCGTCGCAGGAGCGCCACTTTCTGGTTCTGTTCGAGACCGCCGAGGCCGCGGACCAGGGCGGCGACCGGAAGGCGGGAGGCGGGAGGCGGAAATCGGAGGAGCGGCAGATCAAGCAATTGCATCAGGAGTTGGCCGCCACGCGCGATCACCTGCAGTCGGTGATCGAAGAGTACGAAGCGACCAACGAGGAACTCCAGTCCGCCAGCGAGGAGGCCCAGTCCTCGAACGAGGAGTTGCAAAGCATCAACGAAGAGTTGGAGACCTCGAAAGAAGAGCTGGAATCGTCCAACGAAGAGTTGATCACGCTCAACGAGGAGTTAAACAACCGGAACGCGGAGTTGGGACAGCTCAACAGCGACCTCGTCAATCTGCTCGGCAGCGTCCAGATGCCGATCCTGATGTTGGACAGACAGCTCCGCATCCGCCGCATCACGCCGGCGGCGGAAAAGCTGCTGAACCTGATCCCGGCCGACATGGGGCGCCCCATCGGCGACCTCAAGCTCAACCTCGACTGCCTCGACCTGGAGCGCCTGATCGCGGAGGTGATCGACACCGTCAGCGTCAGAGAAATCGAGACGCGGGACGGCGCGGGGCGATGGCGCTCGCTGCGCGTCCACCCCTACAGGACGCTCGAAAACAAGATAGACGGCGCGGTGGTCGCGCTGGTGGACATTGACGCGCTCAAAAAGACCGAGCGGGAGATTGAAGTGGCGCGCGATTACGCCGAGACCATCCTGCGCACCGCGCGCGACCCGCTCGTCGTGCTGCGCGCCGACCTGACAGTGGAATCGGCCAACGGAGCCTTCTACAAAACTTTCAAGCTCAAGCCCGCCGAGACCGAGGGCCGGTCGATTTATGAACTGAGCGATCATCAGTGGGACACCCAACGGCTGCGCCGATTGCTCGAAGAGATTATCCCGCGCGACAGTTTCTTCAACGACTTCGAGATCACGCACGAGATTCCGGGCCTCGGGCTTCGCGCCATGCTGCTCAACGCCCGCCGGCTGGACAACCCCGAAGGCGGCCCGGAGCGCATTCTGCTCGGCGTCGAAGACGTGACCGAGCGCAGAGAGGCGGAGCTAGCCATGGCCCGGCTGGCGGCCATCATCGAGTCGTCGGACGACGCCATCACCGCCATAGACCTGGACGGCATCATCACCAGTTGGAATCAAGGGGCGGAACGGCTCTTCGGTTACACCGCCCAGGAGGCCGTTGGCCGGCCCATCATGACGCTGATCCCGCCGGAACGTTCCGGCGAAGAGGAGAGCATTTTGGAGCGCCTGCGGCGCGGCGAGCGTGGCGAGCGCGTCGAGACCGTGCGCCGGCGTAAGGACGGAAGCGCGGTCGATGTTTCGCTGACTACGTCGCCCGTCAAGAACGCCCGGGGCGAAGTCATCGGCGCGTCAAACATCGCGCGGGACGTCACTGAGCGCAAGCGCGCCGAAGAGGCGATACGCACCGCGTACGAGCAGGAATCGGCTGCGCGCGCCGAGGCCGAACTGGCCAACCGTCTCAAAGACGAATTCCTCGCTACCGTCTCGCACGAACTGCGCTCACCGCTCAACTCCATCCTCGGATGGGCGAAAATGTTAAGCGACAAACGACTCGATGAAGAAAAGTCAGCTCGCGCGCTCGAAATCATCTACAGGAGCGCCCGCGCGCAGAACCAGCTCATCGGCGACCTGCTGGACGTCTCGCGCATTATCGCGGGTAAGTCGCGCCTTGAGATAAGAGTGGTCGATCTGCCTCCGATTATCGAGGCGGCAATGGACGCCGCGCGCCCGGCGGCCGACGCCAAACAGATCGGGCTCGTCTCAGCGCTCGACCCGGCGGCGGGGCCGGTGTCAGGAGACGCCGACCGTTTGCAACAGGTCGTCTGGAACCTCCTGTCCAACGCCGTCAAGTTCACGCCAGTAGAAGGGCAGATCACGATCCGTCTCGAACGCGAAGGCGCGCATGTTACGATCACTGTGAACGACACCGGCGAGGGGATCGAGCCGGAGTTTCTCCCCTTCGTCTTCGACCGCTTCCGCCAGTTCGAGAGCCGCCCGGCGCGGGTACATGGCGGTCTCTGGCTGGGGTTGGCGATCGTTCGCCATCTGGTGGAGTTGCACGGCGGAACGGTCAGCGCCGCCAGTCGCGGAAGGGGGCATGGCGCGACCTTCACCGTGACGCTTCCGCTGGCTGCCCCCAGCAAGGAGTCGAGTGAGGCCGCGCGCGACCGTCTGGCTGGCGCCGGCGAAATTCCGCAAAGCCACGCCCCGTCGCCCTGGCGCCTGCGTGACTTGCGTGTGCTCCTGGTGGATGACGAGCCGGATGCGCGCAATTTGCTAGGCCTGATACTCACAAGTTATGAGGCTGAAGTGAGGGACTGCGCCTCCGCCGCCGAAGCGCTTCAGATACTGGATGAATGGCAGCCCGATGTGCTGGTGTCTGACATCGGAATGCCGGTCGAGGACGGCTACGAGCTGATGAGAAAGGTACGGGCGCGTGAGCCGGAGCGCGGCGGACTCATCCCGGCGTTGGCGCTGACGGCATACGCCCGCGCCGAGGATGTGCGGCGGGCGCTTGAGGCGGGCTACCAGGCGCACATCCCTAAGCCGGTCGACCCGGACGAGTTAGCGACGGCGGTGGCGAATCTCTCCGGACGGGGCGGAAATGACTGAGCGCGCTCGTCGCGATGAAGCGTAACATTTCTCAAAAATTCCCCCGGAACCCCGAGACGGCGGCGTGAAGACCAGTCTACAATTGGGATTCAGGGACTTCTCCCCTTACAATGCTGCGCGTCCCGCTTTGGGTCTCATCATCGCGGCGCTCGCCGACGATGTCGCTCTCAATTGTCATTCCCGACGGAGTGATCCCCAGAGTCACCACCAACGCGCTATTGGAGCTTTAGTCAATGCTCAAAACAAAAAGAGATGATCCGGCAGAGTTACTTCGCCTTGCCATCACAGGACTCGACGAGCAGATTGCCGAACTGCAGGAGACACGCACACAACTGGCGGCGCTGATCGATCAGCGATCCGCAGGCCTAGCCGCGGAAACAGCAGCGCCACGAAAGCGGCGCAAGCTCTCGGCAGAGGCGAGGGCGAAAATCAGCGCCGCCGCAAAGGCGCGCTGGACCAGAGAGAGAAAAGCGAAAGTAAAAGCCCAAAAGCCAAAAACAGCGGCTAAGAAGGCGCAGTCAAAGGCCAATCCCGCGAAAGCCCGGCCGGCCCCTGCTAAAGGGAAGAGATCTTCAGCGAAAAAGGGTAAATCTGAGTCGTCCACTCCCGCGGCGGAGACCAAGGCGGTGAAGGCCGCCGCCTGATCCAACCGCGCCTGATAAGGCGGTCTAGACCCATGGCAACGATTCTTACTTATGGTCGATGCTCCGGTCATTAATCATAGCCGCTCGGACTGCCGCTTCATCATTCCGTACTCCCAACGAATATGGTTGCGCTGTTTTTCTCTGCGTTGAAAGCGGCATCCGCACCAGTGACATCCATTCAATTCACATTCTCTTTAATGGATGGAGTTGTCTCAACAGCCTGCAAAGCTGGCCGATCTTAATAAGATGATCAAGACTGCCAAGGCCACGACATTGAATCCAAGGACCAGCGCTCCTGCTCCATTCTGGTCCAGCCACGTCCCGCTGTTTTAGCCTCGCGCCTATCGCCCGGATTTGCCCAGGTTCCGCCGCAAATCCGGCCATCACACACGCCATTCCCTGCCGACCACGCCCACAACACAGCAAAGCCGGGTGAGCTTGATCTTGTCCCGTCCCACCCGGCTTTCGAGGTCAGTAACCGGGGCTCCGTTTCCTCGGCCCGTCGGCGGCCTATTCCAGCTCACTACAGAATCTCGGCCAGCCAGTTGTATCTATCATGCGCTCACTGACGCCAGACGCAAGGCGATTGACATTCTTTCGTGACGGATCCGTGCGAACCTCCAGCGCGGAGACTTGCGGCTGCTCGACTTATCGCGGCGGTGTGCTGCGGGTTGAGATTGGTGCGAAGTTGGTGAGATGGCAGGGTGTCGCACCGGCGGAATCTTTTGGCGGAAGATCTGTATTTATTCCTCGTGGCGAGCGATCCGTTTTAAACACACCTTTATCTCTTTGTTGAGCGAATTGATGAATCGTTCCGTATGATCAAGTTCCACGGCTATCATTTCGGACGGCTCCGCCCCGAGAAGATATTCGCGGAGCTCCTGGAGGGCGGCGTCATACGGCTCGGCTGCTTTGAGATACTCTTCGGCGGCATCTTTTAATTCCGTCTGCGACGCCCTGGAATTAGGGGCGGTGACCTTCAAGTAGACGCGCTGCGCCCGGATAAACTCAATCGAGGTCTTGATCATCCGTTGCTTTAGGTTCATCAGGTTCGGATCCATCGCCGCTCCTTTCTGGGCGCATTGTAATCCCCTGCTTATAATAAATCGCGCTCACGCGTGCTTTGCGCAGAATCGACCCACAGCGCTCCTGAAACCCTCAACACATACCTCTATACCTCTCTGGCGCCTACTCACAGAACGCGCAAATTAGGCGGCAATGCGCGCGAAATCCGGCCATCGGACGCGCCATTCCCTGCCGACCACGCCACAGACAACAAAAGCCGGGCGCTTCTTGTGACGCCCGGCTTGCTTACATCCCTTTGAGCTTCGTTTTCCTCGGTTCGTCGGCGGCCTGGTCATGCAGCATAATAAGTCTTAAGGCCGCCTATTGCTTTCATTATGCGCCTCGCCACTTTTCAGCCGCAAGCCCTGTGTAATGCAGTGTCGCGCCCGTGCGGATGTCGGTGTTAAGGGTTAAGGGGTAAACCCCAACCTTTCTTTTTAAAATTGTCCAGTATTGAACATCGCTCCTTCCCGATAGGTATATGCTTCGAGAGAACCGAGCTTAGCTCACTCTTCATTCAGCTCCTTTGGAATATTCCAGACTATCTGAAACCAACAGCTCACTTACCAAGGAGTTATCAATGTTTAGTCAAGACAACCTGCAAGGCCTCAAAGCGGCTTCCGGCGACTGGCTCCACAGCCTTAAATTTCTCATTATGGTTATTGGGGTGGTAGTCGGGCCACTTATGTTGTTCGTTATTGGCGGACGCAGCTTGAACACTCTAGGGGAGCCCGGCCTGGCATGGTCCTCCCTGGCTATCACACTGCTGCTCCTTATAAGCATAGGCCTCGGCATCAGGATGTTTGGGCGCGTTGCGAGAGATCTCTCTATCAGCCCAAAATACTTCTGAAAGGGTAGACGTGAAGGCGAAGACCAGTCTGCTGAAGAAGATCATCAGGGGT
>WNGB01023634.1_pt1 | contig 12729 bp, 12 predicted proteins | sample 5400681 | NCBI WGS metagenome assembly WNGB01 (sample SAMN13153367, study PRJNA577476) | soil metagenome | isolation source: 115 cm soil or saprolite under grassland replicate 2 | place: USA:California | collected 2016-06-15 | reverse complement strand
CAGAACCAGCTCGGCTCGACGTCGCTCTTGCAGCGGCGCATGAGCATCGGCTACGGTCGCGCGGCGCGGATCATCGACCAGCTCGAGTTGGCGGGGATTCTGGGGCCGGCGAACGGGTCGAAGCCACGGGATGTGCTGGTGGGGCTGGAGGACCTGGACGAAATCACTGCCGAGTGAGCGGTGCACCGCGTACATTGGCTCCTGGCGGCGTGAATCCGGTTACCAGGTCGGGTGGTGGCGGGCTAGTTTGCAGCCATGGACAGCGGCATCAAGAGCAACCCCGAGCAGTGGACGGACGAGCGCCACCAGCGCGGCCTCGCCGGCGAGGAGAAGGCGATCCGCTACCTCCAAAGCCGCGGGTGGGACGTGGTGGCGCATCGCTTCCGCGCCGGCCGGATGGAAGTGGACATCGTGGCGCGCCGCGGGGCCCTCGTGGCGTTCGTCGAGGTGAAGGTCCGGCGCGGGGCGGGGTTCGGGAGTCCGCTCGAGGCTGTCACGGGCGCGAAGCGGCGCGAGCTGGTGAAGGCGGCCCGGGTCTGGGTGGACCGCTTCGGGCGGCCCTCGGACATCTATCGCTTCGACTGCATCGCCTTGACGGGTAACACGTTGGAGCACGTGGAGGACGCGTTTCGCCCCGGCTGGCGGTAGCGCCGGTTTCGGTATATATTCGGGCCTCAAACCTGGAGGCTCCTAACCATGTCGAGGACACTGATGGCCCCCCCCCCCCCCTCCCCCAGTGAAGATCGCGACACCACTAGGCTCTCCGACGACCGTCGGAAAGCGCTCAACCTGGCGATCACCCAGATCGAGAAGACCTGCGGCAAGGGCGCGATCATGCGGATGGGTGCCGACACGCCGCAGGTGCGGCTCGAGGGGATCTCGACGGGGGCGATCAACCTCGACGCGGCGATCGGCATCGGGGGCATCCCGCGGGGCCGCGTGACCGAGATCTTCGGCCCCGAGTCGAGCGGCAAGACGACGCTCGCCCTGCACGTCGTGGCGCACGCCCAACGCCTGGGCGGGGCCGCCGCGTACATCGACGCCGAGCACGCGCTCGACGTGGAATACGCCAAGAAGCTCGGCGTGGACATCGAGAATCTGCTCGTCTCCCAGCCCGACACGGGGGAGCAGGGGCTCGAGATCTGCGAGATTCTGGTGCGGTCCGGGGCGGTGGACGTGGTCGTGATCGACTCAGTGGCCGCGCTCGTCCCCAAGGCCGAGATCGAGGGCGACATGGGCGACTCGCTCCCGGGACTGCAGGCGCGGCTGATGAGCCAGGCGCTGCGCAAGCTCGCCGGCGCGATCAACCGCTCGCGCACCTCGGTGATTTTCATCAATCAGCTGCGCGAGAAAATCGGCGTGATGTTCGGCAATCCCGAGACGACGAGCGGCGGGCGCGCCCTCAAGTTCTACGCCTCGGTGCGGCTCGACATGCGGCGCATCGCCCCCGTGAAAGACCGCGAGGTGGTGATCGGCAACCACGTGCGGGTGAAGGTCGTGAAAAACAAGGTGGCGCCGCCGTTCCGCCAGGCCGAGTTCGACATCATGTTCGACGAGGGGATCAGCCACGAGTCGCTGCTGGTCGACATCGCGGCCGAGGCGGGGATCATCGAGAAGTCGGGCGCCTGGTACTCCTACGGCAAGGAGCGCATCGGCCAGGGCCGGGAGAACGCCAAGCTCTACCTCAAGGATCACCCCGAGATGTCGGCCGAAGTCGAGGCTCGCGTGAAAGAGCATCTCGGCGTGAAAGCCCCGGCGGGCAGCCCTGAGGAGGACGTCACCTCCAGCGACGAATGATCCTCACCGGACTCGCCCCCGATCCTCGCCGGCCCGGCTACCATCAGGTCGAGATCGATCGGGGGCGGTTTGCTTCCCTCCCCGGCGAGTCGCTCGCCGGCCTCGGCCTCGCCGTGGGGCGCGAGATCGGCCCCCGCGTGCTGGCGCGGCTGCAGGAGCTGGCCGACCTCGAGGCGGCCCACCGCGCGGCGCTGCGCGCGCTGGGCCGCCGCGCCCATGCCCGGCTCGACCTGCGGCGCCGCCTGCTTCAGAAGCAGCATCCCCCCGCCGCCGTGGACGGCGCGCTCGACCGGCTGGCCGCCGAAGGGCTGCTGGACGACGCGCGCTTCGCGCGAGACTACGCGGCCACCCGCGCGACGCGCGGGGGTGGCCGCGGTCCCGCCCGCCTGGAGCGAGACCTCGTGACCCAAGGGGTGGACCGCCGCGTCGCCGAGGAGGCGGTCCGCGCCGCCCTCGCCGACGAGGGCGTGGACCCGGCGGCGACGGTGCGGGTGGTGGCGGAGAAGCGGGCGCGGCTCCTGGCGGGGCTGCCGGCGGCGGTCAAGAAGCGGCGGCTCGTGGCGTTTCTGGCAAGGCGGGGGTTCGCCGGGCCCGACGTCCGGGACATCGTCGAGGCTCTGTGAACCTCCCAAGAGAGTCCCAAGGGACAAGCAGTGAGTCACGAGTAGAGTTGCGCAGACGGCGAAGTTGCGAAGTGGCTCCAAGCCGATAGCTGGCAGCTGATCTGGTGGCTGCCGCTGCGATCTGGTAACCACTTCGCAACTTCGCCGTCTGCGCAACTCCACTGACCGCTTGAAGCTAGGACCTTGACACTGATGCCCATCCAACCAGGCTAGGCTTATATTCCCCCCACATGAAGTCCGCCGCCATCCGTCGCAGCTTCCTCGACTACTTCACCACCGCCCCCCGGTCCCACCGCGAGGTCCCCAGCTCCTCGCTCGTTCCCGCCGACGACCCGACGCTCCTGTTCACGAACGCCGGCATGGTGCAGTTCAAGCGGGTGTTTCAGGGCCTGGAGCAGCGCGACTACAAGCGGGCGGTCACCTGCCAGAAGTGCGTCCGGGCGGGGGGCAAGCACAACGACCTGGAGCAGGTCGGCCACACCGCGCGGCACCACACCTTCTTCGAGATGCTGGGCAACTTCTCCTTCGGCGACTACTTCAAGAAAGAAGCCATCACCTACGCCTGGGACTGGGTGACAGGCGCCCCGTGGCTGGGCATCGACCCCGGCCGTCTCTACGTGACGGTGCACCACACCGACGACGAAGCGCGCCGCTTGTGGCGCGAGATCACCGGCATCGCCGACGCCCGCATCTTCGGCCTGGGCGACAAGGACAACTTCTGGCAGATGGGCGACACCGGACCCTGCGGTCCCTGTTCCGAGATTCTGGTTGACATTCGGCCGAAGTCGGAACGCGGAACGCGGAACGCGGAACCGAGCGCAGAGGAGTTCGTGCGCCTGAGTGAGGCCGGCCAGCTCCTCGAGATCTGGAATCTCGTGTTCATGCAGTTCGACCAGCAGCCCGACGGGGCCCGCGTCCCGCTGCCCGCGCCTTCCGTGGACACGGGCGCCGGGCTCGATCGCATCGCCTCGGTCTTGCAGGGCGTGCCCTCGGACTACGACACCGACCTCTTCCAGCCGATCATCGCGCAGGCCGTGGACACCGTCGGCAAGCCGTACGACCGGGGGCCGGCGGGCGCGCCGTTCCGCGTGCTCGCCGACCACGCCCGGGCGGTCACCTTCTTGCTGGCCGACGGCGTGTACCCGTCGAACGAGGGCCGCGGCTACGTGCTGCGGCGGATCCTGCGGCGCGCGGTGCGGCACGCCTGGCTGCTCGGCCGCCGCGAGCCGACGCTGGCGCCGCTCACGCGCGCCGTCACCGCGCTGATGGGACCCGTCTATCCCGACCTGGTCCAGAAGGAGCCGCACATCGAGCGCGTGACCCGCGCCGAAGAGGAGCGGTTCCTCGAGACGATCGAGGGCGGGTTAACCCGCCTCGATGAGATCCGGTCCCAGGCAGTGATCTCCGGTGAAGAGGCCTTTAAGCTCCACGATACATACGGCTTTCCCCTCGATCTCACGCAGGTGATCGCCGGGGAGCGCGGGCAGACGGTGGACGTCGCGGGGTTCGAGCGGGCCCTGGAGGAACAGCGCGGGCGCTCCCGGGTCGCCCGCAAGGTCGGCGGAGGACGGCGCAAGGCGGCGCAGGGCGGCGACTGGGTCAAGCTCAAGCCGAAGAGTCGCCAGAAATGGGTCGGCTACGACACCACCAAGGCGGAGACCGAGCCGATCGCTTTTCGCCAACAGGGCGACCAGCTCGAGCTGGTGCTGGAGGAGAATCCGTTCTACGCCGAGTCGGGCGGCCAGGTGAGCGACACCGGCGTGGTGCAGGGCGACGGCTGGGAGCTGACCGTCGAGGACGTGGAGCAGGTGGACGGCAAGAGCGCGGTGGTGGGGACGTTCGGTGAGCCCTTCGAACCGACGCCCGCAGTGGCGCAGGTGAACGAAGAGCGGCGCCGCAACATCGAGCGCAACCACACGGCGACGCATCTGGTGCACGCGGCGCTGCGCCGCATCCTTGGCACGCATGTGCGGCAGGCGGGGTCGGTGGTGGCGCCGGAGCGGCTGCGTTTCGACTTCAGCCATCACGGGCCGATCGCCGGCGACGTCCTCGGGCGGATCGAGGAGGAAGTCAACCAGCACATCTGGCAGAACCTCCTCGTCGCCACGCGAGAGATGAAGTACAAGGATGCGATCGCGGCGGGCGCGATGGCCTTTTTCACCGAGAAGTACGGCGACGTGGTTCGCGTGGTGGACGTGCCGGGCGTATCGCTCGAGCTGTGCGGCGGCACGCACGTCTCGACCACGGGTCAGATCGCGCTCTTCCGTTTCACGCACGAGACCGGCGCGGCCGCCGGTGTGCGGCGCATCGAGGCCCTGACCGGCCCCGCCGCGTATCGCTACGTGCTCGACCTCGAGCGCCGGCTCGCCGACGCGGCGGGACTCCTCAAGGCCCAGCCGGAGCACCTGGCGCGGCGCATCGAAGCGATGCTCGAGGAGAACCGCAGGCTCGAGCGGCAGGTGCAGGATCTGCTCCGATCGGGAAGCGGGGCGCGGGATGCGGGAAGCGTGGAGCGCATCGGGGATGTCGACCTGCACATCGAGGAGAGTCCCCTCGATGATCGTGCCCAGATTGGCGTCCTGATGGACGGCTTCCGCGCGAAGCACAAGCGTGCTATCTCGGTGCTGTTCACGACGGGCCAGCGCCCCGGCATTCACGTGGCCGTCACCGACGATCTGGTCTCGCAGGGCCTCAAGGCGGGCGAGATCGTGAACGCCATCGCCGCGACCGTCGGCGGCAAGGGCGGCGGGCGGCCCCATTTCGCGTCGGCCGGCGTGGGCGACGCGGCGCAGCTCGGCGCCACCCGGGCGCAGACTCCTTCGATCGTGCAGAGGTTCATCAAGTCGTGACCCGGAACGAAGTCCTCACCTGGCTGAGCGAGCGGCGCCCGCCGCCGCCGCCGGCGCTGCGGGCCCGCATCGAGCGGGCGGTGACCGAGGCCCGGTTGCCGCTGCCCGAGCACCTCGCCGGGCTGGGTCGCACGCTGCTCGACGGCGTCGCCGCACGGCCGGCGGGAGGCCGCGAGCTGGCGCTCGATCTCCTCGCCGCGGACGCCTTCATCACCTATGCCTTCGAGGCACAGGCGAAGGCGGATGTGGACGGTGTGGCGCGCTTGGCCGAGGCGGTGGGGCGGTGACGGTCCTGGGGGGTGGTGGCCTGTTGGTCCTCGTGGACCCCGCGCGCACGGGCGGCGCGGAGGCGGCGGAGGTCGCGGGGGCGGCCCGGGCGGCGGGCGCGCGGGGGGTGCTCATCGGGTCCTCGTTCGACGGCGCCGCCCAGACTCACGTCGTGGCGCAGGCGATGCGCGCGGCCGTGCCCGGCTTCCCCATCGCCCTGTTCCCCGGCTCGGCGATGCAGCTGACCGACCAGGTGGACCTGGTGCTGTTCCTCTCGCTCGTGTCGGGCCGCAACGCGCAGTACCTGATCGAGGAGCACGTGCGCGCGGTGCCGTTCTTCGCGCGCCATCCCGTCGCGACCCTGTCGACCGCCTACCTCCTGATCGACGGGGGCCGGATCACGAGCGTCGAGGCGGTGAGCCAGACCCGTCCATTGCCCGCCGACAAGCCCGAGATCGCGGCGGCGCACGCGACGGCCGCGAAGCTGATCGGGATGGAGGCGCTGTACCTCGACGCGGGGAGCGGGGCGGAGCGGCCCGTGCCCGCCGACGTCATCCGCGCGTGCCGCGCGGCGGTGCCGCCCCCCCGGCCCCTGTTCGTAGGAGGCGGGATCCGGCGCGCCGAGCAGGCCCGCGCCGCGCGCGCGGCGGGGGCGGATTTCGTGGTGATCGGCACCGTGCTCGAACACGGAGAGGGGGGGGGGATCGCGCGCGAGCTGCGCGCGTTCGTTGAGGCGGTGCGGTGACGCCGCTCGAGCGGATCCGCGATTCGCTCGAGGCGCTCGCGACCCTGGCGGCGCGCGTCGCGGCGGAGCAAGCCGACACCATCGGCGCGATCGCCGCGCGCTACGAAGCGACCCTGCGCGGAGGCGGCACCCTGTTCTTCGCCGGCAACGGCGGCAGCGCCGCGGATGCGCAGCACATTGCCACGGAGTACGTGGTCCGCTACCACGCCAACCGGCCCGCCATGCGCGCCGCGGCCCTCACCACCGACAGTTCTCTCCTTACCGCGTGTGCCAACGACATGGGGTTCGACGAGGTGTTCGCGCGTCAGGTGGAAGCGCTGGCGCAGCCCGGCGATCTCCTGATCCTCCACTCGACCAGCGGCGAGAGTCCCAACGTGATCCGCGCCGCCCAGTCGGCCAAAGCTCGGGGCGTGGGCGTGGTGGCATTGCTCGGCAAAGGGGGCGGGCAGCTCAAGGATCTCGCGGATGTGAGTCTGGTGGTTCCCGCCGACGATACCGCCCGCATCCAGGAGCTGCACCTGGCGATCGAGCATGTGATTTGTGACCTGGTGGAGGATCGGCTGCGCGGGTGATCGACCTGACGGGGAAGCGGGCTTTCGTGACGGGTGGGGGCCGGGGCATCGGACTGGCCACCGCGCGGCTGCTCGGCGCTGCGGGCGCGAAAGTCGCCGCCGGATACCGGAGCCGGAAGCCGGCGCCTGATCCCGCGATCGCGGCGACCATTGCGGCCGACCTGGGCGATGCCGCGGCGGCCAAGCGGGCGGTCGCCGATGTCGTTGAGGCGCTCGGTGGCCTCGACATCATCGTCGTGAACCACGGGATCTGGCCGCCGGACGACGTGCCCCTCGCCAAGATGACCGACGCCCAGTGGGACGCCACGCGCCGTGCCAACCTCGATGCCGTCGTCTACGTCTGCCGCGCCGCGATCCCCCAGCTTCCCGAGGGGGGCCGCATCGTCCTCGTCTCTTCGACCGCGGGCCAGCGCGGCGAGGCGTTCCACGCCGACTACGCCGCCACCAAGGGAGCGGTCATCGCGCTCACCAAGTCTCTCGCCGTGGAGCTGGCGCCGCGCGTCACCGTGAACTGCGTGGCGCCGGGGTGGGTCGACACCGAAATGTCGGCCCAGCCTTATCAACGGGAAACGGGAAAGGGGAAACGGGAGATCGAGCGGACGATCCCGCTGGGTCGCGTCGCGAGCGCGGACGATATCGCCGGTCCGATTGTTTTTCTCTGTTCGAGATTGTTTTTCTCTGTTCGAGCCTCGCTCGACACATCACCGGAGAAGTCCTCAACGTCAACGGCGGATCCGTCCTGTGCGGGTGACGGACGTGTCCCGTTTCTCGTGTCCCGTTTCCCGATGACGTTCCCCAAGCGCCTCCCCATCCCGCCCGAAGTCCTGAAGATCGCGAAGACGCTCGAGGACGCGGGGCACGAGACGTGGTGCGTGGGAGGCGCGATCCGCGATAACCTGCTCGGCCTCGAGAACCACGACTTCGACCTCACGACCGCCGCGCCTCCCGCGGCGGTCCAGAAGCTCTTCAAGCGGACGGTGCCGGTGGGGATCGAGCACGGCACCGTCGCGGTGCTCGACGCCAACCATCAGCCCCACGAGGTCACCACCTTCCGCCGCGACATCCGCACCGACGGGCGCCACGCGGTGGTCGAGTTCGGCGTGTCGCTGATGGACGACCTGGCGCGGCGCGACTTCACGATCAACTCGATCGCCTATCACCCGCTCACCCACGAATGGCGCGACCCCTTCAAGGGTGAAGAGGACCTGGCCAAGAAGCTGGTGCGCTCGGTGGGCGATCCGAACTGGCGGTTTCAGGAGGACTACCTGCGGATCCTGCGGGCGCTGCGCTTCAGCGCGCGGTTCGAGTTCCGCATCCACGCCCGCACGCTCGAGGCCGCGAAGGCCAACGCGCAGGGGCTGGCGCAGCTGTCCGCGGAGCGCGTCCGCGACGAGTGGTTCAAGGGGATCCAGACGGCCAAGAAGGTGTCGAAGCTCGTGGCCCTGTGGCGAGACGTGGGCGCGGCGCGGATCTGGCTGCCGGAGGTGAAGCCGGGAAACGGGAAACGGGAAGTGGGAAACGTGGACAAGCTACCGCGCGATCCGGTTCTCGTCACGGCGTTCCTCGCGAGCGATCCGGCATCTCTCCTCACGCGGCTGAAGACCTCCAACAAAGACATCGAGCGGGGGCGGGCGATCGGGGAGTGGCGCGAGCGGTATCCCGACCCGAAGGATCAGGGGGCGGTGCGGCGCTGGTTGTCGCGCGTGGGGGAGTTTGCCGACGATCTGCTCGCCCTGCCGAGCGCGCCGGCGGGCCTGGCCAAAACGGTCGCCGCGATTCGGGCCGCCCAGCAGCCGCTCACGCTCAAGGACCTCGCGGTGAAGGGCGACGAGCTGATCGCCGCCGGCGTGCGGCCCGGGCCCGCTGTGGGCGAGACGCTCGAGCGGCTGCTGGCCGAGGTGCTCGAGGACCCGGCGCGCAACACCAAGGAATACCTCCTCTCCCGTGTCTAGCGCCTTGGTGTACGCGTTGGTCGCGGCGCTGGGCAACGTGCTCGGCGCCCTCGCCGTCACGCGCCGCGCCGCCCGCGAGCTGAAGCTGATCGAGCACTTCGTGGCGTTCGGCGCGGGGTTCATGCTCGCCGTCGCGATCGTCGAGATCCTCCCCGAGGCGCTGGCGCGCAGCGGCTCCGTCGCCCCCGCGCTCGTGCTCGCCGGCTACCTCGCGGTGCACCTCACGCAGCACACCGTGACGCCCCACTTCCACTTCGGGGAGGAGACGCACGCCGTCAGCTCCGTCGCCGGCACCTCGGCGGTGGTCGGGCTGTTGCTGCACACCTTCTTCGACGGCGTGGCGATCGCCAGCGCCTTTCTGGTGCGCGCCGAGCTGGGCATGATGGTGTTCGTCGCCATCTTCCTGCACAAGCTGCCCGAGGGCGTGACGATCTCGAGCCTGATGCTCGCCGGCGGGCGGACGGGCGGACGGGCGGTTGGGGCGGCGGCGCTCCTGGGTGTCGCCACGGTGCTCGGCGTGCTGCTGACCGATCAGGTGGGTTTCCTGGTGCGCCACGGTTTGGCACTCTCGGCGGGCGTGACGCTCTACGTCGCGGCCTCGAACCTGGTGCCGGAGTTCCAGGGGAAACGGGGATGGAGGCTTCCAGCCGCCTTTTTCTCCGGGGCGGTGGTATTCTTCATCACGAAGACGATTCTGGATTCGGTCTCTTGAGCGGGAAACGAGAAACGGGAAACGGGAAACGTGCGCCGCTTGTGTGTCCCAGCTTGCGAAGCAACCCGACGAGCATCGACAGCACACGATTTGAGAGTGCAACGGCGGAGTCGACATCACTCGTTGAGGTCATGCCCAGCTTTCCGAGGAGATGCAGGTGACTCAGGAGCTCTGCCGCCGAGCCCAGGGAGATACGCAGCGAACGGATGAACTGTGGCGTCGTGGCGAGGGCATAGCCCTCGGCTATGTTTGCCGGTATGGAAATGGCGGCACGTCTAATCTGGTCACACAAGGCGAAGTGCTTCGTGAGGGGACCTTGCATTGTCAGGGCGTAGGCCGAGAAGGCGAGCTCCTGGGCCACCCGCCACACGTCGAAGGATTCGAGTTGTCGCACGCATCAATCGTTACGCTAGAGCCCGGACCGGTCGTCACCATTCCGCTGCGTGGGCGGGCTAATTCGTTGCGGCACGTTTCCCGTTTCTCGTGTCCCGTTTCCCGTGCCTGAGCCCACCCTCTTCCAAGGCTCCACCGAGCCCCTCGCGGCGCGCATGCGCCCGAAGAGCCTCGACCAGTTCCTCGGTCAGGAGCACCTGCTCGGCCCCGGCCAGGCCCTGGGCGACCTGATCCGCCGCGGCGACGTGGGGTCGTGCATCTTCTGGGGACCGCCCGGCTCCGGCAAAACGACGCTCGCCAAGATCATCGCCAATTACACCGAGCGGCACTTCGAGCCCTTCTCGGCGGTGACCGAGGGGGTGGGACGGGTGCGCGAGATCATCCGCGAAGCCGAGGAGCGGCGCAACTACCAGGGGCAGGGGACCATCCTGTTCTGTGATGAAATCCACCGCTTTAACAAAGCGCAGCAGGACGCGTTTCTCCCGTGGGTGGAGAACGGGATCGTTACGCTGATCGGCGCCACCACCGAGAACCCCAGCTTCGAGCTGACGGGCGCCCTGTTGTCGCGGTGCCGGGTGTTTGTCTTGGAACCGTTGAGCGATGACCACATTCGGACGGTGATTCAGCGGGCGCTGGAGCAGGCGGGAAACGAGAAGCGGGAAACGGGAAACGTGGTGGCGGACGACGCGATGGATGCGCTGGTGAGGCATGCGCAGGGTGACGCGCGGCGTGCGCTGAACACTCTGGAGGCAGTCCTCAAGCACGTGAACGTTTCCCGTGTCCCGTTTCCCGTTTCCCGAGACACCGTCATGCAGGTTCTCGAGCGTCCCCTCCCGGTGTACGACAAATCCGGCGAGCAGCACTTCAATCTGATCTCGGCGCTGCACAAGGCCGTGCGGGGGAGCGACGTCGAGGGCGCGCTCTACTGGCTGGCGCGCATGTTGGCGGGGGGCGAGGATCCGCTCTACCTGGCGCGGCGGCTGGTGCGCATCGCGTCGGAAGACGTCGGGCTCGCCGATCCGCGGGCGCTGACGGTGGCGCTCGCCGCGAAGGACGCCTATCACTTCCTGGGAAGTCCGGAGGGGGAGCTGGCGCTGGCCGAGGCGACGATCTACCTCGCGACCGCGCCCAAGTCGAACCGGGCGCACGCGGCGTTCGGCCGGGCGATGGAGGCGGCCGAGCAGCATCCCGCCGAGCCCGTGCCGCTGCACATCCGCAACGCGCCGACGGGCCTGATGAAAGACCTCGGCTACGGGGCGGGGTATAAGTACGCGCACGATTCGGACCAGGCCTACATCCCGCAGGAGTATCTGCCCGACGCTCTGCGCGGCGCGAAATGGTACGAGCCGACGGAGTTCGGGCACGAGAAAACCGTGAAAGAGAGGATCGAGTGGTGGGAGAAGCTCAAGCGGGAAACGGGAAACGCGAAACGGGAAACGTGATGCGCCGGGCATGGCTTCGTTTCCCGTTTCCCGTGTCTCGTTTCCCGTGGTGGGTGGTGCTGGGGGCGGTGGCGAGCTGCGCTACCCTCCGCTCCGCGCTGGATTTTCAAGAGCCGCAGGTGGAGCTGAAGCAGATCAACATCACCGGCATGGGACTGTCGGGCGGGACGCTCGATCTGGTGTTCGACGTCTACAATCCGAACGACTACCGCCTGCGGAGCACGCGGCTCGAGGTGGGGCTCGATCTCGAGAACACCCACTTCGGCGACGCGCTGATCGACAAGCCGCTCGACCTCTCGCCCACGAACCACAGCCAGGTCGTGATGCCCGTGCGGTTCGAGTGGTCGGGGGTGGGGGCGGCGGCGCGGGGGCTCCTGACCCGCCAGGCGCTGCGCTACGGGATCACGGGAGCCGTGCTGCTGGACACGCCGCTGGGCGACAAACGCGTCCAACTCCGCGGCACGGGCGATGTCCCGCTCAAGAAGTTGCTATAGTGGTAAGTACTCGAGCTATCAGAGGAGTTGCGCAGACGGCGAAGTTGCGCAGTGGTCTCAAGCTTGCGGCTTCAAGCTGAACGCCACTTCGCAACTTTGCCGTCTGGCGACTTCTCTGACGGCTGGTCACTGGCGTCTTAAGGAGGGTGCGGCATCCGTCAGCTCATAGAGATCCAGTCCCCCATCGAACGAGCCTTTCTAGTCGGTGCACCGAGGAAGGGTTCCGACGACGTCCTCCACCTGGAAGAGCACCTCGACGAGCTCACGCGGCTCGCCGACACGGCCGGCGCCGACGTGATCGGCCGAGCCTTCCAGCGGATCGACGCCCCCACGCCGAACTTCTACCTGGGGCAGGGCAAGGTCGAGGAGCTGAAGGGCACGCTCGGCGACGCCGGCGCCACGCTCGTACTGTTCGACGAAGCGCTCAGCCCCGTCCAGGGCGTCAACCTCGAGAAGCACCTCGGCCTGCGCGTGATGGACCGCACCGAGGTCATCCTCGATATCTTCGCCACCCGCGCGCGCAGCCACGAGGCAAAGCTGCAGGTGGAGCTGGCGCAGCTCGAGTATCTGCTGCCCCGGCTGACGCGCATGTGGACCCACCTGTCGCGCATCCGCGGCGGCATCGGGTTGCGGGGACCGGGCGAGACGCAGCTCGAGACCGACCGGCGCGCGATCCGGCGCAAGATCTCGGGGCTCAAGAAGCGGCTCGAGGAGGTCGCGGACCACCGCGCCAACCAGCGCCGCGGCCGCCGCGATCTGCCGTCCGCCGCGCTGGTCGGCTACACCAACGCGGGGAAGTCGAGCCTGCTCAAGGCCCTCTCCGGGGATGACGTGTTCGTCGAGGACCGCCTGTTCGCCACGCTCGACACGCTCACCCGCGAGG
>WNGB01010625.1_pt1 | contig 12729 bp, 11 predicted proteins | sample 5400681 | NCBI WGS metagenome assembly WNGB01 (sample SAMN13153367, study PRJNA577476) | soil metagenome | isolation source: 115 cm soil or saprolite under grassland replicate 2 | place: USA:California | collected 2016-06-15 | reverse complement strand
TCCCACCCCGGCCCTCCCCCTCCAGGGGGGAGGGGGTAGTCGTGATCCGGGCGGAGCGCGACGGCGGGCTGGCGCTGGTCTGGATCGACCGGCCGCGCAAGCGCAACGCGCTGACGCTGGCCATGATCGAGGCCCTGCGCGACGAGCTGACCCGCGCCGCCGCGGATCCCGCCGTGCGGGGTGTGCTCCTGGCCGGCGTCCCCCCCAGCACCTGCGCGGGCGTCGACCTGGCCGAGTTCGCAAGCGGCACGCCCGAGCGCATCCGGCGCCTGATCGGCGCGCTGGCAGAGGCGTGCGCCGCCGTTCGGGCCTGCCCCAAGCCGGTGGCGATGGCGATCCGGGGCCACTGCTTCGGCGGCGCGCTCGAGCTCGCCTGCGCCTGCGACTTCCGAGTGGCGGCGACGGGCGCCGCGCTGGGCATGCCGGAGGTGCTGCTCGGCATCCCCTCGGTGATCGACGCGGCCCTGATCGAGCGCCACGTGGGGGCCGGCCGGGCGCGGGAGCTGATCCTCACGGGTGAGCCCATCACCGCCGAGCTGGCGCTGGAGTGGGGCCTGGTCAGCCGCGTGGTCGCCGAGGACCGGCTCCTGGACGTTTGCCGCACCCTGCTCGGACTGGTGACCAGGCACGACCCGGCGGCGATCCGCCGGCAGAAGAGGCTGTTCGCGGACTGGGACAACCTGCCCCTGGAGGAGGCGATCGAGCGCAGCAAGGAGGCGCTGGAGGCGTCGTTCGCCGACGGCGTCCCGCAGCGGCTGGCACAGGAGCGACTGCAGAGATGACGCTGGACCACGACACCACGCCCCCGTTCGAGGTGATCGCCAGCCGCGAGTCGGCGCGCGACTGGAACCTGGTCCTCCGGCGCGCCCGGGTCCGCTGGCCGGACGGACTGGAGGCCGACTACCGGGTGGTAGAGAGCCCGGATGCGGTCTTCGTGGTGCCCTACGGGCAGGGCGACACCACCGTGCTGGTCAGGCAGTGGCGGCATGCGTGGCACGCCACCGCATGGGAGGTGCCGGCGGGCACCATGGAGCCCGGCGAGCAGCCACTCGCCTGCGCGCAGCGCGAGCTCCAGGAGGAGGCGGGGCTGATCGCGGACGACTGGACGTCGCTGGGCGAGACCCGAGGGTCCGCGCACCTGACCGGCCGGCAGCACCTCTTCCTGGCCAGGGGCCTGCAGAGGGTGCAGCGCACGCCCGAGCCGTACGAGCGCGACATGATCCTGCGCGAGGTCCCGTTCCGGACGGCGCTGGACGCCGCGCTGCAAGGCGAGATCGCCCACGCGGCCTCGATCTCTGCGCTGGCGCGATCCGCCCGCGTGCTGGGCATCATCTAGGAGGCCCCACGCGGCCACCCAACCACCGAGGAGTGACTCCGAATGCAGCAGCAGTCGCCCATCGACCACCGCTGGGTCACGACGGCGTTCAGCATCGATGACGCCAGGATCGCGCGCAACCTCGGCATCGTTCGCGGCATCACGGTGCGCTCGCGCAGCGTGCTCGGGAGCATCGGGGCGGCGTTCCAGCAGATCGGCGGGGGCAACATCACCCTCTACACCGAGCTGGCCGAGCATGCGCGGGAGGAGGCCTACCAGATCATGCTGCAGCACGCCGCCGTCCTCGGCGCCAACGGGGTCATCGGGATGCGCTACGACGCGACCGAGATGGCCAGCGGCGTCACCGAGGTCCTCTGCTACGGCACCGCGGTCGTGTTCGAGCCGGCCGGCTAGAGACCCATGCGGCACCAGCGCGACGAGCCCCACCTGATGGCGATGGTGCTGGCGGGCGGCCAGGGGAGCAGGCTGCTGCCGCTGACGGCGGACCGGGCCAAGCCGGCGGTCCCGTTCGGCGGCACCTACCGGCTGATCGACTTCGCGCTCTCCAACCTGGTCAACGGCGGCATCCGCAAGATCGTCGTGCTCACGCAGTACAAGAGCCACAGCCTCGACCGTCACATCGCCCAGATGTGGCGCCTGTCGCCGATGCTCGGCAACTACGTGGCCACGGTCCCAGCGCAGATGCGCACCGGGCCACGCTGGTTCGCGGGCTCGGCGGACGCCGTCTTCCAGAACCTCAACCTGATCTACGACGAGCGGCCGGACTACATCTGCGTCTTCGGCGCCGACCACATCTACCGGATGGACCCGCACCAGATGATCGAGCACCACACGTCCAGCGGGGCCGGGGTCACGCTGGCCGGGATCCGGGTGCCGATCGATCAGGCGCCCGCCTTCGGCATCATCGAGCCCGACTCGACCGGCCGGGTGCTGGCCTTTAGGGAGAAGCCCGCCGATCCCACGGCGGTGCCGGGCACCCCGGGTGAGGCCTACGCGTCGATGGGGATCTACGTCTTCAGCACGCGGGCCCTGGTCGACGCGGTGACCGAGGACGCCGGCGATCGCGACAGCAAGCACGACCTGGGCGGCAGCATCATCCCGATGCTGGTCGGCCGTGGCGAGTCGTCGGTGTACGACTTCACCACCAACCTCGTCCCGGGCACCTCGCAGCGGGAGCACGGCTACTGGCGCGACGTCGGGGACCTGGACTCGTACTACGAGGCGAGCATGGACCTGGTCGCCGTCGAGCCGACCTTCGACCTCTACAACCAGGAGTGGCCGATCCTGAACTGGCAGCCCCCGTCCACGCCGCCGGCCAAGTTCGTCTTCGACGACGAGGGCCGCCGGGGCGTCGCGGTCGACTCGCTCGTCAGCCCCGGCGTGATCGTCTCCGGGGGCACGGTTCGGCGCTCGATCCTCGCCCCCGACATCCGGGTCAACACGGGCGCGGTCGTGGAGGGGTGCGTGCTGATGGACGGCGTCCAGGTCGGACGGGGCGCCCTCGTCCGCCGCGCCATCATCGACAAGAACGTGCTGGTGCCTCCCGGAGCGCGCATCGGCGTGGACCCGGAGCTGGACCGCGCCCGCTTCAAGGTCTCGCGGAACGGCGTGGTCGCCATCGGCAAGGGCCAGCCGGTTCCGACAACGGTTCGATGAGCGGGACGCCGCGGTCGGTTGCCCTGCTGACGAGGGAGTACCCGCCCGACGTCTACGGCGGCGCCGGCGTCCACGTGGAGCACCTGGCACGGGAGCTGCGCCGGCGCGTCGACCTGGAGGTGCACTGCTGGGGCGAGCCGCGCGACGAGCCCGGGGTCATCGCGCACCGCGCCTGGGCCGAGCTGGCGGCGCCGGTGCCGGAGGCGGCCGCGCTGCAGGCCCTGTCCATAGACCTGGCCATGGCCAGCGCCTGCTCCGGCGCGGCGCTGGTGCACAGCCACACGTGGTACGCGAACCTGGCCGGTCACCTGGCCAAGCTGGCCTGGGAGGTGCCTCACGTCGTCACCACCCACAGCCTGGAGCCACTGCGGCCCTGGAAGGTCGAGCAACTGGGCGGCGGCTACCACCTGTCCAGCTTCTGTGAGCGGACGGCCCTCGCCGGGGCGGACGCCGTGATCGCAGTGTCCGGCGGCATGCGGGAGGACGTGCTGGCCTGCTACCCGGAGGTCGATCCAGGCCGGGTGCACGTGATCCACAACGGCATCGACGCCGCTGCGTACCGGCCGGAGCGCTCCGCGGCGACGCTGCGGCGCCACGGCGTGGACCCGGACCGTCCGTACGCGATCTTCGTCGGCCGCGTGACGCGCCAGAAGGGCCTCTCCCACCTGCTGCGCGCCGTGCCCCTGCTGGACCCGCGGTACCAGGTGGTGGTGTGCGCCGGCGCCCCGGACACGGCGGAGCTCGTCGCGGAGGTGGAGGCGCTGGCCGCCGAGGTGCGTGCGGAGCGAGGCGGGCTGGTCTGGATCGAGGGCATGGTGCCGAGGCCGGAGCTGCTGCACCTGCTGAGCGGGGCGGCGGTGTTCGTCTGCCCGTCGGTGTACGAGCCGTTCGGGCTGGTCAACCTGGAGGCGATGGCGTGCGAGACGGCGGTCGTCGCCACCCGGGTGGGCGGCATCCCGGAGATCGTGGTGGAGGGCGAGACCGGCCACCTGGTCGATCTGGACGAGGCCGACCCCGCGGGCTTCGCGCGCGGCCTGGCCGCCGGCATCGGCGAGCTGCTCGCCGATCCCGACCTGGCCGCGCGGATGGGAGCCGCCGGCCGGGCACGGGTGCTGGAGCGGTTCACGTGGCCGGCGATCGCGGACCGGACCCTGGAGCTGTATCGCTCGCTGCCGCGCTGACTCGTCAGTGGACCGCTGTAGCCGCACGCTTGGAGTACGCCGTGTCCACGAGGCGCGAGGGGGCCAGGTCCACGTCGTACTTCAGCAGCCCCGCCTCGCGGTAGCTCGCCTGCAGACCGGCCAGGGCCGCAGCGTCCGGGCGCAGCGACCCGTCCCAGTCGTAGGGCGGCATCTTCCTCAGCACGTCCACCGTCAGGCCCGTGTACTTGGCCAGGATCGGCAGCGTGTCGTCCGACGTCCTCGCCGGGCCGCGCATGTCGCGCGCGCCGCGGACCAGGCCCTCGAAGAACCGCTGCCCGGGCGACCCGCCCAGCTTCTCCGCGTACAGCACCCCGCTCCAGGTGTCGCCCGGGGGCGGCGCGCCGATGGGAGCCATGAGGCCGTGCTGCTCCATGGTGGTCGCGAACGGCGCCGGCGCCAGCGCGACGTCGATGCTGTGCACGGACACGGCTGGCTCCATGCTGGCCGAGGCGAGGTCGATCACCGTCAGGTCCTTCAGGCGGATGCCCGCCTTCTTCAGCACCTGGTCGGCCATGTAGCCGGCGCCGGAACCGGTCCCGCCGTCAACGGCGATCTTCCGTCCCCTGAGGTCCGCGATCGTCTTCACCTGGCCGGAGTCGATAAGCGGCTTGGCCACCTCGAGGACCAGGGGCGGTGGCCCCTCCGCCGGGATGGCGGCCATGGATCCGGCGACCTTGAACCTCATCCCGCCGGCCAGCTCGTTGAACATCGCGACGTCGAAGTCGGTGACGACCGCGTCCAGCTGGCCCCGCCCGACCAGGGCGATGGGGTCCTGGCCGAGCCGGAGCGTCTGGAGCTGGACGTCGACGTTGAGGCGCTGGAAGTAGCCACGTTCGATCGCCAGGTAGAGCGGCGCCCACTGCGTGGAGGCCTGGTGGCCCACCTTCACGGTCACGGGGGTGAGGTCGGGGGTCTGCGCGACCGGCGCCAACCGCTCGGGTGCGCTCGTGCCGCACGCGGCCAGCGCCAGCACCAGGACGGCGAGCACGGCTCCCCCACCACGCATCGCCGTTCAGGTTAACGCGACGCGGGCGGAATGTCCGGACGGGGCAATCAGCGCAGCACGCCGTGGCGCGCGTGGAGCTTCGGCACCACCTCCCGCCGCCACACGTGCAGGCCAGGGAAGCGCAGCGCGAGCAGCACCAGCGCCGCCGACACGGCCGCGGCCGGCCAGGACCGGCTCAGCCACCCGACCGTGGCGATCAGCGCCACGGACGCCAGCCCGATGCCGCACACGCACGCCAGCACGTGCTGGCGCAGTGCGCGCCACCGCCGCCGCTCGTACCGGTAGAACGTCCGCAGCGTCTCGTCGAGCTGCCGCAGGCGCCACCAGCGCAGGGCCAGGACGCTCGCGAGCACCACCGCGCCGGCCGCGGCGGCGACCGCCCACGCGATCAGCTCGGTCGCGTTCAGCACCGCGCTCACCCCGAGCCCGCCCACGAGCCCGACGCCCACGCCGGTCAGCGCCTGCCGGCGGTCGATCGCGTGGACGAGCTGGCGGCGCACCACCGGGTTGCCGGGATCCGCGCTGACCGCGCGGCGGAAGTGCTGCATCGCCTCTCGCCCGCGGCCCCGCCGCTCCAGCGCGATGCCCAGGTTGGCCTGGTACACCGGCTCGTGGGGAGCGAGCCGCAGCGCCTCCCTGAACGCGGACTCCGCCCTCCCCCAGTCCCTGGCCATCATCGCCGCCCGCCCCGCGCCGTTGTGCGCCTCGGGCTCGCCCGGATGCGTCCGGACCATCAGCCTGGCCGTCTCCATCGCCGAGCGACCGCTGCGCAGCGCCACCTCGGCCTCGAAGACGCTCAACAAGCTGGCGAAGCCCCGTGGATCCAGCGTTCTCGCCGTGCGCGCCGCGTCGAGCGCGGCTCCGGGCCGGCCGAGCAGCAGCAGGTGGGCGCTCCGCAGCCGGTGGGGCCAGTCGTTCACCGGCGCGAGAGCCGTGGCGCGCTCGGCGATCTCGAGGCCGGCCGCCGCCCGCCCCAGCTTGCCCATGCAGCGGCTGAGGCCGCACAGGGCATGGACGTCGTCCGGCTCCTGGCCGACCAGCTCGCGGTAGATCGCGGCCGCGTCCTCGACGCGTCCGAGCTGGGCCAGGGCGGCGGCCCGGTCCAGCGCCGATCGCCGCTCGTGGCAGGTCACAGCAGGCCGCGCGTCCGCATATGGGCCTGGAGGTCGTCGTACATGCCGCCGCTGTTCGCGAACAGCACGAAGTTGCGGGCGATCTCGAACCAGGCGCGCGTGCTGGGCCGGACCTCGCCCAGCGCGCGCTCGAAGTCCCGCGCCGTCACCGAGCGTATGGCGGCGCCGGCCAGCGACTCCTCCATCGCGTACTCCACGGCCGTGTCGCACAGGTGGGCGAGGTCCGCTCCAGAGAAGTCCTCCGTCCGGCCCGCCAGACGATCCACGTCCACGCCGTCCACCGGCTTGCCGCGCAGGTGATGGCCGAGGACGGACGCCCGTGCCGGCCGGTCCGGCGGCAGCACCAGGACGATCCGGTCGAACCGTCCCGGCCGCAGCAGCGCCGCGTCCACGTCCCAGGGATGGTTGGTGGCGCCCAGCACGAAGACCCCGTCGTTGCCGCTGTCGACGCCGTCCATCTCGGCCAGCAGCTGGTTGACGACGTTGCGGCCCGCCGAGTGCCGCTGCAGCGAGCGCCGCTGGCCGATCGCGTCGATCTCGTCGAAGAACAGCACGCACGGAGCGTTCCGCCGCGCCGCCTCGAACAGGTCGTGGAGGTGACGCTCCGATTCGCCGAGCCACATGCTGAGCACGTCGTTCAGGCCGATCGAAACGAATCGCGCCCCGATCTCACCGGCCGTGGCCCGCGCGATGAAGGTCTTGCCGCAGCCGGGCGGCCCGTACAGCAGCAGACCGCCGCCGAGCGCGCGGCCGTAGGCGCGCAGCACCTCCGGATTGCGCAGCGGCCCGACGAACGCCACGTTGAGCCGGCGCTTCACCGCGTCCATGCCGCCGACGTCCGCCAGCCGCAGCGTGGGGAACTCGGCGTCCCACCACTCCGGCTTGAGCGGGTCGTCCGCGGCGGGCACCGGCTCCTCGCGCTCCCTGCCCGGCGCCGGCCGCTCCGGATCCTGCCGCTGGCCGGCGACGGCGTCCACCAGGCGCCGGTAGCCGTCGGCGCGCGCCGTGTCACCGGTGGCCTCGGCCGCGCGCTGGGCGCCGCGCAGCGCATCGATGTTCGCCGGGGCCCGCGACAGCACCTGGGCGTACTGCTCCAGGGCCTCGGCCTCGGCCCCCACGTCGAGCAGCATGCCCGCCAGGTGGAGCCTGAGCGGGAGCGAGTCCGGGTCGCGGTCGACCGCGGCGCGCAGGGCGAGCACGAGCTCCGGGTCCGGAGGCATCGCCGCAAGACTGTAGCAGGCCGCCCGGACAGGAACGCCGGTGGTCGCCGTCACGTGGAACCACGCCGGGCGAGCGAGGGCTTTACGCGCGGGGGGCAGAGTTCGTAAGGTGCTGGTGCGCAGTACGGTGGGAGCGAGCGGGAGCCCGCTCCCACGCCCAGCTCGATAGACTCGGGCGGCATGAGCGGCACGGTGGCCCAGCTCGCGCGACGGACCGTCCTGGAGCTGGAGCCCTACACCTGGGAGCTCTCGAGCGAGGTGGTCGCGGCCCGCCACGGCCTGCGCGTGGAGGACGTCCTGCGCTTCGACCTCAACACGTCGCCGTTCGCGCCGGCCGTGTGGGACGCGACCATGGAGCGCGCGCGGATCGAGCGCCTGCCGAACGAGTACTTCGACACGTGCTACGCGGAGCTGACGCCCCTCTTCGGCGCCTACTGCGGCGTGCCCGAGGACCACGTCCTGGTCGGCGCCGGCGCCGACGAGGTCCTGGACATCGTGGCCAAGGCGTTCCTGGACAACGGCGACCCGGCCGTCGTCTCCGCCCCCACCTACGCCATGTACGGGATCGTCAGCGCGCAGATGGGCGGCACCCTGCGCAGGGTGCCGCTCCTGGAGGGCTTCACGCCTGACGTCGACGGACTCCTGCAGGCGGCCGAGGGCGCCAAGATCCTGTGGCTGTGCGACCCGAACAGCCCGGCCGGCAACGCGATGGATCCCGTCGCTCTGGAGCGGCTGGCGGGTGAGGCGCCCTGCCTGGTGGTGGTCGACGAGGCGTACGCCGAGTACGCCGGCCGGTCGGCGGTGCCGCTGGTGGCCGCCCACTCCAACCTGGTGGTGGTCAAGACGATGTCCAAGGCGTTCGGGATGGCGGGGATGCGGCTCGGATGGGCCGTCGCCCGCCCGGCCGCGATCGAGCTGCTGAACCGCGTGCGTCCGCCGAACAGCGTCTGCCGTGTCACCGCCCGCCTGGGGGCGGCGGCGCTGGGCGACCTGGACGCGATGCGGGCGAACGTGGCGGCGGTGCTGGCCCAGCGCGCGCCGCTGGCGGCCGGGCTGCGCGCGGTCGGCGCGACGGTGCACCCCTCCGACACCAACCACCTGCTCGCCTCGTGGGGATCGCCGGCCGAGGCGCACGCGGTGGCGGACTGGCTGGAGGCGCGGGGCATGGTGGTCCGCAATTACGCCGACCATCCGCTGCTGCCCGGGCACCTCCGGCTGACCGTGCGAACGGCCGAGCAGAACGCGCGCCTGCTGGCCGCCCTCCAGGACCGGCTCTCTCAGCGCCGGGCGTCGAGCGCCGGCACCCGGGGATAGTCGTCCCCCTCCGGCTCCTCGGCGCGCTCCGCGTCAGCCCCGCTCCGAGGATCGTGTCCAGGAGCTCGCGGCGTCCCGGCGAGCTACGAACGTCTGTTCTATCGGAGTGTGCAAGCGGCCATGTCGGAGCGCATCGCGACCCTGCCGCCGGACGACCCACGCGTCAACGTCGGCCTGTTCACGGTGGCCCAGGCGGCCGGCTGGCTCACTGTCCCGCGCTCGACGTTCCACGGCTGGGTGTGCGGCTACGATCCTGGCGTCCCGACGCGATGCGGCGTCCCGGGCGGTCCGATCGTGCTGTCGCTGCCGGCCCGCCGCGGCCAGCCGGCGGTGCCGTTCCTCGGGCTCGTCGAGGGCCTGGTGCTCAACGCCTTCCGCCGGGCGAGGGTGCCCCTGCAGCGGATCCGCCCGGCCCTGGAGCGGCTCGACCAGGAGATGGGCCTCCGGTACGCGCTGGCGAGCGACCGCATGACCACCGACGGCGCGGAGGTGCTGTACGACTACGGCGCGATGCTCGATCCGGAGGGCATCGGCGACCTGGTCACGGTGCGAAGCGGCCAGCGGGTGTTCGCCCCCATGGTCCACGACCACCTGCGCCGGATCCGCTACGCCGGCGACCACTGGGCCGCGCAGGTGGAGCTGCCCGGCTACTCGGTCGCGCGCGTGATCGTCAGCCTCGACGTGGCCCACGGCCGTCCTGTCCTGGAGCGCGTGCGCGTCCCCGTCGAGGACATCGTCAGGCGCTGGATCGCCGGTGACTCGCTGGGGGAGCTCGCGGACGACTTCGGCCTGGAGCTCGCGGAGCTGGAGGACGTCATCCGAGCTGCGACTCGACGCTGCGCGGCCTGACGCCGCGGGCTCGGGGGAGATCGCTTGCGCCAGCACTTGGACGTGCGCGACAGATATAGTGCATTCGCCGCTCCCGGAGCGAAGCAAGGAGCCCAGACACCCATAGACACCGAGCTCGACATCGCCCGAGCGCAGCTCCAACAGTTGCCGTCAGACGCCCCCCCGCAGCCGGGGCCGCTCCCCACCAACTCGCGCATGACGCCAGTCAGCGACCCGCTCTTCGATGGCCGCGGGGCCGATCTTCAACGCTTGGCCGCCGCGCTGCAAGACGGCCGCGCCGTCGTCCTCACCGGCACGGACGGCATCGGCAAGACGCGTCTGGCCGTCGAGTTCGCGCACCGGTACGGCGGCCACTTCACGGGCGGAGTCTTCTGGCTGAGCTTCGCGGTTCCCGAGGACGTGTCGCTGCACGTCGCGGCGTGCGGTGGTCCCGGCGCGCTCGACCTGCGCCCCGACTTCGCCGAGCTCGCGCTCGACGACCAGGTCCACCTGGTGCTGCGCGCCTGGCAGGACGAGGCGTTCCGGCTGCTGGTCTTCGACGACTGTGACGGCGAGGACCTGCTCCGAGAGTGGCTGCCGGCGAGCGGCGGGGCCCACGTCCTGGTCACCTCGCGCCGTACCGAGTGGGATGCGAGCCTTCGGGCGACCACTTTGCCCGTGGGGCCGCTGGCGCGTGAGGACGGCGCCGCACTGCTCCGCCGCCTCCGCCCGGACGTCGCGGAGTCAGCGCCGGGCCTGCGCCGCATCGCCGAGGATCTGGAGGACATGCCGCTCGCGCTTCGCCTGGCCGGCGGGTTCCTCCGCCGCTATCGCAGCTCGCTCAGCCTCGATTCGTTCCTGGAACAGGTCCGCTCGCGCGAGGTGCTCGACCAGGCCGCGGCACTGCTCGGTGAGGGTGAGTCGACAGCCGCACGCCAGGGCGGGATGACGCGGACGCGGTTCGCCCGCCGCCGCGCTCACCAGTCGTCGCCGGTCGCCAGGACGTTCGCGCTAGCCCATCGCTGGCTGGAGCGCTCCGACCCGGCCGGCCGGCCGGCGCTCGCGCTGCTGGCCCGCGCCGCGTCCTTCGCCCCCGGCGAGCCGATCCCGCGACCCGTCCTGCTCGACGCGGCCGGCGACACGCGGAGCGCGGAGAGCCTGGTCAGGCTGGTGGACCTCGGGCTCCTGGAGGCGGACGGCGAGGGCCTCGTGCGCCTCCACCGCATCATGACGGAGCTCGTCCGCGCGACCAACCCGAACGCCGGGGCCCAGGTCGCCGCCGAGGAGGCGATGATCGCCTGGGGGCGGGCCGCCAACGACGCCGGGACCGCGGAGGGCCGGCTGCTCGCCGTGCCGCACCTGGACCTGGCGGCCCGGGCTGCGGCGGAGCCCGTGGACAGCGAGCGCATGGCCGCGCTCTGCTTCGAGCTGGGCCGATCGCTCTGGGCGGCCGGCGACCTGCGCCGCGCCCGCGCCCATCTGGAGCGCGCGCTGGAGATCCGGCAGCAGCTTCTCGGCCCGAGCAACCACCGCACCATCGCGGCGCTGACCGCGCTCGGCTCCCTGCTCCAGACGCAGGGCGACCTGGCCGGGGCGCAGTCGTCGCTGGAGCAGGCCCTCGAGCAGGCCGAGGCGACGCTCGGCGCCGAGCACGCCGACGTCGCCGTGATCCTGACGAACCTGGCGTGGACGCTCCGGTTCCAGGGCGACCTCGCCGGCGCACGGGCCAGGCTGGAGCGGGCGCTGGCGATGTCGGAGCGGATCCTCGGCCCCGACCATCCCGAGACGGTGGGCCGGCTGGACGGGCTGGGGGTGCTGCTGCGGGAGCAGGGAGACCTGACGGCGGCGCGCGGCTACGCCGAGCGGGCGATGGACGCGCTGGAGCGGACGCTCGGACCTGACCACCCGCGCACGCTGGTCGCGATCAACAACGTCGGCCTGCTGCTCCGCGAGCAGGGCGACCTGGCCGGCGCGCGGACCTGCCTGGAGCACGCGCTGCGCGTGTCGGAGCAGACGCTGGGTCCGGAGCATCCGGACACCGCGACCGCCCTCGACAACATGGGCATGCTGCTCCAGGCCGAGGGCGAGCTGACGGGCGCGCGGCAGCACATCGAGCGCGCCCTGAGCGTCCGTGAGCAGTCCCTCGGAACGGACAATCCCGCCACGGGCGCGAGCTACAACAACCTTGGCATGCTGCTCCGGCAGCAGGACGACCTGGAGGGGGCGCGGCCGTACCTGGAGCAGGCGCTGATCGTGTCACAGCGCGTGCTCGGGCCGTACGACCCGCAGACCGCCACCAGCTACAACAACCTCGGCACCCTGCTCCTCGACCTCGGCGACCTGTACGGCGCCCAGCCGCACCTGGAGCGAGCGCTCGCGATCCGGGAGCAGGGACTGGGCGCCGACCACCCGGACACGGCGGCCAGCCTCGCCAACGTGGGCGCCCTGCACATCGCCTACGGCGACCTCGGCGGCGCACGGACCTATCTGGAGCGGTCGCTGGAGGTCCGCGAGACGGTGCTGGGGCCGGACCACCCGGTCACGGCCACGACCCTCCACCAGTTGGGCCGTCTGCTTCGCGGCGTGGGCGACACCCGGGCGGCGCGCCAGCATCTGGAGCGGGCCGTCGCGATCAGGGAGCACGTGCTCGGTCCGGACCACCCGGACACGCTGGCCAGCATGACGGAGCACGACGAGCTGGTCAGGCAGCTCGGCGGCCGGCGCTCCGCATGGCCGCCGGCACCGCCGCCCGAGTCCGAGTTCTTCGAGCGCAAGAGCTGAGCGCCAGCGCCCGCAGCACGGCGAGTCGATGCGAAGCGAGCGAGTGGCCTCTCCCCCCTCGAGAGCGAGAGGGGAGGGAACTCGGAACTCAGGTGTAGGGAGCTCGGAACCCAGGCAGAGGAGCGGAAATCCTGTCCGAAACGACGGGCTGGCAGCCAGGTCGGCCGCTCTCCTCAGCGGCCGGGGGGGCGGGTCGTGGCATGCTGGAGCGCCGCATCGCCACTGCCTGAATGCCACGACCCCCGAACCTTGT
>WNGB01056248.1_pt1 | contig 12730 bp, 9 predicted proteins | sample 5400681 | NCBI WGS metagenome assembly WNGB01 (sample SAMN13153367, study PRJNA577476) | soil metagenome | isolation source: 115 cm soil or saprolite under grassland replicate 2 | place: USA:California | collected 2016-06-15 | reverse complement strand
CCAAGAACGGATAAAGCGTTGCGGCAAACGACAACGCCAGACAGACGGGAACAAGCAACAGCCCGCCCAACACCAATAGCTTCCTCGGTTCCCATTGAAGGTTCACATACTTCGAAAAAAAGGTGACAATGAGTCCTTGGAAAATATATTCAGCCATCATCACTGTGCCTACGAAAGCCGGCGTTACGCCGAGAACTTTCGTAAGGTAAACTGGAAGAACAACGACGCCCCAAGCGTCGAGAGCGCCGTTAAGAAATCCGAAGCCCAACCCCAGTGTTTTGATTTTTCTGTCAACGTTCCCCCAGATTTTGTGGACGGGCAGCTTCACTTGCTCTTTCAGGTCCGGCAGATAGCGCGCCGCAACAAGTGTCGAGAGCGCGGTTAACAGGGCAAATAGTAGAACGGTATTCTGCAGCGAGAGAATAGCGATCAAAAGGCCACCGCCAATCATCCCCACGCCTTTGGATGCCTCTTTAAGCCCGAGTATCATGTTGATCAGGAAACGCTGCTTCTCTTTTGCGGCAAAATGCTTAACGTAAACTGAGCTCATGTCGGCCATGTAAAGCATTCCCCGGATAATTCTTTCCACATATATCCCAACAAAAGTGGGGATCAGATAAAGGGCCGAGATCAAACTATGGATGGCGAGCCCGGTAAGGAATGTTTTCTTATATCCCCAGCGGTTGAGCATGACGCCGATGCCCATCGGCGCAAAAATCTCTGAGAACTTAAATAAGAAAAAGAGAAAGGCGATTTTGGATATGGACACTCCAACCGAGGCAAAGTAAATAGGAAGGATAACCCTCAACGCGCCGTTAGTAAGAGCCGCGCTCCAGTACCCGAGCGCGACCATGGTTATGGTGCGTTTATAGTTCTCCGTTGAGAATCCTTCCGATGGCACCTTCTCTCCTAGCTCGCTGGTCGGCCGTCAGCCATGTATGCGTCGATCATCGGCAGAAAAGAATTTGCTTTTTGGTGATTTTTTAGTGGCCCTTGAAAGACAAAACCCATTCCCTCGAGAGTCTTTAAAAACTCCCTCTCCCGAACCGGATATTTGCGCCGCAATTCGGCAAACCATGCTGGAATGCTTCCCTGTAAATATTTGAGCTCCAGAATAACCTTGTCCGCCTTGCCAACTGGCTTTTGCACCATGTCCTTCCACGAACTGTAGTCGTAAACTGCCGTCGTAACGGGGTAGTATTCCACATCCCAATCAATCGATAGGCGCTCGACCTCATTCTGAAAGGCGATTCTTTTGTAGTTAACCAAAATGAACGGCTTTAGACCCATGGTAAAGATCGATTCCTGAGTCTCTCTATACAATTTACGGATAACGTCGGGGCTGGCATCGTCCTTGTTATAATCGAATACGTTTTCTCCAGCGTCCCTGCCTTGCAAAAATTCCAGCAGCAAGCTTTTCGTTAGCCGGAACCTCCTTTTTGTTCTGCGCTCACCCTGCGCAGTCTTCACCTCCACCCAATACTCTTTTATAGGTTCGGGAGGACGCCCGTATAATTCGTAGGCCCTAATCCGAACAAGCATGAGGCGGCCCAGCAGGCTGTAATGCAGGAGATCGTAGTCCTTGTTATCGAAATAGACGCTTCCAACGGAGGTAATTTCCTGTACCGGAGCAAGCCCGTAGGGAGCTAGGAACGAAGTCATCTCCCGCCACAGATCGGCGACTTCGCTCTCGTGAACCCCTAACTGATATTTTTTTTCGATCCTGTCTTTGAAAACCGGAAAGTTCATTTGGCGCTCCTCCGAGGTACAATTCAGTTGAATCTCGATCGCCGGACATTGAGTAGTTGAGCGAAAGAACGATTAATCCGGCTATCGGGAGCATGGCAATCTTTTCCGCTTTACGGCACTTATACTCAACTTCAAGATTGCTGACTACCTCCTCTACAATATAAAGACGTTCTGGTCGTTTCTGGGTAGAGATGTCAGCAATAGGTAAATTTGTGCAACGGTATATAGTAGTTATCCCTGCTAGTCAAGGCGTACGGAAGCCGGATGGGCTTCGACACTGCCCGACTCAGGTATGTGTGCGGTAATCCAATTAGATCTCTTAATTATGAGCAGCGTCCTCGATGAGCGTGATTCTCCCAAAGGACTGTGTATTGGCGGTGCAGCTGGCTAACAAACGATGAACGCGGAATGGTTTTTCGCGATTTCGAGGTCGCGGGGAGGATTACTAAGATCTTATTCTCCTGATCCCGGACCGGCCAGCGCTGAGGGAATGCCAAATCGGTCCTAGCCACTCCGTTCGCTGAAACAAACCCGCTGTTACGATTATGCGGCGATTGCGTTGTATGCTGCTCCACTTTCATCTCGCAATCGCTCCCTCCCTAGTCTTCAGCGCCAACGACTGCTTTTTAGAGTCTATTTCCGAAGTCGCGTTGAAGTATTTCTTTGCTCGCCCAGCAACCCTATTTTGAAACGCCAGCCATGAGTACCGGAATCTTTTTCTGACGTAACCCTATCCGAAGATAGCACGCGAAACGTGCGGCGGTTAATAAAATTTCTTGCATTGATCCGTTCTAGTATGGCAAGGTTTGGCGCTGTTCAGCCGATCTCTAAGCTTGCCATACGGACTAAGCCAAATAATGGAGCTGAGAATGGACCGACACGCGGCGATAACTACGATGATTCTTCTACTTTGGTTCTGTTCCGGCAGCGACGTTCAAGAGGTCTTTGCGGGTGGATATGCCATACCGCCCCAAACTGCCAAGGCGGAATCTATGGGGGGAGCGGCGGTCGCTGGCGTCGATGATCCGTCGGCAGTGTACGTTAATCCCGCGGCGCTTACTCAAGTGGACGGGAATCAAATCCTCGGCGGCATTACTTATGTAAATACAATTAGCAGTATTAAAAACGCCGGAGCAACATCACGAAACATTCATGACGACGATTTCCTCCCGAATCTCTTCGCCAATTATCACATACCAAATACTCAGCTTTCTGTTGGACTTGGTACCTATGCTCCATTCGGTTTAGCGACAAGTTACAAACCCGATGCCTTCACCCGTTACGCCGCGGTGAGATCGGAACTTCGCACGATCTTCGTTACACCAACGGTCGCGTGGGAACCCCTACCCTACCTTTCGATCGGCGGTGGCGTCAGTTTTGTACACGCGTCGGGTACTCTTTCTAGGGCGATATTCTTTGGCCCATTCGGCGACGGCAAACTGCGAATCACCGACACGGATAACGCCTATGGTTACAAGGTCGCTTTTCTCATTAAGCCCAACGATCAGATTCGATTTGGGCTGACCTATACGAGCCACGTCGATATCAATTTCAAATCAGCGGACGTTAAGTTCGCTGATGCGCCAGGCGCGGGAGGCTTAAGCAGCAGTTCGAAAGCGTCCGGCATACACCTGCCGATCCCACCGGTAATCAATGTTGGCGTCCATTGGCAGATCGACCCACCGGGATTGGGAGGGGCGGTTCCGATAGCCGGATTTCTTATTCCGCAAAATTGGAAGAACTCGAGTTCACTAAGGTTTGGGACTGGTTACAAAATAACTAAAGATTTTGAATTGCGGGGCGGCGTGGGATTAGACGAGACACCGATTCCGTCCAGCACTCTAGGACCTGCAATTCCCGGTGCTGATTACTTAACGCTCACGGCGGGCGCGGGTTACAACTGGGAGCGCATCAAGATAGATATCGGGTACATGGCCGTCTTCTACAAGACGAGATCCGTCAACAATAACGTCCTGGAAACGGGCGGCGATCGCAACGCACTTCCTTTTCCCGGCGTCTCTGCAAAAGATAAATACAAAACATTTCAAAATTTAGTTGGGCTACACGCCGCCTACCGCTTCTAAATCGGCTGTCAGTATACTTAATATTTCCTTGTGCTCTTCTCCAGTTTCGCCCACGGCTCGACCTGGCAAGCCGTCAGTCGCTCGAGAGATTTTGGATTGATATTGGCCAACCAGTCTGAGTCTTCGGGAACGTCATTAGGGTCCTCTTCCGTGAACAGATGATCATACAAACGGACCTCGGCGTCCAGCGCGTGCGCGGCCGAAACCCAGTGAATCGTCGCTTTCACCTTGCGAGTGCTGCGCGAAGAGCCGCTTTTGGTTTCCAGATCGTAAGTGCACTGGAGTTCGCTTACCGCTCCGGTGATCGGATCCTTTACGACGCCCGCGCATTTGATGATATAGCCATAACGTAATCGCACTTCTTTACCCGGCGATAGACGGAAGAATCCCTTCGGCGGGTCCTCGCGAAAGTCGTCTTGCTCGATGTACAGAACGCGAGAGAACGGCACTGTGCGTGTTCCCATGCTGGGATCTTCGGGATTATTAACCGCCTCTAACTCTTCGACCTGACCCTCTGGATAATTCTCGAGTACGACTTTGAGTGGCCGCAATACCGCCATCACGCGGCGTGCGCGCTTGTTAAGATCTTCGCGCAAACAGTGTTCGAGCATGGCGATATCTACCGTGCTGTTCCGTTTCGCAACGCCAATGCGCTCGCAAAAAGTTCGGATTGCTTCCGGCGTGTAGCCGCGCCGGCGAATTCCTGCCAGCGTCGGCATTCTGGGGTCATCCCAACCGGCGACCAATTTTTGTTGCACAAGTTGGAGTAATTTGCGTTTGCTCAAGACCGTGTAAGTGAGATTCAAGCGGGCGAATTCGATCTGTTGCGGGTGGTGAATGCCCAGTTGATCGAGAAACCAGTCGTAAAGCGGCCGGTGATCCTCGAACTCCAGAGTGCAGATCGAATGCGTGATGCCCTCGATAGAATCCGACTGACCATGAGCGTAATCGTAGGTCGGATAGATGCACCATTTATCGCCCGTACGGTCGTGCGTCGCACGCAGCACGCGGTACATGACGGGATCGCGCATATTCATATTCGGCGAGGCCATATCGATCTTGGCGCGCAGCGTGCGGCTGCCATCGGGAAATTCGCCGGCGCGCATGAGCTGGAACACGTCGAGGTTTTCTTCGATGGAGCGGTCGCGAAAGGGGCTATTTCTGCCGGGTTCTGTCAATGTGCCGCGATATTCGCGCATCTGATCCGCACTTAAGTCGCAGACAAACGCCTTGTCGGCCTTAATTAATTGAATGGCGAACTGATAAAGCTCCTCGAAGTAATCCGAAGCGTAAAATTCACGGTCCTGCCAATCGAAGCCAAGCCAGCGCACATCTCTTTTGATCGACTCGACGTATTCGACGTCTTCTTTGCTGGGGTTCGTGTCATCGAAACGGAGATTGCACAGTCCGCCGAATTCAGCCGCAAGCCCAAAGTTGAGGCAGATTGATTTGGCGTGGCCTATGTGAAGATAGCCATTCGGTTCCGGTGGAAAACGGGTGTGCACCCTGCCTTGATTCTTACCTTGTTTGAGATCTTCTGTGATGATCGTTCGAATAAAATGAGAGGGCGCTCCATCAACTACTGCTGCGGTTGTCCTTGCTTCGTTTTCCGTTGCTTTCGTTTCCACAAACCCTACTCCTCGTTAAATATTCTAATGATAGCATAATCATAGGAAAATTTAATGCACCGTTGACCCAATTTTTGCCTCCTGTTAGCTTACCCGCATGACTCAAGTTCGCGCTCGTTTCGCTCCTAGTCCCACCGGCTATTTGCATATTGGCGGCGCGCGCACCGCTCTTTTTAACTATCTCTTTGCTCGTCACCATGACGGCAAATTTATACTACGCATTGAAGATACCGATCGGGAGAGATCCACGCCGGAGGCGATTCGAGCCATCTTGGACGCCATGAAGTGGTTGGGACTCGACTATGACGAAGGTCCTTTTTTCCAGACCGATCGTTACCCGCTGTACAAAGAGAAGATCCAAGAACTGTTGGCTTCAGGAAAAGCTTATCCTTGCGTCTGTCCGGCGGCCGAACTGGATGCCAAGCGGCAGTTGGCGATGAAAGAAAAACGCAAACCGATGTACGACGGCACTTGCCGGCCAGCGGACGGTGTGATTCCTTCCTTGCCCTCAGATAAGCCTTACACCGTTCGTTTTCGCTCGCCACGCGATGGTTCGACCATCGTCAAAGACTTGATCAAGGGCGATGTGGTTTTCGACAACCGCGAGCTCGACGATCTCATCATCGCTCGCTCTGATGGCACCCCGACGTACAATTTTTGCGTCGTCGTTGACGATATCGACATGGCCATCACGCATATCATCCGCGGCGACGACCACCTTTCTAACACACCGAGACAGATCCAACTCTATGAGGCTTTCGGTCATCCTCTTCCCGAATTCGGTCACGTACCGCTGATTCTCGGCACCGATAAAGCTCGGCTCAGCAAGCGGCACGGCGCCACGTCAGTCATGGCTTATCGCGACATGGGATATTTTCCTGAGGCGGTCGTCAATTATTTGGTTCGCCTGGCCTGGTCGTACGGCGACCAGGAGATCTTCTCACGCGAGGAACTGATTGAAAAATTCAGCCTGGAAAACGTCGGAAAATCCGCCGGCGTATTTAACCCGGAAAAATTCCTTTGGGTCAATTTTCATTATTTAAAATCCCGACCAGTCGCGCAATTGGCCGACGAGATCGTGCCTTATATCCGAGCCAAAGGTTATCCCGTGCCGCAAGACAAACAGTGGCTGGAACGAATGATCGCGACGCTGCAAGAGCGAGCCAAAACTTTAACGGAGCTTGTCGATGCCGCGCACTACTATCTTTGCGATGAGATTTCTCTGGATGAGAAAGCGGCGAAGAAGTTCTTAACGAAGGATACGGCCGAGCCGATCGACAGTTTGATCCAGAAATTATTCGCGCTCAGGGATTTCAGCGCAGCGAGCGTCGAACAGGCTTTTACGGCAACTCTGCAGGAGCACGCTCTGCCGATGGGTAAACTCGCCCAGCCGGTGCGAGTCGCGTTGACCGGCTCTACCGTCAGTCCTGGGATCCACGATGTCATTGCCGTGCTCGGTAAAGAACGAACCCTCCAGAGGCTGCGCAAAGCGTTGGAACTCATCCCGCAACTTGACTCTAAATTGGTAAGCCACCTGACTCTGGATCAGGCGATTGAAGGTTCGAGTCCTTCCTCCTCAGCCATGGTCCCATCGTCTAGCGGTTAGGACACCGGCCTCTCACGTCGGGAACACGGGTTCGATTCCCGTTGGGACCACCAGCCAAATTAGTTCCACAAAATCCTTCCGCCCGCGGTATCCATCCGAAGGAGGAGCTCCATGAAATTCGCCGATAAAGGTCAGCCTCTGACCCGATCGGGCCTCAACAAAGCGCTCGCCCTGCTCGGCCTCGGTCCCAATGACGCGGCATATATTTGGACCGTTGTCGAAGTCGAGACCGCCGGCGTGACTCAGGGGTTCGGCTTTCGCGTCGACCGCCGGCCGCAGATTCTTTTCGAGCGCCACATCTTTCGCAAACGTACCGACGGCCGTTTCGATCGCGAAGCGCCGGATGTCTCCGGAGCGCCTGGAAGCTACGGACTGCTTGCTGAGCAATACAACAAATTGGAAAAGGCAATTGCCTTGTGCGCCAAGGCCAGATTGGGCATTGAACCGGCGCTCAACTCGGTGTCCTGGGGCATGGGCCAAGTGATGGGATTTAACCACGACATGGCGGGTTTTAAATCAGCCGCGAGAATGGTTCAGGCCATGGTGCGAAACGAGGATACTCAGCTTGCCGCCATGTGCGGCTTTCTAAAAGCCAACGGCTTGGCGGCACTGTTGGTGAATCGAGATTGGGCCGGGTTCGCCAAGCGCTACAACGGTCCGAGTTACTGGCAAAACCATTATGACGTGAAATTGGCGGAGCACTATCAACGCTTCGCCAGCGGTTCGCTGCCGAATCTGGAAATGAGAACCGCGCAAGTTGCCTTGCTTTTCCTCGGCTACGCGCCCGGGAAAATCGACGGTTGCATTGGGCCGCGCACTCGCGCTGCGATTAAGAACTTCCGCATCGTCGCGGGATTGCCCGCCGGTGAAGAACTTGACGGTCCCACCTACCAGTTCTTATGTAAGAAAGCGGGCATTCGGTCTTAAGCGCATCAGCCGCCGAACAGTTTTCGATCTCAATCGTCGACCGAATCTCCGAAATGTATTTGACCAACACGTTCCGCGCCTTTCGTCATCGCGATTATTTCATTTTCTGGTGCGGCCTCTTTCTAGGTCACACCGGGACGTGGACCGATGGGTAGTTTGCCTTCGGCCTGATCGCTACGGTTGTAGGGGCGCCGTGGACCGTGGCGGTTTGCGGTTTTCTCACCGTTGGTTCGGTCGCCTACGCTGTTCTTTACCGCGCTGATCTGCGACACGCCAAGCCTATCGACGAGACGAGACATGATGCCCGTAGTAGCTCAGGCAAGAGAACGAACTGAAACCATCGAGAATCTAGCTTCTCGCTAGCCCGGGAGGTTGCTCATTGTACGAAACGTTCGCGGAAGATTGGTGCTTCGCGACTCGCTCGTGGACAACTGGGTTCAAATCTTCGCTTGGGTGCGCAGATTTTCGATCCGCTCAGCTCCCAATTGGGCGAGCTTCTCATTCAGCCCGTAGAGACTTGAGCGGATGCGCTCGTAGTCCTGGAGGTACTGCCGACAGGCCAAGATGTTGTCATCGATCTCTTCGAGACATTTGGTCAGGCGGCGGCTTTCTTGGCTGAAAGTCTGGCGCAAGTGATCGACGTTGGCCTGGATAATCTGTTCCTCCACGGGTCGAATCTGCTTGGCAATCTCATTCTTCATGTCTTGCAGGGCCTGCAGTAGGCGTTCGTAAGATTGTTCTTCTCTCATAAGATCCTCCGGCATTTGAAATCTCGACTCTCGAGGTGATGCAATGTAGTGTTGCGCCAGAGACTCCGAGACTCTCTTTTTGACCAGGGTCAGAGCCGCCTGCGTATCGCGAACTTTTTCGTCGACTCGCTTTTCATCAGCGATCAATTTCACCAGCTTTTCGATCGGGCCTGCTGCTAAGGTCATGCTTCTCTCCCCGGTGTCTATTCCTGTCTCCGACGAGACCTACGTATCATTATTTATCCAGTACAAGCCCAAACTGCAAGAACTCATGATTCTAGAACTAGCAAGGGCAAAAAAAAGTAGTTTAGGGTGAAATCGAGCAGAGCGAATGCCATCGCAGGACGGCTTCTGACAATGATTAACAAGAAATTCGCCTATTGGGTCGCGCGAGTTCCTGGAAGTCCATGACAACTTGGTCACAAGACTGCTGGCCAGAGAAGGAAACGGAAAGCCGAGAATTGGAGAAATCTTCGGCCAATCTAGGGCCGGCATCACAGCGGAAGGCGATTGAAGAAAAATTGTAGGGGTCAAATCCGAGTGATAGAGCCAGTTGACTCTGCACTAGCTATTTAGGAGCCCGGCAATCAGCCGTGAACTACTTCTTGTCAGGATCCTTATTCTCGTTGAGCTGCCGCTTCCACCCCAAAGTCCTCGACTTGGCGGCGATCTGCTCGGCCTCAGCGATCAAACCCTTTTGCTGGTAGAAAATCGACAGACTCGTGTACGCTAGTTCGTCGTCGGGGGTGACCTCAATCAGCCGCTTGCCCATTTCGATGGCTTGGTCGAGCTTTTCTTGATGCGCATAGGTCATCGCCAATGCGTGCAACGCGTCAGCGTAATCGGGATCTTCATCGAGGGCGCGCCGATAGGCCGCAGCCGCTTCATCCAGCTTGTTCTGGGCGAAGAGCTCCATTCCTTGGTTGTAATGATCTTCTTTGTTCACGGCTCGAATCAGTTGGTTTTAGAATTTGCCGCTAAATATGTTGTCTCGGCGACTGGCGCGAGGGGTTTGGCTCTTTTGCTCGGAATGCCATTGCTGCAGGAGAATTTTTTTCAACATCGCAGGATTGACTGGTTTTTTGAAGATCACCCCCTGGAGTCCCTCTAAGCAGCTGCGCTTGATGATATGATCTTTGTCGTAATTGAATGCCGTCATCAACACGACGGGGAGTTTCGGTGTGGTTTTTTTGACCGCCTGATAGAGCTCGTAGCCGTCCATGTCGGGCATGACGACGTCGCTCAACACGAGATCGAATTTTTCGCGTCCGAGACAGTCCATTGCCTGGACACCGGACGCGGCCGTCTCGATGCAACAGCGCTCGGCTTCGAGCAGATCTTGAAGAGACTGACAAACGCCCGCGTCGTCATCGACGATCAGAACTTTAAGGCCGCTCAGCGGAAAGCGCTCATCGGGTTTTGGCCGATCGCAAGGTTGCCTGGCGTCGTCGACGTGAAGATCGGTCATCATCTTGCCATTCAAGTATTCCTTAATGCCGTACTCGCCCTCATCCGCCATTTGACTGATGCGCCCGGTGATGTCTTGAATTTTTTTCACTTGCGACGCTAGCGACTCCAGCCGATCGGACTCGACGATGTAATCCTCATCGCTGGCCACGCGGCCCACGTATTGACGCAGCATCTCGATTTGATTGACCAGCACTTCGAGAGAATTGTTGATCTCATGCGATAGTCCGATGGCGATCTCGGCGAGTGTAACGAGTTGGTCGCGGAGGCGAATCTCCCTGATGTCTTTGGCGAAGCCTATGGAACCGATCTCGTTGCCCTGGTCGTCGTAGGTAATTGACGCCGAGATCGCTACCGGGATCTTCTCCCCTTTTTTGGTCTTGAAAACGGTTTCGAAATTGCGCACCCGGCCCTTGCTTGCACCGGCGCCAGCGCGCATAGCGGCCATAACCCTGCGCGCCTCTTCAAGGCTCGGATAAATTTCCAAAACGCTCTTCCCCAGGACCTCTTCGAAGCTGAAACCGAGATTTTGCCGCGCGCCATCGTTGTAAAAAATAATCTTCCCGTTCTTATCGACGGAAATTATTATGTCCGGGCAGCTTTCGACGAGTTTTTGGAAATATTGAACGGGTAGGGCCATAAACGCGGTGCTTAATTGCATGATAGGTCGAACCGCGATATCAATGCAAGAGCCTTCGAGCTGCACCGAGTTGGCGCGCCTTACGACTAATTCGAACTGCCACATCCGTTTCCATGGAACCGACGAAAGACACTCGGCAACTTAACTGGTTGTTGGCGTGGGCGGTGGTTTTTTGTGACATCGGCACGTCCGTCTACTACGTGCCCGGGATTCTTTACGGCCATGTCCACGACGCCACACCGTTTTTTGTTTTGCTCACCACCGGCGGATTCATCCTGCTATCACTCAAGTACATCGAAATATCGTGGCGGAACCCGGAAGGCGGCGGCGTCGTAACGATCACCACGAAAGCCTTCGGTCCCATGTGGGGCTGTCTCGGCGGCATGCTGATCACCGTAGATTACTTTCTCACCACGGCGATCTCCGCCGTCGCGGGATTTCAATACATCGGCAGCGCCTTTAACGCGATAGATCCGCAAATTGTCCTCTTATCCTGCGCTGGTGTCGGCGTGCTGGCTGGGCTCAACATCATCGGCATTCGCGAGAGCGCATCAGTAGCGCTCGTTATGGCTTGCGCTTCTTTCGTCGTCAATCTCATCGTCATTGGCGTGGCATTTTTTACAATGGACGCCATCCAATGGAACGCGGTTCTGAACAAATTGGGGCCAGCCCACGGGATTTCGAGTTACGAACTCCTGGTTGGATTTGCTTCGGCCTGGCTCGCCTTCTCCGGGTTGGAAAGCATCAGCCAGCTTAGTCCGGCCATGCGTTTTCCGCTGCGCCGAACGACCCGCCGGGCCATGGCCGCGGTTATGGTAACCATGATCGTGACCTCTCCGGTCTTGACCGCGTTATCCATTGGCCTCTTGCCGGAACAGATCAAAGCCACCGAAAGCGAGCGATTCATTTCCGAGCTAGGTCTCATCGCTGGCGGCTTGGGCATCAAGCTGGCAGTAGTCCTTACGGCCTCGAGTTTGCTCCTGTTTGCTTCGAACACCGCGATCATCGGCACGTACCATGTTTTTCTGGCCCTGGTGAAAGGCGGTTTTTTGCCGAAAATCATCGCCGTGCGCAACGGCACGTTCAATACGCCGCACATCGCCGTCGCGATCGCGACCAGTATTCCAATGCTAGTCATATTGTTAAGTCGCGGCGAAATGAAATTGCTCGGCGATATGTACGCCTTCGGGCTGTTGGGCGCGTTCGTCTTTTCCTCGTTGAGCTTGGATACAATTCGTTGGCGACTGGGCCGGCGCGATCCCGTCTTTTGGCTGGGCGTTCTGACAACGGCCATGGTCGTGGTTGCCTGGGGCGTCAACCTCATCGAAAAGCAGCTGGCCACTTACTTCGGCGGCGCGGTGACGGCGATCGGCATGCTGACAGCGGTCGGCGTAAGGCGCGCGTGGTTCGTCGACTTACTGCTACGAATTCCCATCATCCAGCGCCTCCAAGCGCGTGCTTATCGGGCGTCAGAGGATCTGGTTGAAGATCAGCTCAAGGGTTTGGTGACGCTCGCTGAAGCCGTCGAAGTGAAGCCGCTCTATTCGTCCTCCACACTCCTGGCCTTGCGTGACGAATCGCCGCGGCTGATTCAAGAAGGCATTACGCGCGCGAAAGGCCGCGGTGATTCGGCGCTCTACTGCATTTACGTGGAAGAGTGGCCAGGACTGTTCGCCGGCGATACACCGCACGCGCCCAATGAGGAAGGCGTTCGCACTCTACGGGCAGCCCTTCAAGCCGTGCGCCACAGGAATATCGAGATCATTCCTATTTGGGCCGTCTCCCACAATGCCGCCGAAGCCATTAGCAACGCTGCCAAAGTATTGGACGTCGACTCGGTCATTATCGGCGCTTCGCGCCGTTCGGCGTTTTACCATATG
>WNGB01028297.1_pt1 | contig 12732 bp, 3 predicted proteins | sample 5400681 | NCBI WGS metagenome assembly WNGB01 (sample SAMN13153367, study PRJNA577476) | soil metagenome | isolation source: 115 cm soil or saprolite under grassland replicate 2 | place: USA:California | collected 2016-06-15 | reverse complement strand
TGCTCCGGCTCGAGCGGCAAGTACGCTCCCCCAGCCTTGAGAACCCCCAGAATCCCGACCACCGTCTCCAGCTTGCGCCCCAAGCACAAGGCGACTCGCACCTCGGGCCCAACACCCAAGCCGCGCAGATAATGCGCCAACTGATTGGCTCGCTCATTCAATTCCCGGTAGCTCAAGCCGCGCCCCTGGGAGACGACGGCGACAGCTTGCGGCCGCTGTTCGACCTGCCGCTCGAACAACTCGTGCGCGCACCGTCCCCGCGCGTATTCCCAGGCGGTCTGGTTCCACTCCACCAGCGCCTGCTCCCGCTCCGCATCGCTCAACAGCGTCGCCTCGCACACCCGCGCTTCAGTCCACTCCACCAGCGCCTGCTCCCGCTCCGCATCGCTCAACAGCGTCGCCTCGCACACCCGCGCTTCAGGGTGACGACCGATGTGCTCCAACACCGTCCGCATCTGTCCCAGCATTCGCTCAATCGCGCTGTCTGTAAACCGCTCACGGTCGTAAACCATTCGAAGGAAGAGGCGCTGACTCGCACGGACAATGATTGCTAGTGGGTAACTCACTGCCGAGGGGCCACGGACATCCTCCACGTGTAAACTTTTTCCATTTACCGCTCCGTATACCTCCTCAAAGACTTGGTCTGGGGTGTTCTGAGAAACTAGGATGCTTTCGAAAAGAGGGAGGCCGCGTGGTACTTGGCCCCAGTTCTGAATATCGACCAGCGGCGCGAACTCGTACTCGCGCGCCTTAGCCTGTTCCTCCTGAAGGCGCTGGAGCCAATCCAAGACTTTGCTGCTGTACCCGACCCGCACGCGCACAGGTGTGGTATTGATAAAAAGACCGACCATCGATTCGACGCCTGGAAGCCCTACGGGCCGCCCGGCGGTGATTGCGCCGAAGACTACATCCTGTTGACCTGAATAATGGCTAAGCACCAAAGCCCAGGCGCCTTGGACGATCGTATTTAATGTTATTTGGCGTGTCCGGGAAAGGGCAGTCAAAGTCGCGGTCGCATCTGTGGAAAGGCGAATCCACTGCTCGCCTCGGACGTACTGCGCTGGCGCCAACACGACCCGATGGTTGAAGGGGAGCGGAGTAGGGGAGGTAAAGCCTTCCAAAGTAAGCCGCCAAAATTCCTCAGCGGCCTTAATATTCTGCCGCTTAAGCCAAGCGATATAATCTCGGTATGGCCGCGGTCGTGGTAGCTCTAACTCCTCGCCTTTGCAGTATGCTTCATAGTAGGCCGCTACTTCTCTGACCAGTAGCATGCTCGACCACCCGTCCAGCAGCGCGTGATGATAGCTGAATACTATTTGGTACGAAGCCTCGCCCAGTCGCAGCGCCCCTAACCGCATCAGCGGCGCCTGCGATAATTCGAACCCCCGCTCTCGGTCTCGCTTCAAATACTCATCCAGACACTGCTGTTGCTCGACTGGTAGGAAATCACTCCAGTCCTGCCTCTCCAGCGGTAATTCCACCTCCCGCAAAACCACCTGCAGCATCTGATCGAAATCTTCCCAGTCAACGGCTGTCCGCAGCACATCGTGTCGCTCAACCACTTTCCGCCACGCCCGCTCAAAGCAGTCGTACTGCAGATGCCCGTGCAGTTCGTAACAGACTTGCTGGAAATAAAAGCCCGCCTCCGGGGCGTGCAGGTTGTGGAATAGCATCCCCTGCTGCATCGGTGAAAGCGGATAAGCGGCCTCAATTCTCTTCGTTTTGTTCATCTTTTTCTTGTCGCTTCTTTCTAGAGCGATTTGCAAATCAGTGTACGGATTTATTCTTCGTCGCGGAGCGACGGTTGAAGGAGGCGAAGAAAAGACGGTTGAATGTAGCGGCGAACTCACAACAATCTCAACCGTCGCTCCGCGACGAAGAATAAATCCGTAAACGCAATCGCAACTCGCTCTAAACCGGGGCCCCACACACGGGTCTGCCCCTACCGTACACGCAATTGCAAACCGATCTAGTTGGCTACCGCTCAAACTTGGCTGACAGCTTGTCGAGCTTATCTTGCGTCAACTCCACTTCAGGAAAATCCGCCGGGCTTAGCCTTCCAGCCTGCGGTGAATGGCAGTGCATGATCAGCCCTCGCAGTTTGGACCGAAAACTTTCCGTCAGCCGCTTGATTGTCTCTTTTCGGTGAAGGTTTCGGCTGTAGCTCCAGCTGATCTGCAGCCGCCCCTCAATGATTTGACAATCGATTTCCAAGATGTGCTTGCGCCGCCCCGCGGCATCTATCGACGGGCTCGCCGACCTATCAGTCGGAGCCCACAGGACGTCTCTATCGAAGCTCTGATCGAACTGCCCCAGGTAATTGAAGCTTACTTCCGCCGCCCGCTGCTCGCGCAGCCGCGCCGCCACTTCACCCCCGCCCAGGTAGCGCAAGACCCCGTAGCCGATCCCGCGCCCAGGCGCTCGCCGCATCTGCTCCTTGATCGCCACTAAATCGCGCCCCACATCCCCGCCACCTTCCAGCTTCAGCCGTACCGGATAGGCGCTGGTAAACCACCCCACCGTGCGTGACAAGTCCAGCCCCTCGGCAATCTCTTCCCGCCCGTGCCCCTCCAGCTCGATCAGCCACTCGCGCCTGCCCGTCCACTGCGCCAGCGCCTGCGCCAGCGCCGTCAGCAGCGTCTCCTGAATCTGCGTGCGGTAGGCGGCCGGCACTTCTTGTAATAGGGCCGTGGTCTCCGCCTCGCTTAACTGGACGGTCACTGTGCTTGCGCTTTGCGCCGTGTTCTCCGCCTCCGGGTTATCCCGCGGCAACGGCTCAACCTGGTGGTCACACTGCTCCAGCCAGTAGTCCTGCTCGTCCTGCGGGGCTTGCGAACTGGCATAACCCGCCAGCGCCTCGGCCCACCGCTGGAAGGAGGTCGTCTTGGCCGGCAGCCGCGCCGCCTCCCCGCTCTCGGCCTGCCGGTAGGCCGTCTGCAAGTCCTCCAGCAGAATCCGCCACGACACCCCATCGACCGCCAGGTGATGAATGATCAACAGCAGCCGCTGCCTCTCCTCGCCGCCCAGAGCGAAGCAGGCCGCGCGCATCAGCGGCCCCTGCTCCAGTTCGAGGCTGGACTGCAACCGACTGGCCGTCCGCTCCAGCGCCCCGCGTCGCGCCGCCCCGGGCAACTCGGACAGATCGATCAGGCAAAAGACTTGATGCCGTTCCGCGGCCTCGTTTCGCTGGCTCCAGCCCTCGGTGTCCGGCGAGAAGCGCAGCCGCAGCGCGTCGTGGTGGGCTAGCAGTTCCCGCACCGCTCGCGCCAGCGACCCGGGACGTAGCTCGCTCCTGGATTGCAGTAATACTGACTGATTATGGTGATTTATTAGCCCGACTCCACACTCAAGAAATTCGCATTGAATCGGTGTTAATGGAACTGGACCGACTACAATTTCATCTTCCCTTGCCTCAAGCCTGACTTCTACTCTCATCGCCAGTTCGGCAATAATAGGATGCTTGAAGACATCTCCGACAGTGAATCTCAAACCCTTTTGAGTGGCCCGCCCCACTATCTGCATGCTGAGGATCGAGTCGCCGCCGAGCTCGAAGAAGTTGTCGTAAATCCCTACCCGCTCTAATCGTAACGCCTCAGCCCAGACCTCACTCAACACCTTCTCGGTCGGCGTTCGCGGACCGGCGTAGCTCTCGGCGCCCTGCTTTCCTATTGACCTTGGCGCCGGCAGCGCCTTGCGGTCCACCTTGCCATTCGGCGTCAACGGCAACGCAGGCAGCAACACTATGGCGCTCGGCGCCATTGGCTCAGGCAGTCTTCTCCTCAGAAATTCCCGAATCTCTCCCGGCAGCGCAGCCGCTCCTTCGCCTCCTTCGAGGGGTTTCATCTCATTCTGGTCCTGCCCACGCCGCTGTCTCCATGGCCCCCAGGCGTAGATGTTGTAAAGATCTGTTCCCCTCAGTAGCGGCTCCTGCTCCACCACTACTTGATAGCCGTTATGCTCCAGTAATCTGGCGATCTCCTCTACATGCCCGCGAGACCCCTCACCCACACGGTCGTGCGCTTCCATTACTATCTGATCAATCTTCGCCCAGTCCTCTGCGTCTATCCCTTGCAAAACCTCCAGTCCCGCACGCTGCACATCTATCTTAAGCAGATCAATGTGGCTCACCCTCTCCTCGCGCATCACATTCGAAAGCCGCCTCACTCGTGACTCGCACTGCTCTGCTTGGAACCGCCCCTCCAGCAACATGTCAGCCTGTTGCAATGCTTCTTCAGCCTCTTCCGATCCCTGTCCCTTTTCGTTTTCTAGAAATTGCTTCACAATCGCCAGCTCCGCATCAGCATTTGCGTAAGCGCTCAACCCGGACATGATCGAATACTGCGGGTAATAGGCGAACCGCGCTATCCTTTCCTCGGCGCCTAATCCCTCTGGAAACAGCTTCACCCGCGCCATACAGCATTCCGTATTGCTCCGCAGATTCTCAAAGATCGGATTGATTGGCTCGAAGGCGAAGATTTGACCTTTCGGACAGCGCTCGCTCGCATACAATGTGAACAGCCCAATGTTGGCGCCAACGTCAAACACACACCCATCCTCCGGCAACTCGATCTCGTGTTTGACGTAGGTCCGCCGCTCATATATCCGCCCATACAGGTACTCCGTCTCATTCCGGTTCTGCTGGGCTATTTCCGTCCCGTTCGGCAATAAGTAACTGTTCCGGTCGCGCCACGCTCCCCACCGTTGCGGCACGACATACGCCACCAGCCGCTTCTCATCACCTTCTTCCGCCCGCACTACCACCGCGCTTTGCCGCACCCCAGGATGCAGGTTTAACGCCGCCTCGATTTCGCCCAACTCAATTCGATGCCCGCGAATCTTCACCTGCTGGTCTATCCGCCCCTCATACTCCAGCACCCCTTCCTCACGCCACCTCACCCGATCCCCCGTGCGATAGAGCCGCGCCCCCCTCTGCCCGCTGAACGCGTCCGGCACGAATCTCTCCGCCGTCAACTCCGACCGCCCCAGGTATCCTCTCCCAACACCCGCGCCACCCACATACAACTCCCCCAAGATCCCTACCGGCGCTAACCGCCCTTCCCTATCCAGTACATACAGCCTCGTGTTGATGAGCGGACGCCCGATCGGCGCCTGTATGCCGGCCTCCCCGCTCTCTCCGCTTACCTCCTGCTGCGTCACATCATCGGAGCACTCCGTCGGCCCATACGCATTCACCACTGGAATGTCCGGGTAACACTCCCTCCACTTCCGGCACACCGCGCTGAATAAGGCCTCCCCGGTTGATAGCAACCAGCGCAAAGCCCCCAGCGACGGCCGTTGTCTCTCAGCCTCTTGCTGCTCCACCATCGCGCCCAACAGCGCCGGCACCGTCTCCAGAACCGTCACTCCCAACCGATCGACCTCGCCTAGCAATCGCGTTCCGTCTCGCGCGACCTCATCGCTGATAATCTCCACCTTGCCGCCCACCAATAACGCCGCGAGCAACTGCCAGACAGAGATGTCGAATCCACACGAGGCTGTCTGCGCCACAACATCCCCACGACCCAGCCCCAGGCTCACCACCTTCGCCCACAGGTGATTGAGCATACCCCGGTGCTCGATCATCACTCCCTTCGGCGCGCCGGTCGATCCGGAGGTGTAAATCACATAGGCCAGGTTCTCCGGCCGAACCGCAGTTAAGAGCTTGCCACTCTCTTCTCGTCCAATCGCTTCACGGTCGACATCCAGGCGCACGACCTCAACCTGAAGTGGCGGCAGACCGGGCAACATCTGACTGTCGGTTACCAGCACCGCCGCCCGCGCATCCCGCAGCATATAGCCGAGCCGCTCGGCCGGATTGCGCGGATCAAGCGGGAGGTAAGTTCCGCCGGCCTTCAGCGTTCCTAGCAGGGTGACCATCGCCTCCAGACCACGCTCCAGGTAGACCGCCACCGGCGCTTCCGGCCCGACACCCATGATTGCTGCGACGATTGAGTTCCCAGTAGCTAAGTTGCCGCCCGTTGCAGGCGACGGCGTGAGCGTGCGGAGTCCGCTCCGCCTGCGACTCGATCAACTCGTGGGCGCACTGGTCGGCGGGGACTGGCGCCTGGGTGTTGTTCCACTCCACCAGCACCTGCCGCCGCTCCGCCTCAACCAGCAACTCTACCTCCCCGATCCTCCGATCCGGGTCGGCCACCATCTGCTCCAGGATCACTTCCAGGCGCCGCAGCATCTGCCCGGCAGTAGCTGAGGAAAGTCGGTTGCTGTGGGAAATCTTTAAGCGCAATTGTTCACTCGCAAACACCGTGAGCATTAGGTCGTACTCAAGCGCTTCAGGGCCGGGTCTGATGTTTCTTATTCGCAAATTTGATTCAGGAACAGTCGTGCCAAGTTGAATACCATATATCGCTTCGAAAGCTTCCTCAGGATGGTTCTGAAAACTGATAATGCAGTCGAAAAGCCCTTTACCACGAGGTAACTCACTCCATCTTTGAATGTCGGCCAGCGATACATAGTTATACTGGTGGGCCTCCGCCTGCCGATACTGCGACCGCTGAAGCGCGTCGATCAATTTCTCCCCGGGATCAAGTCGCATGCGAACAGGCAATATGTTTATGAAAAGCCCGACCATGCTCTCAACATCGGGTAACCCCGTGGGCCTCCCGGCTACCACCTCACCAAACACGATGTCCCGCTCCCCACAATATCGACCTAGGAGCACGGCCCAAGCCCCTTTTATGATTGTGTTTAGAGTTAATTGCAACTGCCGTCCAATTTTCCTGAGTTTGGCGGAGAGGGGACGGGGAAGCAAAAGTAACTGTTCTTCGAGAGTCAGTTGATTTGGAGAGGTTGAGTGTTTGATCGGCAGCGGCATTGGGCTCGAGAAGCCTTCTAAATATTCCCTCCAGAAGAGCTCCGCTGTTCCAATATCTTGTTGCGTAAGCCAGGCAATGTAATCGCGGTAGGGTTGCGGCCGCGGAAGGCGTAACATTCGGCCACTGCTATCGGCTTCGTAAAAAGCTCTAACTTCATTGAGTATCAAAGCTACTGACCAAGCGTCCAGTAAGACATGGTGGAACGTAATCACGCAATGATGAAAGTTCTCAGTAACGCGAAATAGCGCCAGTCTGATCAACGGCGCTTTAGAAAGCGCAAACCCCTTCCGCTTGTCTTCAAAAAGATAGGTGGCCAACAATTGATCACGTTCCGTTCTCGATTTCTCACTCCAGTCATACACTGACAGTGGAAGATCAACAGCCTCGTGCACGACTTGCAGAGGTTCGTCGAGTCCCTCCCACAAGAAAGAGGTACGGAGGACCGAATGTCGATCGAGGACAGTCCGCCAAGCACGATCGAAACTGCGAATGTTAAGATGGCCCTCTAGATTGAAGCTTATCTGCTCGCAGTAAACGCCTGTCCCCGGCGCAAGCAATGCGTGAAAGAGAATGCCCTTTTGCGCGGGCGAAAGCACGTAGATATCTTCAATGACAGGCTCAGCATCCATTCCTTGCTCGCTATCATTACTCTTCATTTGTTTGCCTCCTGCGGGTGGTCTTTCCTTCTGGCTCAACAATTAGATCCAGCGAGTGATACCATCCCCCTTAACCTTTTTGAGCTGTTCAATGATTCGGCCAAGTTGTTGCCCGTCGACACCAGCGAGTGGAAAATCGGAAGGGCTGAGCGCGTCGGTGTTAATGGATTGAGAGGCAGAAATCATAGTGCGCAACGCCGAGCAGAAACTTGATGCCAAACGTTCGATGGTTCCCCGACGGTGGAGGTTCTGGCTATAACTCCAGTTAGCGCAAAAACGGCCTCGACTGATCCTACTGTTGATTTCCAACAAATGAGAGCGAAGTCTAGCAGCATTGACCGACGGACCTGTAGGCTCTTCTCCCGGAATGAAGAGCGCCTCCTGTGTAAAGACCTGATCGAACTGCCCTAAATAGTTGAAGGAAATTTCTGCCTGTGCCAAATTGCGGAAGAGTGCGATCACTTCGGCATCCCGGTTTAGGTACCGTAGTAGCCCGTACCCAATGCCATGCCGTGGAATCGCCTGCAACTGCTCCTTGACTGACAGTAAATGCCTTTTGGGCTCTCCTCGGTCATCAAGCCTCAAGAGCACGGGATAGATAGTAGTAAACCACCCCACGGTGCGCGACAGGTCAACTTTTTCGAATATCTCTTCCCGTCCGTGCCCTTCCAACTCGACCAGCAACTCGCGCTGTCCGGTCCACTCCGCCAGCGCCAGCGCCAGCGCCGTCAACAACACATCATTAATTTGCGTATGATAAACTCTCGGAACTCTTCGTAGCAGCGCAGCAGTCTCATCCACATTTAGCTCCACCGATACCGTAAGGGTTGAGGCAATGGTGTTCTCTCCCAGCTGATGGTCCAGGGGTAAAGGAACACTGGCGCGTACGCCCTGTGAGCGCCAGTATTCCAGCTCGGCCCACACAGTTGCGGAGGTCGCATAACTTGCCAGCGCTTCGGCCCACGTTCTGAAAGAAGTCGTCTTGGCCGGCAACCAGATAGGCTCGCCACGCTCTGCTTGCCCGTAGGCAGTTTGTAAATCCTCTAACAGAATGCGCCAAGATACGCCATCCACAGCCAAATGATGGATCACTAACAGGAGTCGCGCTGGCTCTGCGTCCCCCATGGTGAAGCAGGCTGTTCGAAGCAACGGACCAGATTCCAAATCCAAACTGGCTTGCAAGCGGGTCGATACATCCTTTATTATTTGAGGACGATCGCCTGCGGGTAGGCTCGACAGATCAATCACAAGGAATATACCAGGCTGCGGCAATCCGGAGTTGACTTGAGTCCACCGTTCAGATTGCCTCCGGAACCGCAGTCGCAATGCATCATGATGCGCGACCAGCGCCTCAATAGCTCTTGATAGCCGTGCGGGATTGATTCCATTCTTAGCCTTCAGCAGCAGCGCCTGATTGAAGTGATTCGGCGCAGCTTGCTCCTGTTCGAAAAACCAACTCTGGATCGGTGTTAGCGGCGCTGGTCCTATAATCAGGTCCTGTCCCGCTTCGAAAGCGGCTTTTGTCTCCACGACCTGGGCGAGTTCGACAATCGTCTGATTCTGGAATAATTGCCGAGGCTTGAGCATCAGACCGGCTTGGTTTGCACGTGCGGCAATCTGGATGCTTATAATGGAGTCGCCGCCCAACTCGAAGAAGTTGTCGTGAATCCCGACTCGCTGAATCCGAAGTACCTGAGCCCAAATGTGACATAACGCTTCCTCTGCCTTCGTCCTGGGCGCCACATAGCGCTGCGCCGGGGCCCAATCTGGCGCCGGCAGAGCCTTACGATCGACCTTTCCGTGCGGCGTCAAAGGTAGGTCATCCAGCCATACGTACGCCGATGGGATCATGTATTCAGGGAGCCACTGCCTCAGGTATTCACGCAATTCACTGGCGGTCGGCGCCTCCCTGTCTACAGCTCCCACAACATAGGCTACAAGGCACTTCTCGCCCGTAACCCTTTCTCGCATCACAATCACGCACTCTCTAACAGCGGCATGCCCGCTCAGAACGGTTTCAATCTCCCTTGACTCTACTCGGTAGCCCCGGATCTTCATTTGATGATCAAGACGCCCGAGGAACTCTATATTTCCATCAGGCCGAAGCCGTACTAGATCGCCTGTACGGTAGAGCCTCGCGCCTGCCTCTTTGCTAAATGGATGCGGAACGAACTTTTGCGCAGTCAGGTCGGGGCTGTTTAGATAACCGCGCGCCAAGCCATCGCCTCCGATGTGCAGCTCTCCAGGCACGCCGAACGGAACAAGCTGCATTCGCTCATCTAGTACATAAACATCGGTATTGGAAACCGGTCGACCAATCGGTATCGATGCCGCGCCTCTGGGAACATCTTTTATATCGTAACAACAAGTAAAAGTCGTTGCTTCCGTCGGACCATACCCGTTTATGAGTCGTGTTTCTTTTAACTCTGAGCGCGCACGCCGCACGTCTCTAACAGACAGCGCCTCACCTCCTATGAGCAACTGCTCGACCCCGCTCAAGGCCTGGCCGTCCTCATCCATGACCGCGTTGAATAAGGCGGACGTCAACCACATCGTTCGTATGCCATACCGCTCAACAATCTTACCTAACGTTTGCGCCGTCGGGATGCTCTCCTCAAACAGCACACAACATGCGCCGCGAAGCAGCGCTCCCCACAATTCGAAAGTCGAGGCGTCAAAAGCTAGAGGGGCGGCTTGTAAAATTACCTGCTGCTCGTCAAGATTTGCATAATCTACGCCACAAATTAAGCGCAGCACTCCGCGATGTGGAATCTGTACGCCTTTTGGCGTACCGGTTGAACCTGAGGTGTAGATGATATAGGCAAGATTCTCCGCAGTGGTTGTACAGGGTATGTTCCTTGTGCGCTGTTGTGCAATGTTCTGCCAGCCGCTATCTAAACACACCGCCTGTGGCCAGCTTGGTAACACTTTCAGCCACTGTTCGGATGTCAACAGCACATTCGCTCCGGCCGCCTTCAGCATGAATGACAGCCTCTCTACTGGAGCCCCTAGGTCCAGTGGCAAATACGCCCCGCCGGCCTTGAGTATGCCCAACAGCCCCACTACCATTTCGATTGAACGCTCCAGATACACACCCACACATACCTCAGGCCCTACTCCCAGCCCCCGCAGGCGCCGCGCCAACTGATTGGCTCTGGCATTCACCTCCGCATAGCTCATCTGCCTGCCTCCACACGCCACGGCCGCCTTATCCGGTCTGCGCTCGACCTGCTCTTCAAACAACTCATGGATGCATTTGTCGCGGGGATATGTTCGCGCCGTCTCATTCAACCCCAATATCTGGCGCTGTTCCGCCGCCGACACCATCGACAGCTCTGAGACGGACCGCTCTGGCGCTTCTACCATCCCACCTAACAGCATCTGCAAATGCTGTAACATTCTGTCAATCGTCGGCGCCGCAAACCGGCCGCTGTCATAAATGAGCCTGAGTGACACCTCTTCATAAGGGCTAACAACCAGAGTAATTGGGAAATTGATCTTGTCATTGTACTCACGCCGATGAACTCTCAGACCCAGCGGGCGGCTAAGTTTTACTGGCTCCGGCATTGAATAGGTTTGCTCAAAAATGTCCTCCGGCACGTTCTCAAATACGTAAAGACTCTCGAACAAGGGGACATCAAGCGCCAGTGAGCTCCAGCGCCTGATCCTATTGAGTGGCGTGTGAGCGTATTGGATCAACTCGGCCTGCCAGTGTTGTAGTTGGCCAAGAAACTTGATAAGAGGCTCATCCCGCTCAAATTGCGCGCGCACTGGCACGGTGTTGATGAACAACCCTATCATGCTTTCGATCCCAGCCAAGCCAGGCGGCCGATGGGACACGGTGACGCCGAACACAACATCTCTTCGTCTGCTGTAACGGCTCAGCAAAATGGCCCAGGCGCCCTGAATCACAGTGTTCAAAGTCAGTTGGTATCTCCGGGCGAGCTGCTGAAGTTCTGAACTCAAACAAGGCGACAGCCGCAGAATCCGCTCGTGACGATCCGAATCGGATTCGGCCAACCGATCTGAAGGTAGCTGGGTCGGCTCTGAAAGTCCTTGAAGCATATTTCGCCAGTAGGTTTCAGCCGCCTTGAGATCCTGTCGCTGGAGCCAGGCGATATAATCTTGGTATGGCCTTGGGCTTGGCAGAACGAGATCTTCTCCACGACGGAATGCGGCGTAGAAGGCCGCAATCTCCTTCACGAGCAGAAAACCCGACCAGGCGTCCATGAGAATGTGATGAGAACTCCAAACTAGATGGTAGTGATCATCGGTTATCTGTAACAGAGCCAGGCGCATTATTGGTGGATTGGATAGATTGAACCCTCGCCTGCGGTCTTGCTCCAGATAACAGCGCAAATGCTGTTCTTGCGCATCAGCAGTCAAGCGCCGCAGGTCCTGACGGTGAATCGGCAGATTGGCTTGGCGCAGAACAAGCTGGGACATTTGTCCTAAATGGGAAAAGGCCGTACGTAGAATCGCGTGCCGCTTTACAACTGTCTGCCAGGCCCGCTCGAAGCACGGAAAATCAAGCTCGCCATACAGATCATAAATGTCCTGCTGAAAGTAGAAGCCTGACTCAGGTTCCTCCAGCGTGTGAAAGAGGATGCCCTGCTGCATCGGCGAGAGAGGATAAACCGCTTCAATATCTTTTTTATTGATCGTCATTGAATTCACCTCCCTTGGCTCTTATGGGAGAGGCTCGTTTTGCTCATTGAGGTGATTAAGCATCGCATCCAGCTCTTCCTGGGTGAAGTCTCCTAGTGGAAAGTCAGCCGGACTCAGCGTACCCGCCTGTGGGCTCTGACAGTGCTCAATCAGCCCTCGCAATGCAGCTATGTAGCCTTCGGCCAGCTTCTCAACCGTCTCCCTCCGGTGTAGCTTCTCGCTATAACTCCAGACCAGCCGTAGCCGACCCCCATAGACCTGCCCATCTATCCCTAGCGCCTGGGCTCGTTGCCGTTTCGGACCGCGCGACGACCCGCTACTCTCCCCCGCTGGCACAAGCAGGGCGTGTTCATCAAAGCTTTGATCGAACTGCCCCAGGTAGTTGAAGCTTACTTCCGCCGCCCGCTGCTCGCGCAGCCGCGCCGCCACTTCACCTCCGCCCAGGTAGCGCAAGACCCCGTAGCCGATCCCGCGCCCAGGCACTCGCCGCATCTGCTCCTTGATCGCCACTAAATCGCGCCCCACATCCCCGCCACCTTCCAGCTTCAGCCGTACCGGATAGGCGCTGGTAAACC
>WNGB01023508.1_pt1 | contig 12733 bp, 10 predicted proteins | sample 5400681 | NCBI WGS metagenome assembly WNGB01 (sample SAMN13153367, study PRJNA577476) | soil metagenome | isolation source: 115 cm soil or saprolite under grassland replicate 2 | place: USA:California | collected 2016-06-15 | reverse complement strand
CACCAGGGTCGCCTTGAACGGCTCCGCGGCCTGCACCGTGAAGGTCGCGGTCCGCTCCTGCCCGGCCCCGCCGGTGGGGAAGCCGCCATCGTCGACTGCGAAGAGACGGCGAGTCTGGCCGGGGAAGAAGAGCGCGTCCTCGAGGAGGAGCCGCCGCCGGGCTCGCCATGCTCGTTCCGCTCATGGTCCGCGTGGTGCAGTTGTTGCTCGTCACGTTGCCGTCGTTGCCCCCCGAGACGATGCCCTGGCCCGGGATGGTGAGGTCCGGCTTGATCCGGTTGTCACTGGTCGGGCCGCAGCTCGAGAACCCGGCCATCGACTCCGCGGTCGTGCCGCGCTGGGTGGCGCCGACCGAGACGCCGTTCTTCGCCACCGACGGGCTTCCCACCGTCGCCCCGCCCGGACCGGAGTTGCCGGCGGCGAAGAAGATGAGGAAGTCGGGGTGCGTGAACATGAACTCGTCGACGTCCTCGGTCGCCGCGGTGTAGTTGTTCTGCGGCATCGCGTTCTCCTGATCGCCCCAGGAGTTGGTGTGGAGGCGCGCGCCCTGGTCGTAGGCCTGCTGGAAGAACGGCTTGAGGTCGACCACCGGGCAGCCGATGCCGGGAAGGTCGCCGCACTCGTCGGTGGCGAAGCCGGCATCCTGCACCACCAGCTTGGCGCCCGGCGCCATCCCGTCGGCGGTGTCGTGCTCGATCGGGTTGGCGAAGTTGTCGCCGGCGATGGTCGCGCCGACGTGGGTCCCGTGGTTCTGCGTGTCCCACTCGGTGCTGGCGATGCCGCCCGCGCACTCGTTCGACCACAGGAAGTCGGCCGCCAGCACCTTGCGCTGGCCGGCGTCGACCACGGTGCCGCCGTTGCAGGCGTTCTGCGGCGGCAGGCCGCGCGCCGTGTCGCGATAGAAACAGCTGTCGACGTCCGCCCCCGTGTCGATGTAGCCGACCACCTGCCCCTCGCCGTGGATGCCGCTGGCGAAGATCGGCGTGGTCTGCCCTCCCGTCACGCCCGATTGCCCGACCCAGATCGTCGTGTCGTTGAGGAGCGTGCGCCGCGCCTCCACGTCGATCCAGAAGACCTCCGGTATCTCGGCGAGCGACTCGGCGACGGCCACCGCGCGATCCGCCGCGACCCGCAGGCGGATGCGGGCGAAGCGGGCGCCGGCGCCCTTGCCGACCACCTCGGCGTCCTGCGCGCGGACGACTTCGCGGAGCAGCGCGTCGATGTCGGCGTCGGGATAAGCCTGCACCATCAGCGTCTCGACGTCGCCGTCGGCCGCGCGGACGGCCGCCTCGCGCAGGCTGCGCGCGATCTTGTACTCCGGCCGGTAGACGCCGGCCCATGCGCCCAGGCCGGCGAGCGGCTGGTCGGGCGCCACGCGCACGAGGAAGCTGTCGTGCGGCAGATAGGTGTAGACCCGTTCCACGCTCTCCTCGAGCGCAGCGATATCGGCGGCGCTCACCGACCCATCGAGCTGGACCAGGAGATACTCGCCGGAAGGGTCCGCGGCGCGCGCCTCGGCGCCGGCGGGCGCGGCGGCGCCCGTGTCGATCGCCACCGACGCGAGGTCGATGACGCCCTCATGTCGATCGAGCGGATCGGCCGCCGTGCAGCCTGCGGCCAGGATCAGGAACGCGGCGAGAACGCGGATGGTCGAGAGCCTCATGGTCGACACGCCTCCTGCGCGATGCGGGCGGCGGCATCATAGGTGCGCGCGGAGGTGGATGGTAGAGGCCAGGATTCCGATCGGCGGCATGCCCACGTGCACTTGCATCGCCATACCGCATCACCAGATCTCGATGGGGCTCCGGAGCGCCGAGTCACGAGTCGCCCCAGCCGCTCGCGATCGACAAGCCTCCTTCCTGTTCCCTTGGGCCTTGATCGCGCACCTCGGTTAGCGCTACTGAGCCGCCAGGAGCGCGCCGCCTTTCGCGCGCGTACACCGGAGGGAATGACATGCTAGCTCTCAAAGCACGCAAGATCGTCGCTGGGTTGATCGCGTTCGGGATGCTCATCTTCCTTTCCGCCTCACAAGGACGCGCCGACTCCGGCGGGAAGATCCAGGCTCGGCTCAGCGGCTTCCAGGAGGTGCCGGCCAACCTGACTCCCGCCACGGGCAGGTTCGAAGCCCGCATCAAGGACGACCGGATCGAGTTCAAGTTCACGTACTCGAATCTGACCGGCGCCCCGACGGCGGCGCATATCCATCTCGGGCAGCGCGGCGTGAACGGCGGCGTCTTCACGTTCCTGTGCGGCGGATCGAGGCCCGCGTGTCCCGAGGGCACGGCCACCGTCGAAGGGACGATCATGGCGGCCGACATCCTGGCGCTGCCCACGCAGAACCTGACCGCCGGCGATCTGGCCGCCGCGATCCGCGCCATCCGCCATGGCGTCACCTACGTCAACATCCACACGCCGAACTCACCGGCTGGAGAGATGCGCGGCCAGATCACGCCGGACTTCGACTTCAGCAGCGACGACGAGTGAGCTGCTCCGCCTCGAGCGCCGCGCAAGCGAGCGTATTTCCCCGGCCGCGAGTGCGGCCGTCCGGAGGGCTCTGCCCAACAATGTCCTGGCACGACTGCGATCTGACGCAGTCGTGCTAGGCGCGCCGGGTGCTGCGCTCGAACAGTCTCTGGAGGAGACAGGAGCCGAGCAGGAGGAGCCCGATCGCGATCTTCGTCCACCATGAGCTGAGTGTCCCCTCGAACATGATGAGCGTCTGGATGATGCCGTAGATGAGGACGCCGAACATGGTGCCGACGACGCTGCCGAAGCCGCCGGTCAAGAGGGTCCCGCCGACCACCACCGCGGCGATGACGTCCAGCTCCATGCCCTGGCCGTGAAGTCCGTAGCCGGACTGCATGAAGAGGGTGAAGGCGACGCCGGCCAGCGCCGAGCAGAAGCCGTTGAAAGTGTAGATGAGCACCTTCGTCCTCGGCACCGGGAGGCCCATGAGGAGCGCGGACTGCTCGTTGCCACCTATCGCGTAGACGGTGCGGCCGAACCGGGTGTAGTGGGCCAGGTAGACGGCCATGGCAAACACGACCAGCGCGATGACCACGGTCCACGTGATCGACGTGTCGAAGACGAACGGGATCCGATGCGACGAGACCTCGGCGTAGAACTCGTCGTTGATCGGGATCGAGTCGATGGTGATGAGAAAACAGAGCCCACGGGCCAGGAACATGCCGGCCAGCGTGACGATGAAGGCCTCGATGGCGAAGTACTGGATGACGATGCCCATCAGGAAGCCGAACGCCGACCCCATGACCAGGACGAGGGGAAGCACCGCGGCCGGGCTCCAGCCGTGCCGCTCGAGCAGCGAGGCCGTGACCGTGGTGGTCAGCGCGACGACCGACCCGACCGAGAGGTCGATGCCGCCCGAGATGATGACGAAGGTCATGCCGAAGGCGGAAATGGCCAGGTAGGCGTTGTCGATGAAGAAGTTGAGGAATACTTGGAGAGAGAAGAACCCCTCGAAGAGATACGAGCCCGCGGCAAAGAGGAGCAGGAACAGACCGATGGTGACCGCGAGCGGCAGGGATCGTCGGCTCAGCCACCCGATCCGGAGGCCGGACTTCACCACGGCGGCCGCGTTGCTCACGGCGAGATGCCCCCTCGTCTGCTCTGCAGACCGATGAAGTCCCTGACCCGCCGCGACTGGAGGATGCTGACCAGGAAGACGACCAGCGCCTTCACCACCAGGGTGACCTCGGGCGCCACGCCGGCCGCGTAGATCGTGGTGGTGAGCGTCTGGATGATGAGGGCGCCGAGGACGCTTCCGATCAGGGTGAACTTGCCGCCGGCGAGCGGGGTCCCGCCCAGGACCACGGCCAGGATCGCGTCCAGCTCGAAGAGGAGGCCGGCGTTGTTGCCGTCGGCGCTCTTCACGTTCGAGCTCACGATGAGCCCGGCGATGCCGGCGCACAGGCCCGAGACCCCGTAGCAGGCCAGCGTGATGGTCCGCGCGCGGATGCCGGCCAGCCGCGAGGCGACCGGGTTGATGCCGATCGCCTCGACGAACAGGCCGAGCGCGGTCTTGCGAGTGGCGGCCCACAAGATCGCCCCCACCCCACCCGCGATGAAGAGCGAGACCGGGAGGCCGAGAAAGAAGCCATTCCCGATGACGTAGTAGGGACTGTAGTAGATCGTGATGATCTGGCCGCTGGTGATGAGCTGGGCCACCCCCCGGCCAGCCACCAGAAGGAGCAGGGTCGCGATGATCGGCTGCATGCCGACCAGCGCGACGAGCACGCCGTTCCACACCCCGCACAGGAGCGAGACCCCAAGCGCGGCGAGGATGGCGAGCGGCAACGCGACCTGGGTGACATCCGTCATGCCGGTGCCGCCGGACAGGACCAGCTCGCCGCCGATGAGCGCGGCCGCGACCGCGCCGGAGATCGCGACGATCGAGCCGACCGAGATGTCGATGCCGTGCGTGGCGATGACCAGGGTCAACCCCATCGCGATGATCATGAGCGAGGAGGCCCGGTTCAGGATGTCGATGAGGCTCCCGTAGAGGTGGCCCCCGGTGACGGTCAGCGAGAAGAACTGAGGATTGGTGGCGAGGTTGAAGAGGAGAAGGAGGCCCAGGATCGCCAGCGGCCAGAACATGCTCCTCCGGGACAGCCTTCGCAGGAAGGCAACCCAGTCCGCCGTCACGCCTGCCCTCCCGCGATGATCTGATAGACGGCGTGCTCGTCGGTCTGGTCGGCCGCGATGTCCGCCACCTTGCGCCGGTCGCGCAGGATGACCAGCCGGTCCGCGTAGCGCAGCGCCTCGGCCATCTCCGACGAGATGAAGACCACCGCCATCCCCTTGTCGCACAGGTCCATCACCTGCCCCATGATCTCCTGCTTGGCCGCGACGTCGATGCCGCGGGTCGGCTCGTCCAGGATGAGCATACGCGGATCGGTGGCCAGCCAGCGGGCCAGGAGCGCCTTCTGCTGGTTGCCGCCGGATAGCTTGCCGATCGGCATCTCCGCGTCGGTCGCCACGATGCCGAGCATCTCGATGTACGACCGCGCGATCTGGTCCTGGCGCGCCCTGGACAGGTTGCGGAAGATGCCGCGCTTGGACTGGAGCGCGAGGACGATGTTCTCGCGCAAGGACAGGTCGCGGACGATGCCCTCGCCCGCCCGGTCCTCCGGGCAGAAGCCGAGGCCCCGCGTGATCGCGTCGAGCGGCGATGCGATCCGCGCCGGCTTCCCCTCGATCTCGATCGATCCCTGGTCCGCCCTCTCGATGCCGAAGAGGAGGCGCGCGGTCTCCGTCTTGCCCGCGCCGAGCAGACCCGCGATGCCGAGCTCCTCGCCCAGCTTCACCTCGATGTCGATGTTCTGGACCGAGCCCTTCCTGCCCAGCCCGTGCGTGCGCAGGAACGGCATCTCCGCGGTCACCGGCTTGGCCGACGGGGCCCGCTCGGCCCGGGCCGGCCCGCCCTCGGCGAACTCGCGCCCGACCATGCGGGTGATGAGCTGCATGCGCGACAGGTCGGCGACCTGGTACTCGCCGACCAGCTGGCCGTTCCTCAGCACGGTGACCCGGTCCGAGATCTCGAACATCTGGTCGACGAAGTGGGTGATGAAGAGGATCGCCATCCCCTGCGCCTTGAGCCGCCGGATGACCGAGAACAGCATCTTGACCTCATCCTCGGCGAGGCTCGAGGTCGGCTCGTCGAGGATGAGGATCTTGGCCTTCGCGCTCAGCGAGCGCGCGATGGCGACCATCTGCTGGACGGCGATCGAGTAGGCCGACAGGGGCGCGGCCACATCGACGTGGATGTTGAGGTCGGCCAGCACCGCCTCGGCCTTGCGTCGCATCGCCCGCCAGTTGATCGCGAAGAGGCTGGAGGCGTCACGCCCGATGAAGATGTTCTCCGCGACCGAGAGATTGGTGCAGAGGTTCACCTCCTGGTAGACGGTGCTGATGCCGAGCTTCTGCGCGTCGAGCGGGCTCGAGGGCCTGATCTCCACGCCCTCGAGGCGCATGACGCCGCCGTCGGCCGGGTGCACGCCGGTCAGGACCTTGACCAGGGTCGACTTGCCGGCCCCGTTCTGGCCCATGAGGGCATGCACCTCTCCCGGCAGGAGGCGGAAGTCGACCGATGCGAGCGCACGCACGCCTGGAAACCACTTGGTGATGCCTTTCATCTCGAGCATGCGTGCGCTCGGTTCTGTCAGTACTTGCGGTTGGGGAATTCCTTCGCCGCGGTCTCCTGCGTGAACACGCCTTCCTTGGTGATGATGCGCTTGGGCAGGGTCTTGCCGCCCATGAGGTCCTTGACCGCGGACATGAGCTGCGGGCCGAGGAGCGGGCTGCACTCGATGGACGCATTCAGCTTGCCCGCGATCATCGCCTCGAAGGCCCCCTTCACGCCGTCGATGGAGACGATGGTGATGTCCTTGCCCGGCTTCATGCCGGCCTCCTCGATGGCCTGGATCGCGCCGATCGCCATGTCGTCGTTGTGAGCGAAGAGAACGTTGATCTTCTTCCCCTCCGCCTTGAGGAAGGCCTCCATCACTTCCTTGCCCTTGGCCCGCGTGAAGTCGCCCGTCTGCGAGCGGATGACCTTGAACTTCGGCTGGGTCTTGATGATCTCCTCGAACCCGGCCTTGCGGTCGATGGCGGGCGCCGAGCCGACGGTGCCCTGCAGCTCGACGATGTTGATCGGGCCCGGGTTGTCCTTCATCCTGTCGACCAGCCAGCGGCCCGAGCGGCGGCCTTCCTCGATGAAGTCGGAGCCCATGAAGGTCACCCAGAGGCTGTCGTCCTTCACGTTGACCGCGCGGTCGGTCAGGATGACCGGGATCTTGGCGGCCTTCGCCTCGCGCAGCACCGGCTCCCAGCCGGTCTCGACGACCGGCGAGAAGGCAATGACGTCCACCTTCTGGGCGATGAACGACCGGATCGCCTTGATCTGGTTCTCCTGTTTCTGCTGCGCGTCGGAGAACTTCAAGTTGACCCCGGCCTCCTTCGCCGAGTCCTTGATCGACTTCGTGTTCGCGGTGCGCCACTCGCTCTCCGCGCCGATCTGTGAGAAGCCGAGAGTGATCTTCTTGTCCGCTCTGGCCAATCCAGCAGCCAGGACCATCATGGCAACAGCGACCAAACCGATCCGCTTCATGGCGTAGCTCCTTTCATCCCATCCACTCCACTGCGTTGTCTCATCAGGTTGCTCGTCCCCTCACGTCACGTCGTTCGCCGTGACATCGAGTCAGTCACTTCTGGCCGTAGTAGGCGTCCCTCCCGTGCTTCCGCTCGAAGTGCTTGCGCACCAGAGCGTCCGGGAGACGCGCCGCGCCCGGGTTGACAGAGCGCGTGATGAAAGCCATCTGCGCGATCTCTTCCAGGACCACGGCGTTGTACACGGCCTTGTCCGCATCCTCTCCCCAGGTGAAGGGCCCGTGGCCTGCCACGAGTACCATCGGGGTGTGGAGAGGGTTGCGACCCAGGAAGCAGTCGAGGATCTGCTTCCCGGTCTCCGTCTCGTAGTCGCCCTTCACCGCCTCGTCGCTCATCACCTCCGTGCAGGGCACGTCCTCCGCCAGATGGTCGGCGTGAGTCGTCACCACCTTCCCTTCCAGATCGACCACCACCATGTCGTCGATGGCGAGCCGCTCGTAGGCGACGCCGCTCGGCTTGATGGCGAGGACGCCCCGTTCCCGATCGAAGGCCGAGACATTGCCGAACGTGTAGATGGCCAGCCCGCGGCGCGGGATCTCCATGTTGGCCAGCCAGGCCCGCTCCTTGAGCTCTCGATAGGCCGCGCTCACCATGCCGTCACTCAGTGGGCCAGCCTGTAGGCGAGGTCGTTCCAGCGGAGCTCGTTCTTGAGGGCCGGGATGGTCGTGCCGTCGCCGATGCGGACCAGCTCCACGCCCGCGATCGTCGCGAAGTCCTCCAGGTGGTCCATCGTCAGGGCGCGGCTGTGCGCGCAGTGGTGCGCGCCGCCGGCCAGGATCCAGGCCTCGCACGCGAGCTTGAAATCCGGCCTCGGGATCCAGACCGCGCGCGCGACCGGGAGCTTCGGCATCGCCCGGTCCGGCGCCACCGCCTCGAGGTCGTTGGCAACCATCCGCATCCGGCCGCGCATGTCGACCATGGCCACGTTGACCGCAGGCCCGGTCCCGGAGTCGAAGACCAGCCGGCACGGATCGGACCTGCCGCCGATGCTGAGCGGGTGGATCTCGAGCGACGGCTTGCCGGCCGCGATCGACGGGCAGATCTCCAGCATGTGAGCGCCGAGGACCCGCTCCTGCCCCTTGACCAGATGATAGGTGTAATCCTCCATGAAGGAGACGCCGCCGCGGAGCCCGCTCGCCATCACCTTGAGCGCGCGGACCAGGCCGCACGACTTCCAGTCCCCCTCCGCTCCGAAGCCGTAGCCCTCGGCCATGAGGCGCTGGACGGCGAGGCCGGGCAGCTGCTTGAGACCGTGAAGGTCCTCGAACGTCGTGCAGAAGCCGCCGAAGCCGTCCTCGAGGAAGGAGCGGATGGCGGCCTCCTGCCGCGCGGCGTAGCGCAGCTCGGCGTGGCGCTCGCCGCTCTTCCGCAGAGCGGGCGCGACCGTGTACAGGCCGTCGTACTCCGCGACCAGGCGGTCGACCTCGGACTCGCTCACGTCGGCGATGCGCGCGACCAGGTCGCCCACCCCGTAGCCGTTCACCGACCAGCCGAGCTTGATCTGCGCCTCGACCCGGTCTCCGCCGGTGACCGCGACCTCGCGCATGTTCATGCCGCCGAAGCGGACGATGCGGAGGCGGCGGGCGTCGATGATGGCGGATGCCGCGCGCGCCCAGACGTCGAGCCTGGCGAGGACGTCCTCGTCCTTCCAGTGGCCGACGATGACCTTGCGGTTGATGCGCAGGCGCGCGCCGATGTACCCGAACTCGCGGTCGCCGTGGGCCGACTGGTTCAGGTTCATGAAATCCATGTCGATGGTGTCCCAGGGGAGCTCGCTGTTGTACTGCGTGTGCAGGTGCGCGAGCGGCTTCTCCAGGCGCATGAGGCCGGCGATCCACATCTTCGCCGGCGAGAAGGTGTGCATCCAGGTGATGACGCCGACGCACTTCGGCGCGGCGTTGGCCTCGCGGCAGCAGTCGAGGATCGCGTCGGAGCTCTTGAGGGTCGGCTTCCACACGACGCGGACGGGAAGCAGACCGCACGCGTCGAGGTGCGCGGCGATCTCTTTCGAGTGCTCGCCGACCTGCTTCAACGTCTCCTCGCCGTACAGGTCCTGGCTGCCGGTCAGGAACCAGACCTCGAAGTTCTTCAGATCGAGCATGCTGGCCTCAGCTTACCGCGTCAGCTCCTTCTCCACGAAGGCGCCGAGCGCGCAGTAGTCACGGTAGAGCGAGTCGTAGAGCCTGGCCCGCGCGGGGTCAGGTGCGTAGCGAGCCTCGGTCCCCGACGACATGGCCCGCTGCGCCTCCTCGACGGTCGGGTGGAGGCCGGCGGCGGTCGCGGCGAACATGGCTGCCCCGAGGGCGACCGGCTGCTCGCCGGCGCGGACCTCGATCGTCATGTCGAGGACGTCGGCCAGGACCTGCATGGCGAAGGGGCTCTTGGCCGCGACCCCGCCGATACCGATGACGCCGTCGATCCGGATCCCCTCGGAGCGGAAGCGCTCGACGATCGCGCGCGAGCCGAACGCGGTCGCCTCGACCAGGGCGCGGTAGATGCGCGGCGCGTCGGTGGCGAGGTCGAGGCCGACGATCGCGCCCTTGAGCCGCTGGTTGGCGTCGGGCGTGCGCCGTCCATTCAACCAGTCGAGGGCGAGGACCGAGCTCTCTCGCGGCGGGACCGCGGAGGCCGCCTTCTCCAGCTCCGGGATGATCCGGTCGAAGACGGACTGGGCCAGGGCCGAGCGGGTCGCCTCGTCGGCCCCGGGGACGGCGGGGAGGATGGCGCGGAGCGGCCAGCTGAGCAGCTGCTTGAACCAGGCGTAGACGTCGCCGAAGGCCGACTGGCCCGCCTCGTAGCCGATCGCGCCCGGGATGATCGATCCATCCACCTGGCCGCAGATGCCGGCGACCAGCTTCTCGCCCGCCTGCGTCTTGGCGACCACGAGCATGTCGCAGGTGCTCGTGCCCATGACCTTGAGGAGGTGGTGCGGCATGATGTTGCCGCCCACCGCGCCCATGTGCGCGTCGAAGGCGCCGACCGAGACGACGGTGTCGGCCGGAACGCCCAGCCGGCCGGCCCACGCGCGCGAGATGGTGCCGAACGGGACGTCCGAGGTCCAGGTCTGGGTCCCGAGCGTCTCCTTCAGGGCCGGCAAGCGCGGATCGAGCCGGGCCAGGAACTCGGTCGACGGATAGCCGCCCCACTCGGCATGCCACATCGCCTTGTGCCCGGCCGCGCACCGGCTCCGCTTGATCCGCCCGAGATCGTCGGTGCCGGTCAGGACGGCCGGTATCCAGTCGCAGTGTTCGAGGATGGTGACCGCCGCGCCGGCGACCGCGGGGTTGGCCTGGATGACGTGGAGGACCTTGGCCCAGAACCACTCCGTCGAATAGACGCCTCCCTCGTACTTCGTGTAATCGACTCCGCCCCAGGTGCGAGCGACCTGGTTGATGCGCTCCGCCTCCGCCACCGCGGTGTGGTCCTTCCAAAGGACGAACATCGCGTCCGGATCCTCGTCGAAGCCGGGGCGCAGCGAGAGCGGCACGCCCTTCGCGTCGGCGAGGACCGGCGTGGAGCCGGTCGTGTCGACCGCGATGCCGCGGATGCGCGAGGCGACCTCGCGCCCGGCCTGGTCGACCGCTTCGCGGATGGAGGCCTCCATCGATTCGAGGTAGTCGAGCGGATGCTGGCGGAAGCGATGGGCCGGCGGATCGCAGTAGAGTCCCGCGGCCCAGCGCGAGAAGGGCACGACCGAGCTGCCGGCGACCGGGCCGCCGGCCGCGTCGGAAACCACCGACCGGACGGTGTCGGTTCCGAAATCGATGCCCATGACGTAGGTGCCGCTCGTCATCGAGATACCCCGCTCGCGCGCATCCCCGAGGGCGGCGCAGCGTTGCGAATGTGAACGTTCACACTTCGCATGTCAACACGATTTGCGCGGCTACCGGCGAAGGAAGCCGTCGAGGCACGCCCGACGCTGCGGTCTTTGGCTGACGACGTGCTCGTCGAGGTCTACGTCGTTCGACTCCTGGTCTATCCTGGCGTCCGTGGACGGCGCCTCGCGACTCGGCCGCGGAGTACGGAAAGGCGGGCGCCGCGCCGCGGTCATGATCGACGTGGCCAAGCTGGCCGGCGTCTCGTACCAGACGGTTTCGCGCGTCCTTCACGACAGTCCGCACGTGCGGCGCGAGACGCGAGAGCGCGTGCTGGACGCCATCCGCCAGCTGGACTACCGGCCGAGCTCGGTGGCGCAGGCGCTGGTCACCGGGCGCTCGCGCACGCTCGGCGTGGTCAGCTTCGACACGACGCTCTACGGGCCGGCATCCACGCTCCTCGGCGTCGAGCAGGCCGCACACGATGCGGGCTACGGCGTGAGCATCGCGAGCCTCCGGTCGCTCAGCAGGGGGCCGGTGGTGGCGACGGTGCAGCGTTTGCGCGATCAGGGCGTGGCCGGCATCGTCGTCATCGCGCCGCAGAAGTCGGCGGTGGACGCGCTGCGTCATCTGGCCTCCGACGTGCCGGTCGTGGCCGTCGAGGGCGGGCCCGATGACTCGGTGCCCGTGGTGGCGGTCGATCAGTTCGCGGGCGCGGCCGCCGCGACCCGGCACCTGCTCGAGCTCGGACATCGCACCGTCGTGCACATCGCGGGCCCGCTCGACTGGCTGGAGGCGGACCAGCGCATCGACGGCTGGCGCTCGGCCCTGGACGCGGCCGGCGCCGAGGTCCCTGCCCTCCTGCGCGGAGACTGGAGCGCGCGGTCCGGCTACGAGCTGGCGCCGCAGCTCGTCCGCATGCGCGGTCTCACCGCCGTCTTCGTGGGCAACGACCAGATGGCGCTCGGGCTCCTCCGCTTCCTCCACGAGAACGGGCTCGAGTCGCCGCGCGACATCAGCATCGTCGGCTTCGACGATATCCCGGAGTCGGCCTACTTCACGCCACCCTTGACGACGGTGCGGCAGGACTTCTCCGAGCTCGGGCGCCGCTGTCTCCATCTCCTGCTCGGCCAGGTCGAGAGCGGCCGGCGCGCCTGGTCGCGCGTCGTCGTCGAGGCCGAGCTCGTGCTGCGCAAGAGCACAGCGGTACCGCGGTCGCGCTGAGCTCGGAACGTGCACGTGCACGTGGCACCTGGCACGTGCACGATCCGACGAGCTCGTCGATCAGTCGATCAGATGTCCTGCTGGGTCCGCGGGGTCGGGCGCGGGCGGACGATTCCCGGGTCCATCTTCGGGTTGGGCGGCTTGCGCTCCATCTGCCGGTCGATGTCCTGCCCTCGCGGCAGGCGGTCGATCCACTTTTCCGGGGGCTGGGGCTGCTTGGGCATCGGGCCGACGCCGCCGAGGCCGCCGGACACGGCGCGCAGGTCTTCGATCGGGACAGTCTGGAGACATGGTGTGGGCATGGGCAACTCCTTCGCGTGGTGAGGGTCGGCGAGCGCTGCTCGCCGCGGTGCCTGCACGCACGTTCTGTGCCGCGGCCTCCGCGCCGCCAGTGGCTTCCTTGCCGCCGCCATCGCCGACCGCGGTCGGCGATCGATCGGCTGCCTGCCCTCGCTCGCCCCAGGATCGCTCACCCGAGGCTCGACGCGACCGCGTCGATCAGCTCATCC